>Ga0326597_10000085_pt1 | contig 158182 bp, 112 predicted proteins | sample RVTome_12_FD_203789 | JGI IMG/M metagenome (GOLD analysis project Ga0326597, IMG submission 203789) | Soil microbial communities from uranium-contaminated site in the Upper Colorado River Basin, Wyoming, United States - RVT100D185 | ecosystem: Environmental > Terrestrial > Soil > Contaminated... | reverse complement strand
CCTCCAAAATCGCGATCGCGAACTCCTCGACTGGCTCGTCGCCGCCCGCGTGGCTCAGCTCAACGGCCAACCCGGACCCAACCTTCTGCCCGTACCCTCCACCCCGTGAACGCTTACCCTGTCACCACCCACAGGTTGTGGGACTTCATGACGCCGAGAAGCAACACCTCGTTGTAGGCAGCCGCGTCGCCCAGTCCCGGGAACTCGAAGTAGTTCTCATACATGGCGTCCAGCTCACAACGCGACCGAACCAACCTGGAACTCATGCGAAAAACGTCCGCCAACGGCTGGTCCATTAGGGCGGCAAACTCCGGTGGGAGTGGAGTGGGACTCTGAGACGGCTGGCTGCTTCCGGTCATGCCGCCCGAGGTCAGCCCGCAGTCCATTTCCAAACTCAGTTGGGCAATTGTGTCCACCAGTGGCCGGCTCGCAGCAGCTCCCTGCTCGGCCATCACCAGCTGCATCACCCGCGAGCCTTCGTCCCCGGCCGCTGACACGGTGTAGGTGCAGCCGTAGCTGCCGGACAACTCGGCGACGCTCGGGTCCGTAACCCCGAGCACCTCCTCGATCGTGGCTTGCGCTATCAGCTCACAGGGGTCGCGGGGCAGGACGACCGCTCCAGCAGTCAAGCCCTCTTGTGCGTTCGGCGTGGTCGTCCCGGCCGGGGCTGCGGTCACAGAGGCTGTCGGCGTCTGTGCGCCGGGCCGAGTGCAGGCCCCAAGCGAGCCGATGACCGCGATCACGCCGAGCGCTACGAGCCCGACTATGGAGTTTAGAGAACGTCGGCGTCGCATGACCACCTCCCACCGATTGTCTTGACCCGCTCCGAGCGGCGAACGACGGTGCCTGGATTCGTATGCTACTACACTTGGCCTAGCCGGCAGCAAGCGACGTCGCATCAGGCGTGATCGGGTTGCGCCGTTGCCCCGGAACGCTTTCGGAACGCCCCCGCGGTTATCGTGGCGATGCCCAAGCGCACCGCCGATGCGCGCCGATTCGTCCCGGAGGCCGCCATGAAGCTCGCTCGACCGCAAACCCATCGACCGTCGCATGGGCGCTGGCGCGCACGCGCCGCGGCATTGGCCGTGGCGCTTGGAGCCGGCTGGTGCGCCCTCGGTCTGCCCGCCGCCGGCCGCGGCATCCTCGACGTCGAAACGCTGCGCGTTGCCGCCGACGCCGATGCCAGCGTGGACAGCGCGCAACCCGATCTGGCCCTTGGCGCAACGCAGGCGCTGACCATCGGCCACGCCGTCGGCCCGAACGCGTCGAGCACGCGGGCGCTCCTGCGCTTCCCGTTCACGGACCTCCCCGGCGGCGCCACGGTGGTCTCGGCGACCATGACCCTGGACGTCATCGCGGCGCGCGGTGGGGCCGAGGTGGCCCTCTTGTGGAGCCCGGTCGATGGGACGTGGCGCGAGGCGGACGTGACGTGGTCGACGCAGCCTCCGGCAGAGCACGCGTACTGGCTCGGCCTGCTGGGGCCGGAGCTTGGTCCGCTGGCCGTCGACGTCACATCCACCGTGATCGACCGCGTGGCCGCGGGGCAGTCCGCGCTCAGCCTGGCCGTCTGGGTGGCGGAAGGCGCCCTGGATGCCGGTCGGACGCGCACGTTCGCCAGCCGCGAGGCGCCACCGGGCGGTGGCGCGCCGCCCAGGCTGGACATCGCATACGTGGGCGCTGGAACGCCCCACCCCTTCCCAACCGCCACCCCGACGGACCGCCCGACCAGCACGCCCACGGCCACCGGAACGCATACGCCGAGCCCGACGGACAGCTCGACCAGCACGCCTACGGCTACCGGAACGCAGACGCCGCGCCCGACGGACCGCCCGACCAACACGCCCACGGCCACCGTAACGCAGACGCCGAGCCCGACGCCCACCACCACCAGCACGTTCGGCCAGAACCAAGGCCAAGCTTGGCCGCTCCGGCCCTCGGACGGCGTCCATCTGCCGCAGCCTGTGGGCGGCGAGGTCTGGGTGTTCGAGTGGCGGGCACCGAACCACGGCCCGTGCCTCTACTCGGGCGCACAGCTCCGCTTGGTCGGACCCGGAACGTCCATCACCCGAGACGTTCCCGGCCTATCCTACGTGTTCTCGTCGAGCTGGCCGGTGGCCGCGGGCCCTTGGACATGGTCCGTTCTCGCCCACTGCGCACACGGGCCAACGTCCCCTTCCGATCGACGCGCGTTCACCGTGGCCGCCGCCGAGCCCACTCCGACGGCGACGGCGACCGCGGAAGGGACCGCGAGCGCGTCAGCAACGGCGACCGCCACCGCCACCGCCACCGCCACGGCGAGTCCTTCGCCGGTGGCGACCGAAGACATGGTGTACGTGCCGTTTGCGGCTGCTATGTCCGGGCGTTAGCACCGCGCCTTGCACAGATTGAGAGCCAGACTTACAATTTGTGCAGACCAGGACGAGCAGCCGCCCATGACCATCATCGCCCGCAACCTCGTCGGCCCGCTCCTTCGCGCCGCCGGGCATTACCCCGTAGCCACCGTAACCGGCCCGCGCCAGTCCGGCAAGACCACCCTGTGCCGCGCCACGTTCCCCGAGCACGCCTACGTATCGCTCGAGCCGCTGGACACCCGCGCGTTCGCGACCACGGATCCGCGCGCCTTCCTGGGTGCCCACGCGGGTGGCGCCATCCTGGACGAGATCCAGAACGTCCCGTCGCTGCCCAGCTACATCCAATCGATGGTGGACGACGACCCGACGCCTGGGCGGTTCATCCTGACCGGCTCGCAGCACCTCGGCTTGTCCACCGCCGTCTCGCAGTCGCTCGCTGGCCGAACCGCCATCCTCCACCTCTGGCCGCTCGGCTACGACGAGGTTCTCCGCTTCCCGACGCCGCCGAACCGGCTCTGGGACGCGGTCTGGCAAGGCGGCTACCCGCGGATACACGATCAGGGCATCCCCGCCGACGACTGGCTGGCCAACTACGCCACAACCTACCTCGAACGCGACGTACGAACCGTGCTCGAAGTGGCCAACCTCACGGCGTTCAGCAGCTTCCTTCGCCTTGCCGCGGCCTCGACGGCGCAAGCTCTCAACCTTTCGGCGCTTGGCGCGGACGCGGGCGTGTCCCACAACACGGCGCGCAGCTGGCTGTCCGTCCTGGAGACCACGTTCGTCTGCCAGCGCCTCTCGGCCTGGCATCGCAACGCCCGCAAGCGCCTGGTCAAGTCGCCCAAGCTCCACTTCGTCGACAGCGGCCTGGCCTGCCATCTGCTCGGAATCCAATCGGCGGCGCAGCTGGAGCACCATCCTCTCCGAGGCGCGCTCTTCGAAACGTGGGTTGCCGGTGAGGTGGCCAAGGCCCGCATCCACCGCGGGCTGCGCGCCGACCTGTTCCACTACCGAGAGACCCGCGGCATCGAGGTCGACCTGGTGGTGGAGGCGGCCGATCGCATCATCCTGGTCGAGGTGAAGTCCGGTGCGACCGTGGCGTCGGACTGGCTGGCGCCGCTGGCGCGGCTGCGCGACGAGATGGTGGCGGCGGGCGAGCAGCGCGCCATCGAGCTGCGCGTGCTCTACGGCGGCGACGAAGCGCGCCAGCAGTTGGGCGTCAAGGTGGTACCGTGGTGGGGGGTGGCGGCAGAGCGCTGGTAGCGCACGTCAGAGATGAAGACAACCATCGACGTTTCCGATCCGCTGCTGATCGCGGCAAAGCATGTCGCCTCAGGAACAGGCCGTCGAGCAGGTAGGCGAATGCGGCGCTTCGGCGGTCTACGTCGATGTGCATCGACCTGGATTCGGCCCTATACTCTGGGCAGCAGGCGACCTTTGTAGGAGGTGAAGCCATGCGTGTCTCAGAGGACATCGTGCCCATTGCCGAGTTCAAGACCAATGCCTCGCGCCTCATCCGGGAGCTGGGCCAGACGCATCGGACGATCATCGTCACCCACAACGGTCGTGCTGCGGCCGTGGTCCTGTCGCCCGAGGAGTATGACCGCCTCAACGACGAGCAGACGCGGCGCCTGCACCTGGCCCGGTATCGTGCCGCAGCAACCGCTGAAGCCACGGGGGACATGATCGAGGACGATGCGATGTGGCAGGAGATGGAGCAAGAGTTCGGGCCGATCCCTACGCCTGACGAGTCGTGAGGCTACGACTGCCAACCGATTTGAGTGCCGAATCACCCGACTGGCGCTTCAGGTGCCCCGTCCCTACTCAGTCACAGGCCGAGCAACCCGCTTCACCCCCAACCCGTCGAAACTCCTCTAGCGCGTGGATCGATATCGTGCCATCGTTGCGGTCCTGCGCCATGATTCTCCCGTCCGGGAGCGCGTTGATTGCCCATGGGCTGGTACCGCGCGGGGCACTGACGGGGTACCACGTCAGGCCGAGGTCGTCGGAGCGGTTGATCACGAGCCGATTGCGGCGTATGGCCTCGTCCCACACGTGCTCCGCCCAGACGAGCGAGCGACCGCCGGCGGCGTTTCTCGGAGCAAGCCGTTGATCGACCCCCGGCAGCGCGGCCGAGATGACCTGCCACGTTCGCCCGCCGTCCGCGGAGCGGAACGTCTCGCCTGTCATATCTTCCACCCAACCGCGTGGGTTGAACGGCACCATCCGCGCAAACAAGATCGAAGACGCTGAGCCTCCGCCATCGATGGCGTAGAGCCCGCCAGGGACGCGGGTCGGCGCGCCGGGGTAGAGACTCGCATCGGTTGCCGCCTTCTCAGGAAGACGGCTGAGCAGCTCCCACCGCTCGCCGGCATCATGCGATCGGTAGATCGCGTCGGACTCGAACCCGAAGGCATAGAGCGTCTGGTCGTGCTCGTACGCCGGCGAGAGCGCGAGCTGTGCGTGCGCGCCGATCGGCTGCCAGCTCCGGCCTCCATCGCGCGATCGCCAGGCGGTCCGTTGAGGGACGAACAACTTGGCGGTGTCGGGGTCGCGCCGGAGATCAAATGGGCTCGTCCCGGCGAACACCGTCCCGTCGCGGGCGAAGGCGGGCGACACGATGATCTCATTGACGATCATCGACTCCAACCCGGCGCTAGCAGACTGCCATAACCGCCCGGCGTCGTCCGAACGGAACATGCCTAGATAGCGCAGCGCGGCAAAGAGCGTGCTGTCCTCGGCGAAGCTGGGTGAGAGCGCCAGCCGGTTGAGGTTCTGGTCGTCGCAAGCCGGGAGGCCAGTCTGGCGACCCGCCCAGGTCAAGCCGCCGTCCAGGCTCGCAACAATTGCGCGATCGCTCCAGACCGAGCGGCATCGCGCATTCATGTTCGGTAGGGATGCAACACCAAACATCGTGGGGTCGCGTGGCCATGCCTCCGAAACCACCAGCGAAGCAACCGTCCCAGTTAGAGCGACTGCGGGCTCACTGCTCGCGGCCGCGGCCGCGGCAATCGTGCTCGCGGGGACGATCGCGACGCGGCCTGCGTGATCGAAGTAGAGGTTGTCGCTGACCGGATCGTAGCCGGCCACGTTCCCCTCGACCGGTGCATCGAGGATGGTCTGCAGATCGAGCGTGTCCTCGTCGAAGATCGCGATGAGGTTGCGCTCTTCGAATCGATGGATCGAGGCGACCACCCTGTGGCGCACAGGGTCGTATACTGCGGCCGTGACCTGCGCCGGCCAGCCCTCCGAGCGCGCGCTCAGCCCATCCGCGGACCACTGGTACACGCTGCTCTTGTCCTCCCACCCCCACCTGCCGACGGAGAGCAACCGCGGCCCCGCGATCGCAAGTGGTATGTAATGACCAATTACGGCCTGGCGAAACCGCTCCCGGCCGGAGGTGGTGTCGTAGGCGGCGAGGACCATGTCGTAGTCGTACGCCTCCGTCTCGACGTCGATCTTGGTGGCGAAGAGCGTTCGCCCGTCTTGGGATAATAGCGCCTGACGCAGGTCGTTCGGGTTGTCCCCCAGGACGTCGGTCAACCGGCGGACCACCTGGCCGACTGAAGGGTCGATCTCGTAGATCGTCGACGCGCGGTACGCGTAGACCCTGCCGGTGGTCTGGTCCAGCGTAGGTGGGATCTCCGGCTTGCCGAAGACGTCTTCAGCGCGAGCCTCCGACTTGGTCTCCTCTCCAGGGACGGGAAGTGGCACGCTCCAGGTCATCGAGAGCGTGCGCGTGTCGAAGGCCATGAGGCCGGGTTCAACGACGCGCCGATCGATGAACAACCGCTGGCGCTCTGCGTCGAGCGCCAGCGTCCCCGCCATGGGCAGCGTCGCCAGCTGGCGCCCAGTGCGCGCGTCGATGACCAGCGTGCGCTGCTCCGGGCCGCGCGCGTAGATCCGCCCAGCGGAGCTGTCGATGTGCAAGGGGCCCACCGCGAAGAACGACGGCAGAGGCGTCGGCGACGGTGGAGGCTGCGCCGTCGCCGTGGCGCGCACGGCGGTCGGCCGCTTGACGGCCGGTGTAGCAGAACCGTTGCCGGCACGAGTGTTCGGTGGCGCGGCCGGCGAGGCTGGCGCATCCGCGCTGGTCGCGGGGGGCGATGTTGACGTCGCGTCGGGGGCGGCGGTGCACGCGCCGAGATTGGGGGACACCAAAACGGCGATGAGCAGCCAGCGAGAGGAGATGCCGCACAGCGGCCCGCGCGTCGCGTCGCGCGGATTTAGCGCCGTATGGGCGCAGAAGCCAGTCCTCACCACCTGAGTTGCCATCGGTTCTCGCCCCTGGCTGCCTTGGCTGGGTCGTCGCTCGGCCAACTCAATCCCGATCGCGACAGCGCCCGAGCAACCGGCCGAGAGCGGAGCGATGCGTGGTCGCGCGGCTCCATCATACCGTGATCGCCGTACCTGCTGGGCGCTGCTTTGCCGCCGTCTCGGCGCCCCGGAACGGCAGTCCCGCCACCCCGGCACTGCAGTCCCACCACCCTGGCACTGGAGTCCCGCCACGCCACCACGGCAGTTGCGCCGGTTCAACACGGCCGTCCAACTGCGCCGCGGCCCCCGCCATGGAACCATACCGCCCCCTGGAGCGTTCCTATGGCTGTGCAGGGCGCACGTCGCGCCACCCGGGACGGAATGGAGGCCATGGCAGTCTGGATTTGGGCACTCATCGGGCTCGCCGCGATCGCGCTCTGGGCGCGCTGGCGGTCCCGGCGCGCGCAAGCGGCAACCGTCCCGGGCGTCATCGAGGCGGCGGCCGGAGGCGGCGACGCGCCCGATGCGCCAGACGCTCCATGGCTCCCACTGCCCGCCTCGCTCCGCGACACGTCCCTCCCGATCGTGCCAGCGCCGCCGCCGAGTCGGCCGATCCCGGCGGCCATCCAACGGGAGCGACCGGTCGCGGCTGGCACCGCCATTCCGGCGCGTGCGGCCCGCCCACGCGGCGGCCGCGATACCGCCTCAACGCGCGGCCGGCAGGGTACCGCCGCCCGAGGGCGGTTCGTCGGGCCAGCTCCATAATCCCCGAGGACGACCGGACAACCGACCCATGGCAATCCCACCACTCGATAGCGTGTGCCACAAGGCTCGCACGGGGCGGGCGTACGGTCGAGCCTGAGCGCAGCCAGTTGTCGTTGCGGATCGTCGGAACTACATTCCATTCCATACATAGGTGCATGCACACGTCGAGGGTTGGCATGGCCGAGTTCACAGAGCGCCTTCAGGTTCTCGTCGCCCCGGCTCAACTCGCGGAGCTGCGCCGGCTGGCGCGTCGCGAACGCCGATCGGTAGGCTCGTTGGTCCGCGAGGCGGTGGAGGCGACCTACTTCCGCGCCGACCACGGCGACGTCGAGCGGCGCCTAGCGGCCGTCGAACGCCTCGTTGCGATGTCGCTGCCGGTCGCCGATTGGGAGCAGATGGAGCACGAGAGCATTCGATGGCCATCGAATGGCCAGTGAACGCTGTGCCATCCAGACCATCGTGACGGCCGATCGACACTTCGATGGCGTCGAGGGCATCCGCCGCGTGGACCCCGCGGACTGGATCGTGCTGCGCCCCGTGTAGCGCGTACGCCGCTTGGCGAGCCGAGGCCGGCCGGAGGACAACCCTGGACGGGCCGCGCGAGCGCATCATCCACTGAGGGGAGGCATCATGATCCGCGTGGGCATGGCTGCCGCAATCGTCGTCCTGATCGCCGCCATCGGGCTGTACTACCTGTTGGAGGTCCGGCTCGGCGGAAAGACCGTGCTGTGGTTGTTCCACGCGTTTACGTACGAGGAAGAAGGGCGCTGGCACGTCATCCCGCCGTGGTCGACGGACGAGTTCGTCCGGGAGTCGGATGCCATCGTGATCGCCACGGTCGTCGGGAGCGAGCCCGGCGGGGTGCTCATCAACGACTGCGATGGGAACGCGGTTGTCGTGGCAGGCGATTCGCCGATCGAGCAGCGGTGTCCGCACCGCACTCCCGATTTTCGCGAGCCGCTGAGTCGCATCACCCTCCGCGTGGACGAGGTCCTGAAGAACGATGGCACCCTGGCCGCTGGGGACACCATTGCCATGGCCGAAAGTACGGGAACGGACTTGGACGTTCTCCCCTGCCGGCCGTCTCGATCCCTCGCGACCGAACCCGGGCGGCAGTACCTCTTCGCGCTCAACACGATGCGCTCCCAGCTGCGCGTGGCCGAAGGGCTCCCTTCTCTGGACTACAGCCTGGCCTGGCCGGGGGACTTCGACGGGCGCCTGGACCTGTCGGGGCTGCTCGTTCGGACGACCGGCTGCAACCCGCAGATCGTCGACCTGACGTATCGCATCACCCCGCGCGCGTTCCGCGCCGAGATCCTCCGCACCGTCGAGGGTTTCTAGGCCCGCCCCGCCGCCAGCTCAGAAACGCGCCGTCCAACGTTGCGTCCCACGGGTGGTCCTCGTTTCGGGCGTGCGGCGTGCCCGCTTTCGGTCGCTCAGCGCCGGTGCGACGGCACCACCAGGAACGGCAACCACACCGAGTGCCTGTCGTCAGGCGCTGGCGCAAGGTTCAGGATCCGCACGAGCTGCTCATGGCCATCGGAGATCTCCAGCACCACGTCGTACGCCGTCGCGTCGCCTAGCTGCCAGTCGCGCCGGGCTGGCAGGTCGTTCGGCCCGAGCGCGAACCGCCCGTCTTCGTCCGCGGTCGATGAGAGGCGCGCGGCTCGGCCGTCGCCGAGCGTCACGTCGATCCAAACCGTGGCACCGGGCGGCGCGATGCCGACGAGCGAGCCATCGCCCAGCGAGTCGACGTCCAGCAGCACCAGGTCGGCGGCTTCGTCGCCCTGGGCGGAGGTGAAGCTCAGGCGATCCCCGGCGCGCAGCACGGCCGCTGGGTCACGGCTGCTGACGAGCTCGATCTGGGCGCGTCCGAAGCCGTCGAGCGTGGTGGCCACCTGGGCAAGCGTCTCGCCCGTACGGCTCCAGGTCAGCACCGTCGTGATCGCCGGGCTGCCAGCCAGCTCGACCCCACGGGTGCCGAGCTCGACGCGTGCTTTGAGGCGGCGCACACGCCGGAAGGCCCGGTGCCCGGCCGCATCGTACTGCGCAACTTCGACGGCACCGCCCACGGCAACCCGCTCGAGCTCGGTCGAGAACGCGCCGTCCGCGTCCGCGCGGCCACGCGTGGCATACCGCGGCGGATCGAGGCCTGCAAAGCACGGATCTCGGGCCTGGTCGTCCTGCGCCACGAAGTACTCGGCGCGCGGCGACGTCGAGCCGGTAACGCGCGAGCTCTCCAGCGCCCGCCCCGCCGGGATGCCCGCATGCCAGTCGGGCAAGACGTCCAGCCGAGGCAGGGTCATCGAGATCGCCTGGGCACCAGCGGCCCCGACGACGCGATCGCCCGTACGCGTCACGACGAGCTCGCCGGCGGCCGCCGTCCAGCCGGCGCTCCAACGCCCGCGCGCGTCCACGGCCCCCGACGCGTGCGCCCGCTGCATGCCCTGGGCGTCGAGGAGCGCGAGCGCCACGTCGTCATGGGGGCGGCCAAGGAGGCAGACCCAGGCTCCCCCGACGGCCGTGTTGACCAGCGGCGCGCGCTCGCTCAAGAGGAAGCGCGTGCCGTCGAGCGCCTCGCTCCGCAGCTCCAAGAGGAGGCCCGGCCGCGCGTCGATGCCGACCGTGCCACCTGCGCCCATGACAAACGCATCGAACGATGCTTCGAAGCCGCCTCGGGCATCGCGCTCGGGCCGCAGCTCCCCTTGGCTGCGCGCGATGTCGACGCCTCGGAACGTCGATGGCGAGGCAACGAGCCATGTCTCGTGCGCCGTCGGGGCCGCGCCGCGAACGCGCCGCTGGAGCCAGTCGACATCGAGGCGGATCTCGGGGATCGTCGCCGCCAAGTGAGCGCCGGGCACTCCGACGCGCTCGACGCGCACCGCATCGCCGGCGGTCAGGGCGACGGGCTTGCCATCGCGATCGACCAGCGAGGCCTCAGCTCGCCCCTGCGCATCGGCCGTCACAATCGAGGCCTGCAGCGGAAGCGTGCTCCCGCCTCGCACGACCTCGACGCGGTAAGCGCCAGGCTCGGCCGCGACGCGCAGCTGGGCGGCCGTGAGGTCGACGGTCAGGCCGTGGACCGCGGCGGTCCGCTGCAGCGTGACGCCCTCGTAGGGCAGCGCAAGGGCCAGCACCGCGTCGTTATGTCCGAGAGCGAAGGACTCGGGCAGCGCGACGGCAAACTGCCCTCGGTCGTCCGAGGTGAGCTCGATGGGCTCGGAGAGCCGCGGCCGCGTGCTCAGCGGCGCGCGCTGGACGCCCAGGGTCACGGGGATGTTGGGGAGCGTCGCACCCGCGATCGTGTTGCTCGCGCTGTTTGGGACGACATCGAAGACCGGGACGACGAACGACCTCCGCTCGTCGCCCATGCGCACCTCGATCCGGTCGCCCGGAACCAGGCGGGCCGTCTGGCTCGCGACGTCGCGCAGCGGCAGCCGCCATTCCGGCGCCGCGACGCCGCTGCTCAGCTCGGCGCCCAAGGCCACCATCGGCTCGCCCTCGGACGTGGTCACGCGCACGTCGACCCGCCGGCCGGGCAAGCCGTTGCCGGCCAGCTCGGCGACGGGGCGTCGGAGGTCCAGCTCCAGGCCCAGCGCCGCCCACCGAACGTCGAGCTGATGGCCGGCCGTCGAGTGGACCCTGACGACGCCGCTCGCGCCCGGAACGATCCCGGCCACCGGAACGGCGAACGTGCCATCGACGCCCACCTGGCCCTCCGCGACCTGGCGCGTCAGCCCGGCGTCCATGACCACCAGGCGGGTGCCGGGCTCGGCATCGCCGCGGAGCAAGCCGCTGGCAGCGTCCGTCCGGACGGCGATGGGCGGCACGCTCAGCACGATGGGATCCGCATGCGACCCCACGTCGACCACGACGCGATCACCGGGCCTCACGGCCGCGGCACTTGTCAGGCCGTGGCCGAGCAGCCGCGCGCGAAAAGCGCCCAGCTCGTCGGAGCGAGCGAGCTGCCGCGCCTTGAGCGCGCCACCCGGCGTCTGCAGGGTCACGGTGACCGGGCTGTCGGTCTCGACGACGCCGTCGATGGTCGAGCCGTGCACCTCGGCGCGGAGGTATGCCAGCACCTGGGTCGCGGCGACCTCCAGCCCCGGCTCCGGGGTGTAGGCGGCGCGTGCGTGCCAGCCGGGATCGATCGCGCTCGCCTCGGTCGAGACGTCCAGGCGGAAGGTGCCGTCGCTGGCCGTCTGGATGATCTCGTCGACGAGCCTCGCGTCATCTGGGCCGCGGTCGAGCGGTCCGGCGGTCACGCGCAGCGCCTGCTGGGGCGGCCCGCCGCCATAGACGGCGCGCTGTGACCGATCCAGCGCGACCCAAAGGTCGGGGACCGCTGCGATCGAGACGGTGCGCCCCACCGCCTCCGGCATGCGCGCGGTGAGGGTGAAGGGCGTCCCCTCGTCCAAGGTGGGCAGCGCCAGGCCAAAGGCACCGGGTGCACCCGACCCGTCGTGCGGCACCTCGAACCGGCGCGCGAACGGCGCGCCCGCCGCGTGGCCCTCGACGTCGATGGCCGTTCCGGGAGACGCGAAGCCGCTCAGCCGTGGCGGCAAGATGCTCAGCTCGAGCGCCGTCGGGACGATGTAGGCAGAGGCCGTGAGCTGATCGTCCGTGCTGATCCGAACGAACCCGATGTCTCCGGGTCCCAGCGGCGGATCGAGCGCGTACCCAAACGCCCCGTCGTCGCCCACGGCAACCACGTCGTCGGGCGACGAACCCGAGCCGGGACGGCCGCGAGCGAACGACATCGCGGCACCGGGTGAGGTGATCCCGACCAAGAGGCGCCCGTCGTCCGTGACCTCGCTGCGATACGCGGGCAGCTCGAGCAGCGCGACGACGGCGCCCGCGATCGAGATCTCCAGGACGTCCGACGGCCTGAGGATCGCAGCGGCGGTGCTGGCGATGGACCGGAGCGGGACGGTGACCGCGCCGGACGTGCGATCGGACCGCGCCGAGCCTGCTGCGTGCGCGAAGCCGGCACCGTCGCGCGCGACGATCGCCACGTCGACGTCCGGCTCCACGGTGCAGCTCACGGTGAAGCCGTAGAGCCAGGCGCGGCAGTCGCTCGGGCTGCTGATGGCCCTGGCTGGAGCGCTGCCGAGCAGCTGCGCTGCAAGGAGGCACGCTAGCAGCGTCGCGCAATGCGCTGGGATGCCGAGCATCACGCGCTCGGTGGTTGCTTGCGCCACAATTCCTCCCAGGGACAGCAGCCGTCCCGCTGACACCTGCGGCGATGTGTCACGCCGCCACCTCTGGGGCTGGAGGCGCTTGCCGGGACGCAGGTTCCGCCGACGAAGCATCATCGCTACCTGCAGGTTCGTAGCCGCGGGCCGGCACCTGGACGCCGAGGTCGCCCGCGTCACGAATCGTAGATCACCTGTCCCGCCCCGCCTCCAGCTCCTTCACCCGCCGCTTCAGGGCCACCGCCCGGTAGCTCTCCTCGATCCAATCGCACAGCAGCTCGGCCGGCGGCAGCTCACCGCGGTCGTGGCGGAGCGACACCCAGCCGCTCTTGCCCAGGTTGTAGCCGGCGGGTTCAGCGCAGCCCAGCATGAGGACGCCCGAGCCCGACGCCGGCAGCTTGACGGTCAGCAGGTGGCCGTAGCGCGGGTCGTCCGACCCGAGGAAGGCGAAGATCTTCTTGTCGACCTTGGCCACCGTGTCCTCCCACGGGTGGTCCTCGTAGGCGCCGGGTAGCTCCAGGGCGAAGGCGAGGAGCGTGGCCTTGAGGGCGGCGAGCTGGGCGAGCGACATGGGGTGCTCCTCGGGATTCGTCAGCGCAGGGCTACCATGATGATGCCATGTCGCGCTGCCGTTGCACGCCGCCCTCGCGCAGCGCGCCGGGGCACGTACAATGCCCCTGATCGATCGCTAGCCTTGGGGATCAGCCGCATGACGTCCTGCCCCGCGCCGCCCGCGCGCTGCCCGCGATGACGCCGCGCAGCCGACTCGTGCGCCGCCTTCGCCTCATCGGCCGCGCGCTCCGCCATCGGCTGCGCGCGGCGCAGGCGCCCCTGATCGCGGCCTTCGAACGCCGGGTGATGGCCGATGCCGATGGCGTGGTGATCGCGTCGTTGCCGATCAAGAGCCATCGCCCGCGCATCCTGCTCACCGTCGTGCGCGCCAGCACGGCCGGCGACCTCGCGCGCGTCACCGCGCGCCTGGCGGGCGCCGGGAGCGCGGAGGGACCCACCCACGACGTGGTCGTGATCACCGTCGTCGAGCCCGGCACCCATGTCCGCACCACCGGCTGGCCGCCCGGCGACGTGCCCGAGGCGCTCCCGCCCCTCGGCCGCGCCCTGGCGGTGCTGCGGTCCGAGGGCGTCGCGGCCGGCTGGGTCGTGCGCGCAGCAAGCGACGTGGGCGCCGCGCTGCGCCGTGAGGCGCAACGCCAGCACGCGGACCTCATGGTCATGGGCTGGACGCAGCGCGCGGTCCCGACCTCCGCGCGCGACGGCGACAGCCACGGCGACGCGCCGCTGGCGCCGTTGGACGAGGATGCCCAGGAGCGGGCAATGCTGCCCGCGTCGCTCGGCGACGTGCTCCAGTTTCCGCCGACCGACGTGCTGATCGTCGGGGGGCCGGCGGCGCGCGTCCCGCTGCGCCGCCCGCTGGTGCTCCTGGGCGCCGGGCGCGACGACCGCGTCGCGATCGAGCACGCCGTCTCCCTCGCGGGCGATCCGAGCGGCGCGGGCGTCACGGTGCTGGCCGTCGTGCCGCCCGACGCCGGACCGGCCGCCTCCAGCGTCGCCGCGCGCGCGGCGCGGCGCGTCATCGAGGACGCGGGCCTGGGCGCCGCCGCGGCGCGCGTGGTCGCGGCGCCCAGCCGGGCCGAGGGCGCGCTGGCCGTGCTGCGCCAAGGCGGCTTTGATGCCGTGGTCATGGCCACGCCCCCGGAGACCCTGATCAAGCGGCGCCTGTTCGGCGGGACCCAACTCCAGCTGGTGAAGCGCGCCGACGTCCCGGTCCTGGTCGTGGACAACCGCTCGCCGGTCCTCCAGTACGCGCTCCAGCGCGTGTGGTCGCTGCTCTACGACCACCTGCCCAAGATCGCGCCGCCGCATCAAGCGGAGATCGAGGCCGTGATCGCCGACGCGACGCGGCCGAGCACGGACTTCTTCGTCATGATCGGCCTCTCGTCGGCCATCGCCGCCATCGGGCTGGTCCAGAACAGCCCGGCGACCATCATCGGCGCCATGCTGGTCGCGCCCATGATGAGCACCATCTTCGCGGCGGCCCTGGGCTTCGTCCAGGGCCACCCGCGCCTGATCGCCCACGGCCTCTCGGCCAGCGCGCGCGGGATGGGCCTGGCGGTGATCGTGAGCCTGCTCATCGGCCTGGTGCTCGATGGCGGCCAGCTGACGCCCGAGATGCTCACCCGCACGCGGCCGGGCTTCCTGGACCTCGGCATCGCGCTGGCCAGCGGCATCGCCGGCGCCTGGGCGCTCAGCCGCGAGCGCGTGAGCGCCAGCCTGCCCGGCGTGGCCATCGCCGTCTCCCTGGAGCCGCCGCTGGCGACGGCCGGGCTGGCCTTGGCCTTCGGCCGCACCGACGCGGCGCTCGGGGCGCTGCTGCTGTTTGTCATCAACTTCGTGGCCATCGTGGCCGCCGGCGGGCTGGTGTTCCTGCTCCTGGGCTTCGGGCCGACCACCGAGGCGACTCAGGAGCGCGCCATCCTGCGGCACGGGGCGCAGCTGGCCGCGCTGCTGCTCGTCGTCCTCGTCGTGCTGCTCGGCTGGGCCACCGCTCGGGTCACCGCCGAGGTGCGCGGAGCGCAGCGGATCGAGGCGGCGCTGGCCGCGGGCGTGGCCGACCTCGAGGAGGCCGGGGTGGCGCCCGTGCTCATCCGCGGCTGGCGGCGCGAGGGCGCGGAGCGCATCGTCGTCGAGGCCTGGGCGACCGGAGCCGGCGGCGCGCTGCCGGAGCCGGCGGTCGTCGCGGCAGCGCTCCACGCGCGCCTGGCCAGGAGCCTCTCGCCGGCCGTCCGCCTGGAGCTGACCCTGGCGCCGGTGATGCAGGCTGCGTTCCCCGCGCCTACCGCGACGGCCACCGCCATCGACGCGCCGCCCTGATCTGTTCGCCCGCCCCGCCTCCGGCGCCTTCACCCGCCGCCTGGTGGCCGGGAAGACGCCTTCGACCAGGGAACGCTTACGGAACGCGGCATCGGGTAGGGTTGTCTCCCGGCGCGCTGGAGGTCGGAATCGACCCGTCGTCGCCGACCACACCACGGAGGTGCCCGATGCCGTCAGCGCCAACTACCTGCAACCGCCTTCGCCGCGTCCTGCGCGTCTCGCGCGACGCGGCCGCGCTAGGCGCAGCCGTCCTGCTCGCGCTGGCCGCCGGCTGGCTGGTCGTTCGTCCTGTGTCCGGCCAAGAGGACCACGGCATCCAGACGATCCGCATCCCCGCGGACGCCGACGCGACGCTGGACAGCGCGCGCCCAGGCACGCCGCTCGGAGCGTCGCCCGCGCTGACCGTGGGCCACGCCATCGGGGCGGCGGCGGCCGACATGCTGGCGCTGATCCGGTTCCCGCTGTCCGGCCTGCCCCAGCAGAGCACCGTCGTCTCGGCGACGATGTTGCTCGACCTCGTGGACGCGCGCGGCGGTGCCGAGGTGCTCATGGGCCTTGGGGAAGTCGACGCGCCGTGGAGCGAGCCGGACATCACGTGGGCGACGCGACCCGAGGTATCGGCGTCGCGGGTCTTCGGCCTGATCGGCGCCCAACGCGGCCCACTGCCCATCCGGCTCACCGTCTACGTCGACCAGCGGCACGCGGAGGGAGCAGACGATCTCGGGGTAGCCCTCATGGTGCCGAAGAGCCCCTTGGAGGCCGGTCGCTGGCGGGCCTTCGCCAGCCGCGAGGGGCTGGCCGCCGGCGCGCACCCGCCGGAGTTGGTCGTGGCGTACGTCGGCGCGGGAACGCCGCACCCGTCGCCCTCGACCACAGCGACCTCAAGGCCGACCGACACGCCGACGGCCACCCCGACCTTAAGGCCGACCGACACACCGACGGCCACCAGCACGCCCACCCCCTCGCCGACCACCACGAGCACGTTCGGACAGGACCAGGGGCAGGCGGTGGGGATTCGTCCGTCGGACGGGGCGCGGCTGCCGCAGCCGATCGATGGCGAGGTCTGGGTCTTCGAGTGGCTCGCGCCCAATCGAGGCCCATGCATGTACACGGGCGCCCGGCTAACCCTCGTGCCGTGGATGGGCGGGGCCATGAACGTCGACGTGCCGGACCGTACATATCACGTGCTTACGTCCGACCACCCGCTGCCGGCCGGGCGCTGGCGCTGGTACGTCAAGGCCGACTGCGCCCATGGCCCGTCGCTGGCTTCCGAATCACGCACCTTCGACGTCGACCCTCCCGCTCCGACGCCAACCCGCCCGGCCACTGCTTCGCCGACGGACGAGCCGACGGACGAGCCAACGGACGAGCCGCCGGGCGGCGCGGGCGAGGTCTACCTGCCCTGGGCGAGCGCGGGAGCGCTGCCTATCGCCGCGCCTTCGTCGTGAACGGCAGCCAGATCTTGCGCACCCCCGTGCCCCCCGTCGTCCGCGTCGGCGTCGGCGTGCGCGCGGTGCCGCCGATCTGGGTGGGCGTGGGTTCCACTTCCGTCTGCGTCGGGGTGGGCACGACGCGCGTCGCGGTGGGCGTGGGGCTGGCGCGGTTGCCCGTTGGGGTGGGCGTGGGGGGTTCAGCGCCCGGGATGAAGCGTGCCAGGCCCCAGCCTTCCGTGCCGATCCACACCGTGCCGTCCTCGGCGATGCGCACGACCGAGATGTCGTTCGAGGGGATGCCCGAGTTGGTCATGGTCAGGCGCGAGCTGACGTCGCCCTGCTCGACGAACAGGCCGCCGACGCTCGGCTCCGTGGTCCAGCTCTCCGGGTTGTCGCTCTCGAACGCGATGCCGAAGCGGGACGTGCCCACCCAGAGGGCGCCCTCGGGATCGCGGGCGAGGGCGCTCACGAAGCCCGAGTCCTCGAACACCTCGTGCGTCCAGGCCGTGCCGTCGAACGCGTTCAGCACCGCCGGCCAGAACGGCTTGTCCTTGACCAGCGCGGCCGTGTCCGTCTCGTCGGTGCCGTAGGTGCCCGCCCACGCCGTGTCGCCCGGGCCGGCCAGCACCGCCATGGCCTCGCCAAGCAGCTCCTCGTTCTCGCTGTACGTCACCAGGCCATGGCGGACGTCGTAGCGCGTCCACGCGCTCGCGCCGACGTCCCACGCGGACACGCCGCCGCCGGTGAAGCCGCCGCCGGGGCTGCCGCCCTCGGGAAGGCGCACGTGGTGCGCGCCGGACACCCAGATGCGCTCGTCCGCGCAGTTGACGCTGATGTCCGTGATGTTCTTGGACGGCAGGCTGTCGCGGGCGCTCTTGTTCAGGTACACATGGTTGACCCACACGTCCTGCGCCAGGACGTGCGGCGAGGCGCCGGTCCTCAGGACGTCCACGCCCGCACCGGTGCCGTCGCGCGGGCTACCGGTGCCGATCCACAGCTCGCCGTCGCAGCCGGCGGCCAGCGACGAGATGTTGCCGCTGCGCAAGCCGGCGTTGGCGCCGCCCGTGTTTTCGACCGTGCGCGCGGTCCAGTTGCCGCCGGTGAACACCGCCAGGCCCCCGTCCGTGTAGGCGCGGCGCACCCGGTCCCACGTCGTCTCCACGCTGCCGACCCACACCTGGTCGCCGAGCAGCGCGATGGCGTGGACGTTGTCGCCGACCATGCCGGACCACGGCGCGCGGCCGTCCGCGTCCGTGCCCCGGGTGTCGTAGCGCGTCCATGCGTCGTCCGCCGGCGACCGCGTGCCCTTGGTGTCGATGGCCGCCACGCCGGCGCCAAACCGATGCTGGGCGCGGCTGCCGGTGGCGACCCAGACGTGGTCCTCCCACGCCGTACCCGGCGCGCCGATGGCCAGGTCCGTGATGAAGTTGGTCGGCGGCGCCTGTAGCGTGCGCAGCGGGGCGGCGATGGTCAGGTTGTCGATGTCGATCGGGCTGATGCCGCCCGCGGTGCCGTACGCCGGGCCGGTCCCGACCCACAGCGTGTTGCCGACGCGCGCCAGCGCCTGCGCGCGGTTGCGGGCCAGGCCGTCCTCGGTGGTGAACGAGACGCCACGGTCGAAGTTCCAGATGTCGTCGACCTTGTTGCGCAGCGACCCGTTGTGGTCCAGCACGTGGACGCCGCTGCCGCTGGTGGCCATCCAGACCGTGTTGGCCAGCGCCGGAACGTCGCTCGGCCCGAACGCGATGACGTGGACGAAGTCGCCCGTGGCCTCGCTGGGCGGCGTGAAGCGCCGGGAGCGCTCGTCGATGATGATGGGGTCCGAAGCGCGGAAATACATCACGCCGCGCCCGCCGATGGCCGCCCAGACCATGCCCTCGGAGTCGATGGCCATGGCGTGGACGATGCAGGTGACCGTCTCCTGCTTGGTCTCGCAGTCGTTAGCGGTCCACACGTCGTCGGCGGCGACGAAGGTGGCGTAGGTCTTCAGGTGGCTGATGCCGCCATGCACCCGCGTCCAGGCCGTCCGCGTCACCTCGCCCAGGTCGACGCGCTGGAGCATCCAGTGCGGCTGGGTGGCCACCCACAGGTCGCCCTCGTCGGTCACCACGAGGTCGGTGATGTTGTCGGAGACCAGCCCGAGCTTGTCGTCGCCCGTCGGGGAGTCCGTGTAGGTGTTGGCAAACGTGGCCACCGGCGCGAAGTCGTCGTCCTCGGGATCCCATGTGCCCTTGGTGTCCAGGTGCGCCAAGCCGCCGCCCGACCACTCGCCGGTTGCAAAGTCGTGCGTCTGGAACGTCCCGATCCACACGGTCTCGCCCGCGATGGCCACGGTCCGCACGTCGTCCGACGGGAGGGCGCCGAACGTGCTGTCCTTGGTGTAGGTGTACCAGCGGTCATCGCCGCGGTCTGGGGTGTCCGCGTCGTCCAGGACCGACAGGCCGAACTCCGTGGCCAGCCAGACCCGCCCGTCGGGTCCGATGGCCACGTCGCGGACCGTGTTGCCGGCGATGGGGTCCTGCGGGCGAAGGTACTGGACGTTGCCCTCGCCCTGCCAGCGGACGAGCCCGCCGGAGCGTGTGCCTGCCCAGAGGACGTCGTCGTCGACGGCGAGAGCGAGCACGTCGTCGCCGTTGGCGAACGTGGTCCAGGCGCCGGCGGGACCCTGGGCGGACGCTGCATCGCCGCTGGCCACCACGGCGACCGCAAGGGCCAGCGCGCCGACGACGGCCGCGCGCAGCGCGAAGGGGATGTGTGTGCTCATGAGGTTTCCGTGCTAAGGGGCGGGCCACGACGGCCAGACAGGCCATCCCGGGATCGAGGAGATGAGCCCGCCTGGCACCATGACGCCTGGCCGGCGCCGACGATACGGTCGAAGCGATCAGCGTGTTGATGATACCCGCGATCGGCGCGGGCTGCGCGGTTCGCGGCCGGATTTCAGGCGCGCGCGGGTTCCCTCTACAATTCCGCCCTCGATGGAGCTGCTCAGGTGAACCAAAGTCAACCGATCCCGGGCCCGTCGCCCAAGGACGATCGCGCGCGGCCGCTCAGCCTCCGCGCGATTGCTGCCGGCCTGTCGCTGGCCGCCGCCCTGCCCGCGCTCGCCGGCTGCAACCCGACAGTCGACCGCGTCTCCGCCGACCAGCGCTGGGCGCGCGCCGAGCTGCTGGCGACGTACACGCCGCTGCCCGCCGCGACCGCCACGCTCACGCCGTTCCCTTCGTCCACGCCGACGGCACCCTACCAGACCCCCACGCCCGATGTTTACCAGGCGGCCGGCTTGCCCGTGCGACTGGAGATCCCCGCGATCGGCGTCGACGCCGTCATCGAGAAGGTGGGCCGGGACGCCACCGGCGCGGTCGACGTGCCCAAGATCTCGGCCAACGTGGCGTGGTTCACCGAGAGCGCGCTGCCCGGTCAGGGCGACAAGGCCTCGGTCATCGTCGGCCATCTGGACGACCCGTACGGGCCCGCGGTCTTCTACCATCTCCGCCGCCTCAGGCCCGGCGACGAGATGGCGGTGACCTACGAGAACGGCGATCGCCACATCTTTGTCGTCGAGAGCAAGGAGCGTTACACCCACAACGTCGTGCCCGCCCAGCGGCTGTACGGCGCCACCTCGCACGAGATGCTCAACCTGATGACGTGCGACGGTGCCTGGGATGCCGGGCACGCCAACTACGAGCAGCGCCTCGTCGTGTACTCGCACCTCAAGCGCGCGGAGCCTGCGTCCGCGCCGACGCCGCCCTCCTCCGGCTGAACTGCGCGGCCCGGCCGCGTTGCAGTGGGCTCGCCGGCCCGGATACAATGGGCCGCCGGACGGCGCCATCCTAGCCCGTCCGAGCTGGAGCATGGCTTGTCCCTTGACTGGGCCGACGCCTTGGGCGGTCCCGTTGGCACCGCGGCCCTAGCCGTCGTTCCCGCGGCGCTGCTCGCGGCCGCGCTGCGCGGGCGGATCATTGCCGACGGGGACCGCCGCTGGCTCGTCGTCCTGGCCGCCGGCCTCCTGGCCACGGGCATCCCGCGCGCCGCGTTTTGGGGGGCCGCCATCCCGTTCCAATGGCCCGCCCAGCTGTGGGCAGCCCCGCTGGACCGGCTCGCATCCGCCGTCGGCCTGGCGTGCCTCGGCCTCATGGCCGTGCCGCCGCGTGCGCGCGCCCTCCGCGCAAGCTTCCTCGTCGCCGCGCTGGCCTCGGCCATCGGCTGGCTGGGATGGCTGGCCATGCAGCCGGTCGCAGCGGCCGCACCGCCCCCGCAGGCCACCGCCGCCTGGGACGTCGGGCTGGCGGTGCTCGGCGCCCTCGCGGCGGCCGCGCTGTCGCGCGGGCCATGGCCGGCACCGCGCTGGATGGTCGCGACCGTCGGCGTGCTGGCGGCCGGCAGCCTGGTCGACGCCCTCTCGGCGTTCGGCCCCAGCACGCCGGGCGGCGCGGCGCTGGGCGCCCGCGCGGGCGCCCTCGCCGCCTGTGCCGTCGGGGTGGTCATCGCGCGCGCGCCGCGGCGCGCGCCAGAGGGCGACGCCCGCTCGCCGGACCACCACCGCGATCTGTGGGAGGCTGTTGCGGCCGAGCTGCGCTCGGTCGCGGCCAGCTTGGCCGGCTACCAGGAGCTCCTGCTCGATGGCACGGCGCGAACGGCGGATGAGGACCTCGCGCGCCACCTGCGCGCGATCGCGGTGCAATCCCATCGCATGGAGGTGCTCCTGGCCAACGGCAGCACGCTCATCGGCCGCCCACAGCCGGTCGCCGCGCCGGCCGAAGGCGGCGTCGCGCGCGCCGTCCAGGCGTCCATCGCCCGCGCGGCACCGCACTTCCACGCCAAGAACCTGCACGTTCAGCCCAGCATCGCGCCGGGCGCGGCGGGCGCTCGGCTCGACCCGGCGCTGGCCGGGCGGATCGTCGACAACCTCCTGCTCGGCGCCGTGCACCGCTCGCCCTACGGCGCACCACTCGGCCTCCGGGTGGCGGACGAGCACGACGGCGTGGTGATCTGCGTCGCGTACCAGGACACGCTGCCCCTCGCCGACGGCCCGCTCGACCGGGCCGCCGAACAACAGGCGCACCTCGGCTTCGTGCGGTTCCTCGCGGACCGGCATGGCGGCCAGGCATGGCGCCGCTCAGCGGACCATGGCGGCCAGCATCAGCTCGTGGTGTGGCTGCCGGCGGCGAGCGAAGCGTGAGCAGGCCTGGCCGATCAGCGCGAGACGAGCACCTTGAGCACGTCCCCCATTGGGCCGACGGTGACCTTGACCAGCTGCGCGGCTGGCGGGCGGCCCGGCGCGCACGGCCCCGGCACGCGGAACGTATAGACTCGTCGGTCTCCAGCGCGCTGGAGCGAGGGCGCGACGCCGCGGGCGGCCGGCAGCTTGGCCGCGGCCGCCTTCATCGCGCGCGAGCGAGGCGTATCGACCATCTCACACCGCCCATTGGAGCGTCGCTGCCGGTCCAGCCGGCAGCGCCACGGGGATTGCCTGCCGCAGCCGCGTCCCGAGGACCAGGACGCGCGCGACACCGCGCCAGCCCGCGAGCGCGGTGACGCCGACGTCCACCGCCCCGCCGGGAGCCCACGCGCGCTCGGCCGCCTCCGCCGCCTGCGCGACGTCGGCGATCGCCAGGTCCTCCCCGCCGGTGACGTGCACCAGGACCCCGGCCGCGCAAGGCCCGTCCGACGCCGCCACCGCCTGGTGGAGCGCGCGCTGCACCGGCGCCTCGCCGCCGACGGCGTAGCCGACGCCCAGGCGCGCCTCGCCGCCCTCGAGGAGCGACCGGATGCGCGCCAGGTCGCAGTCCAGCCAGCGCCTGCCGGCGCCCGGCCGCCACGCCGTCCCGGCCAGCGCCACCAGCGCCTCGATCGCCTGGCGCACCGTCTCGTCGGCGGCGCGGAGCGCCACGTCGATGGCGGCGGCGCGCCCAAGGGCCGACAGCGCCCGCGCGTTGTCCAGCGCGACCATCGCGTGGCAGATGGCCGCGAGGTCGCCGCGCGCGCGCCGCGCGCAGGCAAGCGCCGGCGGCGCCTCGAAGGGAAACGGCGTGACGCCGAAGCCGAGCGTGAGCGCCCCCCGCTCGCGCGCGGCCGCGGCGACGACCGGGCCGCCGCCGGCGCCCGTCCCGCCCGCAAGGCCCGCGACGACGGCGACGATCGGCGCCCCGGAGAGCGCCCGGCCGATGGCCTCGGAGGCGGCGGCGGCGGCGTGCGCCCCGAGCTGCGCGTTGCCGCCCGTGCCAAGGCCGCGCGTGCCCGCGCGAAGGAGCAGCCGGGCCACGCCGTCGCCGTGGTGCGCCGTGGCGGCCAGCGACTGGGCGCTGGTATCGACCGCCACGTAGCGCGCGCCCGGCACCGGGAACTCGGCCAGGTGGTTGACGGCGTTGACCCCCGCCCCGCCCACGCCGACGACGACGAGCGCGACGGAGCCGGTCATCGGGACACCGCCATCTTCCGGATCCGCCCGTGGCCGTCGACGGTCACGCGCAGCACCGTCGGGCAGCACGGCCCGGCGCACGTGCGCACGGTGCGCGAGAGCGTGACGACGACATGGTCGCGTGCTCTGCCCGGCGGCGCGCCGCGCGCGGACCCCAGGCTCCCGTGGCCGCCGGCCAGCCGAACGCGCACGTCGTCGCCGCCGAAGCCCGGCAGCTGGCGCGCCACCGCGCGCCGCACGTGCTCGGCCAGCGCCTCCGGCGCGCGCCCATCGCTGATCCGATGTGTGCCGGACCGTGCGAGAGGGATCGACCGGGCCGGAGGCGCTCCCATCGCCCCCTCCGGCCCGGCCATCACCCCGTCGCCATGCCCCCGCGCGGCGCCCTGGCCGCCCGGCGGCGCGTGGTGGCTGAGGCTGGGATCGCCGAGGAGCACGAAGTTGGCGACGGCCTTCTCGTCCTCGGCGTCCAGGTAGCCCTGGCGCGCCATCGTCTCGCTGACCAGGTCCACCTTGGCATGCGCCAGCGCCTCGCCGGCTGGCCTGCCAGCCAGGAGCGACCGCCAGAAGCGCTGCGCCAAGAGGTCGGCCCCGAGGAGCGGGCCGTCGCCGATGCCGCCGTATGCCACGCCGGTGGCGCCGACGAACGCCAGGGCGCCCCCCGCCAGGTACGAAAGGGCGATGGCATCGCTTGGGGCGCGGTCGATCAGGCGGGCGCCGTGGCACGCCTCGCTCATGACCACCGCGCCCGGGACACAGCCGATGTCCTCCGGGCGCAGCGCCACCGGGAACTCGGGGGCGTTGGCGCCGAAGCCGGGATCGCGCTGCCCGAACCACTCGGGCGCGTCGACGAGGCCGTGCAGGTTGTAGTAGCGGAAGCGGGGGCCGTCGGCGCCTGGGTGCGGCACGTCCGGGTGGGCGAGCGGCGGCGACAGGCGCAGCCGGTTGGGCGCGTCGATGGCGCCGTACGCGCCGCGGGCCGCGCGCTTCCAGAAGCTGGCCGAGTAGCCGAAGGCCTCGGCGCCTGCAGGACACTCTCCAGCTGCCAGCTGGCGGTGTGCGGCGGCGGCGGCGTGCAGCGACGCGATCAAGAGGTCGAAGCCGCAGTCCGGCAGCCGGCCGACGGCGCGCACCGGGCGCGCCAGGTCGTCGCCGTCCACGGCGTAGGGCTGGTCGGAGAGCACCGCCTCGTCGTCGTCGTCCGCCGCGTTGGCCAGGCGGTGGAAGGGCACGATGGCGTCGTCGCCGAGCAGGAGGGCGAAGCGCGCGTGCTCGTCGGTGAGGGCCAGCCGCGCGGCCACCTCGCGGATCACGCGTGCGACATCGACCGGGTCGCCCGCCCGTGCCGGGAGCACGCCGAGCAGGGACAGCAGCGGGCTGTCGTCGACGTAGAGCGGCGTGCCGGAGATCCCGCGCGCCGCGAGAGCTTCGGCGAGCACGCCGACCGCCTGTTCGATGGCATGAACCCCGTCCGGCCCGTAGCGCTGCCAGAGCCCATGCCGGCTCGAGACGATGAGCATGGCGGTCGTCGGGCCGGCGGCCGCGGCTCGCCGGCCGCGCGCCACGGCGGCCCATGCCGTCGGCCAACTGCGTGCAAACATCGCGCCCTCCATGGCATTGGGTCGGGTTGGGTTGGGTTCAGGGCGGCCCGCGGCGCTGCGGCGGGGTGGGTTGGTGCTGCTCCTAGCGCGCGATGCCGCCCTCGCGACCGGCGCGCGATGGGACGAGCTTGCTCATCAGCCGGATGGCGTGCACCGATGCCAGCTTGCTGCGCATGGAGCGCGACGGCGACAGGGCGTTGGCCCGCTCGAGGAAGCGACCGGCGCGCCCGTGGTCGTGCGCGCGGATGGCGGCATCGCTGGCTTGGACGTACAGCGACGCGGCCTCCGGCGCGCGCTCGATGGCGTGCTCGAACGCCTCGACGGCCGCGCGGTACGACCCGGCGTCGCAGAGGACCTGCGCCATCGCCTGGCACGGGCGCCAGTCGTCGGGCGCGGCGTCGGCGGCCTCGCGGAGCGCCGCCATGGCCTGGTCGGGGAGGCCGGCCGCGCCGTACGCGCGCCCGAGGCCGATGCGGGCCGCCATGTCCGTCGGGTCCAGGCGGACGGCATCGCCGTAGCTGGCCAGGGCCTCGTCGACGCTGCCGGCCTGGGCGTATAGGCGGCCGAGCGCGCGGTACGTCTCCGCCGTGGCCGCGCCGGCGCGGGCGGCGTGCTCCAATGCATCGATCGCGCCCTCGGCATCGCCGGTGGCCAGGATGGCCATGCCCAGGTGGTGGTGGAGGTACCCGTCCTCCGGGCAATCGGCAACCGCGGCCGTCAGGGCGTCGCGGGCGCCCTCCGCATCCCCCAGCGCCAGGGCCAGGCGCCCCTCCAGCGCGCGCGCGGGGCCGTGGCGCGGGTCGGCGCGCAGCGCTTCGGCCAGCCAGCGCCGCGCCTCGTCGTCGGCGCCGTCGGCGGCGGCCATCTCGGCCAGCGCGCACGGCCACGCGGCCGTGCCCGGCGCCAGCCGGTGGGCGCGCTCGAGGCGCGCGCGCGCAGCCGCGTCGTCGCCCGCCGCGCGGTAGAGCGCGCCGAGCGCCCCGTGCCAGTCGTCGCGCTCCGGCATGCGCGCCGTGGCGCGTTCGAGCGCCTCGATCGCTCCGGGCAGGTCGCCGCTTGCGCAGCGGGCATCCGCCAGCCAGCGCAGCGACTCCGCATCGCGCGGGTCGTTGGCCGCGTGGTGCTCCAGCTCTGCGCGCGCGCGCTCCGGGTCGCCGGCGGTCAGCGCCAGCCGGCCGATGGCCCGCGCGGCCTCCTCGCCGCCGGGCAGGGCGCGCGCTCGCTCGAGCACCTCGAGCCCGTCCGCCTCGCGGCCGCTTGCCGCCAGGGTCTCGCCGAGCCGCACATGGAGGGCACCGGCCTCGGGCGCCCGAGCGCACGCCAAGCGCAGCGCGGCGATCGCGCGCGGCGCGTCGTCGAGCGCGGCGTACGCGGCCGCGGCCAGGCCGTGGGTGGCGGCATCGTCGCGCCCGGCCGCCCGGGCGCCGTCGATGGCCTCGAGCGCCGCCTTCGGCTCGCCCGCGCCGAGCGCCGCCCATGCCAGCGTTGTCCAGCCCGCCGGGTTCGCGGCGCGGGCGACCGCGCGGTCCGCGGCCACCAGGGCGCCCGCCGCGTCGCCGGTGCGCCCGAGCAGGAGGGACAGCGCGCGCAGGGCGCGCTCCGCGAGGGCGCCATCGGCGGACGCGGCGGCCCGCTCGAGCGCCGGCCGCGCGACGGCGGCATCGGCGGGGTCGAGCAGGGGGCACGCGGGCACCAGGAGCGGGATCTCCCAGCCGTCGGCGACCAGGCGCTCGCCCCACGCCACGGCGGCGGCCGGGTCGTCCGGCGCCGCCGCCACCGCCTCGCGCCACGCGGCGCGCGCGGCGTGGGGGTCGCCGTCGGCCTCCGCGAGCTCGGCGCGCAGGATCAGCGCGGCCGGGTCGGCGGGGCCGAGCGCCAGCGCCTTGGCCACCGCGGAGCGGGCGCCGATCAGGTCGCCGTTGGCACGGCGCGCGACGGCCAGCACCCGCCGCGCGGCCGGTGAGGTCGGCGCGGCCAACACCGCCTGCTCGGCCCAGCGGAGCGCCGCCTCGTCCTCGCCCGCCGCAGCGCGCGCCTCGGCCATGGCGAGGAGGACCAGCGGTGCGTCGGGCTGCTCGGCGAGGAAGGGCTCGAGCGCCTCGCACGCGCCGCGGCCGTCGCCGAGCGCGAGCCGCGCGCGCGCTAGGCCTAGCGCCGCGTCCAGCGAGAGCGCGCCGGCGGAGAGCGCCCGCGCAAAGGCGGTTGCGGCACGAGCATGATCGCCCACCGCCGTGAGCGCGCCGCCGGCCGTGACCAGGATCTCGGGGGCGTCGGGCGCCAGGCGCATGGCCGCGTCCAAGGCATCGACGGCACCCGCCGCATCGCCGCGCGCCAGGCGCAGCGCGCCGAGCGCGTGCACGTGGCCGGCGTCGCCCGGCGCCAGGCGCACCGCCTCGGCCAAGGCGTCCAAGGCCTCGGGCCAGCGGGCCTCCCGGGTGGCCAGCGCGGCCAGGAGCGCCCACGCGGTGGCGTCCTCGGGGGCGAGGCGGCGCGCGCTCTCCACCGCCGCGCGCGCGCTCGGAAGGTCGCCGAGCGCAAGGCAGCACGCGCCGAGGTCGCGCAGGATGGCGACGTCGTCGCCGGCGCGGGCGGCCGCCGCGGCCAGCTCGACGCGCGCGGCCGCCGCGTCGCCGCCCACTAGGAGCGCCGCGCCCAGGCGGTGGCGCGCCGTCGCGTCGCCCGGGTCCAGGCGCACCAACCGCTGCCAGAGCTCCGCCGCGCGCTGCGGTTCGGCCTCGGCCACCGCGTCGGCGAGCGCGCGGAGGAGCGCCGCGTCGTCGGGCGCCCGCTCGAGGGCCGCGCCCAGGTCGACGACGGCCTCGTCGCGCCGGCCGAGCAAGAGCAGGGCGCGCCCCCGCTCGCCCAGGGCCTCGGGCGCGCCGGGGTGGCGCTCGAGGCACGCGTCCAGTTCCGCCAAGGCGCTCAGCGGGCGGCCGAGCAGCCGCTCGATGCGCGCCATGCGCACGCGCGGGCTGGGGTCGTCCGGCGCCAGCGCGGCCGCGCCGCGGAACGCCCGCACCGCGGACTCGAGCAGGCCGCGCGCCTCGTAGATGTCGCCCAGCACCTGGCACGGCTCGGGGCGGTCCGGCCGGAGGACCGCGGCGCGGTGGGCCGCCTGGATGGCCTCGGCCATGGCCTGGAGGCGCGCCGCGAGGCGGGCGTAGCGCAGCCAGCCGTCGGCGTCCAGGCCGTCCGCGGCGGCCGCGGCGGACCAGCTGGCCAGCGCATCGCGCAGGCGGTTGGACGCCTCGTAGGCCTCGGCGAGGACGGCGTGCGCTGCGGCCGCCGCCTCCGCGCCGGCCTCGCGCACGGCGGCCTCGAGCACCTCGATGGCCTCCTCCATCCGGCCGGCGCGCACCAACGCGGTGCCGTGCGCCGTGCGCGAGGCCAGGTCGTCCAGCCCGGCCGCCCGGGCGCGCGCCCAGGTCTCGGCCGCCGTCGACCAGTCGCCGCTCTGCGCCTCGATCCGCGCCAGGCGGAGCAGCGCGTCGGGAACGTCGCCCAGGCTCTCCAGCAGGAGCCGCGCCCTGCCGGGCGCCTCGTCCGCATCCAGGTCGGCCAGCCGGATGAGCCAGCTGGCCGCACCGGGCTCCACCTGGGCCGCCCGCTCGTATGCCTCGCGCGCGGCGTCGCGATCGCCCGTCTCCAGCGCCAGATCGCCGGCCAGGCCGTGCAGCTCGGCGCGCTCCGGTGCGATGGCCCGCGCGACCGCCGCGGCGCGGCGGGCTTCGTCCAGGGCGCCGATGCTGCGGGCGAGCGTCGCCCGCTCGAGCTGCAGGTCGGGGTCGTCGGCGGCCAGCCGGCCGGCCTCGCGGAGCGCGTCCAGCGCGGCGGCCGTATCGCCGGCCGCGCGCAGCGCGCCGGCCAGCGCGGCGTGGGCCGCGGCGTCCAGGGGCGCCGCGGCCACCGCGTCGCGGAGGTGCCGTGCCGCGTCGGCGGGCCGTTCGAGCCGGAGCGCCAGCTCGCCCGCCATGCGCTGGGCGGCGGCGTCGCCGCTGGACGCCGCGCCGGCCGCCTTGCGGTATGCCGCCTCGAGGTCGCCGCCGGCCTCGTACAAGCGCGCCAGCTGGAGCGCGGCGATGCGCTCGTCGGCTGGATCATGGGCCGCCGGGGGCGCGGCCGTCGTCGGCTCGCTGCCGCCCGCGTGCGCGGCTCCGGTCGCGACCGCACCGCTCGCGCGGGCGGCAGCGAGCCCGCCAAGGCGCTCCCGCGCCGCGTCCCGCAGGCCGCGTGCCCGGCCGCTCTCGGGCGCGAGGACGAGCGCTTGCTCGGCCGCCGCGACGGCGTCCGACGCGGCGGCCGCGGCCTCGTGGCCGCTCGACGCCGCGCGCTCGAGCAGGGCGCGCGATAGCGATAGGTGGTCGGCCGGCCAGGCGTCGTCCAGCGCGATGGCCGCGCGCAGGGCGTCGATGGCATCGTCGACGCGGCCCGAGGCCAGCTGCGCCCGTCCGAGCTCGGCCAGCAGGTCGGCGTCGTCGCCGGCCACCCCGATGGCACGCGCCAGCAGCGCCGCCGCGGCCTCTGCGTCGCCGGAACGGCGGAGCGCGCGGGCCATGCGCCGCGTGAGGCCGCGGTCGCCCGGGCACAGGTCCAGCGCGCGCGCGAGCGCCTGGCACGCGGCATCGGGGCGGCCGGCCTCGTCGCTCACCTGGGCGAGCGCGTCGAGCCAGCCGGGCCGCGCCGGATCGAGCGAGACGGCGCGTTCGAGCGCCTCGGCAGCCCCGTCGAGGTCGCCGAGCTCCGCCAGCACCTCGCCGGCGGCCGCCTCGAGCGCGCCATCGTCGGGCGACAGGGCGGACGCCTCGCGGAAGGCGACCAGCGCCTCCTCCAGGCGCTCGTCGCGACGGTAGGCGTCCGCGAGCACCGGGTACACGTCGGCGCGGGCGGGCGCGACCGCGCGCGCCGCTTCCAGCGCCCGTATTGCCTCGGCCACGCGCCCCAGCGACAACAGCGCGCGCCCGACCCCGAGGAGCGCATCGTCCGATCCCGGATCCTGGGCCGCGACAGCGCGGTAATGCTCCAGGGCGGCCTCGGCATCGCCGTCGTCGTGCGCGTCGCGGGCGCCGTCCGGCGCCGGCGCCTGGTCGTCGCCGGCCGCACGGGCCCGTTCTTTGGGGCGCGCGGCAGCCGCGGCGGCGCTCAGCCCGCGGTCGGCCAGCGCGCCGGCAAGCGCGGCGAGGAGATCAGCCGCCTGGGCAGGCTCCCGGCCATCGGCTAGCCGCTGGGCAACCCTTCGGACCGTGGCGGCCGGTCCGAGCGGGCCGTCGGGATCGGCCGCGTCCGGCGCGGCCAGGCACTCGGCGGCCAGATCGGCCCCATCCGGTGCGGCGACGAGGCCGGCCAGGAACGCGGCGCCGTCGGCGGCCACCTGCGCGACGTGCGCCACCAGGCGCGTGCGCTGGTCCGGGGCCGCGCCCGCGAGGCGCGCTACCAGCGCGCGCGGATCGTCCTGGAAGCGCGCGGCCAGCGCGTGCGCCGCGCAGTGCCGCGCCAGGAGCGGCTCGGTGAACTCCAGGTTGGCGCCGCGCCCGACGACCGCGCCGCAGCGGATCATGTCGTCGCGCGTCACGCCCAGCGCCATGGCCATCGTATCCACCTGGGCAACGAGCGCGCTCCCCTGGCTGCTGAGGGCCACGTCGGCGAGCGCGACCCGCAGCGGCTGGCGACGTCCGGCCGGCTCGGCCGCGAGGACGGCGTCGAGCAGCGCGTCGAGCACGGCCACCCGCCGCCACGCGTCCAGAGCACCCGCGCCCGCGACCTCGAGCAGCGCGGCGAGGACGCGCGGCGTGCGCGCCGCCTCGGCCAGCTCGAGATCGCGCGCCAACCAGGCGAGGGCCGCCGCGCTGGGGATGCCTGGCGCCTCGCCGATCGTCGCGCGCACGGCCTCCTCGGAGAGCGGCAGGACGCTGGCCGTCGGCAGGTCGTCGAACCCGCCCCGCCACGTCGGCCAGTCCGCCTCGCGGCACGCCAGGACGACGCTCGGGCCCGCCTGTCCGCCCGCCCGGACGAAGACCTCGATGCCGCCCATGAAGAGGAGGTCGGGCGCCTTCTCGAGGTGGTCGAGGACCAGGATGCCGGGCCGGACCGACGCTGCGTCGGCATCGAGCGCCGCGAGCGCGCGGGCGACGAGCTCCTCGAGGCCCTCGCGCGCCCGGGCACGGGCGAGGTCGATGTACAGCGGGATCATCGAGGCGCCGTCGGCCAGGCCGCGCCGCGCCATCGCGGCGACGGCGGCCCGCAGCAGCGCGGTCTTGCCGGTGCCCGGGTGCCCGAGCACGACGCGCACGCCGGGCCGGAGCAGCGCGTCGATGGCCGCGCGCGGCCCGTCGGGCGTGGCCAGCATCATGCGCGAGGCCCGCGCCGACCAGCGGGTGAGCGAGGGATCGTCGGCGAGCGCCGCCAGGTACGCGCGCTCCTGCGCCGTGAGGCCGTTGGCCGGAGGGGGCATGCTCATGCGTCGACGCTCCTGGATGCTGCGGCCCGCGCCGGGCCGATGGTGGTGGCGGTGGCGGCGAGTGCTGTCCGCTTGCGCGGGCAGCCCGCGATCGGGCTAGGCGACGAACATCCAGTAGCCGACCAGGCAGAGCGCGAGGCCGAGGAGGCACATGAAGGCGCCGACGCCCATGGCCGTGCGGATGAGCGATGTGGTGGCATCCACGAGCCGGGCCGAGGCATCCAGCACGGGCGCGACGCCGATCTCCGTCAGCGAGCGCGCATGGAGCTTGCCCGAGTGCCCGGCAAGGCCGCGCAGGGTCTGCTGGTACTCGCGCGCCAGGATCGTCCAGAGGCCGGCACCGCAGGCCACCAGCCCCAGGGTGAAGAGCGAGAGCGCCATGGCGCCGCGAACGTGGGTGATCAGATCGATTGACACCTGTTCCTCCCGGGCGGTGGATCGTACCGCACCGACAGGACGCAAGGACCATGCCATGTCCGAGGGCCCTCGTTTGCCGGAAAACTGGGCCGCCGTGCCGCCACCAGCCGTGGCTGCGCCCCCGCGGGCGGGTCAAATGCCACGCCGGGGCGGCCGCGCACGCCCATCAGCTCTGGAACTTCTCGACCCGCGTGCGCAGCATGTCGCGGCTCATGCCCAGCAGCTCGGCCGCGGCGGTCTGGTTGCCGTGAGTACGCGCCAGGGCCTGGCGGACCATGCGCTCTTCCCACGCGTCCCGCATGCGCGGCAGGTCCAGCCCGTCGGCAGGGAGGTCGCTCGGGAGGCCGGTCGAGGCGCCCTGAGCGCTCCCGTGGCCGTTCTGCGCCGCGCTCGGCGCGCCCAGCACCAGGGCGTTGATCCGGAGGTGGGCGAGGTCGATCGCCGGCTCGCCCTGGGCGTAGAGCGCCCCCATCTGGACGATGCGCTCCAGCTCGCGCGTGTTGCCCGGCCAGTGGTAGCCCATCAGCATGCGCTGGGCGCGCTCCGTGAAGTCGGCGGGCACCCGCGGGTTCTTGGCGCGCTCGCCGCGCAGGAAGTAGCCGGCCAGGAACGGGATGTCCGGGACCCGCTCGCGGAGGGGCGGCAGGTGGATCGGGTCGATCCCCATCCGGAAGTAGAGGTCGTGGCGGAACCTGCCCTCCTGGATGGCCTTCTCGAGGTCGATGTTGGTCGCGGCGATGATGCGGCAGTCGACCTTGCGATCAGCATCCGCGCCGACCGGCCGGATGGAGCCGTCCTGGACAGCGCGCAGCAGGTGGGGCTGCAGATCGAGCGGCATGTCGCCGATCTCGTCCAAGAAGAGCGTGCCCCCGGAGGCCTCCTCGAACACCCCGCGTCGGTTGTCGACGGCGCTGGTGAAGCCGCCCTTGACGTGCCCGAAGAGCGTGCTGGCGATCAGGTCCTTGGGGATGGCGGCGCAGTTGACGGGCACGAACGGGCCGGTCGCACGCGTGGACTGCGCGTGCACCGCCTTGGCCACCACCTCCTTGCCGGTGCCCGTCTCGCCGAGGAGCATGAGCGGGTAGTCGGTGGGCGCCAGGATGGCCACCTTGGACGCCGCCTCCAGCATCTTGCGCGTCTGGCCGACATACCATTCCGGCGCGCTGCGCTGCTGCGCGGCGCCGAAGCCGGCCAGCCGCCGCCGCGCGCGGCCGAGCTCGATGGCCAGGTCGGCGATGTTGAGCAGGACGAACTGTGCGACCGGCTTGGTGAGGTAGTGGTGCGCGCCGCGCGTCACCAGGTCCATCGCCGTCTCGGCGGAGTCCTCGCTGGTCACGAACACCACGGGCACGCTGGGCGCCTCCTTGCGGAACGTCTCGAGCAGCCGGAAGCCGCCGCGGGCGGTCATGGGCGTGCGCCCCGTGTCGCCGTCCAGGCTGATGTCCAGGAGCGCCAGGTCGACCTGTCGCTCCAGGATGATCCGGTGCGCGTCGGCGACGGTGTGGGCAGCGAGCACCTCGTGGCCGCCGTCTTCGAGCATCGACCGCATGTCGTCCAGGATGATGGCCTCGTCTTCGACGACGAGCACGATGCCGGGCTCAGCCATGGGTTGCCTCCGTCGGTTCCGCGCGGTGCGCGTCGTCCTGCGCCAGGGGGAGCCAGACGTGGAACGCCGCGCCGCCGCCGGGGTGCTCGGCGCAGTGCACCTGGCCGCCGAGCGACACGGTAAAGTGGCGGACGATGTAGAGCCCGAAGCCCCTGCCACCGGGCCGCCGGGAATAACCCTCCTCGAAGACCCGCTCGCGATCGGCCTCGGGGACGCCGCTCCCGGTGTCGGCGACGACGACGAGGGCGCCGGGGCGGTCGCGCGCCTCAGGGCGCACGTCGACGGCGAGCACGCCGCCCTCGGGCATGTGGCGGAGGGCGTTGTCGACCAGGTTGCCCACGATCCGGTTCACCCAGTTGCCGGGCGCGCGGATGATCAGGCCGTCGGCAAGCGCTGTTCGAAGCTCGACGCCGGCGCGCGTGGCGGCCGTGGCGTGCCGGACGACCTCACCGCGCACCTGCCGCGCGGCGTCCAGCCGTTCGCAGTGCCGCGCGGCATCCAGGGTGAGATCGCGGGAGAGCGCAAACGTGTCGGCCACCTCGTCGTTGCACGCGACGGCATCGTCGAGCGCGCGGTGGGCGTCGACGTGGTCGGCCGGAAGGCGCCGACGCAGCTGGCGGAGCGCCGAGCGCAGCGCCACGAGCTGGTTCTGCGCATCGTGGGTGATCAGCTTGGCCTGGAACGTGGCGGCCTTGAGCCGGCTGGTCGTCGGATCCTGAGGGAACGTCTCGTTCACGACGGCGTAGCCGCCATCGTCGCGCGCGGGCAGCCAGCGCAGCGCTACGACCCGCGCGCCGCCGCACGTTCCGCCGCGCACCGTCTGGACCTCCCGCGCGCGCGCCGCGGCGTCGAGCGCGGCGCGCGCGCGCGCCGAGAGCACGAAGAGCGCGGTCAGCGGCTGGCCGACCAGGGCCACCGGCGCGGCCCCGAGCAGGTCGACGGCCGCGGCGTTGGCGGCGCCGACGCGCCATCGGCCGTCCACGAACAGCGCCGCGTGTCCGAGCTGGTCGAGGATGCCCACGATCTCCGCGGCCGCGTCGCCGCCGGCGGGCCCGAGCCCCTTCGCAGGCGGGGACGAGGCGGGCGGCCCCTCGGATGCCGCGTCGCCCACATCGTCGGGATCGGCCAGCGGTGATGGCTTCCCGCCGGCCGACGGCTGCGCTCCGCGGCGCAGCCGTGCCACGCGCAGGTCGACCGCCTCGTCGGCATCGGGCGCGTACTCGGCGTCGATGGCACACCAGATGCGCGTACGGTGGGCCTCCAGCGCGACGGCCGCGATCCGGTCGCGCCCGAAGTGGACCAGCCCGTCAAGCCTCGCGGCCAGCGCCGCGCGCTCGGACGGCGCCAGGAGCGCCGCGAACTTTGTTCCGACGAGGTCGGCCTGGGCGCGGCCGACGAGGCCACAGAAGGCCGCGTTGACCTGGAGGATGCGGCCTTCGGCCAGCGACACGCGCAGTCGCGGCGGCGCGTCGGGCAGGTCGGCAACACGGCGGGGCGTCGAGAGCGTTGGCATGGTCGGGATCATCCGGCCTCCGCAATCGGTGGGTTCGGCGGGTCTAAACACTGCCTTAACGCGCATGGTAGAGCATGTTATGGGCGCGCGGCCAGTCGCGCACGCCCCGGAGCGCGCACAGCGGCCGCCCAGCGCCGGCAATGCTATCGTTCGGCCATGCAAACCGTACTGATCGCGCCCTCGGTGCTTGGGCACGCCGACGATGCCGAGGCGGTGATCGAGGCGTTTTCCGGAGCGGGCTTGTCGCCGGTGCTCGTCGACGGCCGCGATGGGGTTGCAGTGCGCCCGGGCGATGCGGTCCGGCGGCGCCTGATGGCGGCCGCCGAGACGGCCGTGGTCGCGCCGGCGGACGCGTTCGTGGTCACGGCCGACTGGGCGGAGGCGACCGAGGCGGACGCTGCGGGCTTCCGGCCGGTGTTCGTGCTGGGCGACCAATCCCTCCAGGCCGTCCTCGGCCCCTCGGAGCCCGACGCCAAGCACGTGGCCACCGCCCTCGACCTGGCGGCGGCCGTGCGCTACGTGACCGTGGAGGCGGCTGGCCAGGCGGCGCTCGGGCCGTTCCCGTTCGCGGCGCACGGGGAGAGCCCGGTCGCGCCCGCGCGCGTCCCCTCCCAGCGCGACCTGGCACGGTTCTTCGGGCTGGTCGTCCTGGCGGGCACCGCGGTGGCCCTGGGCATTGCCTACATGCTGCGCGAGCTGTACGAGTCGTGGCAGATCCCCGCCAACGCCCAGCGGTTCGCGTTCCTGGCCACGCTGCAGTTCCTGCCCGAGTGGGCGCGCGGGCTGCTCTTCCTATTGGCCGGGGTTGCGCTCGGCGTTCTGGCCACGCGCGCGCGCAACGCGCTCACGGCCGCCTCCGCCCGGCGCAAGGGCGGTTGAGCCCAGGGCCATGACCGTTCACCTGGACTGGCGCCTCGGCCCGCGGGGCGAGCGCCCACCGGACCCGCCCGCGCAGAGGCCGCGCGCCCGACGCGAACGCCCGCCGCTGGACGGCCAACGCGTGGCCGTCTACGCCGCGGGGCTGCTGGGCGCCGCCCTCATCGGCTTTCACCTGGGCCGCGAGGACGGGGGGCGGGCCGTCGTCGCCCGCGCCATCGCGGCCGAGCTGGCCATCGAGGCGCACGCGGTGCGCACGGGCGACCCGGACCTCTTCGCCTCGACGCTCGATCCCGAGGCCAGCCTGGAATGGCGCTACGCGGCCATGGTCCGCTTTGCCGCCGTACGCGGCCAACCGTGGCTTGCCCGGCTGGTGGCGGTCCGGCCGCGCGCAGACGGACGGACGTTCGATGTCGAGGTGGCGGTCGGAGCGGACGACGGCGCGGGCGCCGCGGATACCGAGCGGCGCGTCTACCGTTCCGTCAGCGGGCGCTGGTTGCGGGCCGAAGGGTAATACCCGACGACATAAGGAATCCGATGGCCTCGGTAGGGGCGCACGGCCGTGCGCCCCTACGCCAGGTGACGGTACCGCCGCATGACGCCGAGCGGCGTCGCGGCCGGCTCCATGGCGGCGCGCACATCGTGCCAGGACGCGCGGCGGGCGGCCTGGATGGCCCGCCGGCGGGCCAGCATGGGGACGATCCCCGACCAGCCGTCCAGGCGGCCCTGGATGGCGGCGGTCTGCCCGGAGAGCACCAGGCGGTAGGGGGCGCTCAAGAGGTCGTACGCCAGCACCAGCAGCCCCCAGCGCGCCAGCCCCGCCGCAGGGTAGTCCTTGACCACCGTCCAGACCTTGTTGCGGGCCAGCAGCCGGTTCTTGAACGCCGAGCCCTCGCCGGCCGTCGCGCTGCCGGCATGGCGGGCGCGCGCCTCGGGCGCGTACACGGCGTCCCAACCGGCCAGCCGCAGGCGCCAGGCCAGGTCGACGTCCTCGAGGTACATGAAGTAGCGCGGGTCGAAGACCTCGCCGTCGTGGACAGCCGCCACGTCGTCGAGCGCGGCCCGGCGGTACAGCGCGGCGCCCGCCGACGCACCGAAGACCCGTGCGGGTGCGGCTGCCGCCGCCGCGGGCGCGCCGCCCAGGCGGTCCCAGGCGATCCCGGTCGGGTCGAGCGCGATGCCGGCCGAGTTGACCATGCCGGGGTCATGGGCAAAGACCATGGCGCTGGCCACCGCGCCAGCCCTTGGCGCGGCGGCGCCGGCCGCGACCAGCGCCGCCAGCCACCCCGGCTCCGGCTCGGCGTCGGCGTTGATCAGCGCCACCCACGGCGCGTCGCCGGCGGCGAGGGCGGCGTTGTTGCCGGCCGCGAACCCCAGGTTGGCGCCCGTCTCGATGACCGTAACGTCCGGCCACGCCGCGCGCAGCCACTGCGCCGAGCCGTCCGTCGAGGCGTTGTCCGCCACGATCACGCGCAAGCGAGGATGGGTCTGTGCCGCCAGCGCCGGCAGGCAGCGCGCCAGGTAATGGCGCCCGTTCCAGTTGACCAGCACCACGTCGACCGGCGCGCCGGCCGTGGCCGCGCGTGCGCGCTCGGCATTCCAAGGCAAGGGGCTCAGCGCCGCCCCCTGCGCCACGCGAGGTGTGCGCGCAGCTCGCGCAGCAGGCCGCCCGGCCCCTCGGCCGCCAGCATGCCCGCCGCGCGGCGCACCCGCTGGAGCGGGTCGGCGGCGGGCATGCCGAGCGGTCCGAACGCCACCTCGAGGCCGAAGCGGTCGGCAACGCGGCGGAGGGCCTCCCAGCCGGCGGCGGTGGGCGGCACCGGCGCCCACGGCATTCCAAAGCGCGCCACGACCTCGGCGTCGTCGCGACGGCGGAGGGACTGGACGCGCGCGCGGGAGGCCAGGATGGCCGGCAGGTGCAGGTGCAGCGGTGCCAGCACCGGCCAGCCGTGCCAGCCCTGCTCGGGCACCGGCGGCCAGGCATCGGGCGGCGGCAGGGCCGTGTCGATCACGCCCTGCGGCGCGCCGGCCCGCACCGCCGCCAGCGCGAGCGCGGCGGGCAGCGCGCGCGCCAGCAGCTCGTCGCCGTAGTTGCGCGCCACGGACCACAGCGCGTTGCGCTCGTGCAGCGCGGCGCGGCGGCCCGTGCCTAGCGAGGCCGCCGTCCCGCCGCCGCGGTGGTGGACCACCGCCGCGGGGACGTGCACTACGTCAAGGCCGGCCACCGCCATCCGCCAGCCGAAGTCGACGTCCTCGTAGTACGCGAAGTAGCGCGGCTCGAAGCCGCCGAGGTCCAGGAACGTGGGCCGGTGTACCAGCATGGCCGCGCCAGAGGCGAACAGCGTGAGGCGCGGCGCGCCGGCCGGTCGGCCGCGCACGCGCTGGCCGTGGCCGAGCGCGTGGCCGTGGCCCGTGAACGCCATGCCCCCGCCGTCGAAGTCGATCCGCTTGCCCGGCCAGTCGACCTGCCGCGCCCCGGCGCAGACGCCGCCGTCCTGGAGCGCCGCGCACAGCGCCGTGAGCGCTTCGGGGCGGATGCGGGCGTCGTTGTTGAGGAGGAGCACCCACTCCGCGTCCAGCCCCGCCAGCGCGCGGTCGTAGCCGTCGGCGAAGCCGTGGTTCGCGCCGAGCGGATCCCACCGGACGCCCGGGAAGCGCAGGCGCACGAGCGCCTCGGAGTCGTCCGTCGAGCCGTTGTCGGCGACGATCACGGCCGACGGACCGGCAAGGCCGGCAAGGCCCAGCACGGACGTCAAGCACGGCCCGAGGTGCGCGCGGCCGTCGAAGGTGAGCACGACCACCGCCACGTCGCCCGGTCCCGGCGGGTGGACCGGCGCGGCGCGGCTCGGCGACGGTGCGGCGTCCTCCGGCGCGACCATCCGCGTCCGAAGGCGCCATGCGCCGGATCCGGTCGATCCGGGGGGCAACGTCATGCCCGCCGCCGGCGGCTATCTCGGCCGGCGCAGCCAGCGCGCATAGCGCACGGCCTCCTCGAGGACGAGCAGCGGGCCGCCGTCGCGCAGCAGCTCGAGCGCGCGGACCGGGAGCTGGGCGATGGGCGTGGCCGCGCCGTCGCTGCCGGTCGCGCCCCTTGCATCGCGCGGCCGGTCGGGGGCCGGACGCGGCGCCGCGGCAAAGCGCGCCAGCGGCTCCGTCGCCGCGCGCCAGGTGAGGGCGCCGCGCACGGCCGCGAAGCGCGCGGCATACGTGCCCCGGCCGCCCGGCTCGGCCAACAGCGCGCGCAGCGCCGCGGCCGTCGCCGCCACGTCCTCCGGCGGCACGGTGCGGCCGAGGCCCTTTTCGGCGACCAGGTCGGCGAGGACGTCGCCCTCGGTCACGAGCATCGGCAGGCCGGCCCAGATGCAGTCCAGGAGCCGCGTGCGGAAGGCGTAGCGCGTCTCGGCGTGGTCCAGGTGCGTGCTGGCGCCCAGGTCGGCCTCCAGCAGGTAGCCGCCGCGCGCGTCGTACGGCACCCAGCCGTCGTTGAAGAAGACCGCGCGGCCGAGGAGGCCGAGCGAGCGCGCCAACGCCTCGGCCCGCGCGGCCATGGCCTGCTTGGGGGCGTACATGCTGGGCGTCTGCGTGCCCATGAACACCAGCCGGACGTCGCCGCGCTCGGCGTCCACCTCGCCGACGGCGCGGATGAGCGTCAGCGGGTCGAACCAGTCCCAGATGCCGCCGCCCCATAGGACGATCCGGTCGCCCGCCCCGATGCCGGGCATAACCCCGCGGAGGACCGGCCGCTCCGGCGCCGCCGGAGGCGCCTCGGGCAGGCCGAACGGCACGACGTCGATGAGCTCCCGCAGCGACGCGTCGGCGTCGTAGACGGCCGGGTTGACGCGCCCGAGCGCCGTCAGGGCGCCCAACCAGAAGTCGCGCTGGACCTTGCTTGCGCACAGGAAGAAGTCGCCGCGCCGGAGCTGCGCGACGAGCGCGCCCAGGTCGGTGGCGTGGCTTCGCACCCGGCCCGACGCCGTCTCGCCCAGCCGCGCGTGGAGGTTCTCCAGGACGAACGGGTCGTAGAGGTCGACGACCAGCGGCGCCGCGGCCGCGGCCAGGAACGGGAACTGGGCGAGGGTGAGCCCCTGGACGACGATGGCATCGGCCCCGGCGGCGGCGGCCCGGAGCGCCTCGCCGCGCGCGTCGTAGCCCAGGATCGGGAACGGCGCCGCGCGCTCCGGCGCGCCCGGCGCCGCCAGCGTCACGGCCAGGCCGCGCTCCGCGAGCGCGCGCGCCATCTCAAACGATCGGATGCTGGGCCCTGCCATGCGCGGTCCGACGCGGTCGCCGGCCACGACCAGGGTGTGCGGGCTGCTCACCCGGGCGCCTCAGGTCGCCCGCCCGCAACATGCGTCCAGCGGGCCGGGAGCGCCAGCAGACCTAGGCGGTCGGCCGTGCCCACCGCGCGCACCGGCAGCGGGAAGCGCCGGTGATGGTGGTCGAAGGCGTGGATGCAGGCGCTGTCGTAGGCCGCGGCGGACAGCTCGTACTGGCCCTCCTGGAGCGGCAGCGCCGCCACGCGCCACTCGACCACGCCCTGGCCGGGCGCCACGTCGATGGGCAGCCCGGCCGCGCGCGTGTTCGGGCCGGTGACGTGCGTCCCGTCCCCCGCGTGGATGCCGATGCCGAAGACCACGCCCGCCACGGCTTGGTGCGCTCTGTAGCGCAGGCGCACGGTCAGCGGCTCGCCGGTGTGCGCCGCGTGGCGCGGGCGGCCGTCGCCGTCGAGCAGCTCGACGGACGTGATCTCGATCTCGCCGCTGCCGTAGCGGTCGGGCTCGGCGGGCTGGTGCGCCGCGCTGTCCGACGGGTGCTCGGCGGCCCAGCGCGCCTCCTCGTGCGCCACGACGCTGCGATGGTAGGCCTCCAGCACGTCGTCCGTCGGACCAACGGCCAGCACGGCGCCGCGCTCCAGCCACAGGGCCCGCGCGCACAGCTCGCGCACCGAGTCCGCGCTGTGGGAGACCAGGACGATGGTCATGCCGGACTTGCGCAGCGCCGCGATGCGCTCGCGGCACTTGTTCTGGAACGCCTGATCGCCCACCGCCAGGACCTCGTCGATGAGCAGGATGTCGGCGTCCACATGGATGGCCGTGGCAAAGCCCAGGCGCATGTACATCCCCGAGGAGTAGTGCTTGACCGGCATGTCCATGAACGGCCCGAGCTCGGCAAACTCGGTGATGCGCGCCAGCCGCCCGCTCATCTGGGAGCGGCCGAGGCCCATGAGGGAGCCGTTCAGGTACACGTTCTCGCGGCCGGTCAGCTCCGGGTGGAAGCCGGCCCCGAGCTCCAGGAGCGCCGCCACGCGCCCGTTGATCAGCACGCGGCCCGCGTCCGGCTCCAGGATGCGCGCGATCAGCTTGAGCACCGTGCTCTTGCCGGTGCCGTTGGGCCCGACCAGGCCAAGCGTCTCGCCCTTGGCCAGCTCGAACGACACGCGGTCCAGGGCCACGAGCCGATCGCGCTCGGCGGCCGGTGCCGAGCGGCGGAACGCGCCGACGAACGCCTCCTTGAACGACCGCGAACGGGCGTGGTCGAGCGTGAAGACCTTGGTGACCTCCTCGAAGCGCAGCACGGCTACACCTCTTCGCCGAAGCGGCCGCTGTAGCGGGCGAACACGCCGTAGCCCACGGCAAACACGAACAGGCCCGTGGCCAGCGTGCGCGCGAGGAAGCCGAGGTCCGGGGGACCCGGCGGGTTGGCGACGTCCATGGGGATCCCGCCCACGTACCCGACCGAGCCGTAGAGGATGGTCCGGTAGTTCCCGATGAGCGTGCCGATGGGGTTCAGGATGTACGCCAGCCGCTCGGCGTCCATGGACAACCCACCCAGGTGGAGCAGGGTGCCGCGGAACTGGGCGTAGTCGTAGAAGACGGGGGACAGGAAGAACCACGCCAGGAGCACCACCTCCAGGATCATGCCGACGTCGCGGTAGTAGACGTTGGCGGTGGACAGGAGCAGCACGACGCCGAGCGTGAACACGGCCTGGACGGCGATGATGACGGGCAGCCACAGCGCGTGGACGGTCAGCGGGATGCCGGAGACGACGATCATGGCCATGAGCACCGGCAGCGCCAGGAGGAAGTTGACCAGCTCGCCCAGCACGACGGCCAGCGGCAGGATCTCGCGCGGGAAGTACACCTTGTTGATGAGCGATGCGTTGGCCACGATGCATCGGACGCCCGCGTTGACCGAGAGGTTGAACCAGTTCCACGCCAGCACCGCCACGAGCACGAAGACGTGGAAGTTGGGCACGCGGTGGCTCCACAGCACGCGGAACAGGAAGTAGAAGACCAGCATCATGAGCAGCGGGCTGGCCATCGACCAGAGGAAGCCCAACACCGAGCCCTTGTAGCGCACCTTGAGGTCGCGCACGACCAGGTTGCCCACCAGGTGGCGGTACGCCCACACCTCGGCCAGGCGGTCGCGCAGCCGGACCTCTCGGCCGGCCTGGTTGATGGTGGTCGCCGGCGCCATGCTCAGCGGTCCTCGCGCGGCGCGGCCCGCCCAAGGACCTCGTCGTAGACGGCCGATAGGACCTCGGCGGCGCGCGCCCCGTCGAAGCGGGCCACCGCGCGCTCGCGCAGGCGCCCGCCGATGGCCGCGCGGCGCGCCGGGTCGTCCAGCAGCGCGCCGATGGCGCCCGCCAAGCGGTCGACGTCGCCGAGGGGTGTGTAGATGCCGTCGTCGCCCAGGTACTCGCGGTTGACGGCGGTGTCGAAGGTGACGGTGGGCAGGCCCATGGCCATGTAGTTGAGGAGCTTGCCGCTGCCCTCCGTGGTGCTGATCTTGGGCGCCACCGCCAGGTCGCCCAGCGCCAGGCGCGCCGGCGCGTCCTCGTATGGCACGCGGCCGGTGAACGTGGTGTGGCCAGCCACCCCGAGGGCCTCGGCGCGCGCGTTGTACACATCCGTGCCCGGGAAGCCCATGACCAGGACGTGGACGTCCGGCCGCTCGGCCACCAGCATGGCGGTGGCGTGCAAGAGGAGGTTGGTGCCCTGGTGGCGGGCCAGCAGGCCGAGGTAGACGACGATGCGCCGGCCGGCCGGGATGCCCAGCGCCTGGAGCGCCGCGGCGCGCTCAGCGGCGCTTAGTAGCCCTGGGCGGAAGCGCGACGCGTCCACCGTATCGGGCAGGACGTGGATGCGGTCGGCCGGGACGCCGAACGCGCTGGTGAGGTGGCTGACGGCGTGACCGCTGCTCGTGACGATGGCGCTTGCGCCGTGGCGGTCGATCCAGCCCTCCAGCCGCCGCACGGCGCGGTGCCACGGCCCGCCCTCCCGGACGAAGCCGTGATCGACCATCTCGCTGCTCAGGCTGCCCTGGAAGTCGAACACCAGCGGTCGGCCGGTCAGCCGCGCGAGCACGGCGCCGATCAGCGCGCCCTCGTGCATGTGCCCGTGGATGACGTCCGGTCGCAGCCGGAGCGCCGCGCGGAGCGCCGACAGCGACAAGAGCGCGTCGAAGGCCAGCTTGTGGCGCGACGAGCCGACCTCGTAGCCGTGGCGCCACGGGATGGGCAGCGTGCGGTGGATGGCCAAGCCGTCGACGTCGCGGCCGTTGCGGTACGTGACGATGCTCACGCGGTGGCCACCCTGCTGGAGCGCGCGCGCCTCCTCCAGGATGCGCACCGGGCAGCCGTAGTCGGAGAAGAACGACGTGGGCGCGATCATGAGCACGTGGCGGCGGGTCGGGGCGGGGGCCGGGGTCACGTGCGCCTGCGGCCCAACCGCCCGAACAGCACGTCCCGGATACCGGACCGCTGATCGAGCGCCGCCCGCGCCGAACGGGCCAGCGGGTCCTCGCGCGCGGCCAGCCAGCGGCCGCGCGCGGCGGCGGCTCGCTCGGCTAGCGCGCTCCGCGCCTCGGGCGGCTCGTCGGCCAGGGCGTCGCGCAGCTCGCTCAGGTCGGCCAGGAGCTGGTCGAGCCAGACCAGCGCGGCAGACCGCGCGGTCTCGGCCAGGCCCGCGTCCGGGGGCGTCGCGGCCGCCAGCGCGTGGAGCGACGGCCCGGCCAGGCGGCGCAGGTCGTCCGCCGACGGGCTGCCGGCGACGACGCGCAGGAGGGCGTCGGCGACCAGGCCCGGCAGGACATTGCTGCCGACCATGAGCGCGTCGTGCTCCTCGGGGTCGATGTAGAAGGGCTCGGCGCCGATGGCGCGCACGAAGTCGCCGAGGACGCGGAGGGTCTGCTCGCCCGCGCTCGGCGCCGGCATGAGGCAGTAGGCGGCGCCGCCGAACACCGCGGGGTCCGCCGCGGCGGCCACGGGATCGACGACCGGGTGGCCGCCGATGAACGCGATGCCCGCGGGCAGGGCGCGGGCCGCGGCCATCATCGGCACCTTGATGGCCGCGGTGTCCGTGACCAGTGCGCCGGCCTTGAGGTGCGGCCCGATGGCCGCCAGCGTGGCCAGCGCGTCGTCGAGCGGCTCGGCGAGGAAGACCAGGTCGGCCCGCTCCACGGTCCGAACGAGGTTCCAGTCCAGGCGGTCGAACGCCCCGGAGGCCTTGGCCGCGCCCGCGCGCTCGGGCAGCGGGTCGTGCCCGACCACGCGGTAGCTGGTCCGCACCGCGGCCAGCGCCCGGCCCAGGGCGATGCCCATGGGGCCGAGCCCGACGATGGCCACCCGCGGGCCAGGGCCGAGCGCCTCAGCGAGCTCGGGCTCGGCGCCCGCCTCGGCCATGCGCTCGACCGCGGGCTCGGGCGCCGCATCGCGCGTGCGGTCGGGGCTCACGGCGGACCGCCTGCGCATCGCGTGCGGGTCAGCATGCCGCATCCACGGCCCGCAGCGCGGCGTGGCGCCGGCCCTGCGCCGTGCCCGCCCAGGCCGCCGGGGCGTGCGACTCGTGGAGCCGGATGAGCGCGCACAGGTCGGGCGCGCCGCCGACCGTCTCCACCCAGATTGCGCCGCGCGCCGGATGGTTGGCCACCGCCCAGAACGGCCGGCGCCAGCCGGTGGGCCAGCAGAGCCAGCGCCAGAACGGCGGCACGGTCCGGGCGAGGAGCACGCGCGCTACGCGGTGCACCAGATCGACGCCCGCCTCGGCCTTGCCGACATCGTGGAGGAGGGCGGCCGCGAGCAAGATCGGGTCGTCGTCGGCGGTCGACGCGCGCAGGCGGCCGAGCACCTCCAGCCCGTGCTGACGGTCCTCGGGCGGCATCCGGTCGAACAGGTCGAGCAGCGGCGGGTCGAGGACGCCGCGCGCAGGCCGTGCGTCGAGCCGTTCGCCAGCGCGGCGCGCGCGCAGGGCCGCCGCGAACTGCCCGACGCGGTAGCGCGCCGTCGCCAGCGGACCGCTCACCGGGAGACGCCGCCGAGCATGAGGAGGGCGCCGAAGACGATGTCGGTCGGCCGGTCGATGAGGAGGTGGATCGGGTCGAGGCCGCCGGGCAGGACGCGCCCGGCGACGATGAGCAGCAGGAGCAGCATCTGACCCGGCCCGTACTCGAACGCGCGCATCCGCATGGCGGTCGCGTCGGGCACGAGGCCCATGGCGACCTTCCAGCCGTCGAGCGGCGGGACGGGGATCATGTTGAAGACGGCCAGGATCACGTTGAGGAAGAGGAAGAACGCCAGCGCGCCGGTGCCGACGGCGGCAAGCCCCTCCGGGAGGAGCTGCACCGGGCGCAGCAGCAGCGCGGCCAGCGTGGCCAGCGCGATGTTGGTGGCGGGGCCGGCCAGCGCGACGAGCAGGATCTGGCGGTGGCTCAGGCGGTACGGGTTGATGGGCACGGGCTTGGCCCAGCCGAAGCCGACCAGGAGGAAGACGAGCGCGCCCAAGGGGTCGATGTGGCGCCGCGGGTCGAGCGTCAGCCGGCCGAGCTCCGCGGCCGTCGGGTCGCCCAGGCGGTTGGCCGTCCACGCGTGCGCGAACTCGTGGCACGTCAGGCCGATGACCAGGGCGGAGATCAGCGCGATGAACTGGGGTGGGTTGTTGATGGCTTCCAGGATGAGCATGCGGCGGCGGCTCCGAGGGACGGGCGGATCGCGAGCCGGGGCATGATAGCCCAGATGCCCGCGCCGTTCCTGGCCCAGCGCTGCGCGCGGCCGTATACTCGGCGCCGCCGCGTTGGGGGACCTGGCACATGGTCGAGACCGTGGATCCGGCCCGCGGGCCGGTTGGACGATCGGACGAGACGACCGCCGGCGCGTGGGCCGTCGGGGAGGTGGTTCGCCTGCGCAAGGCCCACCCGTGCGGCAGCGACACCTGGACCGTCGTGCGGCTGGGGGCCGACATCGGCCTGCGGTGCACCGGCTGCGCGCGCAAGGTCATGGTCCCGCGCAGCCAGCTGGCCCGCCAGGTGCGCCCGGCTCGGGTCGCGAGATCGCCGGGCACGCCCTGACGCGTTTCAAAGCGCGTTCCCGCCCGCCCGACGTAGCCCCCGACGCCTCGTCCCGCCCTCACCGTCCACGCCTGCGCTCGCGCGCCGTGCCCCGCACCCTGATCAGCCTGCCCCCTTGCACCCTGCCCGATCCCGCTTGGCGGTCCACGATGCCTGCACTCCTCACGTTCCTCTTCACGACCGGCTTCCTGATCGCAGCCGCCTACGGCCTCCGCACGTCGCTCCACGTGGCGCTCTACCTGCGCGCGGCCAGGCGGCGCCCGGCGCCTGGCCGGCCCATGGTCGTTGCGCCGATGTCGGTCACCGTGCAGCTCCCGCTCTACAACGAACCAGCGGTAGCCGCCCGCGCCATCGACGCCGCGTGCCGGCTGCGCTGGCCGCACGGCGCCCTGGAGATCCAGGTGCTCGACGACTCGACCGACGAGACCGCGGGCATCGTCGACGCAGCAGCGAAAGCCTGGCGGGCGCGCGGCGCCGACGTGGTCGTCCTCCGCCGTGCCACGCGCGACGGCTTCAAGGGCGGCGCGTTGGCCGCCGGGCTGGCCGCGGCCAAGGGCGACGCGCTGGCCGTCTTGGACGCGGACTTCCTGCCCCCTGCCGACTTCCTGGAGCGCACGGTCCCGTTCCTCCAGGCGCCGGGGGTGGCCGCGGTCCAGGCGCGCTGGTCGCACCTGAACGACACGGCGTCGTGGCTCACGCGCGCGCAGGCGCTGGCGCTGGACGGCTACTTCGTCGTCGAGCAGCATGCGCGCGCCGCGTCCGGGCTGGCGCTCAACTTCAACGGCAGCGCCGGCGTCTGGTCGCGCGCCGCCATCCTGGATGCCGGCGGCTGGCGCGGCGACACGATGACGGAGGACGTGGACCTCAGCTACCGAGCGCAGTTGGCGGGCTGGCGCATCGCGTTCCTGCCCGACGTCAGCGTGCCGGCGGAGCTCCCCACCACGCTCGTGGCGTTCAAGCGCCAGCAGCGCCGCTGGGCGCGGGGCACGCTGGAGTGCGCGCGGCGCCTGCTCCCGGCCGTCGCGCGCGCGCCGTGGCCGCTGGGCGTCCGGGTCCACGCCGCGGCCAGCCTGACCAACCATGTGGTCGCGCCGCTGCTGCTCGGGCTCCTGGCGGCCACGCCGCTCCTGCTGGTGTGGCGGCCCGAGTCCCACCCGCTGCTGGCCGCGCTGACGCTGGTGTCGTTTGCGCTCCCGGGCCAGGTGGCCCTGGGCCAGCGAGCGCTCCACCCTGACTGGCGGCGCCGGCTGCTGGACTACCCGGTGCTCGTAGCGCTGATGGCCGGGATGGCGGTCAACGGCGCCGTCGCGGCCTGGCAGGCGGCGCGCGGCCGCCCGGGGACGTTCGAGCGCACGCCAAAGGCCGGCAACGGCCCCGCGGCGACATCCGCGAGCGCGTCAGACCGGCGCCAGGCGCTGGCCGAGTGCGCCGCCGCCGCGTGGGCGGCCGCGACGCTCGTGGCGGCTGTGGCACAGGGCGCGTGGGGCGCGGTGCCGTTCCTGGGGACGTTCGCCGTCGGGCTGGGGGTGGTTGGGGGCGGGACGATCCTTGAGCTGCGGCGCGGCTCGCGGGGCTACCGGGGGCGCGCGGGAGGCCGGGCCGCGGGGGCATCGCCGCGCCGCGTCATCGGGGCGATGCGGGCGCGGTCGCAGGTGAGGTAGGGCGTTCACGCGTCCAGCACGGGGAGGTGACGGGTCAGCGACTACCGGCTGGAAGCCGGTAGCTTGCCCATGGCGCTGGCGGCGCCGACTGAAAGTCGGCTTTGCCAGCCCGGACGTTCGGCCGGCGGCTCCTCCCGCGGCTGATCGCCGCGGGGCACGAGGTCGTCGCCCTGGCGCGCGGCCCCGAGCGGGCGGCGGACCTGGAAGCGGCGAGCGCCACGGTCGCGGCCCTCGAGCGCGGCGCGCCCGAGCTCTACAACGTCGTCGACGACGACCCGGCGCCCGTGTCGGAGTGGCTGCCGGCGCTGGCCGACGCGTTGGGCGCCCGGCCGCCGCGCCGCGTGCCGGCGTGGCTCGCCCGGCTGGCCATCGGCGACGGCGGGGTGATGATGATGACCGCCATCCGCAGCGGCGCGAACGCCAAGGCGAAGCGCGAGCTGGGCTGGTCGCCGCGGTACGCGAGCTGGCGCGAGGGGTTTGGCGGGGGGCTGGGGTAGAGGGGCTTTGGGATCAGCGCCAGGCGTCCGGTCCCGGCCAGATCGTTGGCACAGGGGTCCCGGGAGCAATGGCGCCAAGTGCTCCGCGACGCGGTCAGATGACTGAACGCTCGATCGGCAGAGCTCAGGTGGAATGCGGCGACGAGCTGAGGCCGATCGAGCGTCTCCGCCGGTGGGCGCTCACGACACAGCGACGGCGTCGGCGGTAGCCAGAGCGCTAGCCCTCCCCGAACGCCTTCCGAATCGTACCGAGCGGCAGGAACAGCCGCAGCGGGGTCGCCGGGAACGGGGCGAAGCCGTGCCGGACGTAGAACGCCCCCGCGGCATCGTCCAGCGCATCGACGACCAGAGCGTACAACGCCACCTGGGTGCTGGCGCGGAGCACTCGCGCCATCGCGTCGACCATGAGATGCGTCCCGAGGCCGCGCCCTTGTTCTCGGCGGTCGACTGCCAGGCGTCCGAGGAGCGCCGCCGGGACTGGGTAGTTGGGCAATCGGCGCGCCGCTTCGGGCGGCAGATCCTGTCTCGCGAAGCTCGCGGCGCTCAAGCTATAGAAGCCGACCACCTCGACCCCGTCCGCCGCGTCTCCGGGCCGATCCGCGCGCGCTCGGGGATGCGGTAGGCCTGCTGGCGGCGACGACCATCCCCTCGATCCGCTACGATTGCGCGCATCATCAACACCGGGACGCCCGCACGCGTGGAGGTCGAATCATGCGTACGTTCAACGTGATCATCGAGCGCGATCCGGACACCGGCCTGTTTGTGGGCTCCGTACCCGGCTGGCCGGGGGCCCACAGCCAAGGCGACACCATCGACGCGCTGCAGGAGCACCTGCGCGAGGTCATCGAGCTGCTGTTGGAGGACGGCGACCCGCGCCTGGAGTCCGAGTTCGTCGGGCTGCAGACCATCCAGGTCGCGTAGGCGTCGGGCTGACCGTGCAGGAGCTCCTCCAGCGCGGTTGATCAGGGAGCGACGACTACCGCAACCGCCCCGGCACCCCCGCCGCCAGCGCCACCACGCGCCGCGTCTCGGGGCCAATGCGGACGCGCTCGTCGATGCGGTAGCCGGGCACCCAGAGCACCCTTGCGCCCTCCGAGTCGACCACCACCGGCCAGCCGTCGCGCTCGGCGGCCGGCGCCTTGAGATCGACCAGGACGTCCTGGAGGCTGCGATGGCGCCCGGACATGCCCAGCGGCTGGAGCCGGTCGCCAGGCCGGCGGCCGCGCACGGCCAGCTCGCCGCGGATCGCGCCCGCGTCCAGCGCCGCGTGCCAGGCATCGGGCGACGACAGGCGGTCGCCTGGCAGGCGGTCGCGCGCGGTCGCCGACACCGTCCAGCCACCGGGCAGCGCCAGCTCGGCGTCCCCTTGGGCGGCGCGATCCGCGCCGGCCGCGCCCAAGAGCGGCACCGGCTCTGGCCCGAGCCGCGGCGGCGGGATGGCGGAGCGCGCGGCGCCCAGCACCAGCGAACCATCCTCGTCGGCCACGCGCAGCCCGCCCGGCAGCACGGGCGCCGCCGCCACGCGCCCATCATTGATGGCCTGCCGAACCGCCTCGACGTGCGCCAGGCCCAGCGCGCGCAGGTCACCGCCCAGCTCGGCAAACGCGCGGCGGAGCAGGCGGCGCTGGATGGCGGGGTGCGCCGCGTCCCACACGGCCCGTTCGATGGCCATCCGCCCGCCCGGCAGAGCGCGCACACCCGCCGCCCACGCCGCCACGACGGCCGCCTCGACGAACGCGACGTCGCCCGCCACGGCCTCGGCCGAGCGGACCAGCGCCTCGCGCAGCCGCGGGTTGATGGCCTCCAGGCGCGGGATGACCTGGTGGCGCAGGCGGCTGCGCAGGAACGCCGGGTCGTCGTTGCTCTCGTCGTGCACCGGCGCCAGCCCGCGGCGCGCCACGTGCGCGGCGATGGCCAGGCGCCAGACGCCGAGCAGCGGCCGGACCAGGCGCGGTAGGCCGCGGGCGCGGAGGGCGTCGGCGGCGGCGGGCTCGAGCGCGGCGACGGCGGCCGCGTCCACGGGCCAGTCGGCCGCGGGCGCCATCCCGCGCAGCCCGTCCAGGCCCGTGCCGCGCAGGACGTTCATGAGCACCGTCTCGGCCTGGTCGTCCGCGTGGTGCCCTGTGGCGACGACCCCAGCGCCCTCGCGCGCCGCCACGGCGGCCAGGAAGCTGTAGCGGACGGTGCGCGCCGTGTCCTCGATCCCGCGCCCGCTGCGCGCGGCGCGCCCGGCCACGTCGCGGGCATCCACGGTGGCGGACAGGCCGCGCGACTCGGCGATGGCCGCCACGGCGGCGGCCTCATCGACGGATCCGGGGCGGAGGCCGTGGTCGAGGTGCGCCACGTGCAATCGCCAGCCGCGTTCGGGCGCCAGCGCCGCGAGGACGTCGAGGAGGGCCAGCGAGTCGGGGCCGCCCGAGACGGCCACGACGACGGCGGCCCCACCCGGTAGGAGGGCGTGGGCGGCGTCGGCGGCCAGGACGGCGGTGGTCAGGTCGTCGATGAGGGAATCCCTTACGAGATCTTGCCAGTGGGGAAGGAGGACTCAGTTGGTCCCAGATTGATCCGCGATGGCGAACCCGCCCGGCGGCCCCGTCGCCCACAGCCCGGCTCGCACGGCCGAACGCACCCTAGCCGCTCGCTTCTCCCCATAGGCCATATCCCACCCACGCGAGCCCGACGCCGTACGCCACGCCGAAGACCTGGACGAAGAGGTGGTCGAGGCCGAAGACGACCGAGAGCACGAAGAGCGGGGCGCCGACGCCCAAAAGCCCCGCCGCGATCTGGGAGAAGTGCTTACGCCGATAGAGCGTCCACGCGGTGAGGAGCCCACCGAGCCCAATCCCGACGGTGAGCACCATGAACAGCGTGGCGAACGGGCCGCCAAAAATCGGGCCGGTCTCCGCGAGCAGGCCTTCCGCGTCGGCCGTCGCGCCGACGAGCGCAGGCACGATCCCGGCCTCGAAGCCGGCGATCGCGACCACTACGCCCTGGCCGATGGTGAACAGCGCGTACGCCGCGAGGCCGAGCGCGCCGGCGTCCTTCAGCACGTGGGCGAACAGGCCGCCCAGGCCGACGAGCGCGAGCAAGCTCGACGCGACGACCATCCAATGCGCCTGGCCCCACGCAGAAGTAGAGAAGTTGGCGAACTCATCCGGGGGGTGGAGCACGATCCCGATAGCGAAGAGCAGCCCGGCGACCAACAGCGCGGCGCCGGTCCAACGGATGTTCGACATGTCGATCTCCTCGGTTGTCGGGCAGCGGGACCGGGAACCCGGGAGATGCCGGTCGAGCCCGACGAGGCCATCGGGATCGGCATCGATGCGGGACGGCGGCCCGTCGCGGCGAGCGGATACGGTGCAACGCATGCCAGGGTACTTCACAACGCACCGGGGCGCAATACAATTCCTCGAAATACCGAGCCGGCGGGAGCCGCGCGCTCCGAGCGCGTCCCGCAAAATCCAGACTACTGCCCCTCAGGCGCCGGCAGCATATGGAAGAGCTGCACATGGGTGTTTGAGCCGAAGTCGCCCGGCTCCGCGCCGTGATCGGTCCCGTCGCTATGGTACGCGACGGCGATGACCTGCGCGACCTCGGTCGTGCTGTCCGGCAGCGGCGCGGTTGTCGAGCTGCGGGCGGGCTACTCCTGCCAGGCGCGCAGCAGCGCTACCAGGTTGACCAGCTCGTCCCTGGCCAGAACACCCTCGAAGCCCTCCATGGCGGTGTCGTCGCGTCCGGCCAGCACGAGGGTGATCAGCTCGTCATCGCTGGCCGACTGCACGAACGCGTTGTCGCGTAGCATCGGACCGCGGCCGCTACCCGAGCCGTCGGCACCGTGGCACGCCGCGCAGTTGGCCTCGAAGGACGCCATGCCCATCTCGGCCGGGGGCAGCAGCACGAGCAGGCGCGATTGGGCGTCGGACAGACGGCCCTCGTGGATCAGGTCGAGGATGGCCCGGATCTCTGCCGCCTGCGCGCGATCGGCCTGACCCAGCGCCTGGCCTAGGAAGTACTCGGCATCGACGGGATCGAACTGGCGTACGGCGAACAGCGCGCTGCTGACCGAGCTGGCCAGCGGCACCGCGGCGCTCACGGTCTTGCCCGCGCGCCACGCGGCAAGCAGGGCCACCACGTCGTCGATCTGGCCCGGCGACAGCACCGTGCCCCACGTGGGCATGCCTTTCGCCGGCCGGCCATGCGCAACCGTGTTGCGGTACCACGCATCGTCCAGCTTGCTCAGCCGCCGCGCGTCGTTGAGGGCACGCGCGCGGTCTGTGCCCTCACCCTGCGGGCCGTGGCAGAGCCCGCAGGTGCGCGCGTAGATCCGGGCGCCAGCGACAGGGTCCGGCTCGGTCGACACGGGCGTGGGATCGGGGGCCGTGGGCTGCCACGAGCGCAGATAGGTCACGACCTGGCCCAGTTGCTCGTCGGTCAGTGGTCCGCCGAACAACTGGCCCCAGGCCGGCATCGTCGTGCCAGGTACCCCGGTGCGCGCCAAGCTGAACAGGACGTCGTCGTTCGTGAGTTCGAGCAGCGGCCGCGAGTTGAGCGCTGGGCCGCTGCCGCCGTCGCCGTTCGCCCCATGGCAGTCGGTGCAGTGTTCCCGATACAGTTGGCGCCCGGCGTCCAACGACCGCGTGTGGTCGGCCGCCTCATCGGCAGCGATGCGGGCTGGCTCGCGTACGACATAGACTTGGAAGCTGACCAGGATGGCCAGCGTCAAGGCGAGCGCAGCGAAGGCGTGGCGACTGTAGCTCTCCGGGCGTCGCATGCCGCCCACTCACCCGCGCGTCGGCTGGGAGGCGGAGAAGCGATCACGCTCCATGGGGCGGCCGGTGTCCACCACGACCCGTCCGTCCACCACCCGGACCGGGAAGATGTCCATCGGGCGGGGGGCCGGGCCGCTGATCACCTCGCCCCGCGGGTCGAACAGCGAGCTGTGGCACGGGCAGCGAAATCGGCCGTCGGCATCGCGCCACACCACGGTGCAGCCCAGGTGCGGGCAGCGCTGCCACAGTGCCAGCAAGCTACCGTCCTCGAGGCGCGAGACGAAGAACCGCCCGGCCGTCACCTGGCTGACCGTCCCGAGCTCGAACTCATCCAACTGGCCGGCCACGATCTCCGTGCCAAATGCGCCCGCCACTCGGCGCGGCTGGAGGAAGCGGAGCAGCCCGGCGCCCGTCTGGCCGAACATGCCGAACAGCGCGGCACCCCACGCGTACCAGATGAACTGGCGGCGGTCGGTGCCGGGGTTCTCGCGACGACCGAGTGTCATGGCCAGCCCTCCCTACGGGCGTCGGCGACCGGTCGGGGCGCCGCGCTCAAAGTTCGTCCCACGGGTTGTACCCATCCGGCATCTCCCACGGCCAGTACAGCTGAAAGCCCGGACCCCGGAACAGGAAGCCGCTGGCGGTGAAGACCAAGGCCGCGACTAGCAGGACCGTGAAGGCGGCCAGCAGCAACTCGCGCCGATTCGCTCCAACGCGCCGGAGGACCAGCAGCGGGGCGGAGAACAACACCAGCAGGACGCCGAGAGGCAGTAGCCCCTGCGCCACCCACATCGGCGCCGTGCCGCGCAGGCGCTCGCGCGGCCCGATGGCGTTGTCCAGCACGATGTAGGTGGGTATGACGGCCAACGCGTAGAGTGCCGTAAGGCTCGTGATGCGCCGGCCGCGCGCCGATGAGAACCAAACGCCGACGCCGTCCCGTGCTGGGTCGACGAATGGCAGCACGAGCAGGAACAGCACCACGACGCCCGGGATGAGAACTCCGGCCAGGATCGGGTGCATGTGCTCCAACAGCTCCTGCAGGCCGACGAAGTACCATGGCGCCTTGGCCGGGTCGGTGGTGACCATGGGGTTGGCGATCTCGCCCAGCGGCGCACCCTTCACCAGCGAGAACAGGAACAGCGTCAGCGTCACTCCGAGCAGCAAGATCATCTCCCACAGGAGCACGATCGGGAAGGACAGCACGGTGCTGTCCGGCCCCTTGCCCACCATCGGACCCTGGCCGCGCACCAGCGCAACCAGCGCGTAGCTCTTGGTGCTGTCCTGGGGGAAGATCTCCTCGCTCACCGCCGGATCATCCGCCATCGGTTGCCCCCTCCGACCCTGCCCCGCCGTTGGTCCACGCGTCCACGGCGTCGTTGATCGACAGGCCGCCGTCCTTGCGGACCCGCCAAACGTGAACCGACATGAGCAGGGCCATCAGCAGCGGCAGGGCGGCGATGTGCAGGGCGTAGAAGCGAATGAGCGTGTTCTGGCCCACCTCCACTCCGCCCAGCAGCAGCCCTCGCAGCACCGTGCCGGCGCCAGGCATGTAGCCGGCGATGTTCGTGCCCACAGTGATGGCCCAGTACGAGAGCTGATCCCACGGCAGCAGGTAGCCGGTGAAGCTGGCCGCCAGCGTCAGCAACAGCAGGCCGACGCCCACCAGCCAGTTGAACTCGCGCGGCGGCTTGTAGGCGCCGACGTAGAACACGCGCGCCATGTGTAGCGCCACCGACACCACCATCGCGTGCGCCGCCCAGCGGTGCATGTTGCGCGTGAGCTGGCCCAGGGTCACCGAGAGCTGGATCTCCTTCATCGAGGCGTAGGCCCGCTCCACCGAGGGCACGTAGTAGAACATCAACAGCACGCCCGTGAACGTCAGCACGCCGAACAGGATGACGGAGATGACCCCCAGCCCAAGCGTGGCAGACCAACGCAGGCTGTCCTTCTGGACCTTGACGGGGTGCACGTGCAGGAAGACGTTGCTGGTCATCACCAGCGAGCGATCGAGCGGGTTGTCCGGCCAGCCGTGTCGGAACAACGACCGCCAGACCCGTGACTCGAACAGGCGGTCGAGGCTTTCGCGATGGGTCATGGCACCGATCCTCCGTCAGCCCCCCTTGCGAACCGGACAGCGCACCGCCTACTCCGTGGGCAACGTCTGGGCATACGCCAGCAGGTCGGCCAAGTCCTGGCTCGTCCAGCCCAGTGCCTTGCCGGCCGGCATGGGCTCGCCTGGCTGGCCGAACTGCGCCTTGTGGAGGAACTCCGGCGGATTGTCCACGGCGATCGTGCCCACATACTCGGGCTCTTTGTCGTCGCCGAAGTTGCGCTTCTTGCCGTCCTTGCCGTGGCAGGCCGCACACGTCCCGTCGAAGATCTCCCGCCCGACTACCGGATCGCCGACGCTCTTGCCATCGGCGCCGACCAACGAGGTGACGTCGGCCGTTTCCTTCTGCACGAAGGTCGCTAGCGCGTTGAGCTCGGCCGGGACCATGACCGTCGAGAAGTCGTGCTTGGCGTTCGTTCGACCGTCGAGCCAGGCCAGGATCGCGTCCGGCGTCAGCGACGCCGCGCCCAGCACGCCGGTGAAGCCGGTGAGGTGTGAGCCCGAGCCGTAGGCGCCGTCGGCGCCCTTGTAGTCCCAGCCGTGACACTCCTTGCAGCGCCATGTCTCCTCACCGCCGCGAGTGTTGGTGGTCTGCGTCGCCCACAGTGGCTGCTCGGTGGTGGGCGCTGCGGCCCCCGTCACTGCCCACCACGTGTCGTAAAGCTGAGCGCCACCGCTCACGGCCGGCTCGGTGTCCAGCGTTTGAGCGTACGCCAGCACGTCGGCGACGTCCGATTCGGCCCAGTCGTTGGCGATGGCGGAGGGCATTGGCCAGCCAGGCTGCCCGAAGCGGACCTTATGCACGAACTCCCACGGGTTGTCCGGCGCGACATGGCCCAAGAACTCCGGCTCGCCGATCGAGCCGAAGTTGATGGCGTTGCCGCCCGGACCGTGGCAGCTTGCACACGTCTCCTCGTAGCGAGTCCGGCCGTCGGCCGGGTTGCCGGTGGACGCCTTCTTGTCGTCGATCAGCGCCTTGTCGTCGATCAGACTCTGCGTGACGAACTGCGAGAGGTCCGCCAGCTCCTGCTCGCCCATCACGGCTGAGAAGTCGTGGTCGGCGTTCGTGCCACCGTTCATGGCCGCCAGGATCTCCTCCGCTGGCTTGGCGGCGCTGGCCAGCACGCCGGTGAAGCCGGTGAGGTGCGAGCCCGAGCCGTAGGCGCCGTCGGCGCCCTTGTAGTCCCAGCCGTGGCACTCCTTGCAGCGCCACGTGTCGGCACCGCCACGGGTGTTGGTGCTCTGGGTCGCCCACAGCGGGTGGTCGGTTGTGGGTGCCTCGGCCTCCGTCACCGCCCACCACGTGTCGTAGAGCTGCCCACCACGCTGCGGATCGCCGGCCAGGGCCAGGCCCACCGGTGCCGACGCCTGCGGCGAGGTGGCTGCGACCGCTGTCTCGTCAGCCGGACCGGCCGGACCGGTCGGACCCGGCGCGACCTCGGGCGCACCGCAACCGACAACGATCAGAGAGATCACGAGCCAGGCCGGGACACTCCGTGGTCCGGTCAACGTTGTGTTCGTCTTGTTCAAGGCGGTTCCCTCCTTGGAGCGCAGCATGGGTGACCGGGACCGCGCTGGTCCCGGCCTAACCGACGGCTTCGACCGCCGGTTCGAACACGATCTCCTCTGTGAAGCGGAACGACTCCATCGTGATGGCGCCGGTCGGGCAGCGCCCGGAGCACAGGCCGCAGCGGATGCACCGCGTCGGGTCCAGCAGTATCGCCGCGGACGCCGGCCAGCCGGAAGTGAGGTGCTCGACTCGCGCGGCGACGACCTCGTCGAGGCCCAGCGTCGAAGTCGGCACCAGCTTCAGGCAGTCGGTGGGGCAGACGTCGACGCAGCCGTTGCACAGGATGCACAGCTCGCCGTCGAAGATCGGGTTGATCGTACACACCAGGCACCGTCCAGCCTGCTCACGCGCGGCCGCCTCGTCGAAACCCAGCTCCACCACCGATACCCCGATGCGCCGCTTCGCCGGCAGCGTGGGCGGCTGGCGCCTAGGCCAGCGCAGGTAGTTCCGCCGCGGGCCGAGCCACCCGTAGGCGTGCCGCGGGATCGGTGCGAAGAAGCCGCGGCGAATGACGCGTGGCTGGACGCGTTGCAGATAAGAGTGGATGCTCCGTGCGGCCCGCTGTCCGTCGGCGACGGCGTTGACGATGAGCCGGGGGCCGAAGGCGATGTCGCCGCCGGCGAACACGCCTGGTGCTGTTGTCGCCAGCGTCTCACGATCGACCTCCAGGGTGCCCCGTGGCGTGACGGCAAGCCCATCCTCCGGCCGCACCCAGTCCAGATCGCCCGACTGCCCGATGGCCACGATCACGCTGTCGGCCCGCCACTGTCGCGTGGTGCCTGGAATCAGCTGCGGGTTGAATCGGCCACGCTCGTCAAAGGCCGTCGCGACCTCCAGCGTCTCGATCCCGACGGCGCGCCCGCCGTCACCGACGATGCGGGTCGGGGCCACGTGATTGTGGATGACCACGCCCTCGTCCTCGGCCTCGGCGATCTCGAACGCGTCGGCCAGCATCTCGGAGCGGTCCTCGACCACCAGGCACAGCACTTCCTGCGTAGCCCCCAGGCGGACGGCGGTGCGAGCCACGTCCAGCGCCACCTCCAGGTCTCCGCCCGACTGGACCGGCTCACCGAGGCGGGCCGCAGTACGGGCCACGTCCATGGCCACGTTGCCGCCGCCGATCACCAGCACCCGCCGGCCAAGATCGAGGTTGTAGCCACCCAGGTTGACGTTGATGAGAAAGTCCACCGCTCGTAGGACGCCGTCCAGCTCCTCGCCCTCGATGTTGAGCGTCCGGCTGCGGTAGGAGCCGATGGCGACGAAGACGGCATCGAACGCACGGCTCAGGTCCGCCACCGTGAAGTCGCGACCCACGGCCCGGTTTAGCTCCAAGCCGGGGCCCAGGGCCAGCACGGCCTGGATCTCGAGGTCGATCACCTCGCGCGGCAGGCGATACCCGGGCACGCCCAGCCGCAGCATGCCGCCAGCGGCGCTCGCCGCATCGTAGATGGTGACCTCGTGGCCCAGCAACGCCAGGTCGTGGGCGCACGACAACCCGGCCGGGCCGGCACCGACCACCGCCACGCGCCGGCCGGAGCGCTCGCCCGACTGGCGGGCGGACCTCAGCCCCCGGCGGCTGGTAGGCAGGGCGGTATTGCCCAGGTCCAGCGCACCGGCCTGGCCCCGGTACACCGGCCAGTCAGGCGCCGGCGAGAGTGCATCCCCTTCACCGAGGTACACGCCGTAGCGATCGTTGACGAACCGCTTCAGGCTGCGGATGGCCACCGGGGCGTCGATCTTGCCGCGGCGGCATGCGGCCTCACACGGCGCGCCACACACCCAGCCACAGGTCGAGGCGAACGGGTTGGTCTCGCGCGCGATCAGGTAGGCCTGCTCGTACTGGCCGCGGGCGATCGCGGTGACGTAGGCACGGGCGTCGGTGCGCACCGGACACGCGAACTGGCAGGCCACCGCTCGCTGGTAGAAGCTGAGATCAGGCAGAAACGCACTGTAGCCGGGCATTGCCGCGACCTCCCGCTTGAGAGATTACCGGGCCAAGGTCTAGATGCGGTGTATGGGACGTGTGCGTTCTGTGGGGCATCGCTGCCTATTCCAGCCGGTAGCCGAATCCGCGCTCGGTGAGGATGTGCTTGGGGTCGCCGGGGTCGACCTCGATCTTCCGGCGCAGAGCCCAGACATAGTGCTTGACGTGGTCCAGCTCGCCTGCATACTGCGGTCCCCAGGCCTCCGCCAGCAGCAACTCGGTGGGCACCGTGCGGCGGGGGTACCGTGACAGTGTCTCGATCAGCCGGTACTCGGTGGGGGTCAGGACTACCGTCCGACCGCGGCACGTCACGCGGCGGCGATCGATGTCGATCGTCAGGCCGCCGCTCTCGAACTGCCGCCGGGGCTCGGTGGCGAGCCTGGCGCGCGACAGGACGGCCCCGATGCGGGCCTGCAGCTCGGCGAACGAGAACGGCTTGGTGACGTAGTCGTCGACGCCCAGTCGAAAGCCGCGCAGCTTGTCGACCTCGGTGCTCTTGGCGGTGAGCATGATGATGGGGACGCTCGAAGCGTCGCGCAGCCGCATGCACACTTCCCAGCCATCCACACCGGGCATCATCACGTCGAGCACCACGAGGGCCGGCTGCTCGTCGGCCGCCAGGTGCAGCCCCGCGAGGCCGCTGCTGGCGGCCAGCGGCCGGTAGCCCGCGGTGCCCAGGTAGTCGGACAGCAGCTCGAGCAGCGTCTCGTCGTCGTCGATGACAAGGATTGTGGCCTCAGCCATGGTCGAGGCGCCAGGCGGGCAGCGAGAAGGAGAACACGGCACCGCCCGCAGTGTGGTTCTCGGCCCAGATGCGGCCGCGCTGTGCCTCGAGCAGCCGCCGGCACACGTACAGGCCCAGGCCGTAACCGTAGGCTGCCTGAGCGTCGGTGCTGTCGGTGCGGTAGAACTTGCCGAACACGCGCTCGAGGTCCTCGGGCGGGAGGCCGGGCCCGGCGTCGCGTACTGCCACCGTGACCTCGGCATCGTCGGCGCGCAGCTCGATGTGGATCACGTCGTCTGGTCCCGAGTACTTGTCGGCATTGTCGAGCAGGTTGGCCAGCACTTCGGTCACGGCGTCACGATCGGCATAGACCAGCGGCAGCCCCGGCTTGTCCGCGATGCGGATGTGCCGGCCCGAGGCCCGGACGCGCGTCTGCTCGGCGACCTGGCGCACGATGGGCAGCACCGAGATCGGCTCGATCTGCAGCGAGATCTCGCCGGACTCGAGCCGAGAGGCGCTCAGAACCTCCTGCACCAATCGATCGAGGCGCGTGATCTGCTGGTCGATAATGGTGAACATGCGGCGGCAGGTCGGAACGGCGGCGGCGCAGTCCGCCTGCATTCGTTGCACGGCGCCGCCGATGTTGGTGAGCGGCGCGCGAATCTGGTGCGAGACCTGCGAGACGAACTCGGACCGCGTCTGGTCCAGCCGCTGCAACTCGACGTTCGCGCGGGCAAGCTCCTCGACCTTGCCCGCCAGTTCCCGGTTGCGGTCGGCCAACTGCAGGTAAAGCCGCTCGCTCGCCTGTCGGACGTCATTCTCGCGATGTCGGCGAGCAGTGACGTCGCGCACGACAACCGTCAGGCCGGTGGTCTCGCCCGCGCCGTCGCCCAGGCGGGTAGCCGTCAGCTCGATGTCGAGCGGGCCATTGCCGACGCGACGGCACAGCGTCTCGTGCCGCCGGAGGTGACCGTCCCGCAGCGTCGTCTCGAGGATCCACGCGGCCTCGACCTCGGCGGCTGGGCCACCGCCGAGGAGTTCGGCCAGCGGTTGGGCGAGCGCCTCTTCGGCGGTACAGCCGAAGAGGTGCTCGGCGCCGGCGTTCCAGAAGGCGATGTGACCGTCCGGGTTGAGAGCCAGAATGGCGTCGGCGGACGTGGCGACCATGCCGGCGAGCCGTCGCTCCATGGCCTGTGTCTCGACCCTGGCCTGATCGAGCGCCTCCAGCCGGCGGCTGACCAGCGTGAGCACCCCGAAGGCAAGCGCCGGTCCCACGACGATCGCGAGCACGAGCTCCACGGCCGACGGCAGGCCGGCGCCAATCCGACCGCGCGCCCACGGCTCCACCGCCAGCCGCCAGGCGAGCGGGAGGGCGGCTAGCACGCATGGCACAGCCCAGCGAAGGGTGGTGATTCGCCGCCGCGCAACTGCGGCTTCCTCGTCCATGATCATCGTTCCCTCCGGCCACTACTTCGCGAACCGGCGAACGTCCACAGATGCTCGGTGGCGCTAGGAAACTCAATCTCACGCCCCTCAGCATACACCCTCCGGCACCCCGGCTTCCAGCCCTCTCCGCGCCGACGTCGCGCCCCCGTCATCCCACCCAGCCGCCCCACTCGCCCGCACCGACCGGCCATCGACCCGGTCGAGCCCGTCTGGCCGTCCGTCCAGCCCCCGACAGCCCAAGTGGCGCCCGCTCCGGCCGTCACCGTCACATCCGCCACGCAGTCGCCACCCCCGCCGGGCCCGCGGCCGCCGCTCGCTCGCCCGGCATGATCAGTCCGAGCTGGAACGGATTGTCGGTGCCGGCGAGCGACTCGATCGCGGTCTCAGGTATGCCCTCGAGCCATTCGTCCTCGTAGCCGAGCATCGCAGCGAGGGGGCGGCCGGTGTGGAGGTGGAATCCGTGGTCGGGCTCACGCGCGGCGGAACGTACCCTAGCCGCTCGCTTCTCCCCACAGGCCATATCCCACCCACGCAAGCCCGACGCCGTAGGCGACGCCGAAGACCTGGACGACGAGGTGGTCGAGGCCGAAGACGATCGAGAGCACGAGGAGCGGGGCGCCGATGCCCAGGAGCCCCGCCGCGATCTGGGCGGTGCGCTCACGCCGATAGAGCGTCCACGCGGTGAGGAGCCCACCGAGCCCAATCCCGACGGTGAGCACCATGAACAGCGTTCTGAACGAGCCGCCTAGAATCGGGCCGGTCTCCGCGAGCAGGCCTTCCGCATCGGCCGTCGCGCCGACGAGCGCCGGCACGATTCCGGCCTCGAAGCCGGCGACCGCGACCGCTGCACCCTGGCCGATGGTGAACAGCGCGTACGCCGCGAGGCCGAGCACGCCGGCGTCCTTCAGCACGTGGGCGAACAGGCCGCCCAGGCCGATGAGCGCGAGCAGGCCCGAGGCAACGACCATCCAATGCGCCTGGCCCCACGCAGGGCTGGAGAAGTTGGCGAACTCCTCCGGGGGGTGGAGCACGATCCCGATGGCGAAGAGCAGCCCGGCGACCAACAGCGCGGCGCCGGTCCAACGGATGTTCGACATGTCGATCTCCTCGGTTGTGGGGCAGCGGGACCGGGAACCCGGGAGACGCCGGTCGAGCCCGTGGAGGCCGTCGGGATCGGCTTCGATGCGGGGCGGCGGCCCGCCGCGGCGAGCGGATGCGGTGCAGCGCATGCCAGGGTACTCCACGACGCATTGGGGCGCAAAGCGCTTCCTCGAATCGCCGAGCCGGTGGGATTCGGTCGAGCCGGCCTTCGGGTGGGCGACTACCGCGCCCGCTACCCACAATGCGTCCACATCCGGAGGACCTTGACGATACGCTGCACGTCAAGCACCTGGTAGACCAGCCGGTGCTGGATGTTGATGCGCCCGGAGAACGCGCGACACCCTGTGCTTGGCCGAGATCCATAGCAACGCGCTCGCCGACTTCGTACTTTGACTTGGATGCCGTCCGGCCTATCATCGGCCCGGAAGAACCGAGCCTGCGCGTTCCTTCGCAGCTGCACAGCATCCGCGACGCAATCCGCGAGTACCTGTCCGTCGTCGAAGAACAACTTCGCGGCGAGGAAGTCCGCGAAATCGAAGTCGCGGTCTAGCGTTGCCGAGCATCCCCGGTGTCAATCACCGGGACGAAGTGCCCGCGCTCGAAAAAGCAGGCTTTCGCGTCGTGCGTCAAGGTAGGCACATCGTCATGACAAATGGCGTGCGCATCGTGACCGTTCCTCGGCACAATCCTGTGAACGCATTCACAATGGGCGGTATCGCTCGCGATGCCGGATTGTCGGTTGAGCAGTTTCGTGCATTGCTGTAGCTGGGGCCGGGCGGATTACTCGGCCGTGGGCGACTCCTTCTGCATGTCCGGCCGACCCCACTCCTGGATCTGGCAGGCCCGTTCGGCCCGCAACGCGACGCGGAACACACTAGGATCGAAGCGCTCGATGGAACCACCGCCTCTATAGGGAGGCAGAGGTGTTGGTGCCAACCTGGCAATTGGAAGCTCATGGCTATGGAGCGACTCGATGCTCTCGTAGCTGCGATTGTTGCGAGTCAGATCTCCCCAGGAAGTGTACGATCCGTCGTTTGCACTCAGAACGTAGTACATGCCCTGGTGTGTCGGAGACCCAGTGAACTCCTCTCCACTGAATGGCACATGGCCGAATGTGCGAACGCCCACCAGCCAATAGGGCTGATCTCTGCGCCATGCAAGGCATGATCCTAGCCACCGACCGATCCGCCGTGCTGGCAGAAGTCGTGCTACGGCGTCGTGCGGCTGATATTCCGGCGGGACAAGCGCCAAAGCATGGGCTTGCGCCTGGGTTTCTGTTCTTATGGGTCCGTGGGTGGCCAGCGCCGGGGATGGGACACCGGACAATACGAGAGCCGTCGCGCCAATTGCCGCAAACGCATGGGATGGCCGCATAGGATCCTCCCTTATGACTGGTCAGGAGGACCTTTTCAGCCCTCTGGCGCATCACGAGGCGCTGAGCCAGTCTAACCGAACTCCACGCATGTTTCCAGCTCCGGTCAGCTCGCAGATGGCAGCGGCAAGGTCGAAGGCGTCGGCTGGCCGAATGCGGCTTTGCGTGTAGCGCTACCTTTCCACCACCCCTTCCAGCAACCGCTCCAACCACAAGTTGGTCAACTTCTCCTGAACCGTGTTCTGCCGCAGCCGCTGGTTGAGGAACGCCCAATCCACTCGATCGGCCGGCTGATCCTGGTCGAAGCACGAGAACACGATGCGCTCCTCGCCGGTCACCGGGTCCACGTGGCGCTGGAGGCACTGCGCGCAGACCTCCTTCATCATGCACTGCATAGGCGAGTTGATGCTGGCGATGGCCACGTGCTCGGGCTTCAGGAACGGCGCCAACACCCCGTGCCGCGCGCGCGTCACCGCCGCCATCATCAGGTCCGAGCCGATGACGATCATCCGGTCGCACGCGTCCAACGGGATCGGCGTCTCGCCCAGCGCGCCCTCGGCGTACGCCGTCATGGCCTGGACGATGTTGCACACCAGCGTCCGGTCCTGCGGCCGGTGGGTCGGGATCGGGTCGCCCTGGTCCACCGAGTAGACCACCACGTCCGTGGCCGCCTCGATCTCCTCGCGCTTGAACAAGTCCGCCGGCTTTTTGTAGCCGGCAAAGTAGATCACCCGGCAACCGGCCTCCTTCATCCCCTTGGCGATGGAGAACAGCACCGCGTTGCCCAGCCCGCCGCCGGCGAGCAGCACCGTCTCGCCCGGCACGATCTCCGTCGGCTTGCCCGTCGGGCCCATCACCACGACCTCAGTGCCCGGCTCCAGCAGCCCGCACAGCCGGGAGCTGGTGCCCAGCTCCAGGGCGATTAGGGATAACAGGCCGCGCTCCTGGTCGACCCAGGCGCCGGTGAGCGCCAGCGGTTCGATGAGGAGCGGCGTGCCGTCCACGTTCAGGGCCGTCGCCTCGAAGTTCTGGAGGCGGTAGAACTGCCCCGGGTGGAAGTTGCGCGCCTGGCGCGGCGCGCGGACCACCACCTCGATGATCGTCGGCGTCAGGCGGTTGACCTCGGTCACCGTGCAGCGCAGCTCGTCGTCCATGGCGCGCCACAGCTGATACAAGCGCGCTTCGCGCGCCGGGAGGTCGCCTTCGTCCAGCGCCGCCACCGCGGGCGCGAACAGCGCGGCCACGTGCGGGGCGCCGTCCTTGGCCGAGGCCATGGCCTTGACCACGTTGCCTGCGTAGCTCGGGTGGTTGTCGCCGAAGAACGACACCAGCCGGCCGTCCCTTTGGTAGCTGGTGAAGAAGCCGACCTCGCCCTCTTCGGCCAGCGCCAGCACGGGTTGGCCGTCCACCACCTGGGCCTTGTACGACCGGAAGAAGCGCCGCCTGTCGTCCAGGTCGAACGTGCCGGCGTGCTCCTTCTCGTAGATCACGTTCGGGCTGGTGCCCGCCGCCACCATGCACGCGCGCGCCGGCAGCGTCACCGTGTCGCCCGCGTCCAGCCGCTTGAACAGCATGCCTGCCAGGTGGCCGTGCTCGTCGGGCAGCGCCTCGACCGGCTCCAGGTGCTCGGCAAAGCCGATGCCCTCCTCCAGCGCCTTCGTGACCTCCTCGTGGTTGAGGCGGTACGCGGGCGCGTCCTTCATGCCCTTGCGGTAGCACAGGGTGACGCCGCCCCACTCGGCCACCAGCCGCGCCAGGTCCGGCGCCTCGCCGGCCGCGGCGGCGCGCGCGCGCTCGGCCCTCACGGCGCGGCCGTGGGCCAGGAACTCGTCCAGGATGGCCAGCTCCTCCGGGCGGTACATGGCCCGCACCGCGTCCTCGCCGCGCTCGGCGGCCAGCGCCTCGAACCGGTCGAGGGTCTTCTCGACCTGGACCGGGTAGTAGGCCAGCAGCTCGGTGGCCGTGTCGATGCCGGTGAGGCCGCCGCCGATGACCAGCGCCGGCAGCCGGACCTGGAGGTTGGCCAGGGCGTTGCGCTTGAAGGCGCCGGTGAGCTGGAGCGCCATCAGGAAGTCGCTGGCCTTGCGGATGCCGCGCAGCAGGTTGTTCTTCATGTCGATCACCGTGGGCCGCCCGGCGCCCGCGGCGATGGCGATGTGGTCGAAGCCCAGCGCCCACGCCTCGTCGACCGTCAGCGTCCCGCCGAAGCGGATGCCGCCGAACATCCGGACCTTGTGGCGCCGCGCCAGGTTCAGGTACATGACCGCCAGGAAGTTCTTGTCCCAGCGCACCGTGATGCCGTACTCCGAGACACCGCCGAAGCCGACCAGCGGCCGGTCGTCGAGATCGCGGTACAGCTCGCGGACGTCGCGAACGGGCCGCGGCGGCAGGCCGTCGGCGCCGGTCAGGTCGTCCGGCAGCGGCTCGATCTTGAGCCCGTCGATGCCGGCCACGGCAAAACCCTCGTTGGCCAGGTGGTGCGCTAGCGTGTAGCCCGCGGGCCCGAGGCCGACGACCAGGACGTTGAAGCCGTTGTACGGCAGCGCATGCGGCCGCTTGGCGTTCAGCGGGTTCCAGCGCGTGAGCAGGCTGTAGATCTCGAAGCCGTACGGCAGCCCGAGGACGTCCGTGAGGATGCCCGTCTCGATCTGCGGGATGTTGACCGGGTCCTGCTTCTGGAAGATGCACGCCTTCATGCAGTCGTTGCAGATCCGGTGCCCGGTGCCGGGGCACATCGGGTTGTCGACGATGACCAGCGCCAGGGCGGCCAGCGGGTCGCCCTGGCTCTTCATGCGGTGCGCTTCCGAGATCTTCTCGTCCAGCGGGCAGCCGGTCAGTGGGATGCCCAGGGGGTTCGGCCGGTAGCGCAGGCCCTCCGCGCCGGCAAAGCCCTTGGCGCACGAGTCCTTGTCGCGCTCGTGGCAGTAGATGCAGTAGTTGGCCTCCGCCAGCACCTCGCGCGGGGTCATGCGCGCGTCGGTCAGCTTGAAGCCGTCGCGGCGGCGGCGGTGCCCTTCGGGGCCCATGACCAGGTTGGGGAAGGCCGCGTTGGGCCGGACGACCGGCACCAGCCGGTCGTGGTCGACCGGCTTGGGCAGCCGCAGCGACGCCCAGTGGTGGTAAGGCGATACCGGCCCGCGCTCAGCATCGCCCATCAGCGCGGCGACCAGCCTCTCGGCCTGCGCCAGCTCGGCGCGGACCGACGCCAGCGCCGCCTCGTCGCGCTCCGGCGTGCCGACCAGGCTGGCCTCGCGCTCCTGGAGCGTCGTCACGTGGTTGGCCAGCGCGCCTTCGGCATCGGGCGCGTCCAGCAGGCGGACGATGTCGGCCGGCCAGGCGGCATCGGCGCCGGCCAGCGGCGGGAACGGGTTGCTGGCCGTCCCATACTTGCGCGCGATGCGCCGCTGCACGAACTCGCGCTTGAAGCGCATGACCGGCTCTTCGTCGGCCGTGCGCTCGATCAGCGCCGCGAGCTCGGCCTGGACGCCGAACAGCCGCCCGACGAAGCGGCTGACCCAGGGCGCCACGCGCTCGAGGACGGCGGACGCCTCCACGGGTCCCATGGCGTCATGCTCGGCGCGGTAGCAGACCAGCTCGGCGAGTGCGTCGGGGTCCAGTTCGCCCAGGTAGGCGTCGAAGGCGCGCGACAGGTCGCCCAGGCGGTGGACGTCGTAGAGGTCCGCAAAGCGGAAGCCATCGATCCCGAGCGCGAAGTCGCGCTCCGTGGGGTCCGCCGGCGCCGCGGGCGCGGCGGGCGCGGCGGGCGCGAAGGTCAAAGGTGTCACGAGGGTCTCCAGGATTGACGAGATGAGAACGGCCGGGCCATGCAGGATGAACGAGCAACTACTATAGGGCGGGTTGCCTGGAAGCGTCCACGCTAGCCCGCTCGTCCAGAGACCAGCACCTTGGGCAGCACGTAGCCCGACCAGACCAGCACGCCGGCCATCCAGGCCAGCGCGCCGTAGCCGAAGTGCGACGCCTGGACGGCCGGCCATAGGTCGCCGCTGATGCGCGTGGCCATGCCGAAGAGCATCAGCCCAACGGCCAGGATCAGCCACCGATTGCGCTCCGCCAGGCGCGCCTGCTGGCCGCTGTGGATGTACACGACGCGCATAGCCACGACCAGCGTGATCACCGCGAAGCCGCCGATCAACGTAAGGTGCAACAGGCCGGTGCGTTGGGCCGGCCAAAGGCCAACCGCCAAGAGCCCGGCCAGCAGGCTGAGGAAGGCGACGCGCGCCGCCAGCCCCGGCGTGCTCGATCGGCGCAGATCGCGATGGAGCGGGATCATCGCGAGCGCATAGCCCAGCGCGGTGCCAAAGCGCAGCAAGTGCCCGCTGCGCGGCCAGCCTGCCGCCTCGATGACGAACGACGCCACGATCAGGGCGCCGGCGGCGGCGGCCACCAGCGCCGTTCGCCGCCAGCTCGGCCCAGGCCCGAGATGGACCGGCGCGCTGTGCCCGCCGGGGCCGCGCAAGAGACCGGGCAGGATAAACGGGCCGATGCCCAGGATCGGCAGCAGCACGAAGCCCTGATAGGTCAGGAGCCGCTGGAGCACGGACCAGAACCGGCCGAGCTCGCGGACGTGGCCCAGGAGCGCAAGCGCCACGCCGACGGCGAGGCAGAGCGCTGCCAGACCCACGAGCACGAAGCCGGGCGGCAGCATGCCCTTGCGCTCCCTGAACCGCGCTACGAGCAGCGCGGTGAACGCGAGCAGCAGGAGGGCGAACAGGATGTCGCCCAACCAGATGGCGCCCGTGCTGTACACCGCGACCATGGCGAGGTGCAGGAGCGCGAGCGGCACGACCTGGCGGCTGGTCAGCCGTCTGGACGAGAGCATCCCGGGCATCGCCGTGCCCAGGAACCCGAAGATGAACCCGCCGAACAGGCCAAAGGCCATGATCCGCGCGTGCGCCACGCCAGGGTAGGCGCCTAGAAGCCCCGCAAAGTAGAGCGGCCAGAGCGACACGCCGACCAAGCCGGCCACGATCCCTGCGGGAAAGAACGCGCGGTACGGCTCGGCGCCGATGTCGGCGGCGACGATGCGTCGGCCGGGAGGCAAACCCTTCACTGCGCACTCCAACGGTCGATGGCCCTCACGTAGCAGCTCGCATACTATGGTTGGTGGCCTCCGATTGGCCAACCTGCGGGCATTCAGGCCGGCCGCACGCCGGCACGGGCTGCGCGAGCAGCCACGCGGCGCAGGGTGGGGGCACCCGCGCGGCGCCCGATCGACGCCCGCGCGGCAGGCGCGCGTTGGCCGGCGCCCTTCGCCGGGGATTAGCATCCCGAGGCACCGCGACGCGCTCCATCAACGCCCGCCTTGCCAGCCCGCCGAGGCCCGACGCCATGCGCCCCATCCCTCGCCCCTCGACCGCAATCGCTTGGCGCAGCCCGCGCCGGCATCCGCGCGCCCGCCGCGCCCTCCGGGCGCTCGTGGGGGGGGTCGGCGCGGCCGGCATCGCGTGCGCCGCCATCTTGGGACAGGCTATCGCCGACCTGCCATCGCCCGACGCGTTGGTCACGCGCAGCTCGCGCGACACCACCAAGATCCTCGACCGGAACGGGCTGCTGCTGTACGAGCTGCTCGACCCTCGCTCCGGCCGCCGAACGCGCGTCGCGTTGGCGGAGCTCCCCAGTCACGTCGTGAACGCCGCCGTTTCGGTGGAGGACGCGCGCTTCTTCGAGCATCCAGGCGTCGACGCCCGCGCCGTGGCCCGCGCCGCCTGGCAACTGGTGCGCCAAGGGCGCGTGGTGTCGGGCGCCAGCACGATCACGCAGCAGCTGGCCCGGCAGGTGCTCCTGGCGCGCGAGGAGCGGATGGAGCGCACGCTCCGGCGCAAGCTGCGCGAGATGGTCCTGGCGGTGCGGATCACACGGCGCTTCACGCGCGAGCAGATCCTGGAGATGTACCTCAACGAGGTGTACTTCGGGCAGCTGGCCTACGGCATCGACGCCGCCGCGCGCACCTACTTCGGCAAGCCGGCCACGGAGCTCGACCTGGCCGAGAGCGCCATGCTCGTCGGCCTCATCCAGTCGCCCTCCGCCCACAACCCGCTCGTCGACCTGGACGCGGCGCGCCGCCGCCAGGACGTGGTGCTGCGCCTGATGGTCCGGGCGGGCCGCGCCACGGCGGCCGAGGCGGACGCGGCGCGCGCCGAGGTCCTTGGCTTTGCCGGCGGCAACGTCCCACTGGAAGCGCCGCACTTCGTCGCGTGGGTCCGCGGGCAGCTCGAGGCGCGCCTTGGCGTCGAGGCGGTCCACCGCGGCGGGCTACACGTGGTCACCACGCTCGACCTCGACCTTCAGCGCCAGGCGGAGGCCGTGGTCGCGCGGCGGATGGCCGAGCTCCAGCGCACCGAGCCGGGCAAGCCGGACCACGGCGCGTCGGATGCCGCGCTGGTGGCCATCGCGCCCGGCACCGGCCAGGTCATGGCCATGGTGGGCAGCGCCGACTACTTCGACGAGGCCATCGACGGGGCGGTGAACGTGGCGCTGGCCCTCCGGCAGCCGGGCTCGGCCATCAAGCCACTGACGTACGCCGCCGCGTTCGACCCGGCGCGCTGGCCGGCCGGCGATGGCGGCTGGAACGGCCCGCCCTCGTCGGCCGCTGCGCCTGTCGCCCGGCCGCCGCTGCCGTTCACCGCGGCAACCGTGCTCTCCGACGTGCCCACGGCGTTCGTGACGCGCGAGGACGAGCCGTACCGGCCGATGAACTACGACCGGGCCTGGCACGGCCCGCTCAGCCTGCGCCGTGCGCTCGCCACGTCGTCCAACATGGTGGCCGTCAAGGTGCTCGACGCCGTGGGCGTCGGCGCGCTGGTCGACACAGCCGAGGCCCTCGGGATCACCACGTTTGGCGACCGCGAGCGCTATGGCCTCGCCCTCACCCTGGGCGGCGGCGAGGTCCGGCTGATCGAGCTGACGGCGGCCTACGCCGGCCTGGCCAACGGCGGTCACCGCGTGCGTCCCGAGGCCATCCTGGCCGTCTACGATGCCGCCGGCTGGGCCGCGGCGCGCGCGGATCACCCGACGCTGCACGCCCTGCACGCCCGGTCGACGGTGGACCCCGGCCAGGCCATCCCGCCCGAGGTCGCGTTCCTCATCACCGACATCCTGGCCGACGACGCCGCGCGGCTGCCGGCCTTCGGCGAGGGCAGCGTCCTGACCCTCGGTCGACCCGCCGCCGCCAAGACGGGCACCACGACGGACTTTCGCGACAACTGGACGATCGGCTACACGCCGGACCTGGCGGTAGGCGTGTGGGTGGGCAACGCCGACAACGCGTCCATGGCGCACATCTCCGGCATCACCGGCGCGGGCCCGATCTGGCACGACGTCATGGCGGCGGCCCACCGGGGCCGGCCGGTGCGCGCGTTTGCAGTCCCCGCGGGGCTCGTGCGGCTCGCCGTGTGCGACGGCGCCGGGCTCCTGCCGACGCCCGACTGCCAGCGCCGCCGGATGGAGTGGTTTGCCGCCGGCACCGAGCCGACCGCCCCCGACCCGTCGTACCAGGCCGTGGCCATCGACGCCGCGACGGGCCTTGGGTGGGCGGCCGGCTGCGCGGGTCCGCGAGTGGAACGCGTCGTGCGATCCGTGCCGTTCGACGCGCTGGACTGGGCCAGGCAGGCCGGGCGACCACTCCCGCCGGGCACGGATTGCCACGGCCGTCCGCTCTCCCGTGGGGTCGAAGACCAGCCGATGGGCCTCACCGCCGTCACGAACGGCGCCGACGGGCACGCGATGTCCGCGTCCGTGCGAGATGGTCGCCCGATGTCGATGCCAGCCGACGACGCCTCGTCGACGCTTGGCACCGCCCACGGCGAGACGGGCGCCCCCCTGGTCGTCACGCGCCCGGCGCCGCGCGCGGCCTTCGTCCTCTCGCCGCAGCTGCCGCTGGCGTTCCAGCGCATCGAGGTCGCCGTCGCGCTGGCCGGTCCGGTCCCGCTGACGGACGTCCAGGCGACCGTCGACGGCGTTGCCATCGCCCTCACCGACCGGCCGCCGTACCGCGCCTCGTGGGCCATGGCGGTCGGAGCGCACCGCGTGAAGGCATCGGGCCGCACCGCGGACGGGCGCGTCGTCGAGAGCCCCGAGGTCCAATTCACCGTGCTGATGGAGGAAACGCGATGAAGACCCAGGTGGGCGCATTAGGGGCGACGCATGCGTCGCCCGTACACAACCGTTGCCGATCGCAGCGTGCCGCGGTCCGTCATCTCGCGCGGACGACCCGTTCGGGCGACGCATGCGTCGCGCGAACGATCTGTACGGGCGACGCATGCGTCGCCCCTACGCCCAACCCCATGCCCCGCCACGCATCCGCCCCTGCCGCCGCCCGCCGACCCCGCGCCATCGCCGTCGCCGGGCTGGCGCTGGTTCTCATCCTGGCCATCGGCGCGTGCAAGAAATCGCCCGCCGCCACGCCGACGCCGCTCGTGCCCGCGCCCCCCGCCACCGAGGTGCCGCCGGTCGGCGGACGTCCGGCGCTGCCGGCGCGCTCGGGCGGGCTGGCATCGCTGGCGGTCTTCCCGGCGGTCACCGGCAGCCTCGAGGTTGCCAACACCCAGCCGGCCGACGGCGCGATCGGCGTATCCGTCCGGGCGGACAAGGTGCGGGTCGTCGTCCAGTTCAACCACCCGGTCGTGCCGCTGGTCGCGGTCGAGGACCAGGGCGACCTGCCCGTGCCGGCGCACATTGCGCCGTCCGTCGAGGGGCGCGGTGAGTGGCTGAACACGTCCACGTGGCAGTTCGTGCCGGCCGAGGCGCTCGCGCCGTCGCAGGCGTACGAGGTCACCGTGGAGCACGGCCTCACCGGCGTCCTCGGCAGCCAGCTGGCCAGCGACGTGCGCTTTGGCTTCACCACCGCGGCGCCGACCATCCTCGCGACCGCTCCCGGCTCGGGCGCCAACCACGTTGCCCCCACCGACCCGATCTCGGTGACGTTCAACCAGCCGATGGACAAGCGCTCGGCCCAGCGCGCGTTCACCTTGACCACCGAGGCCGACGGCGAGGACGGGGCGGAGGGCGAACGGATCGCCGGCAGCTTCCGCTGGGACGGCGACGAGATGGCGTTCCTCCCCCGCCTGGCCCTCGCGCGCGACACGCGCTACCAGGCGACGCTTGCGGCCGGCGCGGCGGCGGCCACGGGATCCGCCGAGATCGAGAAGGAGCGCGTCTGGAGGTTCCGGACCGCCCCGCGCCCGGCCATCGCGAGCACGTCGCCCAAGAACGGGGCCGAGGAGGCGGACATCGACGGCGGGCTGGTCATCCGCTTCAACACCCCGATGCGCACCGACGGCGTCACGGTCACGCTCCAACCCACCATCACCGAGCAGAGCCAGTGGTGGAACGACGGCGACCGCGAGCTGTACGTCAGCGGCGGCTGGCTGGCCAGCCAGGCCTACACGGCCACCATCGCCGCGACATCCGAGTCCCGCGGCGGCGACGCGCTGGCGGAGGACGTGGTCGTCTCGTTCACCACCGGCCCGATGCAGCCGATGATCGAGCTGCGCACGACGGGCGACTTCAGCCTGTTCTCGGCCGCGCGGCCGCCGGTGCTGTACGTGGACGCCCGCAATCGCGAGCGCGTCGACCTCACGCTCCACCGGCTGCCCACGGCGGTCTTCCTGAACGCGACGCTCGGCGACCTGCGCTGGAGAGCGCTTGACGACTACGACCCACCCGAGACCGATCTCCTCCGCGCCTGGTCGCTAGACGTGCGCGCGCCGCTGAACGCGCTGCGCCGGGTGTCGACCACGCTGTCGGCGGAACCGGGCGGCCTGATCGAGCCCGGCTTCTACCTGGTCACCATGCCCGGCAGCGGAAGCCGCGAAGACACGGAGCGCGCCATCGTCGTCGCGCGCTATCACCTGACGCTCAAGCACACGAAGGACGAGGTCCTGGTCTGGGCGACCGACCTCGAGTCGGGCCAACCGGTTCCCGGCCTGGACATCGCGGTCCACGAGCCGGCCGAGGCGCCCCTGGCCTCCGGCCGCACGGATGCCGACGGCGTGTTTCGCGCGCCGATCGCGCGCCGCCAGGATGCCTGGGAGCCGCTGGTCGCCCTGGCCACGGAGGACGGCGCGTTCGTCAGCGCCATCAGCTCGGACTGGCGCGAGGGGATCGACACCTACGCGTTCAACATCGGCTACGACCCGGAGCCGCGCGCGCTGTACGGCAACCTCTACACGGACCGCCCGATCTACCGCGCCGGCCAGACGGTCTACTTCCGCGGTGCGCTGCGCGCCGACGACGACGCTGCGTACCGCATGGCCGACGCCGACGTGGTGCGCGTCGTCGTGCGCGACCCGGAGGGCGAGTCGATCCTGAACACGGAGCTGGCGGTCGGGGAGTTCGGGACGTGGAGCGGCGAGGTGACGCTCTCGCTGGCCGCGCGTCTGGGCGACTACGCCGTGGAGGCTGTGATCGGCGAGGGCGACGACCGCCACGTCGTCGCCTCGACGTCCTTCCGGGCGGCGGCGTACCGCAAGCCCGAGTTCACGGTGGACGTGACCACGGACCGCCCGCAGTACCTTCAGGGCGATACCATCCGCGCCTCCGCGGCCAGCCAGTACTACTTCGGCGGCGCCGTGGCGGGCGCGACGGTCACCTGGCGCCTGATCAAGGACGACTACTTCTTCCGGCCGGACGTCGAGGGGTGGTGGGACTTCATCGACTACGACCTCACCGAGGACCGCTTCGACGACGCCGAGGGCGAGGTGGTCACGGCGGGCGAAGGCGCCACCGATGCGGCGGGCAACCTGGCGTTCGACATCCCGGCCGACGTCAGCGAGTACCCGCTCGGGCAGGTGTTCACCATCGACATCGAGGCCACGGACCTGAACCACCAGGTGGTGGCCGGACGCGCCAGCGCCGTGGTCCACAAGGCGGGCGTCTACCTCGGCCTGCGCCCGACGGCGTACGTCTCGGCCGTGGGCGAACCGGTCGACTTCGAGATCCTGGCGCTGGATCCCGACGGCCAACCGGTGGCCGATCAGGTCATCGACCTGGCCTTCTCCAAGCGCACCTGGTACAGCGTCAAGGAGCAGCGCGAGGACGGCGCGTTCTACTGGACCAGCCACTTCACGGACACGCTGGTGACCGAAGGAGCGGCGACCAGCGCTGCCGACGGGCGGGCTACGGCGTCGTTCACCAGCCAAAGCGGCGGCACCCACCGCCTGGTGGCCACGGCCCGCGACGCCGGCGGCAACGAGGCGCAGAGCGCCACGTACGCCTGGGTCACGGGCGGCGACTACATCAACTGGCGCCAGGAGAACAACGACCGGATCGACCTGGTGGCCGACAAGAAGGAGTACGGCGTCGGCGACGTGGCCAAGGTCCTGGTGCCGGCGCCGTTCGCGGGCGCGCAGGCGCTCCTCACGCTGGAGCGCGGGCGCATCCGGCAGGTCCGCCGCCTAACGCTTCCGACCAACAGCGAGACGATCGAGATCCCGATCACCGCCGACCTGGCGCCGAACGCGTACGTCTCGGTGGTCCTGGTCAAGGGCGTCGGGCCGGACAGCCCGCTGCCGCAGTTCAAGCTGGGCTACACCAACCTCAACGTGGCCATCGACGAACAACGCCTCACGCTGGCCATCACGCCGGACCGCGACGGCACGTACGGCCCGCGCGAGACCGTGGCCTACGAGGTGCGCGCCACGGACGCCACGGGCCAGCCCGTGCGCGCCGAGCTGTCGGCGGCGCTGGTCGACGAGGCGCTCCTGGCCCTTGCCGACGACCCGTCGACGCCCCTGGAGGACGCGTTCTACGGCCAGCGCATGCTGGGTGTGGCCACGGCGGCGATCCTCACCAAATCGGCCGAGCGGCTGAACCAGGAGCTGGCGGCTGAGCGCAAGGGCGGCGGCGGCGGGCCCGCCAGCACCGACGGCACGGTGCGCCGTCTGTTCCGCGACACGGCCTACTGGAACCCCGCCCTGGTGACGGACGAGGATGGCACGGCGCGCTTCAGCGTGGAGCTGCCGGACAACCTGACCACCTGGCGGCTGGACGTCCGCGGCATCACGGGCGCGGACACGCGCGTGGGGGCCGAGGAGCATCGCATCGTGACCACCAAGCCCGTGCTGCTCCGCCCGGTGACCCCGCGCTTCCTGGTCGTGGGCGACACGGTCCAGCTCGAGGCGGTGGTCAACAGCAGCCTGGAAGAGGACCTCGAGGTCCAAATCGCGCTGACGGGCGCCGGCATCGGCCTGCCCGAGGCGACGCGCCGAACGGTCACGGTGCCCGCGGGCGGCAAGGCGCGCGTGGTCTGGCCGGTCTCGGTGCCGTTCGAGGGACAGGGCCCGCCCGCACTGCCCGACGCCCTGGGCGAGGCGACCATCCGGATGTCGGCCAGCGGCGGGGGCCTGAGCGACACCGTCGAGCTGAAGCTGCCCGTGTACCCGTTCAGCGCGCCGCAGGTGGTGGCCACGGCCGGCCAGGTGTCGGCCAGCGGCGAGGCGGTCGAGGTCATCCGGCTGCCGGCCGAGATCGACGCGGCGCGCGGTGCGCTCCGCATCGCCCTCAGCCCGTCGCTGGCGGCCGCCACGGCGCGCTCGCTGGAGTGGCTCGAGGCGTTCCCGTATGAGTGCTCCGAGCAGACGACGAGCAAGTTCCTCCCGAACGTGGCGACCTACCTGGCGCTCGGCGAGCTGGACTTGGACGAGGCCGCCCGCGAGGGCCTCCGCGCCGACCTGGAACGCACGATCCCCATCCACCTCCAGCGCCTCTACAGCCTCCAGAACGGCGACGGCGGCTGGGGCTGGTGGCACGCGGAGACCAGCCGGCCGCTCCTCACCGCCTACGCGCTGTACGGCCTCACCCTGGCCGAGCAGGCTGGCTTTGCCGTCAGCGCCGCGGCCATCGAAGGCGCCACGGGCTACCTGGTCCGCCGCCTGGGCACGCCGGTCGACGTGCGGTCGGGCACCGACCTCAACCAGCGCGCGTTCGTCGTCTGGGTGCTCGCCGAGCGCGGCGCCGTTCCCGCCAGCCGCGCCGTCACCCTGTACGAGCAGCGCGAGCGCATGGACGTGTTCGGCCAAGCGTACCTGGCGCTGGCCCTGGACCGCGCCGGCGGCCCGGAGCAGCGCGCGCGCATCGACGGCCTGCTGTCCGACATCGGCGGGCGCGCGTACGTCAGCGCAACCGGGACGCGCTGGGACGAGCGCCGGGACGACCGCCTGAGCATGAACACCAACACGCGCACCACGGCCATCGTGATCCTGGCGCTCAGCCGGCTCGACCCGGACAACGTCAACCTGGTGCCGGCCGTGCGCTGGCTGATGAGCGAGGGCAGCGACGGGCACTGGGAGACCACGCAGGAGACGGCGTGGTCGGTCCTCGGGCTCACGGCCTTCATGCAGGCCACCGGCGAGCTGAAGGGCGACTACGCGTACGACGTGGCGCTGGGCGACGCCTCCTTGGGCGGCGGCACGGTCAGCGCCGCCAACATCGCCGACACCGTGACCATGACAGTGCCCGTGGCCGACATGGCCACCGGTGCCGACAACCGCCTGGTCATTCGGCGCGACGGAGAGGGCGCCCTGTACTACACCACCCACTTGCGCCTCTACCGGCCGGTCGACCGCCTGGAGCCGGTGGCGCGCGGCATCGTGCTCGGGCGGCGCTATTTCGCGGTGGACCGGCGGACGTTCGAGGCCGTCGGCGAACCCATCGACACGGCGGGCATTGGCGACGTGGTCCAGGTACGGCTGACCATCGTCGCGGACAAGGCCCTTGATTACGTCCTGCTCGAGGACCCGATCCCGTCCGGCTTCGAGATCGTCGACACCAGCCTGAAGACGACCAGCAGCGCCGCCCAGGCACCGCAGCTCGAGGAGGTCACCGAGGGCGAGGACGAGGACCTGCCGTGGTGGATGCGCGGGTGGTGGTCGTATTGGGCGGAGTCGCAGCTGCTGGACGACCGGGCTGTGCTGTTCGCCACGGAGCTGGGCAAGGGCACGTACGAGTACACGTACCTGATCCGCGCCAGCCTGGCCGGCAACTTCCGCGTCGCGCCGGCACACGTGGAGGAGATGTACTTCCCGGAGGTCTTCGGGAACAGCGCGGGGGGGATCTTTACGGTGGAGGAGTGACGTGTGCTCGGTGACCCGCCCGGCTTGGTTTGGCGGTGTCCTCGTCGGTACGCGATGACCCGCCTTGCTTGGTTTGGTGATGTCCAGTACAGCTTTGGGTTACCGGTCACGCATACGCCGATAGGCCCCGCTTCGCAGTGAAGAGCGGACCGCGGTGCGCTGCTGCGACCTGGAACGCGGTCGATGTTGCCCGCTCGACCGCGGCTCATGGCGGCCCTCCGCCGCGACAGGACCGCATGGCGACGGCGGCCCGGAGATCCAGAAGGGGGAGCGCAGCGGGCGCGCCCAGGCGGCGTGAAGGCGTCCGGTAACCCAAAGCCGAGTACGGCAGGCACCAAGTTTTGGCCACACGCGCGTGCCAACAACCGCTATGTTGTGCCCGATGCGCTCCACCAAAGGCGTCCGATACCCCAAGGCCGCCTGCAGCCCTTACCGCCGCCTGGTGGCCGATCCGGTGGCTCTGAAGTGGTTCGCGGGCCTGTTCCGCCGCGCGCACATCGCGGTCGGCGACACCCGCGAGGCGTTCACGGTGCTCCACCACGGCGACCAAGCCGAGGTGGCCGAGGGGTTCGTCGGCGAGCCGGAGCGTCGCCCGCCTCGTTCTATAGCCTTGCGGGCCACGCCTCATTGACGCCCCGCCCGCTCGTCCGTATGATAGCCTGCTGCGCGCCGATCACGGCGCGCGTGGTTTGTTGCGCACATGGCCGAGCCGGTCGAGGTTCCAGGCGGATGTTCGAATCGCTCCAGGACAAGCTCCAAGACGTCTTCGGCGAGCTCGCCCGCAAGGGCACGCTGACCGAGGCCGATGTGGACCGCGCCATGCGCGAGCTGCGCATGGCGTTGCTCGAGGCCGACGTGGCCTACGAGGTGGTCAAGCAGCTGACGCAGCGCGTCAAGGAGCGCGCCGTCGGCGCGGACGTCCTGCGCTCCCTGCGCCCGGCCGACCAGGTCGTCACCATCGTCCACGACGAGCTCGTCGACATGCTCGGCAGCGCGGCGCCGCTGGATATCGGGCGCGGCTCCCCGCCGGTCATCCTCATGGCCGGCCTCCAGGGCTCTGGCAAGACCACCACCACGGCCAAGCTCGGGCTCATGCTGCGCAAGCGCGGCAAGCGGCCGCTCCTGGTGGCCTGCGACACGCGCCGCCCCGCCGCCATCGACCAGCTCGAGGCGCTCGGCCGGCAGCTGGGGCTCACCGTCTACGCCGACCGCACGGGCACCACGCCGCCCGACATCGCCGTGCGGGCCATCGAGGCCGCGCGCCACGGGGCGCACGACGTCGTGCTGCTCGACACCAGCGGCCGCATGCAGCTCGACGACGAGCTCATGGCCGAGATCGTGGAGATCAGCCGGCGGGTGGCGCCCACCGAAACGCTGCTCGTGGCCGACGCCATGACCGGCCAGGAAGCCGTCAACGTCGCCTCCGCGTTCCACGAGCGGCTGGCCCTGACCGGCCTCGTGCTCACCAAGGTCGACGGCGACGCGCGCGGCGGCGCGGCGCTCTCCATGCGCGCCGTGACCGGCGTGCCCATCAAGTTCCTGGGTGTCGGCGAGAAGCCCGCGGCGCTCGAGGTCTTTGAGCCCGAGCGCCTGGCCGGAAAGATCCTCGGCCGCGGCGACCTCCAGACGCTCCTCGAGCGCGCCGAGGCCGAGATGGATGCCGGCGAGACGCAGCGCATGGCGCAGAGCATGCGCAAGGGCCGGTTCACCTTCGAGGACTTCCTGACACAGCTCCGACAGGTGCAGCGCATGGGCTCGATGCGCGACATCCTGGGCATGCTGCCCGGCGTCGGGCGCGCAATGCGCCAGTCGGGCGCAGAGATCGACGAGGGCGCCGTCCGGCGCGTCGAGGCGATCATCCTGTCGATGACGCCGCAGGAGCGTCGCCATCCCAAGCTCCTGAACGCCGGCCGCAAGCGGCGCATCGCGCGCGGCAGCGGCACATCGGTGCAGGATGTCAACCAGCTGCTCCGGCAGTTCCTGCAGATGCAAACCCTGATGCAACAGGTGGCGCGAGGGAACATCCCACGCGACCTTCGCAGCCTGCTCGGTTCGTAGCCTCTCGAACCGCGGCCACACGCCCCCGAGGAGTTCACCATGGTCCGCATCCGCCTGCGCCGCATCGGCGCCAAGAAGAAGCCGACGTACCGCGTCGTCGTGGCCGACAGCCGGTCCCCGCGTGACGGCCGGTTCATCGAGAACATCGGCCACTACGACCCGCGCACCGACCCACCGACCGTGGTCATCAAGGAAGCGCGCGCGCTCTACTGGCTTAGCGTCGGCGCACAGCCGTCCGAGGCCGTCCAGCGGTTCTTCGACAAGCTCGACCTGACCAACAAGCTGGCCCAGGTCAACAGCGGCGCGTCCATCGACTCGGTGGTCAGCGCGCCGGCCGAGCCGGTCGAGGCCGCTCCAGCCACCAAGCCGACCAAGGGCAAGGGCAAGGCAGGCGTCGCGGCTGAGGCCGCCCCCGAAGCGGAGCCGATGGCCGAGGCTGAGGCAGTGCCCGAGATCGAATCGGAGCCCGAGCCTGAGCCCGAGCCAATGCCCGAAGCCGCCCCGGTCGTGGAAGCCGCCCCGGTCGTCGAAGCCGCCCCGGTCGTCGAAGCCACTGCGGAAGCCGAGCCGGCCGCGGCAGCACCGGCGAACGACGCCGCCGTCGCCAGCCTCGGCCTCTCCGCGCGCGTGAACAAGGCGCTCGACGAAGCAGGGATCGACTCCGTGGCCAAGCTGCGCGCCATCGCCGACGAAGGCGAGGACAGCCTTGCCGCGCTGCCCGGCATCGGCGCCAAGGCCGTCGAGGAGATCGTCGCCAGCCTCAAGGGACAGGGCTAGCCATGGCCGACGTACCCGGCTTGGTGCGTTACCTAGCGGAAGCGCTGACCGAGCAGCAGGACGCTATCGAGGTCAGCGAGGTCAGCGACGGGCGGAACGCGACCGTGCAGCTCAAGGTCGCCCCGGACGACATGGGGCGCATCATCGGGCGCGACGGGCGCGTGGCCAACGCCATTCGCAACCTCATCCACGCCGCCGACGACGAAGCGCGCTGGCGGCTGGAGATCCTGGACTGACCACGTCTCCCGTGCGCCACCAGGGGACGGCCAGCAAATGACCGCCCCGGATTACCTTGCCGTCGGGCGGATCGGACGCGCCCACGGCATCTGCGGTGAGGTCCAGGTCGACGTCCTGACCGACTTCCCCGACGACACCTTCGTGCCGGGCCGCACCCTGTACTTGGGCGCCGAAGGGCAGCCGGACCCGCTCCCGAGCGTCGTCGCCACGGTGCGCGCCCATCGGGCGCGGCTGCTCGTCGGCTTCGAGGGCATCGCCACGCGCACCCAGGCCGAGCTGCTCACGGGGCAGTTCGCCCTGATCCCGTCCGCCGAGGCGCACGACCTTCCCGAGGGTGCCTACTTCGCGCACCAGGTCGTCGGGTTGACGGTGGTCACCACTGACGGGACGCCGGTCGGCCGCGTGACCGAGGTGCTGGAGACGGGCGCAAACGACGTGCTCCGCATTGCCGGCGAGCGCGAGATCCTCGTGCCGTTCATCGACGATGTCGTCGCCGACATCGACGTGGGCGCAGGGCGCCTGACCATCCACCCGCTGCCCGGCCTGCTCCAGGACGACGCGACCACCTGACCGCGCGACACATCGAGATGCGCGGGTGACGCCCAGGGCTAAGGTCCTGGGCTAATCGGGTCAGCGCCGCCCGATGAACTGAACCGGCAGGAACACGCGGTGGCGCCACGTGCGCGGCGTCGGGTTGACGTTGGAATGCGGCGAGGGGATGGTGGTCGGCGTGCGCGTCGCCGTGGCCGTCGCGGTGGCGGTGGCCGAGGCCGTGCGCGTGGGCGTGGGCGGTTCCTCGGTCGCAGCCGCCGTCGTCGCCGTGGGCGAAGCGGTGGGTGACGGCAGCGGCGTGGGCGTCTCCGTCGGCTGCGGGGTCGGGCTCGGCTCCGGCGTGTCTGTCGGCGTGGGCAGCGGGGTGTCGGTGGCGGTCGGCGTCTCCGTGGGGACGGGCGTCTCCGTGGGCGCTTCCGTCGCGGGGTCGGTGGCGACCGGCGGGTCCTCCCGGTCCTCGTCGCCGATGTCGAACAGCTGGAGGCGGTTGTTGCCCGAGTCGGCCACCATGACGCGGCCGGAGTCGTCGGCGGCCAGCCCGAGCGGGTTCCAGAGCGCCCCTGGCCCGGCACCGACCGCGGCGGCAAACACCCCTTCGAGCGCGGCGTCCGACGACGCGTCGGGCGACGGCCGGAAGACCTGGACGCGCGCGTGGCTGCGCTCGTCGTTCTCCAGCACCAGCAGGCGCCGGCCGGATGCGGCGACGGCAACCGGGCTCCACAGGAAGCCAGGGCGGTCGTCAAAGTCCTGGCCGCTCTGCCAGTGTCCGACGAACGTGCCGTCGCGCCCGAACCACTGGATGCGGTTGCGGTTGCGCTCGACGACGTACAAGAGCGCGTCCGGGCCGATGGCGATGGAAACCGGGTAGCGCAGCTCACCCGGATCGCCGCCCGGCGTCCCGATGATGCCCTCGAGATCCCCGGTGGCCGACCGGCGCACGATGCGGCTGTTGTCGTGGTCGGCAATGTAGACCTCGCCCTCCGGGCCGACGGCCACATCCCAAGGAGCGCTCAGGCCCACCTGGCTGCGCTCGGGCTGGCCGTTGCCCCAGCGGTCGGCCAGGCTGCCGTCTGGGCGGAACACGAACACGGAGTGGGCCGCGGCATCGGCCACGTAGATGCGTGCGTCCGCGCGCTCCGGCCCGGTCCGGTGGACCGCGACGCCGCGCGGCTCGATCAGGCCGGAGTCCCCGAGCAGGGCGTCGATGAGCACCACGCTCTCCGGGTCGAGCTCGCCCGGCGGGATGAGCATGACCCGGCCGTTGCCCGTGTCTGACACCACGGTGAAGTGCGGGTCGAGCGCCACGTCGACCGGGAAGTCGAACTGGTCCCGCTCGCGGCCGTGCAGGGCGAACGGCATGGGGTCACCGGTCGGCAATACGCGCTCTAGGGCGAACTCGCGGTCGCGCGGCTGAGCGACCACGGCCACGCCGTCGCGATCGAGCGCCAGGCCGAACAACGACATGGCGGCGCCTCGGCGGACGAACGGCCCGGCGATGGGCCGCTGCCAGATCAGCTTGCGCTCCGGGCTGAACCGCCACACGCGCGGGACCAGCCCCTCCGGACGGTAGTCCGCCACCACGAACCCGCCGTCGCGACCCAGCGCCAGGCCGGACGGTTGGAAGAACTTGTCGTTGCCGCCCTTGAACTCGCCGGTGGGCTCGCCGGAGGGATCGAACTGCGCGATGCGATCGTTGCCCAAATCCGCGACCCAGATGGTCCCGTCGGCCGCCACGTCGGCGTCCATCGGGCGGAGCAGCAGGTGGTCGCCGGCAGCGTTGCGGCCGATCGATAGCAGCCACGCACCGCGTGGATCGAAGACCTGTACCGTGTCCAGGGCCTGGTCGACCACGTAGACGTTGCCGGTCCGGTCGGTGGCCAGGCCGACGGGGTCCTCGAAGAGGCCGTCGCCGCTGCCGTGCCCGCCCCAGACGTCGCGGGGGCAGCCGCGACCACCCTTCAGGCACTCCGCGTCGACAGCAAAGCGCACGATCCGCCGGTGGCCGCGGTCGACGACATAGACCGTCTGGCCATCCGGGCTGACCGCGATGTCGGACGGCAGCCACAGCTCGCCCCGGGCAAAGTCGTCGCCGCGGGAGCCCCACGCGCCGATCGGGAGGCCCGAGCCGCTGAAGACCTGGATGCGCGCGTGCCCGGCATCGACAGCGTAGATGCGGCCGTCCTCGGCCGGCGAGATGGCCACGCCGCGCGGATCGTTGATGTAGCCCAGCGGCGGCTTGGCACCCAGGAGCCGTTGCAGGTTGGCGCGCAGGATGAGGGAGACGTCGATCGGCTGGGCGCCCGCCTGCCGCTCGCCGCAGAGGGCCGCGGCCGCAAGCACCGCCCCGACGACGAGCGCCAACCGACGCCGCGACGCAGCAGCACGGACCGAGGCGCGGGCGCTCGTCGGGGCATCTGGCTGGGCGGGCGGCTTCAGGGGCATGACATCCAAACGGCCGGACCGGGTGCAGGACGCACGCGGGCTTCCGGCAAAGCGTGTGAGGCGCCGTGAGCGCGGGCGGGGGTGCCTGCACATGCCGCTGGCGGTGAGCAGCCGCCGGACCGACCTGAACCGACCGGAGCGCGACCGCCGTGCAAGACACGCGTCGCGCGATTCCCCCTGTCCCCTCCGCTTGGTGCAAGGACCGGCGCATTATATCGTGCGCACGGGCAGTCTGTCTAGGGCCTCTTGCGCGCTGGCCATCGAGCGCCGCCCGCGGCGCGTGCGGAGCGCACGGACGCGGGCGTGCCTTGACCTGGCGCGCGCCGGCGCCTAGGATCGCCGGCCGTGTTGTTCGAGCCTCCGCGCGACCGCCCGCGCCGCAAACCCTCGCGCTGGCCGTTGGTGGCCGCGCTCGCGGCCCTCGCCTTCGCCATCGTGCTTCGCGAGCGCCCGCAGTGGATCCAGCGCCCGCTCGCCACCTACTTCCCCACGGCCACTCCCCCCGCCACCGCCACGCCCGCGGCCGATGCCTCGCGTGCGACGGCCATGGCCAGCGAGGCCGAGGGGCGCGTGAGCCCAGCGCTGGACGCCTGGGCGACGACGGTTGCGCGGGCGCCGGATGACGCGGCGGCGCAGCTGGCGTACGCACGGCTGCTGACGGTGCGCAGGCGCGACGATGACGCCGTTGCGGCCGCCGCCACCGCCGTGGCGCTGGCGCCGGACGACGCGCGCGCCCAGGCAGGCCTGGCGGCCGCGCTCGACTGGGCCGGCGAGCCGGAACGAGCGATCGCAGCAGCTCGGGCAGCGCTGGACATCGATCCCGACCTCGTCGCGGCGCACGCCGCGCTCGCCGAGGCCTATGCCAGCGCCGGCCGGTGGAACGAGGCCATGGCCAGCGCCGAGGCCGCCGTCGCCGGAGACCCCGACGACGCAGCCGCCCAGCGCGCGCTCGGCATGGCCTTTGAGGCGCGCGGCGAGTTTGCCGCCGCGCGTGCTCGGTTCGAGCAGGCGGCGGCGCTCGATCCCCTGGTGACCACCCACCACATCGACATCGGGCGCTCGCTCCGGCTGATAGGCGACGGCACGGGCGCCCGGGCCGCGTTCCAGCGCGCGAGCGAGATCGACCCCGAGGATCCGGTCCCATACGACCAGCTCGGCCTCTTGGACTACGCAGCGGGCGACTGGGACGCCGCGGGCGCGCGGTTCCAACGCGCCGTCACAGTGCAGCCCGACTATGCCGCCGGTCATGGCCACCTGGGCTGGGTCGCGTACGCCGAGCGCAACTGGCCCAAGGCCGCCGAGCACTTCGAGCGGGCGATCGCGCTCGGCGCCAAGAACGTCGAGTTCTACTACGAGCTCGGCCTCGCGCTGGCGTACCAGCACGATTGCACCGCGGCACGGCCCTGGCTCGAGCGAGCGCTTACCATCGACCCAGGGTCGGTGCAGGCGCGCGAAGGGCTTGCCCTGTGCCCATGACCGGCGCAAGGCGCGCCGTCGCGGCCAGAGATCCCTTCTAACGCGCCTCTAATGCCCTGATTTCCGCTCGCGCGCCGCGTGCTGTTATACTGCCGCCTGGCAGTCTCGACCCGCGAGTGCCAACGCGGTGCGCGGGTCGTTGAGCGCACATTCGGAAGCAATCGACATCCACCCGAAGAGACCCATCGAGGAGGCTTGCAAGTCGCATGGCCAAGATCAAGCTGCAACCGTTAGGCGATCGCATCGTCGTCGAGCCGATCGAGCAGGAGGAGGTCACCGCCAGCGGGATCATCCTCCCGGAGTCGGCCAAGGAGCGCCCACAGCGCGGGCTCGTGATCTCCGTCGGACCCGGCGCGCGCGATGACGACGGAAAGCGCATCGCCATGGACGTGACGGACGGCGACGTCGTGGTGTACGCCCAGTACGCCGGCACCACCTTCAAGATCGACGACAAGAAGCTGCTCATCCTGAGCGAGAAGGACATCCTGGCCAAGGTCATCGACTGACCGTCTCCGCCGCCCATCCCGACGATCACCGGACCCGCCTACGCAGGCGCCACAGGAGAGTAAACCGACAATGGCAAAGCAACTCGTGTTCAACGAGGCCGCGCGCCGCGGCCTGAAGGAAGGCGTCGACATCGTCGCCAACGCGGTCAAGACGACGCTGGGGCCAAAGGGCCGCAACGTCGCGCTGTCCCGCAAGTTCGGGGCACCCACGGTGACCCATGACGGCGTGACCGTGGCCAAGGAGATCGAGCTGCAGGACCCGTACGCCAACATGGGCGCGCAGCTGTTCAAGGAAGCCGCCATGCGGACCAACGACGTGGCCGGCGACGGCACGACGACGGCCACCGTGGTGGCGCACGCCATGGTGACCGAGGGGCTGCGCAACGTGGCCGCCGGCGCCAACCCGATGCAGATCAAGCGCGGCATCGACATGGCCACGGCGGCGATCGTGAAGGAGATCAAAGCCATCGCCCGCGAGCTGGACGGCAAGGACGACATCGCCCACATCGCCTCGATCAGCGCGCACGACGACAACATCGGCAACCTCATCGCCGACGTCATGGATCGCGTGGGCAAGGACGGCGTGATCACGGTCGAGGAGTCCAAGAGCCTGGAGTTCGAGACCGAGTACGTCGAGGGCATGCAGTTCGACCGCGGCTACACCAGCGCGTACTTCATGACCAACGCCGAGGCCATGGAGGCCGTGATCGAGGAGCCCTACGTCCTGGTCACGGACAAGAAGATCAGCGCCGCGCAGGACCTGGTGCCGGTCATGGAGAAGCTGATCCAGCAGGGCCGCCGCGACTTCGTGGTCATCGCCGAGGACGTCGACGGCGAGGCGCTGGCCACGCTGGTGCTGAACAAGCTCCGCGGCACGTTCAACTGCCTGGCCATCAAGGCGCCCGGTTTCGGCGACCGCCGCAAGGCCATGCTGCAGGACATCGCGGTGCTCACGGGCGCGACGGTGATCAGCGACGACATCGGCAAGAAGCTCGAGAGCATCGCGCTGGCCGACCTCGGCCGCGCGGGCAAGGTGATCGCCACCAAGGACGACACCACGCTCATCGAGGGCAAGGGCGACGCCAAGGACATCAAGGGCCGCATCGAGCAGATCCGCGCCCAGGTCGACGCCACGACCAGCGACTACGACCGCGAGAAGCTCCAGGAGCGCCTGGCCAAGCTGGCGGGCGGCGTGGCCATCATCCGCGTCGGCGCGGCCACCGAGGTCGAGCTCAAGGAGAAGAAGCACCGCGTCGAGGACGCGCTCTCGGCCACCCGCGCGGCGGTCGAGGAGGGCATCGTCCCCGGCGGCGGCGTCACGCTGCTCATGGCGCGCAAGGTGCTCGTGGACTTTGACGTCCCGGCCGGCAGCGACGAGGCCACCGGCGTGCGCATCGTCCACCACGCGCTGGCCGAGCCGGTGCGCCAGCTGGTCAAGAACGCGGGCGGCGACGGCGCGGTGGTGATCGAGGAGATCAACCGCCGCAACGTCAAGATCGGCAAGGACGCCAAGAAGATCATCGGCTACAACGTGCTCACCAGCGAGTACATTGCGCTCATGGAGAGCGGCATCATCGACCCGGCCAAGGTCACCCGCGCAGCGGTCGAGAACGCCGCCTCGATCGCCTCGATGATCCTGACCACCGAGGCGCTGATCGCCGACATGCCGGACAAGGACCACAGCGACGGTCCTGGCGGCGGCGGCATGGGGGACATGGGCGACTTCTAGCCCAAACGACGGGCCCGCAGCGGGCAAGCAGCCACACGCGAAGGGGCGGACCCGCGTCCGCCCCTTCGTTCGTTACGCCCGCTTCTCGAGCAGCATGCCGTTCAGGACGGTGCTGACGATCGACACGAGCAGCGACCCGAGCAGCGCCGGGACGAAGCCGTCGACGACAAAGCCGAGGCCGATCGCCTGGGCCAGCCAGCTGGCCAGCCAGAACGCCAGCGCGTTGACCACGAACGCGAACAGCCCGAGCGTGATCAGCTGCACCGGGCAGGTGAGCAGCATGAGGACGGGCCGGACCAGGGCGTTGACCACCGCCAGGACGACGGCCATCCCGGCGTAGACGACGAGCGCATCGCCGCTCTCGACGCTTATGCCGGGGATGAGCGACTGGGCCACCCACAGCGCAACGCCCATCACCGCCAAGCGAATCAGTAGCCGCATCCGGTACTCCGTATCTCCGCCAGAGGATTCAGGCGGTCGCGGCAAGCGTAAGCGCGCTTTGGGAGCGCGTCAATGGCCGGCCGCGGAGCAGGGCTCCGGCGCGGGCTTGCCGGCGCACCTTGCCACGCCTAGTCTTGCCGCCGTGGCCACCGGCAACCCCTTCTCGCGCGCCCTGCTGCGGCGCCTGCCCACCGACGCGAGCAGCGCCGAGCGCGCCGCGTTCGTCGCGCGGTGGGATGCCCTGGAAGCCCTGGTCATCGCCGTCTACCGAGAATGCGAGGCCACCGACGACGACGAGGCGGCGTACACGGCCCTCCGGGGCTGGTTCGCGGCGGCGTACCCGCGCGTAGCAAGCGCCCTGGCGCCGCAGTGGTCGGGCACGCGCGCCGGCGGTCGCGCGGTCGCTGAAGACCCGTTCACCGCCCTGTTCGATCGTCCCTCGGCAGCCGCGTTCGTCGGCGATTGGGATGCCATGCAGCGGCTGCCGGCCGCTCGCGAGGCCGTCAACCGCTGGCTGCTGGACGCCGGCAGCCACGCAGGCGGCGCAACGCCCTCGGCCGAGGCACCGTAGAACCGGCCGCAAGCGCGGCATCCCGTGCCGGCAGCGCGCGACCTAGTGTTTCCCGAATCCCCTCCCCTACGACGGACCGGAGACCCTTGACGCACCTCAACACGCCCGCCGGTGCATCCGGTCCGCTGATCGAAGCCACCGGCCTGACGCGCCGCTTCGGGGACCTCGTCGCCGTCCGAGGCATCGACCTGGCCGTCGCGCCCGGCGAGATCGTCGGGTTCCTCGGCCCGAACGGGGCCGGCAAGACCACCGCCATCAAGATGCTCGTGGGCCTGCTGCGCCCGACAGCCGGCACAGCGCGCATCGGCGGGCACGACGTCTGGGCCGAGCCCATCGCGGCCAAGGCCCTCTTGGGCTACGTCCCCGACGAGCCCCACCTCCCCGAGCACCTGACGGCCCGCGAGGTGCTCGAGTACGTCGCCGGCCTGTACGGCATGGACGCCCGTACGGCCCGCGGGCGCGCCCTGGAGCTCTTGGCCCGGTTCGACCTCGGCGACCGGATCGACGACCTCGTCGACGGCTTCTCGCACGGCATGCGCCAGAAGGTCGCCCTCTCGGCTGCGCTGCTGCCTGGCCCGCGCGCGGTCTTTCTGGACGAGCCCACGGTCGGCCTCGACCCGCGGAGCGCCCGGACGATCAAGGACGTCCTCCGCGAGCTGGCCCAGGCGGGGGCGGCGGTCCTGTTCTCGACCCACATCCTGGAGATCGCCCAAACGATGTGCGATCGGGTGGCGATCATCGACAATGGGCACCTGGTGGCGGTGGGGACGCTCGCCGAGCTGCGGGCGAAGGCCGACGTGGCAGGCAGCCTGGAGGACGTCTTCCTCCGACTCACCGCCCTCGACGCCGCCGCCGCCGCCGGGCCATGACGCAAGGACAACGCCCGAGCCCGCAGCGCTTCCGGAGCGCGCAGCGGCGCCGGCCAGGCATCGCGGGCGCGGTGGCGGTCATCCTCCGCGCCCGCTGGTGGGCGTGGCGGCGGCCCTTGCGCCGCCGGCGCGTACAGCTCGGCACCGCCGCGACCGTGCTCCTCCTCGGAGGGGTCGGCGCGAGCGGCTTCGTCGGGGCGCGGGCCGTGACGCGCCTCGTCGTCGACAACGCCGACGCCCTCTTGGTGGGCATGGCCGCCCAGGTGGACGGCCCGGTGCCGACCGCCGCCCAGATGCTCGCGGCGATCCCAGCGGCGGTCTTCCTCGTCGTCGGCGTCACGCTCTTGTTCATGACGTTTGGCAGCTTGCTGGCCGCCCTCTACCTCGGCGGCGACATGCCGCGCCTCCTGACGGCGCCGATCCCGGTGCGCGCCGTCTTCGTCGCCAAGCTGCTGGAGTCGGCGGCTGTTCCCGTTGCGCTCGCGCTGGCGCTCGGCCTGCCCGTGCTGGCCGGATACGCCGCGGGCCGCGGGTTTGGACCGGCCGCGGTCGCGATGGCCGCGCTCCTCCTGGTCACCGTGCCGCTCGGCCTGCTCGGCCTCTCGGCGCTCCTCACCCTGGCCTTGGTACGCGTGCTGCCCGCCCAGCGCGTCAACGAGCTTCTCAAGGTGACCGGCACGCTGCTCGGCGTCTCCGTCTGGCTGGCGTCTCAGTCGTTGGGCATGGTCGACGACGACGCGGCGAGCCCGCTTGGCATCCTGGTCGCCTCGCGCTGGTCGCACGCGCTCGTGCCCGCTCGTTGGCTGGTCCGCGCGGTCGACGCGGCAGGCGCCGGGGATTGGACCGCGATGGGGCTTTGGGGTGCCGCCAGCATCACACCCGCCTTGCTCCTCCTCGGCGCCGGCATCCTGGTCGCCGAGCGGTTGTACCTGTCGGGTTGGGCGCGCGGCGACGCGCGCGGGCGAAGGACGCCGCGGCGCACACGCCGGTTCGCCGCCGACCCGTTGCGCTTGCTCTTCTCGCCGGCCGTCGCGGCCATCGCGCGCAAGGACTGGCGCGTGATCCGGAGGGATGCGCGGGGATTTGCGCGGTTGGTGTTCCCCATCGTCGTGGCCGCGTTCTGGGCATGGCAGGGGCTGGAGGCGCGCGACGAGCCGGAGATGGCCGGCGCGGGCCCGTGGTTCCACGCCATGGCGCCGGCCATCGCCTTGTTCGCGCTGGGCGGGCTGGCCATGCAGTTCTCCCAGGAAGGGCTGAGCCGCGATCGACGAAGCGCGCGCCTGGTGCTCGCGGCGCCCGTCTCGCCGATCGAGATCGCGCTGGGCAAGGGGCTCGCCGCGTTCGCGCCGACGGTGGTCCTGGGTTGGCTCCTCGTCGGCCTCTTCGGGCTGGCGGCCGGCACGCCGCCGTTCCAGGTGCTGGCCAACGCCGGCATCGTGGCCTTCGGGCTGCTCGGGCAGACGGCCATCGGGCTGGCCGTCGGGGCGGCCGCGCCGCGGTTCGACTGGACCGATCCGCGCAAGATCGTGGGCACCACCCGCGGGTGCCTGGGCGGGCTGCTGCTCTTGGCGTTCAACGCCGTCCTCTTCGGGGTCGGCCTTGGGCCGCTCGTCGCGGCCAGCTACCTGGCGCTTCCCGGCTGGGTCCCGTGGCTGGGCGTGCTCCTGGCGGCGGCCGTTGCGGCCGGGGCGACGTTTGCCGCCGGCATCTCGGCCGTCCGCTCCTTTGCACGCGTCGAGTTGTAACGCGCCGCGCCGCGCGGCGGACATCTGGCCGTAAGCACGGCCGCACACTTGAGGAGGAGGCGCCGGCATGACCCTCTCACCCCCCGCGCTCCGCAGCGATGCGCCCACTGCCATCGAGCCGGCGGCCGGCGCGAGCACGTCCACAGACAGCGCTGAGGCCCTCGGCGAGGCGTTCCGCGCCGTCCGCGCGTTCACGGCGCAGCTGTGCGAGCCGCTGGCCGTCGAGGATTATGTCATTCAGACGATGCCCGACGTCAGCCCGACCAAGTGGCATCTGGCCCACACGTCGTGGTTCTTCGAGCGGTTCGTCCTCCTGCCCCACCTGCCGGGCTACCGGGAGATGCACCCGCAGTACAACTACCTGTTCAACTCGTACTACAACGCGGTCGGCTACCGCCACTGCCGGCCGAAGCGCGGCTTCATCTCGCGCCCGACGGTCGCCGACGTCCATGCCTACCGGGCATGGGTTGACGACGGGATCCTGCGGCTGCTCGCCGGCGCGGACGCGCGCGCGCTCGAGGCCATCGCCCCGCTCCTGACGCTCGGCTGCCACCACGAGCAGCAGCATCAGGAGCTCATGCTCACCGACCTCAAGCACGTCTTCGCCGAGAACCCGCTCTTCCCGGCGTACCGCGCGGGGCCAGTCGACCCGGGCGCGCCCTCGCCGTTGGCGTGGGTGCGCGGACCCGACGGGCTCGTCGAGATCGGCCACGCGGGGCCCGGCTTCGCCTTCGACAACGAGTCGCCGCACCACCGGGTCTACCTCCAGCCGTTCGCGCTGGCGTCCCGGCTCGTCACCGCCGGCGAGTACCTGGCCTTCATCGACGATGGCGGGTACGCGCGTGCCGAGCTGTGGCAGTCGGCTGGTTGGGATGCTGTGGCACGCGGCGGCATCCAGGCGCCGCTGTACTGGCAGGATCATGGGGACGGCGACTGGCGGATGATGACGCTCGCCGGCGTCCGCCCGGTCGACCCGCACGAGCCGGTGTGCCACGTCAGCTGGTTCGAAGCCGAAGCGTACGCACGCTGGGCGGACGCCCGGCTGCCGGCGGAGTTTGAGTGGGAGGCCGCGGCCACGGCGGCAGGCTCGCCGTCGCGGGGCCGGTTCGCCGAAGGCGGTCGCTTCCACCCGGGCTCGCCATCCGCGAAGGACGCCGGCCCGCTTCGCCAGCTGCTGGGCGAGGCATGGCAGTGGACGCGCAGCGATTACGCGCCGTATCCAGGCTACCGGCCGGCCGCGGGCGCGCTGGGCGAGTACAACGGCAAGTTCATGAGCGGCCAGTACGTGCTGCGCGGCGCCTCGTGCGCCACGCCGCGGAGCCACGCCCGGACGACGTACCGCAACTTCTTCCCGCCGGACGCGCGCTGGCAGTTCTCTGGGATCCGCCTCGCCCGGGACGTCGAGTGAGCGGGCAGGTCGCCGGGCTCGCGACAGCAGTCGCGAGCGACCGGCGCGGCGATGCCGCGGTCGACGACGGGGCCGCCAACGCGGACTTCCGCCGCGCGCTCGTCCAGGGCCTGGGCCAGCAGCCAAAGCGGATCCCGCCCAAGTACCTCTACGACGCGCTCGGATCGGCCCTGTTCGACGCCATCACGCACCTGCCCGAGTACTACCCGACGCGCACCGAGCTGTCCATCACGGCGGCCAACGCCCCGGAGATCGCCGCGCGATGCGGCCCGCGGGCGCTCCTGATCGAGCTGGGCAGCGGCAGCAGCGTCAAGACGCGCATGCTCCTGGACGCGCTGCCCGACCCGGCGGGCTACGTCCCCGTCGACATCTCGGGCGCGCACCTGCAAGCCACCGCGAACCGGCTGGCCACCGACTACCCGGATGTCCCCGTCCTGCCCGTCGCAGCCGACTACACGGAACGCTTCGAGGTTCCAAACCCCCCCAGTCCCGTCGCGCGGCGCGTCGTGTACTACCCCGGCTCGACCATCGGTAACTTCCGGCCCGCGGCCGCGGCGGCGTTTCTTGGCCGTGTCGCTGCGCTCTGCGGCCCGACCGGCGTGCTCGTCATCGGCGTCGATCGGCTGAAGGCGCGCGAGGTGGTCCTGCCCGCGTACGACGATGCGCTCGGCGTCACGTCGGCGTTCGCCCGGAACCTCCTGGTGCGCGCCAACCGCGAGATCGGCGCGGACTTCGACCCGCGGGCGTTCGAGCACGAGGCGATCTGGCGCACAGAGGCCGACGACGGGGCGCCCGACCCCGACGACCTGGCCCCTCCGGGCCGTGGGCGGATCGAGATGTGGCTGCGCAGTCGCCGCCCGCAGCGCGTTTCGCTGGGCGACGCGGTCTTTGCCTTCGACGCGGGCGAAGGCATCCTCATCGAGTACTCGTACAAGTACGCGCCCGAGGCGTTTGCCGCGCTGGCCGCAGAGGCCGGCTTCAAAGCCCGGCGCAGCTGGACGGACGAGCGGCAGTGGTTCGATCTGTCGCTCTTGACCACGACCGCCTGATCATCCGGCGCGTCCACCCCCCGAGGCGGGCATGCTGCCCGGCGCCCTCAAGGAGCCCGCGCGATGCGCACGCCTGCTGGCACCGAGTGCCCGCACTACTACGAGGACTTCAACCGCGGCCGAGCCGTGCAGGAGTGCCGGCTGATCAAGCGCAACCCGAGCTCGCTGCCCTGGCGGCCCGCCGACTGCACCAGCTGCCCCGTACCGGGCATCCGGCGTGCCAACCCGTCGCCGGACCTGCGCCTCGAGCTCGGCATCTACCATCGCTTTGGCCTGTTTCGGCGCAAACGGCTCGAAGCCCATTGCCTGCGCGTGGATTGCACGGTGGCCAACCCCATCGAAGCCTGCGAGCGGTGCCGGCCGAACGTCCAAGGACTCTGACGCGTCGCGGACGTGGCGCGGAAGGCCGTTTGCCGGGCCATGGCTGGGGGCTATAATGCGCCCCCCGGGCGCCCGCCCATTCGACGACAGCGACATAGGGAGGTAAGGCCCGGCGATGGAAGGTAGATTCGCGTTTTTCGACGGCAGGATCATCCCGGTCGAGGACGCCCGCGTAAGCGTCCGCACCCACGCGTTCAACTACGGAACCGGGTGCTTCGAGGGCATCCGAGCGTACTGGAGCGAGCTGGAGGACCAACTGCTGGTGTTCCAGCTCCACGAACACTACGAGCGCTTCCTGCGCTCGTGCCGAATGCTGTTCATCGACCTGCCGTACTCCGCTGACGACCTGTCGGAGATCACGCTCGACCTGCTCCGAGCGGAGGGCTTCCGCACGGACGCCTATGTCCGCCCGCTGGCGTACAAGGCCGATGAGAAGATCGGCGTGAAGCTCCACGACATCACCAACGCGGTCACCATCTTTGCCACGCCGTTCGGGCGCTATGTCCAGGCGGAGGAGGGCGCGCGGGTCATGGTGTCGTCCTGGCGCCGCATCGACGACAACGCCATCCCGGCGCGCGGCAAGATCGTCGGGGCGTACGTCAACAGCGCGTTCTCCAAGAGCGAAGCGCTCCTCGGCGGCTTCGACGAAGCCGTGGTCCTGAACCAGAACGGACACGTGTCCGAGGGCAGCGCCGAGAACATCTTCATCGTGCGCGACGGCGTGGTCTTCACGCCGCCCGTCACCGACAACATCCTGGAGGGCATCACGCGCGGCGTGGTCATGGAGCTCTGCCGCGATGTCCTGGGCTTCGAGGTCATCGAACGGTCCATCGACCGCTCGGAGCTGTACTCGGCCGACGAGGCTTTCTTCACCGGAACGGGCGTTCAGATCGCCGCCATCGTCGAGGTCGACCGGCGGCCGGTCGGCACCGGCGCCATGGGTCCCATCGTCCGGGCGGTCCGCGACCTGTACCACGACGTGGTCCATGGCCAAGCCGAACGGTACCGGCATTGGTGCACGCCCGTGTACCAGCCCCAGCCGGTGATCGCCTGAGCGGTCTGCCCGCCCCCGACCGCGACCTCGGCCGCACGCTGCGCCTGCGTGCGCTCTTGGCCAGGCTCTTTCCGGCGCTGATCGTCGGTGCCGCCATGGCGGTGCTTTGGTGGCCCGCGCTCGGCTGGCTTGTGCGGACGTGGCGCGTCCACCCGTACTACGCGCACGGGCCGCTGGTCGTCCTCGCCGCTGGCGCGTTCCTTTGGTGGCGCCGCCGCACGCTGGCCGAGGACGCGCCGGACAGCGTCGGCCTGGTGCTGGTCGGCGCCGGGGCCGCGCTGCACTTGGTCTCTGCGACGCGCGCCGCATGGCCGCTTTCGGCATTCGGGCTGTTGCTCGCGCTGGCCGGCCTTGCCGCGCTCTGCGGCGGCATCCGGGCGCTGCGCGCAGCGGCCTATCCGCTCGGGCTGGCAGCCCTGGCCATCCCGCTGCCGCTCGCCGAGCGCGTCGCGCCGTGGTTGGCATCCCATGCGGCCGCCGTCAGCGCGGTGCTGGCCGGCGCGTTCGGCGCCGACGTGACCCGCACCGGCGCCATGCTGGTCGTCGGGGATGGGGCGCTCTCGGTGGGCGCGCCATGCAGCGGCCTGAACTCCTTGGTGGCCCTCATCACGCTCTCGGCGGTCCTGGCCGGCGTCGTCGGGGGCTCGCCGCACCGCCGCGCGGCCCTCGTCGCCGCAGCGGTTCCGCTTGCGCTCGTCGCCAACGGGCTGCGCCTGACCAGCCTATTGTGGCTGGCGGACGCGTTTGGCACGGCGTTCGGGATGGCGTTCTTCCACGGCCCCGCCAGCCCGACGGCGTTCCTCTTGGCCACCGTCGCCCTCTTGGGCGTGGCCAGGATGCTCGGCTGCCATGTCCGCCCTGCCTGAGGCTGCCCGCGTGCCGCCGGATCGGCGGCGGCTGCGGTTGGCGGCTGCGGCCGCCGCGCTGCTGGCCGTCGCCGCCTTGTTCGGACGCCTCCGGCGCGATACGCCGGCGCCGGAGACTGCGCCGCACGGCTTCGTCGTGTTTGCCGACACGGCGGGTTGGTACCGCGAGACGCCGGCCGAGGTGGCGCTGCGCACCCCCATCGACTTCTCGCTCGGCAGCCTTCCGGGCAGCCTTCCGTTCTCGCTCGGGCATTGGGTGGGCGCGGATCGCCCGGCCGATCCGGCCGTCGCCGAGTGGTTTCGCGATCCCGAGGTAGCCATCGAGCGCACGTACCGCCGCGAGGACGGCGAGATCGTCTGGATGGCGGCCTTCGGCAGCCGGGGCGACAAGAGCTTCCACCTCTTCGAGCACACCCCCGACACGTGCTACCCGCTCGGCGGCTGGGCTATCGACCACCTGGGGACCGCCCGCGTCGACCTGCGCAAAGGGCCGCGGCAGCTCACGGTCAACCAGGGCGTGGCCACGTATGAGGTCGACGGCACGCGCATGGTGTTCCTCTACTTCTACCTCTGGGACCAGCCAGGCCGATCCTCCGACGACGGCGTCCTGTCGCTTCGGATCGCCTCGCCGGTGACGGTGGATCCCGACACGACGCTGGCCATGCTCGCCGATGACTTCCTGGCGCAGCTGTTCGACACCACCTTTGCCTGGCGACGCTTCTGATGACGTTCCGCCCGGCCCCTTCGCGCGGCGTGTGGATCGGCGTCGGCCTCTTGACCGCGGCCGCACTGGGTTGCATTGCCTTGGCCATGATCGTCCGCGCCCTGGGCACGGGGCCGCAGGCGGCGGTGCTGGTCGCGGCGCTGCTCGTCGCCGTGCCCCTCGCCGCGCGGCTGGGGTATTGGGTGTGGGGGCTCGTCAGCCTGCGCTACGTGCTCGGCCGCGACGGCCTGGTCATCCGCTGGGCGGCGACGCGCCAGGTCATCCCGATGTCGGCGATCACCCACGTGCTGGCCGGGCGCGCCTACGACGCGCCGCTGGCCGGCCTGCGCTGGCCTGGCCACGAGGTCGGCCGTACCGTGCTCACCGACGACGCGGGGGAGCGGCGCGACGCCCTGGTCTATGCGACGACGCCGCCCGAGGGGCAGCTGGTGGTCATCACCCCTTCGCTCGCGTACGCCATCTCGCCGGCCGACGCGCAAGCGTTCGTCGACGACTTCCGCATGCGCCATCGGCTTGGCCCGACGCAGGCATGGGAGCAGCACACCGCGCGCGCGCCCATCGCGCGCCTTTCGGTGCTGGCGGACAGGCCGGCGCTCGGCCTGCTCGCGCTGGCCGCGGCTCTGAACGTTCTAGCGTTCCTTTGGTTGACGTGGCACTATCCGGCGCTGCCAGAGCAGGTGGCGCTCCGCTACCGTTTCGATCTCGCGCTCGGCCAACCGGCGCCTGGCCCGCTCAGCCCGACCGCCAGCGCGTGGAACCTGCCGCTCATCGGCCTGGCCGTCATGGTGGCCAACGGGGCGCTGGCCGCGGTGGGCCACTCGCGGGCTCGGCATGCGGCGCTGCTGCTCGGCGCGGGCGCCGCGCTCGTGCAGCTGGCCATCGGGATCATCCTGGCCCATCTCGCCTGATCGCTCGGCGCGAGCATACGAAAGGAACCGCCGGTGACCATCCTCGACCGCATCGGCATCGACCTGGGTACCGCCACGGCCGCCGACGCCCCGGCCATGGCGCGCTCGGCAGCCGATGCCGGCGCGCGCATCGGGCGCGTGCGCTTTGTCCTGGGCGCGCAGAGCGGCGTCGACGAGCACGTCATCGCTGAAGCCACGGCGGTTGCCGACGGCCTCGTCGCCGCGGGCCTTCGGGTCATCGGCGTCGTCGACGGCGGGCTCACGGTAGCGCCCGATGGCCTGGGCGACAGCGCCCCTGATGCGCTGGCCGCGGCCTGGGCCGACGAGCTGTCCCAGAACGCGGCGGCGCTGGCCGGCGCGCTCGGCGCGCGGGTTGGCGCTTGGGAGATCCTCCCGGCGCCCAACGCCCCGGACGGCCCCCGGATGTCCGCGGCGCGTTGGGCCGCGGCCGTCGACGCCGTGTGCCGAGCCGTGGGCCTGGTCGCACCCGACGCCACGCTCGTCGCCGGCGGCCTGTGGAACGACGATGCGGACGACGGCGTGGACTTCCTGCGCGCGGCGGCCCGTGCCGCGGGCTGGTCGGCGAGCCGGCAGCCCTTCGACGGGCTGGCCATCCAGCTCCACCTCTTCCGCGACGGCGGCCCCTCCGAGGGCACGGTCGCCGCGACGCTGAGCGAGCGCTCGCAGCGGCTGTGGCGCGCGGCAGCCGCCGCCCTGGGCGACGAGGCGATCGAGTCCCTGTGGGTCACCGGCGTGGCGTGGGACGCGGTCTACGCCGGCGAGTCGGCGCAGGCGCGCAACGCATGGACGGCCCTGGACACGTTCACGGCCAACCCGGACGTGGCCGCCGTGATCTGGACCGGCCTCATCGACGAGGCCGGCGCGACGGGGCTCTACGCGTCCGGCGACCTGTCGCCCGACCACCGGCGGCCGGCGTGGCGGGCGTTCAAGGACTTCGCGCTCTACGCCGCCCAGATCAGCCCTGCCCCGCAGATCCTGATCCACGAGCCCGACGAGTCGTTCGAGGTGACGCCGGGATCGGGCTCGGGATCGGATGCAGCGACGGCGGCGCCGTGGCCGGAAGCTGGAGAGGCGGCGGCGGAGACGGCCGGCCCGGCAACCGAGTCGATGGGCGATGCGAAGACGGGCGAGGCGTCGGCGTGGGATGCCGCCCCCGACGAGGTCGAGGTGCCGGACGTGACGGGCGACATCATCGACCTCGAGGCAACCGGCACCGGTTGGCACGATGTCGAGCGAGCCGAAGAGAGCGCCCCCGCCGAGGGCGCCGCGGCAAGCGAGGTCGCGCCGGTCGTCCAGGATGACGACGCGCCTTGGACGGACGAGACGATCGAGCGCGGCGTGGACGGCGTCTTGATCGATGCGTTCGAGCTCACGGAAGACGGCGACGCGAACGAACCGCTACAGCCCGCTGCGGAGGATCGACCGCAGCAGGCGATCGATCTCGAGGGCGCTGCCACTGTCGACGTCGATCTCGATCTCGATGTCGATGTCGACGATGAAGGCGAAGCGCTCGACGCGGCGGAGCCCGCGACCGAGGGCGTCGCGCCGACCATGGCCGAGGGCATGGGCGAGGACGAGGTGATCGAGGCGTTCGAGGCCGTCGATCGCGACGCAGACGATGGGGGCGACATGGGCGATGCGAGCGTCGTGCGCGAGATGGGTGCGGTGATCGCCGACGGCGACGAGACGGCGCGTGCCGAGCAGCCTGAGGCGGACGCGGGCGATGAGCGCGACGACGACTGGCTGGGGCTGGCCGCCGGCGAGGTGTTCGACATCCAGCCGACCATCGTCGGCGCCAGCGACCGCGCCGCGGATGCCGCGCCGCCGCCCGTCGAAGGCGATGCCGAGGCCGTCTCTGGGCGGGGCGCCGAGGATGCCGAGGACGACGGAGACGCGCCGGTGCTCTGGACGATCCCGCCGGGCTCGATCGAGCCGGAGGCCGCCGATGCGCTCGGCGACGATGCGCTTGGCGCCGAGGCGCAGGCGGCCGAGGCGGCGTCGCCGACGATGCCGTCGATGCTCCCTGAGCCGTCCATGCCGACGGAGCCGGCGACGGCGCCCGGACCAGCCATGGAGCTGCCGTCGCGCGCGGAGGTCGCCGGCAGCGGCGCGGCGGCGGCGAGCGCGCCCGCCACCGTGACCGTGCGCATCCCGACGCTCGTCGACGTCCTGCGCGGTCAAGGACTTGACGGCCAGCGGCTGGAGGCCGCGCTGCGGACGCTGGAAGCGCGCGCCGGCGCGCCGGGCCAGCTGCCGCCTCCCGGCGACTACGCCATCGCCCTCTTGCCGGCCGTCGCGCCGGCCGCAGCGCCCGGCGTCGTGGGCGGCCGGACGAACCAGTCGGTGCTGAGCGCCCTATACCGCGCAGGCGGCGGCCGGTGGACGCTGCTCGAGCGCGCCGGCCTGGACCTGACGCGGCTGGTTACCGAGCGTACGGCGGCGTACGACGGACCGGACGTCGCGGACCTTCCGGGGCTGTCGGACGCGGAGCGCCAAGCGGTGCGAGCGGCGCTGGGTTGAGGCTTGCCGCGTCCGACGCGTGGGCTGTGCCACAAGCGCCGGGGCACGTGCTGTTCGCCCTGATCACGTGACACATCGTGTCGGCCGCCTCGTTCGAGCAGCGTCAATGGTCCATCACCCGGTGGGCCACGTCGCTCGGTGACCCGCCCTGCCGGTGTGGTGTCGTCCAGTACAGCTTTGGGTTACCGGTCACGAGTACCGCCGATGGGCCCTGCTTCGCAGTGAAGAGCGGACCGCGGTGCGCTGCTGCGACGGTGACACTCGTTCAATGTAGCCCGCTCGACCGCGCATGGTGACGGCCCTTCACCGCGACAGGACGGCACTGCGACGGCGGTCCGGAGATCCAGACAGGGGACCGCAGCGGGCACGCCCAGGCGGCGTGAAGGCGTCCGGTAACCCAAAGCTGAACACAGCCCTCACCCGAGTTTTGGCCAAACGCGCGTGCCACCGTCCAAGTCGTGAAGCCCGATCAGCCCGCCTTCCCGTTAGCCTCAGGCCCAGGTCCAGGCCCAGACTCCCGCTTGGCCTTGGCGCGCTCCTCGCGGCGCTGGCGCGCGCGGCGGCGCAGGCGGATCTCCATGAACCGCAGCTGCCGCTCGGCGCGGTGGGTCCAGCTCTTGACGCCCGCCAGGCCGAACCGCGCCCCCTGCAGGCCGCGCTGCCAGATCGGCCATTGCCGATCGGACACGTCGTACCGCCATTGGACCAGGCACGCCCCCCAGGTCAGGCCGCCGCCAAAGCCCACCATGACCAGGTGGTCGCCCGCGTGCAGGCGGCCCTCCTCGATGGCGTCGACCAACGCCAGCGGCACGCTGGCGGCCGACGTGTTGCCGTACTTGTGCAGGTTGCTGTAGATCCGGTCCATGGGGATGTGCAGCTGCTTGGCGGCCGCCTGGAGGATGCGCGTGTTGGCCTGATGCGGGATGATCAGGTCGATGTCGTCCATGGTCAGCGATGCCGCCTCGACGACCTCGCGGGTGACCGAGTTCATGATCCGCGTGGCAAAGCGGTACACCTCGCCGCCCGCCATGTGCATGTAGGGCCCGTCGCCCCCGGCAAGCATCTCCGGCGTGAAGTGCTTGCGCGTCCCCAGGCCGACGCGCAGCACGTTGCCGCCCGAGCCGTCCGAGCCCAGCGATGTCCCCAGCACGCCGCCGGGCATGTCCGACGCCTGGAGGACCACGGCGCCGGCCCCGTCGCCGAAGAGGACGCAGGTGGTCCGGTCGCTCCAGTCCATGACGCGCGACATCGACTCCGCGCCGATGACCAGCGCGTTCTCGTAGACCTCGGAGCGGATCATGGCGCTGGCCACAGCCAGCGCGTACACGAAGCCCGAGCACGCCGTGTTCAGGTCGAACGCCGCCGCGTGCGTGGCGCCCAGGCCGTCCTGGATCAGGCTCGCGGTGTTCGGCATCAGGTAATCCGGCGTCGACGTGGCGCAGATGACCAGCTGGAGGCGCCCCGGGTCCAGGTTGGCCACGGCCAGCGCCCGGCGGCCCGCCTTGACGGCCATGTCCGACGTGTGGTCGTCCTCGCCGGCGATCCGCCGCTCGCGGATGCCCGTCCGCTCGCGGATCCAGTCGTCCGAGGTCGGGACCAGCTGGGCCAGCTCGTCGTTGGTCACGATGCGGGGCGGGAGGTAGGCCCCCCACCCCGTGATGTGCGCGTAGCGCATGGCACCCTCCCTACGCGGGCTTGGCCCGCGGATCAGCTCTGGAAGCGGCGAAAGATGAGCGAGGCGTTGTGCCCGCCGAAGCCTAGCGAGTTGGACAGGGCGTTGGCGACACCGCCGGGCACGGTGCGGGCGACGTTGGGAACGTAGTCCAGATCGCAGTCGGGGTCCGGCGTGTGCAGGTTGATGGTGGGCGGGATGACCCCTGTGGTCACCGTCCGGCAGCAGGCGATGGCCTCGACGGCGCCGCCGGCGCCCAGCAGGTGCCCGATCATGCTCTTGGTCGAGCTCATCGGAACGCGCTTGGCGTGCTCCGCGCCGAAGAGGCTCTTCATGGCGCGCGTCTCGGTCTTGTCGTTGAGCTGCGTGCTGGTTCCGTGCGCGTTGATGTACGCCACGTCCGCCGGCGTCATCCCGGCTTGCTCCAGCGCGGCATGGATGGCGCGGAGGATGCCCTCCCCGTCCTCGCTCGGCGCCGTGATGTGGCCGGCATCGCACGTGGTGCCGTAGCCGGCCAGCTCGGCGTGGATGGTCGCGCCGCGCGCGAGGGCGCGATCCATGCGCTCGAGGACCAGCATGCCAGCGCCCTCGCCGATGACGAAGCCGTCGCGCTCGGCGTCGAACGGGCGGCTGGCCAGGTGCGGTTCGCCCTGCCACTTGGAGAGCGCGCCCATGTTCTGGAAGCCCGCAACGACGACCGGCACGACCGCGGCCTCACAGCCGCCGGCCACCATGATGTCGGCGGCGCCGCGCCGGATGGTCTCGGCGGCTTCGCCGATGGCGTTGGCGCCGGAGGCGCAGGCGGAGATGTGGGCCAGGTTCGGGCCCTTGAGCCCGTGCTCGATGGCCACCGCGCCGGGCGTCGAGTCGGTGAGCGTCATCGGGATGGCCAGCGGGCTGACGCGGCGCTGGCCCCGGTTCTGCAGGTCGTGCTCGGCCTGCATCAGCGACCCGATGCCGCCGATGCCGGAGCCGATAAAGACGCCCACCCGATCCTCGTCCGCGACCGCCGCATCCAGTCGGCCGTCCGCGCCGAGCAAGCCGGCGTCCTTTAGCGCCTCGCGCGCCGCGACGACGGCGAACTGCGTCGAGCGGTCCATCCGGCGGGCCGAGCGCGGGTCGATGAGCACGTCGGGGTCGAAGCCGTCGACCTGGCCGGCCGTCCGGCTGGCAAAGCCCATCCCTTCGGCATCGAACCAGGTGATGGGCCCGATGCCGCTGGTGCCGGCCACGAACGCGGCCCACGTGCCGGCCACGTCGAGGCCGACGGGCGTGATGGCTCCAAGTCCCGTGACGGCAATGCGGATGGGCTGGTGCAAGGTCATGCGTCCCTCCTGGGCATAGGCGGACCATTATAGACGGCGGTGGCCGTCCCGACGCCGGCGCGTGCCCCCCGTTCTGCTACACTACGCGGCCTCTCCCGCCCCCGTGGACAGCCAATGGCCTTCCAAGCCATGCCCAGCGATCCGCTCGTCCTGGCCATCGAGGACGACATCCGCGACGTGTTCGCCATCCACGACGTGACCGTGCGCGGTCGGGATGGGCGCGTCGTGGTGTTCGTCGGCGAGTTCCTCCGCGATCCGGCCATGGTGTACCGCCATGTGGCGCCCCGCTTGGCCGAGCGCGACCTCATGGCGCTCTTGCGCCGCGAGCACGGCCGGGACGTGCTCGTCGTCCAGCCGGGTGCGCGCCGGGGCCGCCGGCGCGCCTGGATCAACGCGGTCTTGTTCGCGCTGACCACGCTCAGCGTCCTGGCAGCCGGCACGTTCCAGTCGCTGCCCGAGAGCGCGCAGGCGTCGGCCGAGGGCGCCGCCGGCTGGCAGGCGCTCATGGCGGTGCTGCTGGCGCATTGGCCGCTGGGCGTGCCGTTCACCGCCGCGCTCCTGGGCATCCTGGGCATCCACGAGCTGGGCCACTACGTCGTCGGGCGCTACTACGGGCTGGACGTGAGCCTGCCCTATTTCATCCCGCTCCCCAACATGCTGACCGGCACGATGGGCGCCGTGATCCGCATCGAGTCGCCCTTCGAGTCGCGGCGCGCTCTGTTCGACGTCGGCATCGCCGGGCCGCTGGCGGGGATGGCGGTGGCGATCCCGGTCGTGATCGTCGGGCTCATGCAGGCGCGCGTGACCGCGCTCGAGCCCGGCACGTGCCCGATCGTGTTCGGCGAGCCGCTCCTGTTCCAATGGCTGGCGCTGGTGTTCGCGCCGGCGCGGCCGCCCGGCACCGACATCGAGATGAACCCGCTCCTGCTGGCGGGCTGGTGGGGCTTCTTCGTCACCGCCCTCAACCTTCTGCCCGTCTCGCAGCTGGACGGCGGCCACATCGCGTACGCCATCTTCGGCCGAGCCCACCGCTGGGTGGCGCGCGCCGCCTACCTGGCGGCGTTGGCGGTGGCGGTCTTCAAGGCCCCGACCTACCTGCTCCTGCTCGGCCTCGTCTTCCTCATGCGCCTTGACCACCCGCCGGCCCTGGACGACCTGACAGCGATCGGGCCGGGCCGGCGCGCCCTGGGCATCGTCACCCTGCTGTCGCTGCTCATCCTGGCCACGCCGCAGCCGCTGACGTCGCTCTGCGGCTGAGCGCGCTCGCGCCGCCCGTCCGGCGGCGCGCGTTCAGGCGCCGTCGCTCGCCAACCCGTCCAGCACCGCCGTCAGGCGCCGCACGTCGGCCGGCGGGAGGCGGCGCCCCTTGCCCCGGGCGCGCAGCCAGGCCTTGAGGTCGCCTAGCACCACCGCGGGCAGCGAGGGCTCTTCCGCGTCCAGCATTGCCGACGGGTGCACGAAGACGGCGACCGCCTCGATCGGCACGTCGCCCAGAGCGGGCTCGCGCTCGGCGATGGCGCGCTGGAGGGCCTGGACCTCCCAGCCCACGAGCCGGGTGGGGTCGCGCAGCGGGCGGCGGCCGAACGCCAGCAGGCGCGCGAGCAGCGGGCGTCGGTCGCGCCACCGGCTTCCACGGATGGCGGCCGCGCCCCGATGGTCGAGCACGTGGAGGACGACCAGGCCCCACGGCGCGACCAGCACGTGCTCGGCGGGCAGCGCAAAGTGGTAGAGGGCAAAGGGCGGCCCGAGGCCGGCAAGGGCCGCGGGGATCACCAGCTCCGGTCGCGGAGGCGCGACCCAGCGGTTCATGAGCGCCACGCCCGACCAGCTGGCCATCGTGCCGGCGATGAGCGCTCCGTACGAGAGGACGACCATCGGCCGCGTGGGCTCCGCCGTTAGGCTCACGAACAGGCCAAAGCCGAGCACGACCAGCCCGGCCAGCGACAGGCGACGCGCAAGGCGGCGGCGGCTGGCCAGCCGGCGTTCGTCGACGACGACGCGCATGGGGTGCGCTTGTCCTGCGCGCGGCGCGGCTATGCGGCGGGCTCGCGAAGGCCGTTGGCCCGCGCCACGCCCTCGGCGATGGCGGCGACCAGCCCCTGCGCGTGCCCCAGGCGGGCGGTCTCGACCATCGAGACCACGGCGTCGGCGTCGGCGCGTCCGTGGCCGATGACCACGGTACCGCGCACGCCGAGCAGCATGGCACCGCCCAATCGGCGCGGGCTCCACCGGGCGCGCACGCGGCCGAGCGCCGGGCGCATGAACACGGCGCCGAGCATGCTCAAGGGGTCGCGTTCCGCTTCCTCGCGCAGCGTCCGGTAGACCAGCTCCGCGATGCCCTCGGCGAACTTGAGCATGACGTTGCCGGTAAACCCGTCGGTCACGGCCACGTCGATCCGGCCCAAGGGGACGTCGTGGCCCTCGATGTGGCCGACGTAGTTGAGGCCGGACGACGCAAGGAGCGGCCCGGCGGCCTTGACCGTGGCGTTGCCCTTGCCCGGCTCCTCGCCGATCGTGATCAGCCCGACGCGCGGGTTGGCGATGCCCAGCACGCGCTCCGCATAGGCGGCCCCGAGGACGCCGAACTGCGCCAGGAACTCCGGCCGCACCTCGGGGTTGGCGCCCAAGTCGAGCAGCGCGACGGGACCGCTGATGGCGGGGAACGGCGCGACGAGCGCCGGCCGCCGCACCCCGCGCACGCGGCCAAGGCCAAAGGTCGCCGCGGTCATGGCGGCGCCGGTGTGGCCGGCCGTCACGAACGCGTCCGCCTGCTCGCGCCGCACCAAGTCGACGGCGACCATGAGCGAGTTGCCGTCCTTGGTGCGCACAGCCTCGGCCGGGTTGCCCTCGCGCATGTCGATGACGACCGGCGCGTCCACGATGTCGATGTCCAGGCCGCACACGTCCTGCGCGGCCAGGAGAGGCGCGATGTCCGCCGCGCGTCCGACCAGGCTGACGCCGACGCCCAACTCGCGCGCGGCGCGCACGCCGCCTTCGACGAGCGGCGCCGGCCCGAGATCGGCCCCCATGACGTCGATAGCCACGCGCATGGCGGCGATGATATCACACGCCCCCGGCCGGACGGAGAGGGCGCATCGGGGCAGGCTGCTATGCTTGGCACCGGCCGGACAGGGATCGGCGGGAGGTTGGGCATGCGAAGCATCGCCGCGGTGTGCATGATCGTCGTCGTGATCGCCCTTGGAGCCGGAGCCGGAGCCGACGGCGCGCCGCGGACGGCAGCGCGCGCTGCCGTCCCGGCAGCGACGCCGGGCGAAGGCACGCCGATCACCGAGCCGGAGCCCGAGCTGCTGCCCGCCTTCCTGCCGATCGCGGTGAGCGCGTACGACGCACGGCTGCCCGAGCCGGCGGAGAGCGCCATCGAGGGCTACGTCGCCGCCCTGACCCGGGCTGGCCGCAGCGCGTGTGCCCCCGCCACGCACGTGCTGCTCACGGGTCCAGAGGGCACCCGCGGCGTGCAAACCGTGGCCGTGCTCCACGCGGCCCGCCCAGGTCCCGCACTCAACCTGGACTTCCACCTGGGCGAGTACATCCGGGCGGCCGGCACCATCGACCTTGCGCCGAGCGCCTGCTCGATCACGTGGCGGCGGCTGCGCGTCGAGTCGATCACCGTCCTGGACATCCCACCGCGCTGAGGCGCCTGGAGCCGGCCGGTCCCAGCGGCGGCGCGAGCTCGAGGCCGCGTCCTAGTCCGCGACCGGGAACCGGACCATGATGCTGACCGCCAGGTCGTTGAGGACCGGCGCCGTGGTGCGCACGATCGGCACCCATGCCGCCTCCACGGGCAGCTCGGCGCGCGTTGGGTAGAGCTGTGCCAGCGCGTTGGAGACGTTGACCAGCGATGCCTCGTTCCACGCCAGGTGGGGCAGGCGGCGCTCGTCGATGCTGATGTACAGGCCGTCCTCGCTGATCTGGAGCCCAGTGCTCTGGATGCTCGACGCCAGGAGCCGCCGCCGCCAGGCCTCGTTCATGCGCATGAGCGGCACGTCGACGCCGAACGGGGCCAGGAGCGTCTGCAGGTCCACCGTGCTCAGCTCGAAGATCGCCGGAACCCAGCCGCCACCACCGGCCAGCGGCCGGTACTCCACCTCGACATCGACGGTCTGGAGGGCTGGGGCGGTGCGCTCGTCGTCGGAAACGCCCAAGCGGAACGCGCGGTCGCTGGCCAGCGGGATCCGGTCGACGGTCGGCCGGCCCGCGCGGTCGGACTGGAGGGGGAAGCGCAGGTCGAAGCGCAGGTTGAGCGAGCTGAGCAGCGGCAGGAACTCCGCCAGGGCCTCGTACTGCGCATCGGATACCAGCGCATCGCTGCCCCCGCCGCGCAGGTCGTCGATCAGGGCCAGCAGGTTGTCCAGGCTCTGGGCATCCCATGCGATGTGCGGCAGCGGCTGGCCGTTGACCAGCAAGAACAACCCGTCGGTGCGCGTGGCCACCGTGATGTGCTGGACGTTGGTCTCCGTGAACCAGCTGACGTAGCTCCGGCCGTCCTCGTCGTCGTTGAAGAACCGGATGCGCCCGACGAGCGGGCTGCCCGTCGTGCGCTCCCAGAGGGCGTCGACCTCTGAAGCCGGGATGCCGCCGATCCGCGCCACGCGCCCTTCCGCGTCGATGTCGATGGGGATCGCGGGCAGGCGCAACGGCGTCTTGCCCACGACCGCGGCGATGTCCTCCAACGTGGTCCGCACGGGATCGTCGGTCTCGGAGGCGCCGGTGCACGCAACCAAAGCACCCGATGCGGCAAGGGCGATGGTCGCGGCCAAGCCTCGGCGGAACGGTGATCGGCGTACCATGGTCTTGCGCTCGCGCATCGTGGTGCGACTCCGGGGAGCAGGGTGCCTTAATGTAACTGTTACCAGGATACGCGGCAGAGACGCTGCCGTCAACCCTCAGTTTGCTCGGACCGGCTGGACGGCATGCACGGCCATCGCGCGCTGAACGCGGCGCCACGGCCGCTATACTCGCCGCCATGCCGGAGCTCCCCGAGGTCGAGACCTACGCGCGCGACCTGGCCCAGGTCCTGGTCGGTCGCACGCTGCTGGGCGCGCGCGTCGAATGGCCAAACCAGCTACCGCGCAACACGCCCGGGGCGCTCGGCGCGCGCGTGGCGGGCCAGGCGGTGCGGTCGGTGGCCAGGCGTGGCAAGTACCTGGTGGTGCGGCTGAGCGACGACTGGCTGATCGTCCACTTGAAGATGAGCGGGCGGCTCCAGGTGGTGCCCGCCGCGGCGCCGGCTAACCCACACGCGCACGTGGTGTTCACCTTAGACGAGGGCGACGAGCTGCGCTTCCACGATCCGCGCAAGTTCGGCCGCGTCTATGTGCTGGCCGATCCGGACCCGATCCTGGGCCCGCTCGGCCCCGAGCCGCTCGATGCCGCGTTTGACGTCCCTACCCTCCGCCAGCGCCTGGGCGGGCGGCGGGCGCGGCTGAAGCCGCTCCTGCTCGACCAGACGGTGATCGCCGGAATGGGCAACATCTACGTCGACGAGGCGCTATGGACCGCCGGCCTCCACCCGCTCCGGACGGCCGACAGCCTGGCGGAGGAGGAGGTCGAGCGGCTGCACCAGGCGATCGTAAGCGTGCTCGCGCGCGGCGTGGCGCTGCGAGGCACCAGCTTGTCAGCGGCCGGTTACCGCGACCTCACCGGCAACCTGGGCGAGATGCAGGGCGCGCTGGCGGTCTTTCGGCGCACGGGCGAACCGTGCCCGCGCTGCGGGGCGGTCATCGAGCGGCTGGTCGTGGGGACGCGCGGTACGCACGTCTGCCCGCGGTGCCAGCAGGCGCCGGCGTTTGCGCCCCGCGCTGAGGCCGTTGCACGCCGCGCGCTGGCGCGGTAGGATGCGCCGCGTGGCAGGCGTACCAGCCACATCGTAGGGGGGGCCAATGGATCGGTCGACCGAGACGCGCATCGACGGACGAGGTGCCATCCTTGCCTCGCGGCTGCGGTTTGCCGCGCGCCGCGCCGTGGTCGGTTCGACGGCCGCGGCTGTGGCCGCGGCGCTCGCGGCGTCCCCGGGAACCGCCGCCGCGCCATCCGGTGATGCCGCGCCGCTGGCCGCCATGGCCGGTGCCTGCCTGACCGACAATCCCTATTTTGTCGCGCCGGTCTACTCTATCGGCGAGCGACGAGGCGAGGCAGCGCTGGTGGCCTTTCGGGACACGCGGGGCAACGCCCCGCCGCACGTCCTGGCGCGCTACGAGGAGATCGGCGTCACGTTCGGCCTGGCCGTGGACCAGGCGGCCGACCTCGTCTATGCCGCGGCATACCACAAGCGCGGCGCACCGTTCGGGCCCGGCGGCCCCGGCATGATCTACCGCATCGACATGGCCACCGGCGGCGTGGAGGAGTGGCTGGACGTGCCCGAGGCCGCGCCGCCGGGCCAGGCGCTGCACGATCCGGAGGGCAACTACATGCCCGACCGCATCGCGCGCCAGTGGCCGGGCAAGGTCAGCCTAGGCGACATCGACCTGACCGATGACGGCGCCGAGCTGTTCGTGGTCAACGCCTACAGCCGCAAGATCCTGCGCTACCGCACGGCCGACAAGGCGCTGCTCGGCGCCTTCGACCACGGCGCAGCGCGCCAGGGCTGGGCGGCGCGCGAGGCGCGGCCGTTTGCGCTGGCCGTGCGCGACGGCAAGCTCTACCACGGCGTCGTCCGCGACGCCTCGACCAGCCGCAACGCGCGCGATCTGGACGCGCTGGTCTACGAGTCCGAGCTGGACGGGTCCGAGATGGGCCCGGTGCTGGCGCTCGACCTGGACTACTACCGCGGCCAGATCGCGGGCAACATCGACGGCGAGTGGCTGCCATGGCGCGACGACACGCGCTCCGTGGCACCGCGCGGGGTCCACGAGCACGCGTACATCTATCCGATGCCGATGCTGACCGACATCGAGTTCAGCGACGACGGGCGGATGATATTGGGGCTGCGCGACCGCCTGGGCGACATGGCGCTCTACGACCGCAACCGCAACCTCCCCGCCGGCGAGGCCAGCGGCCACCCGTTCGGCGACATCCTGCTGGCCACGGTCCAGGGCGCCGGCTGGACGTCGACGCCGTGGCCCGAGTTCTTCCGCCAGGACGCCGGCGGCGGGATGAACAGCACCGGCGGCTTCCACATCGACACCGGCTTCGGGGGGTTGGCGCGCGTCCGGGCGGTGGACGTGGTCGTCAACTCGGCGGTGTCCCCCGAAGTCTATCACTCCGGCGGTGCCATCTGGTTCGACCTGGCCGACGGCGGCGACCTGCGCCGCGAAACGCTCTACGAAGCCACGGCCGGCCGGACCAACTTCGGCAAGTCCAACGGCATGGGCGACGTGGAGCTGATCTGCCCGGACGTGCCCGCCACGCCCACCCCGACCGCCACCGCCACAGCCACCGCGTCGCGGACGGCAACGGCCACCCAGCCCGCGACGCCGACGGCCACCCCCAGGGCATCCGCGACCGCGACGGCCACAGTGGTCCCACGCTACATCGTCTACTTGCCCTACGGTGAGGCCGAGTGCGTGCCCGAAAAGCGCCACGTGGACGTGGTCCTGGTGCTGGACCGGTCGACATCGATGCTGCGCTCCGTCGAGCCGGGCGGGCTGGCCAAGAACGAGTCGGCCATCGCCGCCGCGCGCAGCTTCGTGAACCTCCTCCAGCTCGAGCCGGATGCCGCCGGGCGCCACGACCAGGTGGCGGTGGTAGGCTTCAACGACACGGCGTGGACGGCCATCGGCCTGACGCACGACCGCGCCGCGGCAGACGCAGCGCTGCTCGGCCTGCGCGACCAGACCGCGGAGGGGACGCGGCTCGACCTTGCCCTGGACCAGGGCCGGAAGCCGCTGCTAGGCCCGGAGCGCATCCCGGCCAACAAGCCGGTGATGATCCTCCTCACAGACGGCCTTCCCAACCGCGTGCCCATCCCAAGCGGCGGCCGGCAGGAGGACACCGTCCTGGCGGAGGCCCAGGCGGTCAAGGACACGGGCACGGAGCTCTTCACCATCGGCCTGGGCGGGCCGAACGACATCAACGCCCTCATGATGATCGAGGCCGCCAGCGCGCCGTACGACTACCGCTACGCGCCGCGGCCGGAGGACCTGGAGGGCATCTACCGCTGGATCCTGGACCGCTTCACGTACTGCGGCCGCGAGAACGCCCCGCCGGACGTGCCGTGCATCCCGGAGTTCGTCCACGCCGACGTCGTGCTCATCCTGGACATGTCCACGTCGATGTCGCGCGAGACGCGCTCGGGCCGCACCAAGCGCGCGGCCGCAATGGACGCGGCGCACCAGTTCGTCGACCTGCTCGGCCTGGAGCTGGACGGCTGGGGCCGCCGCGACCGCGTGGCGGTGGCCGGCTTCCACCGCGAGGCCTGGACGGCCATCGAGCTGACCAACCGGCGCGCCGAGGTCCACAAGGCCATCGACGACCTGACCCAGCGCATCGACGAGGGCACGCGCCTGGACCTGGCGCTGGACGAGGGCCGCCGGATCTTCGAGCGCACGCCGCCGCTGCCGGGCAACCGGCCGGTCCTGGTGCTGCTGACCGACGGCCTGCCCAACCAGGTGCCGTTCCCGCCGGGCGGCAGCCAGGAGGAGACGGTGATCGAGGCCGCCGAGCGGGCCAAGGCCATGGGCGCCCGCGTGTTCGCGGTCGGCCTCGGCCAGCAGGACGACGTGCTGCGCGCGCTGCTGGAGTCGGTCGCCACGTCGCCGCGCGAGTACCTTTATGCGCCGGACGGCGAGGACCTGGCGGCCGTCTACCGCGAGATCGCAGGGAGGATCGTGGAGTGCCAGTGAGATTGCCGGACCGCACGTCGCGGGTCGCGGCCGGGCTGACCGCTCTGGCCGCCATCCTCGCCCTCGCCGCCGCGACAGCTATCGGCCGCTCGCCCGAACCGGCCGCTCGGGCCGCAGGCCGCCGCGCTGCGCCGGTCCAGTCGATCACGGACCCGACCACGGGCGCCGTGTTCACCATCCAGAGCTCGACCTCGCGGCTGACGCTGCGCGCGGTGACGTTCGTCGACACCGAGCACGGCTGGATCGTCGGCGGCGAGGGCGAGCGCGACGAGAAGCCGGTGGTGCTCCGCACCGAGGACGGCGGCGCGACGTGGCTGGCCGTCGGCGACATCCCCGACCTCCTCCGGCTCGAGGACGTCTGGTTCAACGATCGCAGCACCGGCTGGATGGTGGGCGTGCGCGGCCTGGTCTACCGCTCGGGCGATGGCGGGCGCACGTGGCAGCGCCAGGAGTCGGGCGTGACGGCCAAGCTCAGCACGGTCCAGTTCGTCGACGACCGGATCGGCTGGATCGGCGAGGCGGCCAAGCCGGCGGTGCTGAAGACCACCGACGGCGGCGCCTCGTGGCGGCGGATCGCCATCCCCGATGTCGACGACGAGAGCGGGCTGTCCAACCTGTACTTCCTGGACGCCCAGCGCGGGTGGGCGCTCGGCGCCGACGGCGTTCTGGTGGCCACCACCGACGGCGGCGAGACGTGGGACGACATCGGCTACGGCATCGACAACCGCATGTACGGCCTGTTCTTCTGGGACGCGCTCACGGGCTGGGTCGCCGCCAGCCAGATCCGCAAGACCACGGACGGCGGCCAGACGTGGACCACGCAGCCGCGCCCGCCCAAGTCGCTCGAGGAGATCGTGTTCGTCACCCCGGACGTGGGCTGGGCGGTCGGCGACGAGGGCCTGTTCTACCACACCCGCGACGGCGGCCAGACGTGGGTCCGCGAGGTCGAGCGCTTCACGCGCGCGGCGCTGCGCGACCTGGCCATCGTGGGCGGCCAGCACCTCTGGGCGGTGGGCACGAACGGCACCATCGTCCACCGCTACGACCCGGCGTACGCCACCGCGACGCCCGTGTCGACGGCCACGCCGATCCCAACGGCCACGCCAGTCCCCACGGCGACGCTCACCCCGACCCCGGTCGGCCCGTGGCTGCGCGCCGGCGACCCGACGCGGCCGATCTACGTGCCCCTGGGCGGCCGGCACGCCGTCGAGGTCCGCTTCGGCAACATGCCGGCGGGCGCCGACGTGCTGGAGGTGATCGTGGAGGGCTCGGCGACGCTGTCGGACGGGACGCAGGCCGCAGCGGTCGACGTGTCGGCCGCCGGCGGCAACGGGACGGCCGTCGTGACGCTGATGGCCGCCGAGGGCGCGTCGGTGGGCGATGCGTTCACGCTGCGCCTGGCGCTCGGCGGCGTGGCGGTGCCGGTGCCGGGGATCGTGGCCGCCGCGGTGACGTTCCCGACGGCGTTTCGGTAGGGCGGCGGAGCCTGTCCGTAGGACCGCGGTTGGGTGTTGTAGCGCGTCGCAAGGTTGCCGTTGTGCGGCAGTAGGCGCGTGGCGGCGCTGCGCTCCCATGTGGGGCGCGCGATGACCGATCCTGCACGACGGCCAACCCTTCACAAACGGCAGCCGATGCGCCCCACGTCAACGTTCCTCCCTTCGACCACGGTGAGCCTCGTCGCGTCCGCGGCAGCCGTCGCGCTGGTGGCAGCCCTGGCGCTTGGCGCCGCGCGGTGGGGGGCGACGGTAAGGTCGGGCCAGGTCCCAGGGCCGTCCGTGGCCGACATATCCGCCGCCTGCGCTGGGCCGAACCCATTCCTCGCCGCCGCGGTGTTCGCTCACGGCACGTCGCCCGAGGCGCACGCCCGGGCACCCGCGATCGTCGCGTTCCGCGACACGATGGCGGACGACCCGGCCGCTCACCCCGTTCTGGCCACGCAAGCCGACGTCGGGGCCGTCTACGGCCTGGCCTACGACCCTGGCCGGCGGCACCTCTACGCCGCCGCCTACCACCGACGGGGCCAAGGATTCGGGCCGGGCGGGCCGGGGCAGATCTATCGCATCGACGTCGAGTCGGGCGTCGTCGAGCCGTGGGCCACGCTGGCCGCCGGCCCGGACCGCCACGAGCCCGATCCACGCGACGATCCTCGCAACTCGCAGTTCGTGGGCGTGACGAGCCTGGGTGACATCGAGTTGGATGACTCGAGCACCATCCTGGCCGTGGTAAACCTCTACGACCGCAAGATCTACCGGCTGTCGGTTCCGGATGGCCGGATCATCGGCTCGTTCCCGCACGGCGCATCGGCCACCCGTTGGGAGCGCAACGCGCGGCCCTTGGGGCTGGGCGTCCACGATGGCTGGCTGTACCACGGCGTCGTCGACTCGCGCACGTTCGACACGGTGATCGGGAGCTTGAGCGCGTCCATGTACCGCTCGCGCTGGGATGGCACCCAGATGGCGGAGGCGGCCCGAATTCCACTTGACGCCGCCGGCAGCTGGTGGCGAACCTGGAGCCAAGGCCCCGCTAAGCCCATGTTTGCCGACATCGTGTTCCGTCCCAACGGCGATGTCGTGATCGGCTTGCGCAACCGGACGGCCGATGTCAGCGACGACCCGTCCGGGCACTTCTCATCCCGACAAAACGTCGGAGACGTCCTCCCTGGCAAGCGCGTGGGCGATCGGTTCGAGTTCCAACTCGAACCCCAGCACTATGCTGACGACACCTACAGAGCTCGATTCAAGGCTTGGGGAACCCTGGCCGTGGTGCCCGGCCTCGACACGGTGGTCGCGTCCGCCCAGGTCACGTCGGATAGCGGCCGGGTCGAAGCCTATTGGCTCGACAACCCCTCCGGGCACCTTCTCGGTCGGACGCTCATCGCTGACGTCGCGCGCGATGCGAGTATGACTCGCGCGGTCTTCGGCGCCGGGGACGTCGAGGTCCTGTGCCCGGCTCGACCTGGCATCGACCAAGCCCTTGTGGCGACGGCTACCGCCGAGGCCGTCCTCGGCGCGACCGCGACCGTGCAGACGGCAACCGCCCGCGCCATCCAACGGCTGACCGAGGATCCGCCCACGCAGGCGGCCGAGGCCACGCGGCGCGCGGCCACCGCGGCGGCCAGGGCAACGGTCGCGGCAGAGGCCACGGCCGTCGCTGCCGCGACCGCAACGGGGAGGGTGACCGCCAACGTCGCGACCGCCACGGCCCTGGCGCCAACGCTCGAGGCAGCCGCCCCAGCCCGCACGGCCGCGGGAACGCTGGCCGCACGGACCATGACGGCGGTCGTGCCCGCCCTCACCGCACAAGCCACCAACCGGGCCGCGCGAATGACGGCGGCCGCGACCCAACTGGCCGTCGCACCCTCGACGATGACCCCGGCAGCAGCCACTGCGGCCGCGGTGCGCGCTCGGCTCACGTCCGATTGCGGCGGCGACAACCCGTACTTCGCGGTGACCTGCTTCATGCCCTCCCTCGACGGTACCGGCACGCCGTTCCCCGAAGCCGCGCGCGCGAACTCGCCCGTGCTCGTCGCGTTCAACGACACTCAGCCTGAGGACCCGACCCTACACGTGCCGCTCGCCTACGAGCTCCAGCTCGGAGCGATCTTCGGCGTCGCCTGGGACGACCGGCGTGCGCACCTCTACGCCTCCGCCTACCACAAACGGCTCACGGCGTTCGGCCCGCTCGGCCCGGGCGGGATCTACCGCGTCAACCTCCAAAGCGGCCTCGTCGAGCCCTTCGCGTGGCTGCCGGCGGGACAGGACGAGCATGACCCCGAGGACCTATTCGATCGACGCGCGCGGCGGTGGATCGGCAAGACATCGCTCGGCGACATCGAGCTCAACGAGCGCGGCGACGTCCTCCTGGTGGTCAACCTCGATGATCGGCTGATCTACCGCATCGCGGTGCCGGAAGGCCGGGTGCTCGGCGCGTTCCCGCACGGGGCAATCGGCGAGCCCTGGGCAGCCGATGCGTGGCCGTTCGGCCTCGGCGTCCGCGACGGCTGGGTGTACCACGGCGTGGTGGACGGCCGGGCGGGCTCCCCGGCGAACCTGGCCGGCATGATGGCCTACGTGTACCGCTCGCGCGACGACGGGACCGAGATGCACGAGGTCGTCCGCCTGCCGCTGGACTACCCGCGCGACCTGCAGTGGCCCCCGTGGACCGACGGCGCCACGACCGGGAGGGACCCGACCGGCGCCATGCTCACCGACATCGAGTTCCGGTCGAACGGCGACCTGGTCCTCGGCCTCCGCGACCGCCAGGCCGACTCCGGCCTGCTCACGTCCGGCACCATCATCAAGGGTCAGGGCGATATGCTGGCCGTGCACTGGCTCGGCACACGCGGCATCGCCCAGCTCTCGCCGTCGCACTTCCGCGACACCTTGCTGCACTCCGAGACGACCTGGGGGACCCTGGCGCGCATGTACGGCGCCGATGAGATCGTCTCGACGGCGCTCGACCCATCGACCGATGGTCCATGGGACAGCGGCGGTGCGCTGTGGTTCGACGGCGCCCATGGCGGGATCGTCGGCGCCGAGGTCGTTTACTCCGGCCACACCGTCGCGTTTGGCAAGGCGGCCGGCCTCGGCGACATCGAGCTCTTGTGCCCGCCCGGCATGCCGCCGCCTTCCCCGACCGCCTCGCCGTCCCCCAGCCCCACCCCGACGCCCTCGCCGAGCGCAACGACCGTCCCAACCGCAACCGCCACCGGCACCTCGCGGCCAGGAAGAATCTACCTGCCCGTCGCCGACAACCAGTGGTGCCGTGAGGTGCGCACGCATGTCGACATCGTCCTGGTCGTCGACGCGTCGACATCGATGCAGCGCCTTACCCGGGACGATCGACCCAAGCTCGATGCAGCCGTTGCCGCAGCCAGCGCGTTCGTGGACCTGCTCGACATGGCAACCGACGGCCGGAGCGGCGGGGACCGCGTCGGGATCGTCGGCTTCAACCGGGAGGCGTGGACGGCCACCGAGCTGTCGTCCGATCGGGACCGAATCGGCACGGCGCTGGCCGGGCTCGCTGCGCGGGCGGCGGAGGGCACGCGGCTGGATCTGGCGTTCCGCCACGGGCAGGATGCCCTGGCTGCGGCCGGGGCCAGCCCTAACCAGCCGACGATGATCGTGCTCACCGACGGCCTGCCCAACGGCGTACCCACGCCCGTCGCCGGCGGAACGCAGGAAGACGCCGTGTTGGCGGCCGCCGCCGAGGCCAAGGCCCGCGGATCGCGCGTCTTCACCGTCGGCCTCGGCGTGCCCGACGACGTGCTGCAGTCGCTCCTGGCCGCGGCAGCCAGCACGCCGGACGACTTCCTGTACGCACCCGACGCCGAGGACCTGGTCGAGATCTACCGCCGCATCGCCGGTCGCATCGGCGCCTGCCCGTAGGCGTGGATCGCCTCGACCTGTACACCAGCGCGCTGGTCGCGTGGTTGCGCGCGCGTGTTTTGCGACCGACGCGCCCTAACGCGGACAACCCGTGGATAACTCGAGGCCAAATTACAGCCTCCTCAGGCCCCCCCCACTGGTTGAACGCCCGTTCTAGGTGTACCCTAGCCGAATGGCCGGCTTCACCCACCTCCACTGCCACAGCGAGTACAGCCTCCTCGATGGCCTCGCGCGGGTGCCGGACCTGGTCAAGACGGCCAAGGCGCGGGGCTTCGACGCGCTGGCGCTGACCGACCACGGCGTCATGTTCGGCGCCGTCCAGTTCTACCAGCAGGCCGTCAAGCACGGCGTCAAGCCCATCCTGGGCTGCGAGGTCTACGTCGCCCGGCGTACGCGCGGCGAGCGCGACGCGCAGCTCGACCGCAAGTCGTACCACCTCACCGTCCTCGCCGAGAACGCCACCGGCTACCGCAACCTCATGGCCCTGGTCAGCCGGGCGCAGCTGGAGGGCTTCTACTACCGGCCGCGCGTCGACCGCGAGCTGCTGGCGGCGCACGCCGAGGGGCTGATCGTCCTCTCCGGTTGCGCGGGCTCCGAGGTGGCCACCCACATTCGCGAGGGCCGCATGGCCGCGGCGCGCGACGTGGTCGACTGGTACCGCCAGGCGTTCCCGGGCCGGTACTACATCGAGCTGATGATCCACGACCTGGACTTCATCCCCGAGCTCAACCGCGGCCTGCTCGCCCTGGCGCGCGAGTTCGACCTGCCCACCGTGGCCACCAACGACGTGCACTACTGCCGCGAGACCGACGTCACGGCGCACGAGGTGCTGCTGTGCGTCCAGACCACCACCAACATGAACGACCCGAAGCGCATGCGCATCGGCGACACCTTCTACCTGCGCACCGAAGCCGAGATGCGCGCCCTGTTCCGCGAGCTGCCCGAGGCGGTCGACCGGACGGCCGAGGTGGTGGAGCGCGCCACCGTGTCGCTGGACTTCGACGGCTACAAGCTGCCCCGCTTCGAGGTCCCGGCCGGCCAGACCGCCGCCTCGTACCTGCGCGCACTGTGTGAAGCGGGGGTGATCGAGCGCTACGGGGAGGTCACGGAGATCATCCGCCACCGGCTGGACTACGAGCTGTCGGTCATCGGCCAGATGGGCTTCGACGACTACTTCCTCATCGTCTGGGACCTGTGCCGGTTCGCCGCCGCCGAGGGCATCTGGTGGAACGTCCGCGGCTCGGGCGCCGGCTCCATCGTGGCGTACTGCCTACGGGTCACCAACATCGACCCGCTGCGCCACCAGCTGATCTTCGAGCGCTTCCTCAACCCGTCGCGCATCTCCATGCCGGACATCGACCTGGACTTCCCGGACGACCAGCGCGACCTGCTGATCCGCTACACCTTCCAGAAGTACGGGCACGACAAGGTCGCCCAGATCATCACGTTCGGCACCATGGGCGCACGCGCCGCCATCCGCGACGCTGGCCGCGCCCTGGACATGCCGCTCCAGGACGTCGACCGCGTGGCGCGCCTGGTGCCGGCCGTCCCTGGCAAGGCCTGCGGCATCGACGACGCCCTACGCCCGCCCGCCAAGGACGAGCCCAACGAGTTCTACACCGCCGACCTGGCCGCCCTCTACGCCGCCGACGACACCGCCCGCCACCTGATCGACACCGCGCGCAGCCTGGAGGGCGTGGCCCGCCACGCCTCGACGCACGCGGCCGGCGTGGTGATCAGCGACCGCCCGCTGGTCGACTACGTCCCACTCCACCGCCCGACGCGCGGCAGCGGCGACGCCGACGACCCGTCGCAGATGCTGGCGGTCACCCAGTACAACATGAAGGACATCGACAGCCTCGGCCTGCTCAAGGTCGACTTCCTCGGGCTCTCCACCCTGACCGTCCTGCGTCGCGCCGCCGAGATGGTGGCCCGGTACCACGACGTCCACTACACGTTGGACAACATCCCCCTGGACGATCCGGACATCTACGCGCTCTTGGCCAGCGGCGACGTCACGGGCGTCTTCCAGGTCGAGGGCGCGGGCATGCGGCGGATGCTGCGCGACATGAAGCCGCACCGCTTCGAGCACGTCGTGGCGGCCATCGCGCTCTATCGACCGGGTCCCATGGAGTACATCCCCACGTACATCGCCCGGCTCCACGGCCGCGAGCCGGTGCGCTTCCGCCATCCGGCGCTGGAGCCCATCCTGGCGGAGACGTACGGCATCATCGTCTACCAGGAGCAGATCATCCAGATCGCGCGCGACCTGGCCGGCTACGACGCCGGCGAGGCCGACACCATCCGCAAAGCAGTGGGCAAGAAGATCAAGGAGAAGCTGCTCGAGCATCGCGAGCGGTTCGTGGCGGGCGCGGCGGGCAACGGCATCCCCAAGAGCGCCGCCGAGGGCATCTTCGACGACATCGAGACGTTTGCGCGCTACGGCTTCAACAAGGCCCACGCCGCCGACTACGCCGTCATCGTCTGCCAGACGGCCTTCCTCAAGGCCAAGTACCCGGTGGAGTACGCCGCCGCGCTGCTCACCGTCGACCGGGACAACGCGGAGAAGATCGCGCTGGTGGCCGCCGACAGCCTTCGCCAGGGCATCAAGCTCCTGGCGCCGTCAGTCAACCACAGCGGCCTCGACTTCATCGTCGAGCCGCTGGACGACGCCGCGCGCACTCAGAAGGGCATCACCCGCCGCCGCGGCATACGCTTTGGCCTGGCCGCCATCAAGAACGTCGGCGAGGGCGCCGCCGCCGCGCTCATCGCCGCGCGCGACGCGGGCGGCCCGTTCGCCACGCTGGACGACCTGGCCAGCCGCCTCGACCTCCGCTCCGTAGGCAAGCGCGCGGTCGAGTCGCTGATCAAGGCCGGCGCGCTGGACGCGTTCGGCGGCCGCGCCGCGCTCCTGGCCATGGTGGACCGCCTGGTCGCGGCCAGCGCCACGCAGCACCAGGCGGCCGACGCGGGCCAGATGAGCCTGTTCGGCGACGCCATGCCCGCCGCCGCCGCGGGCATCGGCCCGCTCCCGGACGTCGCGGGCAACCTCAAGGAGGAGCTGCTCTGGGAGAAGGAGCTGATCGGCCTCTACTTGTCGGAGCACCCGCTGCACCGCGTCACCGAGCGACTGGCCGCCACCGTCACCACCATGACCGGCGACATCGGCCCGGAGATGGCCGGCCAGCCGGTCACGCTGGCCGGGCTGGTCACCAGCGTGCGGGTCATCACCACCAAGAAGGGCGATCCCATGGCGTTCGTCCGCCTGGAGGACCTCCACGGCGACGTCGAGCTGACCGTCTTCCCGCGCACCTTCGCGCTCACGCGCGACACGTGGAAGGTCGACGCGGTCGTCCTGGTCCAGGGCAAGGTCGAGGCCCGCGACGAGCGCGTCCAGGTCCTGGTCGACAACGCCGAGACCTACGACATCGCGCCGCTCCCGCCCTCGATACCGATGGCGGGCGAACCGGCCGCCGAAGCCGTCGAACCGATGGCCTCGACCATCGCCGACGCCCTCGAGCCGGCAACGCCCATCGAGGGGCAGCTGGCGTCCTCTTCTTCGGCAGCCACCAGCCCCTCCTCGACGTCCTCCCCATCCTTCACCGCTGCCCCACCCGCTGCACGCCACGCCGCCCCGACCATCGCCGCCGCCCACGCACCCTCCCCGGCCCAAGTCGCAGTACTGGACGACCCACCCGCATGGGTCCTGGCCCCCCTCGCCGACGACGACCTCGTCCCGGCCGACCCTGACGCGGACCCGCTAACGCTGGCGGCAGCCACGACCCCGCCGCCCGATGCCCCGTTCCTCACCCGCGGCCAGCAGGCCGAGCGCACGCCGGACGTGGCCCCGCATTGGGCGTCGGGCGCAAGCGAGCCTGACATCGATGCTCCGCGAACGCCACGTTCGGTGTCTGTCTTGGCGCCCACCCCACCCCGCCTGTCGCTCCTCGCGACGGACGCGCCGACGCCGTCACCATCCGGTCAGCCCGCTCCCGTCGGGGCAAGCCCGACCTCCATCGCCGCCGCGCGCGCTGGCGAGGCGGCCGGCGGACCGCGCTACCGCCTGGAGGTCACGCTCCCGCGCTCCGAGAACCAAGAGCACGCCATCTCGTTGATGAGCCAGGTGGTGCAGCTGCTGAACGGCTACGAGGGCGCCGACCGGTTCACGCTGTTCATCCCGAACGGCCCGGAGCTGATCGCCCTGGAGTTCCCCAACAGCACCACCCGCTACTGCGTCGACCTGCTCCAGCGCCTCAAGGGCGTGCTGGGCGACGGGCGCATCCGGGTGGAGGCCACGGCGGGGGTCGGTTAGGGCCCGCTGCGCGCTTGCAGGAGCCTGACCGTGGCCCTATCCTGCGGCTGTCGGGAACGTCTGTCGCGCGCATGGCGTCATCACGGCGCCGAACACCTTCCGGTGGGAACGGGATCGTCATATGCTCGTCGACACCAGCCCGTGGTTACGGACGCGTGGACCGCTACGCGCCCCGCCCAGGCGCCGCCGAGGAGACAACCCGATGCTCGCCCAGATGCCCGACACCGTTCAACACGCCTGGGGCGAAGCCGCAGCACGCGACTTCACCGCATGGCTGGAGGCCGTCATGGCGGAACGCACGGTCGGAAAGGACGCCTGGGACTCGGCGGAGGCCCGCTTCGACCAGGTCGATGCGCGCTTCGACGAGGTCGATCGGCGATTCGTGCAGGTCGATGCCCGCTTCGACGAGGTCGATCGGCGCTTCGCGCAGGTCGATGCGCGCTTCGACGCGGTCGATCAGCGCTTCGCGCAAATCGATGCGCGCTTCGACGCGGTCGATCAGCGCTTCGCGCAAATCGATGCGCGCTTCGACGCGGTCGATCAGCGCTTCGCGCAGGTCGATGCGCGCTTCGACGCGGTCGATCAGCGCTTCGCGCAGGTCGATGCGCGACTTGGATCGCTCGAGACCGAGTTCCGCGAATTCCGGCGCGAGGTCCACGAGCGCTTCGACCGCGTCGTGGCGATGTTCGACGAGCGCTTCGATCGTCAGGCGACCGAGATGAACGCGCGCTTTGCCGAGGTCAACGCGCGCTTTGATCGCCAGGCAAACGAGGTCAACGCTCGGTTTGACCGCCACGCAAGCGAGGTCAACGCGCGCTTCTCCGAGGTCCAGCAGGCCATCCTCATGCAGACCCGCTGGACGGTGGGCACGCTCGCGCTATTGGGCACGGTCATCGCCATCCTGGTCGGCATCGGCCAGCTGGGGCTCTAGAACACGCTACGACGTGGGTTTTGCCGGCGACGCTGATCGGCTAAGCCCTCTCACGATGCCCACCTCCAGCACATGTCGAGAAGAAGCGCACGTGGATCCTGCGCCGAAGAACCCTATCGAACGGGAAAGGCCCGCCCCGCGCAACGCGCTTGACGATCGCCGCTCCGCCTGATTGACCCACCCCTCCCGTTCGGGCAAGATTCCCCGTCCGTTCAGCCCATGCCGCGCCCGTGCGCACTCGTGTGCCCGTGCGCTCGTTCGCGGAGGAGACCCGCCGTGCCACGAAAGCTAGCCATCAGCCTTGCTCTCTTCTTCGCCTTTGGAGCTGGCGCTACAAGCATCGCCTCCAGCATCGCCGACAGCGGCGCCGCCATACACGCCGCATCCCCGACCGATACCCGCGACGCGTCGTACACCGCCGACCACGTCCTGGACATGTCCCTCCTGGACGTCTCCCTCCTGGGCGACCCCGCCTGGAAGTCGCCTACGCCCGACGACACCATGATGGTCCTCGTCGAGCTCGATGGCCCCACCGCGTTCGACCTCCTCCAGGCCACCGCCGCCGACCTCGGCGTCCGCCCGGATGCCCTGCCGGCCACCAGCGACATGCTCTACGAGGCCGTCGCCAGCCGCCAGGAGCCGGCCCGCGCGCGCATCCTGTCGCTCGGCATGACCATCATCAGCACCTACGACTCCGTCCTCAACGGCTTCCTCGTCCAGGCCACGCCCGAACAGGTCCGCGCCCTGGCCGGAACGCCCGGCATCCGGCTCGTCTCCCGCGCCCCCGAGTACTTCCCGCACCTCTCCAAGGCCGTCCCGACCATCGGCGCCGACAGCGTCATCTCCGCCCTCGGCTTTACCGGCGCCGGCGTCAACGTGGCCATCATCGACACCGGCATCGACTACACCCATGCATCGTTCGGCGGCTCCGGCGGCTACCGCCAGAACAACCCCGGCGTCAGCGAGGCCAACTCCTTCCCAACCGCAAAGGTCATCGGCGGCTGGGACTTTGCCGGGACCAACTACCCCGCCACCAACCCCGCGCCCGACAACGACCCGCTGGACGAGGCCGGCCACGGCACCCACGTCGGCAGCATCGCCGCCGGGCAGACCAGCCCCAACGTGCCCCACGGCGTCGCGCCGGGCGCCAACCTCATCGCGCTCAAGGTCTTCGGGCGCGGCGGCGGCACCAACTTGGCCAACGACGCTATCGAGTGGTGCGTCGAGTCGAACTCCGGCCGGCGCGTCAACGGCTTTGGCGCGCGGTGCGATGTCATCAACATGAGCCTGGGCAGCAACTGGGCCTACGGCGTGGCCAGCACGCACAGCGTCATGCGGCGTGCCGCCGAGGCCGGCATCGTCGTGCTGGCGTCGGCTGGCAACTCCGGCGACGTGGCCTACATCACCGGGTCGCCCGCCGCCGCGTTCCACGCCATCTCGGTGGCCAGCACCATTGCGGGCGGGGCGCAGACCGACAAGATCCAGGCCACGTACGGCGGGCGCACCCAGGACGTGCCGGCCGCGGAAGCCGACCCGCAGTTCGCCCCGCAGATGGCATCGATCGGCACGCTTTCGGCGCCGCTGGCCTGGCTCGGCCGCGCCTGCACCGGCGACGAGAGCGCCAGCGACGTCGCCGGCAAGATCGCCCTCATCGCCTACGGCGGCTGCACGGCCAAGGAGGTCATCGACCGCGCCCAGACCGAGGGCGCCGTCGGGGCGGTGCTCCACAACGACCGCGACGAGCTGTTCAGCATCGGCTCCGACGCCAACGAGATCGGCCAGAGGGTTGCCATCCCGGCCTACGCCGTCACCCTGGCCGACGGCACGCGCCTGCGCGGGGCCGTCGAGGGCGGCCAGGCGGCTGACGTGCTGTTCAGCAGCGCGTTCAAGAACAGCCTCGAGGCCGACGGCAGCGGCGACACCATCTCGCCGTTCAGCAGCCGCGGCCCGAGCCGAGAGGGCGATTTCAAGCCCGACATCGGCGCGCCGGGCTCGAACATCCTGGCGGCCCAGATGGCCAGCGGCGATCAGCCCGTCTCGCTCTCCGGGACATCGATGGCCTCGCCCATGGCCGCCGGCGCCGCGGCGCTGCTCGTCGACCGGCTCCGCAAGCAGGGCCTCCTCCTGCGCGACGTCCCGATGCAGCCTGGCGTCGCCGCCTCCGGGCTGGGCGCCCTGGACGTCGGCGCGCTGCTCATCAACTACACCGAGACCGTGTGGAGCGGGAGCAACCGAGGCGGGTCGCCCGTCCCGCTGGCGCGGGGCGGCTCGGGGCGGATCAACGTCCTGCGCTCCGCGCGCGGCGGCACCATCCTGCGCGCGGGCACCATCGCCAACATCAACTACGGCCGCGTCCAGTTCGGGAGCGACGTCAAGGAGTTCGAGGGCAAGTCGTTCCAGATCAAGAACATCACGGGCGCCGACAAGACGTACCGGATCGAGACCAAGTTCCTCTTCGGCAACGACGAGGGCGCCGGCGTGACCTATGGCCTGACCGATCGCGAGATGATGGTGCCCGCCAACGGCATCGAGACCGTCACCGTGCTCGCCGAGGCGCGCTCGGCCGACATGAAGCCGTACGGCGCGTACGGCGGCGGCAACGTGATGAACCGCCTGGGCGGCGTGACCGACGCCGAGTTCGACGCCCACGTGGTGGTCACCGAGGTCGACGCCGGCGGCAACCCGGTCCCTGGCGGCGACGTCGCCACGCTGCCCATCTACATGCTCCCGCGCGCCACCGCGCTGGTCAGCGCCGCGGCCAACCCGGTCCTGGTCTCGCCCTCGACGGGCGTCGGCACCGTCAAGTTCGACAACGACGCGCAGTTCCCCGGCACCGCCGAGCTGTTCGCGCTGGCCGCCGTCGACGAACCCGACAACACCGGCCCGCAGCTCAACATCGAGCGCGTCGGCATCCGCGTCGTCCCAGACCCGCAGGGCAACCGGATGATCGAGTTCGCCATCCAGACCCAGCGCGCCCGAGCGCTGCCGCTCGACAGCTCGTTCCGCATCTACCTGGACACCAACCGCGACGGCAAGTTTGACCACCAGCTCTTCAACGACGATCTCTTCTTCTTCCTATCGGGCGGCCGCACGGCCGAGGGCGCGCAGCGCATGCTGCGCATGGACGTGGTGCGCAACAGCCCGCTGGCGGTCCGCAACACCGTGTTCTCGTTCCAGAACTTCCCGCGCGTCGAGTTCGCCGAGGTGACGCTGGACTCGCGCCAGATCATCCATCGGATGTACGCCTCGGCGCTGGGCTACGGCAACGCGGCACCCATCGCGTTCGACGCCGTCGTCGTCCACCTGCCCAACTTCGCGGAGATCCTCGGCTCGTCGCGCTTCGACGCCTTCGACGCCGTCCCCAACGGCGGCTTCACCGTCGGCGAGGACGGGACCATCAGCCTCACCGACAAGCGCATCAGCTTCGACGAGCGCCGCCTGGCCTACACGCTCGACCACGCGTCGATCAACGTCGAGCGCGGCGGCGAAAGCCTGGCGGTCGTGACGCGGCGCGCGCCGGAGGGCGGGCCGGCGCTGGACACCATCCTGGCCGTCTACACGCAGAACCTGCCTGGCAACGACGATGTCGAGGTCATCACGCTCGAGGACGGCGAGGTCGCCCCGCCCCCCACCTATACACCGACGACGGAGGCGACGCCCACGCGTGGGATCATCGTCGCCACCCAGCCGCCCCCCCGGACGCCAACCTCCGGCGTCCCCACCGGCGGATCCCGGATCCTGCTGCCCGTCGCGCTCGGGGCGCACGAGCTGCGCTGAGCGCCCCATCGGGACCCAGTGAGCGCGCGGCGCCGGGGGGTCCCGGCGCCGCGCTGCACGTCGCCATCGACGACCGCCTTGCCGCCTACCGCGGCGGGGGCATCGCCGAGCACGTCGAGCGGCTGCTGGCCGGGCTGGCCGAGCTGGCGGCGGCCGGCCAGCCGCCGGCTGGGCACCGGGTCACGCGGCTGGTGCACCGGCGCGCGGCAGGCGGCGCCCATGCCCAAGCGCGCGATGCGGCGCCGGCGGCCGGCCGTCGCCCAACTGGCACGGCGCCGACCCAGGCGCACACGCGCCCAGTGCAAGCACGCAGCCATCAGCCGGGCCCGGCCACCCTCGGAGCCGCCTGGTTCGCCTCGCGTACCCTTTGGACGCCGCCCCACCACCGCCTCGAAGGCCTCGTCCTCCCGCTGGAGCTCGCCCTCGCCGGCGGCGCCGACGTCCTGCACAGCCCCGACTTCGTCGTCCCCCGCCTGTGGCGCGGCGCCGCCGTGGCCACGGTGCACGACCTGGCGTTCCTCCGCCATCCCGAGCTTCTGACCGGCCAGAGTCGCCGATACTACGGCCAGGTCCACGCCTCCGTCCACCGCGCCGACGCCGTCATCGCGGTGTCGGAGCACACGCGGCGCGAGCTGCTGGCGCTGACGTCGGTCGACCCGGCCATCGTTCACGTGGTGCCCAACGCCATCCCGCCGCGCTTCTTCGCGCCGGGCGACCCGGAAGCCGACGCCGCCGTGCTCCGCCGCCTGGGCCTGGAGCCGCCGTTCGTCCTGTTCGTCGGGACGATCGAGCCGCGCAAGAACGTCGTCGTGCTCCTGGAGGCCTTCCGCCGCCTGCGCGACGAGGGCCGGGACGTCCGGCTGGTGCTGGCCGGCGCCGACGGCTGGCATAGCGCGCCGGTGTACGCGCGGGCGGAGGCGCTGGGGCTCGTCGCCCCTGGCGACGCCGGCAGCGCACCCGACGCTCCCGCCTCGCCCGCCGCCTTCCTGGGCCGGGTGGAGGACGACGACCTCCTGGCCCTCTACCGCTCTGCCGCCGTCCTGGCCCACCCTGCCCTCGACGAGGGCTTCGGCCTCACGCCGCTGGAGGCCATGGCCGCCGGCACGCCGGCCGTGGTGGCCGACGCCGGCGCGCTGCCGGAGGTGACGGCCGATGCCGCGCTCCACGTCCCGCCCGGCGACCCGGCCACCTGGGCGGCGGCGCTTGGCGCGCTGCTGGACGACCCGGCGCGCCGCAGCGCGCTGTCGGCGGCCGGTCGGGCGCGCGCGGCCGAGTTCACGGAGGCGCGGATGGCGGCGGGGACGTGGGGGGTTTACGAGGGGGCGTGGGCGGCCAGCCACTCTGGAACGCTCCTCCACGCGAACCGCACTCCGCGCTGAGCCGCGTCGCCCTTCCCGCCTCACTCGACCCGCGCCCGAAACACCACCAGCCCCGCCCTGCCTACCGCCACGTGCACCAAGTCACCGGCTACGGCGATGGCCTCCGCGGGCTGCGGCAGGTCGATGTGGCCGACCAGCACGGGCGCTGCGGGATCGTCGAGCGCGATGACGTGGAGGCCCGGGGCGCGGCTGGAGGCCAGCAGGAACGCGCGGCCGCCGACCTCGATCAGGGCGGCTTCGACTTCCATCGGGGTGGCCAGCGGCATCTTGACGAACGCGTCCGCGGCGGTGCCCGCGGCCAGGTCGTGGATGGCGAGGATCGAATGCTCTTCGGGATGTGCGAACCCCTCATCGGACGGATACACCACGTAGTCGTAGCCCGCATGCGCAACGACCTTGGCGCCAGACTGCTTGTCACCCCCGTGAAGGCGCGGTGTCCGCGAGCGAGGCGTCGGGGGCGTGGTGAGCCGTCGTGGCAGATTGGGGGCGGTTGCGTCAAACCACATCGGGTCTCCCATCGTGAAGTCCACGCGGATGAGGTCGTCCAGCCAGGAGAGATCGGCGGCCTCCCTGGGCCAGCAGCTGCTCCCGGCAGGCGCGCCGTTCTCCTGGAAGCAGTAGGCGGCCGACATCCCTTCAATGCCGATCCGCACAGCACCTGGGCCCTTGGCCGTGTCGTACAGCGCTACTTGGACCTTCGGCGAATCCCACTCTTGCGTCCCGACGACGGCCAGCAGATCGGCCCGGCAGGCCAGCTGCTCAGCGGCTTGATCCCCATACGCGTACCCGTCGGGCGTCGTCTCGAAGTAAGCGAACGGCTGGATAGGGAGCATCGTCCTGACTCGAATCCGCTCTATGGCACGAGCGTCGTCCACCTCGTAGTGGGACACCCAACGCATGCGCACGTGAGGGAGGTAGCCGAGACCGAAGGCGTGTGGCCCACAGGCATCGACATCGAGCACGTTGCCTACCTGGGCGTAGAGGTGCACCGTTCGAGTAGCCTCGTGGCCCCCCTCGCGCTGAGCTTCGGCAAGTGCCGCGACGGGCGTGAAGGTAAGCACTCTGCCCACGCCCGACCAGATCACCGCGTGTGGCTCGCCGTGGTAGATGACGATTTCCTTCGAGCTAACCGTCACGGGCAGCTCGATGCCATTGACGGCACGCGGCATGACCCCGTCGCCATGCAAGTTCCAACGCACCAGCCTACGACCATGCCCATCGATGAGCGCAAACGCATATGGCCAGTCGATGGCGGCCCACTTCACGTAGCCCTTGCTGCACCCGACATGTTGGCCATACAGCAGGTCGCCTCCCGAATCCCCGACGAGGTACGTGCAGCTCAAGCGATCGTAGTCCCCGAGGTCAACATGTTCGACGACGAGGACCCGTCCGCCACCTGACGCGACCTGATCTACCCCTCTCTCGATCCCAAGCTCGTCCTGGATCTTTGCGCCTATGGACGTGATCCACTGCTGCTGATCCCAACCGAAGTCTAGTTCCAGAAATCCACGGTCCCACGCGGTGAGATAGGCCCTATTGCCAGTCGCGCCGAGGCTATAGGCGCCGTACACTTCGCCATCCGGCATTTCGAGTCGTGCCGCAACCCATGGGTGAGTCGGGTCCAACGCATCGACGATCAGCGTTTCGATCGGTTCGAACGGCACGCTCCAGTTATCCGAGCCTCCGACGGCGATTACGAGCCAGTGGTCGACCTTGACCATCCCGTCCACCGGCAAGCCCCCCAACGCCCCAACGATCCCCAGCGCATCGCCTTCGTCGAGCGCCACGACCACCAACCCGCGCGACGTGCCGACGTACGCCAAGCGACCGTCGACGTGGATGGTCTTCACGATCCCGGGCAGCCCGGGACTTCGCGCCACGACCTCGAATGCGCCCGTCGCGTCCGGGCTTACGCGGAGGAGCTGGATGCCCAGGCCGATCAATAGATCGTCGCCGAGCGCCGCCACGGCGCCGACCTCGCCGCCAGCGAACGCGACCTGCTCGATCGCGATTCCGCCTTGGTCGAAGGTCTCTACCGCGGAGTCGGGCATGGCAGCGGACGGTACGCCGAGCTCTGCGCCCGGCTCTACCGGCACGATGCGAACGCTCGGCGTGGCCATCATGGGCTCAGGCGCAGCGGGCGGCATCGGCGCCGCTTCGTCGGGACGGCTCTCGACGCTCGCCGCTGGCGTCGGGAGGTCGCGCGCCGGTTCGTCGGGCGTGCGGCTCGCGCCGGTCGTACAGCCGGCCAGTACGGCCGAGAGCACGAGCGACGGCCACCGGGCTGCCCCCGGGGTGCGTCGCCGTACATCTCGCCGGACGAGCGATTGGGAGACCATCATCCCGCCAGCTCGATCTCCAATGGTCGAGGCTGAGCAGCGCTGACCCGCAGGATCGAGAACCCGATGACGTTGCCCTCCTCGTCGACCCGCTCCATCACGGCGTCGTTGGCCGTCTCTCTGAAGTAGCCGGGTCGGTCGTCAAACAGCACCTCGAGGAAGTCTCCTTCGGCGTCGTACCAGATTCTCACGTGTCGCGCGGCCATAGGCGCACCCTGCTCTTGTCCACCCGTCCGAGTCCCCCGGACGGTCCTCGTAGTCGATGACTATAATGGCCACCGTTCGCGCGTGCCATCGAGCAGGAGTGCCCGCATGACATGCCTCAGCGCCTGTGCCGCTGTTCGCACCGCAACCCGCGACGACCGCGATCGAAACGCTCGTTCCGGCCCCCTTCCCTCGCTCCCAGAGGCACCGCTCCCGTCCCGCGCATGCGCAATCGGTAAGTTGAACTTACGATTTGCACCAACCATGCCCACGGGAAGCCCATGATCGCTCGCAACCTCACCGGACCGCAGCGCTCCGGCCAGACGCTGGCAAGGGCATGAGCCCGCGAACCGGCGCAGCCCGCCCCCGGATCCTCATCCTCGCCCCGCAGCTCCCGTGGCCGCCGCACCAGGGCACGGCGATCCGCAACCTCCACATCGCCCTGCACCTGGCCGAGCGCCACGACGTCACCCTGGCCGCCTTTGCCCCCGACGGCGCCGACCCCGGCCCGCTGCCCGCCGCCGGCATCGCGCTGGCGACGGCCCCGCCCCCACCTCCGCGCCCACTTGCGGTGCGCCTCCGAGACCTCCCGACGACCGCCGTCCCCGACTTGGCCCGCCGCCTCGACTCGCCCGCCTTCTCGGCCCGCCTGGCCCGCCTGATCGCCGAGTCGCCGCCGTTCGACGTCGTCCAGATCGAGGGCCTGGAAATGGCTCGCCACGGCCTGGCCGTCCATGCCCTGGCCGCCGCCCGCGGCCACCGCCCCCGCCTCATCTACGATGCGCACAACGCCGAGTGGGTGCTCCAGGACCGCGCCTGGCGCACGGACATCCGCCGCCCCCGCACGTGGGTCGGCGCGGCCTACTCCATCGTCCAGACGGCCAAGATCCGCCGCTTCGAGCGCGCCCTCGTGCGCGCCGCCTATGCTACGGCCGCCGTCAGCGCCGCCGACGCCGACGCGCTGCGCGCCCTCGCGCCCGGCGCCCGAATCGTTGTCGTGCCCAACGGCGTCGACCTCGACCACTACGCGCCGGCCGACCCCAACGCGGTCACCGCCACCCGCTGCGCGTTTACCGGCAAGATGGACTTCCGGCCCAACATCGACGCCGCCGTCTGGCTGTGCGAGCGCGTCTGGCCGCGCGTCCGCGCCGCGTGCCCGGACGCGACGCTCGCCCTCGTCGGGCGCGACCCGGCGCCCCGCGTGACCGCCCTCGCCAACAACGCCCTCGGCATCGACGTCACAGGCGCCGTCCCCGACACCCGCCCGTTCATCGCGGACGCCGGCGTCATCGTCGTCCCCTTGCGCGTGGGCGGCGGGACGCGCCTCAAGGTGCTCGAGGCCATGGCCATGGCCAAGCCCATCGTGGCCACCACCCTGGCCGTCGAGGGCCTCGACCTGGAAGACGGCGTGGAAGCGTGCCTGGCAGATGATCCGGCGGCGTTCGCCGCGGCGGTCGTCGAACTGATGGGCGACCCGGCCGCCCGCGCCGACCTGGGCGCGGCCGCTCGACGGCGCGCGGAGCGCGACTTTGGGTGGTCGGCGCTGGTGCCGCGGCTGGCGGCGCTCTACGACGCGTGATCACCACGTCTTGCGCCATGGCGCCTACCCAAGGCCTGCCGACGTGACCCCGACCCTCGACAGGATCCGTTCGTCGTCACGGCGCTGGGTACCCCCGCGCGAGCGCCTCCGCACCGCCCTGCTCCGCTGGGCTCCCGGCGCACGCCGCCGCCGTCCGCACGCCCTCGACGACTCTGAGGGTTTCGGCCCTCCCCTGGCCGCCGCCAAGTCGGGTCTCCGCCTCCTCCTCATCCGCCCCGACCACCTGGGCGACGTCGTCCTGGCCGGGCCGACCGTCGCCCGACTGCGGGCCGCCCTCCCCGACGCACACCTCACGCTGCTCGTCGGCCCGTGGTCGGAAGGCGTGGCCGCCCTCCTACCAGCAGTCGATCATCTCCTCGTCACCCCGTTCCCGGCCTTCGCGCGCGGGCATCGCCCCAGCCTCGCCGCGCGCTACGGCCCGCTGTTCGCCACCGCGCGCCTACTGCACCGCGCGCGCTACGACGCCGCCCTCATCCTCCGCGACGACGACTGGTGGAGCGCCTGGCTGACCGCCCTCGCCCGCATCCCGCGCCGCATCGGCCACGACCACCCTGCCCTGCGCCCCTTCCTGACCCACGTCCTCCCCGCGTCCCACGCCCCGCGCCACGTCACCGCCGCCAGCCTGGCGCTCGCCGATGCCGCCCTGGGCACCCACCGCCCGCCCGCCGACCCGGCCCGCGACCCGCTGGCGCTGCGCATGTCCGACGCCCAGCACCGCGCAGCCAGAGCACTCCTCGATCCAACTCACCCCTCCGACGTACTGGGCATGCGGCTGCCGCTGGCCATCCACCCCGGCTCGGGCAGCCCCATCAAGCGCTGGCACATCGGCGACTGGGGCGAGGTCGCCCGCACCCTCACCGACTCCGACGAGCCCGTGGTCCTCACCGGCGGCCCCGACGAACGCGATCTGACGGCGGCCGTGGCCCGCCAGCTTGGCCGCCCCGCCATCGACTTAGCCGGCCTTACCGACGTTGGCACGCTGGCCGCCGTCTTTGCGTTGTGCCGGCTGGTGCTCGGCCCCGACAGCGGCCCGCTCCATCTGGCCGCAGCCGTCGGTACCCCCACCGTGCACCTCTACGGCCCGGCCGACGTTCGGCGCTTCGGGCCATGGGGGCCGCCCGAGCGGAACACCGCCGTTGCGTCCTCCCTCCCCTGCGCGCCGTGCGGCCGCCTGGACTGGCCGGCGCCCGAAGACCACCCGTGCATCCGGCTCCTATCCCCCGACGACGTCGTCGCCGCAGCGCGGCGGGTCGGTGGGTGACGCCGGCCTACCGTCACACCGAGGCCGGTCGGCTCGCCCTGGAGCGAGGCGCGAGTGTGCGAGGGCGACGGCGGCCCGCGCGCCGCCTTCCCTGCCCCCCGATGCCGATTCCGCCCCTTCTGCGCAAGCCCCAACCCCCGAGTTGAGCGCCGAGCGGAAGGGCGTGCCGACCGGCCGTCGGCTAAAAAAACAAGAGAGGGGCTGCAGTTGGCGGATCGGAAGCGGTTGCGGCGCCGCACCCCCCACCCTATAATCGCCTCCAATCATGGCGCAGCGTGAACTACAGGTCCTCGACCTCGTCGGGATCACCAGCCACATCGCGGCGCCCTACCAGGTGGCCCCGCTCGTCTCGCTTGGGACGGTCGACGTGGCGCTCGTCATCTGCGAGGGCCCGCGGACGTGGCATCGCGCGCTGGCACGGCGCGAGTTGGCCATGGTGATCGAGGGCGTCATCACCATCTCCGGCCCCGGCGGCCGCGTCGTGGCCAACGAGGGCGATGCCGTCGCCCTCCCCCCTGGCGCGGACATCACCGTCTTCTCGGGCATGCGCTCCATCGTCGTCCTCTTCCGCGAGCTCGAGCTGCCCGCGGAGGTCAACGGGTACCACGACCCCCCTTCGGCGGCCCTTCCCGCCATCGAACGCGCCAACTTTGCCGTCGTCGTCAAGAGCGGTCCCGCGTTTGGCTGGCAGCCCGCCGGCCAACTGCGCGGCTACGAAGCGCGCGCAACGCGCGTTACCGGCGAGAGCGCGCCCTACACCGCACCCCATGGCTCGCTCGTCGTGCTCGTCTATCGCGGCGAGCTCGACTACGCAGCGGACCGCCACGCTGGCACCGTCGTGGGCAGCCAGCTGCTCGTCGTGCCCGCAGGCCAGCGCGTCGTGCTGAGCGCGCCGCGCGGGGCCACCACCGTGCTCCTCACGCGGGCCGGCGCGCCGCTGCCGCGTCTGGCCACGACGGCCGGCCGCTCAGGTCACGATGCCCAGTCCGATTCAGGCTGACAACGCCATCCGGCGCCTTGCCGTCCTCGCCGCGGCCGCCGCCATGGCCACCGCCGGAGCGTTCGAGCCGCCTATCCCTGCCGCAGCGCCGCGCGTGCGCGCCGCCGAACACGCGACCCGCCAGGCCGCCATCGACCCCGCGATCGCCACCGCCGCCAGCCACGACGGCGCGCTGGTGCCCGTCCTCGTCGCGCTGCGCGGCGCACCCGACGGTCCCGCTCTGGCACCACCCGGCCGGAGCAACGCCGCCGACGCCCTGGCCAGCCGGCGCGCCACGTTCGAGGCGCGCAGCGCGGGCGTCCTCGCGGCGCTCGCCGACGCCCAGGCGCGCGGCGAGGCCGCCGCCATCCGGCCGCTCTGGGCCGCCCACGCCGTCGCAGCCCATGTGGCGCCCAGGGCGCTCGCGGGGATCGCCGCAGAACCGGCCGTCAAGGTGATCGCGCTCGACCACCCCTTCGTCCTCCAACCCCCAGCCCTCGAGCCTTCACCGGCCCCCCTTCCGTCCGCTCCTGGCCAAACCGCCACGGCCCACGACGCCGCGCACATGGACGACGAACCGCTGCCCGGCGCCACGGACGACGTCGACGGCGTCCTTTGGAACATCGACCGCATCGGCGCCAGCGACGTGTGGCGCCTGCTCGGCGTCGACGGGCGCGGTGCATCCATCGCCATCTTCGATTCAGGCGTCGACTACCATCACCCGCTGCTCACCGGGCGCTACCGCGGCTATTTCGCGGGCGGCCCGCCGCGCAACCAGGGCAACTGGTGGTGCAAGGCGGCGGAGGACGCGCTGTGCGGCTTTGGCCTCGGGTACCCCGTCGACGGCCTCGGACACGGCACCCACGTGGCCGGCACCGCGCTGGCCGGCGACGGCGTCGGCGTCGCGCCCGGCGCGCGCTGGATGGCGCTGCGCGTCTGCGCCACGGAGTGTCGCAACGCGTGGCTCGTCGAGGCCCTTCAGTGGCTGCTGGAGCAGCCCGTCGAGCTGCTGCCTGACGTCCTGAACGCCAGCCTTAGCACCGACGAGGAGCTGATGACCCTCGTCCTCAAGCCGCTGCTCGACGCCCTCGTCGAGGCGGGCGTCGTCGTCGTCGCCTCGACCGGCAACGGGCCCGGGCCGCTCGGCGCTCCGGCCGTGCTGCCGTCGGCCATCGGCGTCGGCGCAACCACGCCGGACGGGGCGCTCTGGAAGCAGAGCCGCAGCGGCCGGACAGCCTGGGGCCAGACCAAGCCCGACCTGCTCGCCCCCGGCACGGCCGTCACGTCGACCATCCCGGGCGGCGGCCGCATCCGCTTGAACGGCACCAGCATGGCCTCGCCGCACGTCGCCGGGGTGGCGGCGCTGCTCCGTTCCGCCGACCCGTCGCTATCGCCGGCTCAGATCAAGACCATCCTCATGGAGACCGCCACGCCCGTCAGCGATCCCGGCGGTGAGGGTGCGGCCGGGCACGGCCAGGTCAACGCGTACGCCGCCCTGCTCACCGTCACCGACGCCGGCACGCTGCGCGGCCGCATCGCCCGCGCCCCGGATGGCGCGGCCATCCCGTGGGGCCGTGCCCGCGTCTCCGAGCTCGACGGCGACCCGATCATCGCGCAGGACGTGGACGAGACGGGCGCGTTCGAGGTCGGCCTCTCGCCCGGCGAGTACCTGGTCATCGCCGAGGCGTTCGGCTACCGCACGGAGACGCGCCGCGGCATCGTCGTGCGCGACGGCGACGCCACCGTGCTGCCCGACTTCCTGCTGCCGCGCGACGACCCGACCGGCATCCTGGCCGGCGACGTCGCCGATGCCTCGACCGGCGCGCCGCTCGAGGCCACCGTGCGGCTCGAGGGCGTGCCGTTTGCCATCGCCTCCGACGCGTTCGGCCTCTTCGACCGCCAGCTGCCGGCACGCACGTACAGCGTGCGCGTGGAGCGCTTCGGCTACCGCGTGCTCACCGACACGGTCAAGATCGGTCCCGACGAGACCGTCCGGCGCATCTATCGCCTGCAGCCGGCGCCGCGCATCCTCCTGGTGGACGGCGACGCGTGGGCGTATAGCGCCGCCGTCGACAGCTATCGGTCCGCGCTCGCGCGGCTGGGCTACATCGCGCACGAGCACGCCGTGACGGACGACGCGGCCAACCCAGGTCGCCCCGGGGGTCCTCCCGACGCCGCCAAGCTGGCCGACTACGACATCGTCATCTGGGCCAGCAGCCTCAGCGGACCCGCGTTCGTCCGGGGCGCCTCGCCGCTCTCGGCGTACCTGACCGCCGGCGGCCGCCTGCTCGTCGCCGGGCAGGACGCCATGTGCGTCGACGCCGGGATCGAGGTCGGAGCGGGTCCCTGTGCGCTGAACGCACGGCCGCATCCTTACGTGCGCAACCAGCTCTTCCTGCGCGTCCGCGCGGACAACGCGTACAGCCTGGTCGTCCGCGGCAGCGACGGCGGCCCGCTCGAGGGCATCACGCTGACGCTGAACGGCCCCGACAGCCTTGCCAACCAGACCGCGCCCGACGTCCTCGAGGTCACCGACGCCCTCTTCGCGCGCCCGTTCGCTACCTACGGCTCCGGCGGGGACGCCGCCGTCCTGGTCGACCGCTGCACTACCCACCGCGCCATCGCGCTCGGCTTCGGCTTGGAGGGCGTGACCGGCGCGGCGGACCGCGACCGGGTGCTCGGCCGCCTGATCGACGCCCTCATGGCCGAGCCCCCAGCGCGCGGCGTCTTCCTCCGCGCTCGCGAGCCCGAGCTAGTGCGCCCCCCGGGCTTCACGGCCGACTACACCATGACCGTGACCAGCACCGGCACGGGGCCGGAGGCCTTCCAGGTTGCCATCGCATCGGCCGGCTGGCCAGCGGAGCTCTGGACGACCGGATTCACGGCGCCGCTCACGGGCACCCTCAGCCTCCAGCGCTGCCAGACGGCCAGCATCGGTGTCCGGGTGTCTGTGCCGCGCGAGGCGGAGCGCGGGCAGCGGGAGGTGGTAGAGGTCGAGGCACAGACCTTGGACGGTGCCGTTCGCGAGCGGCTGGCGCTCGCGGCGCGCGCTCCGGCGCCGGTGCTCGTCGTCGACGGTGACTTTGTCGCGGACAGCGAGGCGCGCTACCACGAGGCGCTCGACGCGCTCGGCGTGCCGTTCGACACCTACGCGCTCGGCCGCGGCATCAGCCGCCCGGTCCTGCCCAGCGCCACCCTGCTCGCCCAATACCCGGTGCTCGTCTGGTTCACCGGCTACGACTTCCGTCCCAACGGCACGCTGGACATCGCCAGCCAGCAGCTGCTGGCCGGCTACCTGGATGCGGGCGGTCGGCTGCTCTTCGCCAGCGAGGACTACCTGCGCAGCCGCGGCGCGGTCCCGTACGCTGGCGAGCGCCTGTTCCACCGCGACTACCTCGGCGTCTTCCACTACGACGACGATGCGGGCGGCGCCCAAGCCGGGCCCCTGCGCGGGGCGGACGGATCGCTCTTGGCGGGCCTGGAAGGCTGCGTCCTCGCCTATCCGGGCCGAGACTACAGCGACCGGCTCCACCCGCGGCCGGAGGCACGCGCCACCCTGCTCAACCGCTACGACCAGCCCGTCGGCGTCCAGCTCGCCGCCGGGCGCTTCCGGACGCTGTTTCTTGCCCTGGACGCGGGACTGCTCGACGCGCGCTGCGCAGAGACCATCCACGCCCGCGCGCTCGACTGGTTCGGCCCCCTTGCCGACAGCACGCTCAGGCTGGTCAACGCGGACGGCCAGCCGGAGTCGCGGCGGACCTTTGCCGCGGGCGACAGCATCTTCGTCGAGCTGACAGCCCGAACGGACGGGACCCGCGGCGTCGACAACGCGCGCATCGCGTGGAGCATCCCGGAGGGCGCCGAGCCCGACCTCGGGTCGCTGCCGCCGGGCTGGACATGGGACGTGGCCACCCGAACGATCGCCTGGCGGGGCACGGTCGCGACCGGACGGCCGGCGCGCGCCCGGCTTGGCCTGCGCCTTGATGCCGACCTACCGCAGGAGACCACCATGGTAACGCGCGCTGAGATGATCGGCGACGGCCTCGCGGCGCGCCGCGAGGCCAGCTGGCGCGTCAACGCGCCCGATCTTGCGGGCTCGACCAAGACCGCAAGCCCGGACGATCGGCCGCTCGACTTCGGCTCCGAGGTCACGTTCGCGATCACCGTGCGCAACGACGGAACGCGCGACGCGGCGTTCTCCGTGACGGACACGCTGCCGGCAGGGCTGCGGCTCACGCCCGACAGTTGGTACCTGAGCGACGGCAGCGGCCAGGTCGTGGGCGATCCGGCGGCGGGCACGCTGCGCTGGCAGGGGAGCTTGGCACCGCGCCGCGTTGCCACGCTCCAGTATCGCACGCGGGTCGTCAGCTTGGCGGGCGGCATCCAGCGCAACCACGCCGAGCTGGACGACGGCACGGGCGTCCGACAGACGCTTTCGGCCTCCGTCCTGGTCAAGCCGCGCGTCCTCCTGCCGTGGCTCGGCGCGGAGATCGTCGACGACCCGTAGGACGCGCGGTCGGTCGCCCGATCGCCGCTTTGGCGATCGGCGGTGGTCGTCCGTTGTTTCCGCCACCGTCCGGCGCCTATAATCCGCGCCCTGCCGCGCCCTCGGGCGCTCCGGATGCCGGCTGGACCGAAGGAGGCCCGGGTGCAGAGTCGACGGGTGTTCCACACCGCCATGCGGGCCCTCGAGGACGACCTGATCGCCATGACCGACCTCGCGGGCAACGCGCTCGTGGCAGCTGTCGCTGCCCTGGTCGACCGCGACGAGGCGACGGCGCGCGATGTCATCGCGGGCGACGAGCGGCTGAACGGCCTTTGGACCGACCTCGAGCGCGCCGGCCTCACGCTGATCGCCACCCAGTCGCCGATGGCCGTGGACCTCCGCGAGATCGTGGCCATCACCCACATCGCCACCGACCTCGAGCGGGTCGGCGACCACGCAAAGAGCATCGCCGTTGCAGCGCTGGCCCTTGCGGGCGAAGCTCCGCTCGGCATGAACGTGGGCATCGAGCGGATGGCCGAGCTGGCCAACGAGCTGCTGCGCGCAGAGCTCGACGCGTTCATCCGGCGCGATGGCGAGCTGGCACAGCAGACGGCGCTGCGCGACAACGAGATCGACCAGCTGTACCATCGCGTGTACCGCGACCTGCTCGAGCGCATGGTGCGCGATCCCGCCTGCATCGACCGGGCGCAGCGCCTGCTCACGGTGGCCAAGAGCCTCGAGCGCATCGGCGATCACGTCACCAACATCGGCGAGTACGTCGTGTTCCTCACCACCGGGCGGCTGGTCGAGCTCAACCAATGACGCTGGGCACGCGGCGCGCGCGGCCGGCGTGCGGTGCGCCCGGCGTCGCCGCCCACGACCTGCCCTCGACATCGGCCGGAGCGCCTTATGGCGAACGCTGAAACGTCCCTGGACCGCCTCAACCAGCTGGCCGATCAGACCGGTCGCCAGGCCGGCGAGCTGGCCACCCTCGCCAGCGAGAACGCAGCGCTGCGCGGTCGGGTGGATGGGCTGGAGGGGCAGCTCACCGCGCTGCGCGCGCTACAGCAGGACCTGGTCAATCGGCTGGAGCAGGCGCTCGCCCGCTCCGGCGGCCATGAACGGCTCGATGCCCTGGACCAGCGCCTGGCCGCCGGCCACGCCAGCGGCTTGCGCACCGCGGAGCGCGTCGAGACCGTCGCCGGCGAGATCGCCGCGCTCGGTCGCCTATCGGGCAGCATCGAGCAGACGCGCGCCGACATGGCCAGGCAGCTTGCGGGCCATCAGGAGGACGCCGCACAGGCCTTTGCCGGCCTCGAGGCACGGGTTCGTCGCGACAGCGAGTCCCTGCTGCGCGCCCTCCACGAGCACGAGGCGCGCGTGGCGCGCGTCGCGGAGTCCTTCGAGCGCGTGGAGCAGCTCGATCGCAGCCGCAAGGAGCTGTCCGACGTCATCAACCGCCTGAGCGCCCGCCTCGACGGCGTGGCCGCCGAGCGGCAAGTGCTCGAGGATGCCATTCGTGCCGGGCAGGAGCGCGCGGACCAACGCATTGCCCAGATGGCGCAGACGGTCCACGAGATCAAGGCCGACGCGCGGTCCTGGCAAGAGCGAACGCAGGAGCAGATGGCCATCCTGCGCGACGCCCGGGCGCTCGCCGACCAGGTGCGGCAGGAGGCCGAGCGGTTAGAAGATGCCCAGCTGTCCAGCGCGCGCTCCCAACAGGCGTACGAGGCGCGCACCGAGGCGCGGCTGACGGCCTGGCGCGACGACATCGACGAGGAGCTCGGCCGGTTCATCGCACGCCACGACCGCGAGCGCGAGCAGGCCGACCGCGAGCACGTCGCGCGCGAGGCGCTGCGCGACGAGGCGCACCACGAGGCGCGCGCGGTCATCGAGCAGCGCGTCGAGGCGCTGGCCCATGAGCTCGGCGGGCGGCTTTCGGCGCTGGTGGCCGAGGGCCTGGAGCTGAGGCGCCAGCTGGCCGAATGGCTGACGCGGGACCGCGATGCGGTGCAGGCCCTGATCGCCAGCCTGGAACGTGGCGGCCAGAGCGAGGTCCGGCCGGAGCTTGCCGACGAACGCCGCGCGGCGCTGCGCCGTGCCGTCCGCGCGCAGCGCTCTGGCGACTCGGGCTGACGGTGGGCAGGGCTATGGCTCGGGCGGCCACGCGGTGAGCCGAGCAGACGCGCCGGCGGCCCCGAGCGCGCGGACGGTCGTGGTCGGCACGGCGGGGCACGTCGATCACGGCAAGAGCAGCCTGGTGCGCGCGTTGACCGGCACCGACCCGGATCGATTGGCCGAGGAGAAGGCCCGCGGCCTCACCATCGACCTCGGCTTTGCTTGGACCGTGCTGCCGGACGGCACCGTGGCCAGCTTCATCGATGTCCCAGGCCACGAGGACTTCATCCGCAACGCGCTCGCGGGCGCCGGGGGCATCGAGGCGGCGCTGCTCGTCGTCGCCGCCGACGAGGGCCCGATGCCGCAGACGCTCGAGCACCTGGCCATCCTCGACCTGCTCGGCGTGGCCCATGGCGTCGTCGCGCTCACCAAGGTGGACCAGGTCGACGCGGATTGGCGCGATCTGGTCGTCGAGGAGGTTGCCGCCCTCGTCGCCGGCACGACGCTGGCCGCCGCCGAGATCGTCGCCGTGAGCGCCGTCCAGGGAACCGGCCTCCCCGAGCTCGTTCTGGCCCTAGAGCGCGCGCTGGCAGGCGTCCCGCCCGCCCGCGACGTTGGCCGGGCGCGGCTCCCGGTCGACCGCGTCTTCACCCTGCCCGGCTTCGGGACGGTCGTGACGGGCACGCTGCGCGACGGCGCACTGGCGGCAGGCGAGCCGCTCGAGGTCCTGCCATCCCGGCTGCGGGTGCGCGCGCGCAGCATCCAGTCCCACGGCGCGTCCGTCTCCGCGGCCGGGCCGGGGACGCGCGTGGCGCTCAACCTTGCGGGCATCGAGACCGCCGCGATCGCGCGGGGCGACGTCGTCGTTGCAGCGGATGCGTGGCGCACGACGCGCCTCGTCGACGCCCAGGTCGACCTCCTGGCCGATGCGCCGGGTCCGCTGGCGCACGACCGAGAGCTGTCGCTCTTCCACGGCACCGCCGAGATCACGGCGCGGGTCCGGGTGCTCGGCGGCGACGCGATCGCCCCCGGCGCGTCCGGTCCAGTGCAGCTTCGCCTGGCACGGCCGGCCGTGCTCGCCGCGGGCGATCGCTTCGTGCTCCGGCAGCCCTCGCCGAGCACCACCGTCGGCGGCGGCCGCATCCTCGACCCGCATCCACCGCTCCGGCGGCGCAGGCGCTTCGACCCGCGCGTGCTCGCGCGCTTTGCCGCGCTGGCCTCGGGCGACCCGCTGGAGCGCGCGTGGCACATGCTCGCCGAGCGCGAGCCGGCACCCGAGTCCGCGTTGGCGCCCGCCGACCTCGGCCTCGAGCCCGCGGCGCGCGCCCAAGCGCTGGCCGCGCTTCAGCGCGTCGGTCGCGCCATCGACCTGGCCGGCCACGGGCTGTGGATCACCGATGCCGGCTGGGAAGATCTCGCGACCGTGCTGCGCAAGGTGCTGGCCGACTACCATGCCAGCCACCCCCTCCGCGCAGGACCACCGCCCGAGGAGGTCCGCGAACGGCTCGGGCTGGCCGCGGAGCCGTTCGGGGCGGTGCTCGACCAGGCGCAGCGCGAGGGCTGGCTGGTGCGGACCGGCGCCGTTCCGCGCCTGGCTGAACACGCCGCAGCGTTCACCCCGGACGTCCAGGCCACCGTCGAGCAGCTGCTGGCGCGCTTTCGCCAGGCGCCGTTCGGCCCGCCGACGCTGCGCGAGGCGGAGGCCGACGCGGGCGCGGCCGTCGTCGAGGCCCTGGTCGCGCGCGGGGATCTGGTGGCCGTTTCGGCCGACGTCGCCTTCGATCGCGCCGCCTACCAGGCGCTGCTCGACGGGACGTTGGCCGCGTTGGACGCGACCGGCCAGGTCACGGTGGCGGACCTGCGCGATCGGTTCGGCTCGAGCCGCAAGTACGTGTTGCCGTTCCTGGAGCACCTGGACCGCCAGCGCGTCACGCGCCGCACCGGCGACGTGCGCGTGCGCGCCGCGATCGGCCGGGGCGCGGCGTGAGCGCGGCCATGCCCTCGGTCGTCGTGGTCATCTGCAACCACGACACGCGCGCGCTCCTCGCCGACTGCCTGGCATCCCTGCGGGACGGCGGGCTCGCCGGCGTGGACGCCGACGTATGGGTCGTCGACAACGCCTCGACGGACGGCAGCGCCGCCATGGTCCAGGCGGCCTTCCCGCAGGTGCGCCTCATCGCAAGCCCCGACAACCTGGGCTACGCCGCCGCCAACAACCTGGCGCTCCGCGCCGCCGGCTTCGCGGACGGCCCGATGTCCCATCCTGCGGCTCCCGGCCGGCACGCCCTGCTCCTCAACCCCGACACGCTCGTCCCGCCGGGCGCCATCGCGGCCCTTGCCGCGGTCCTGGAACGCGAGCCCGACGTCGGCATCGTCGGCCCGCGGCTCCTCCTGCCCGACGGGTCGCTCGACCGCGCCTGCCGGCGCGCCTTTCCCACGCCCGAGGTAGCATTCTACCGCTTCAGCGGCCTCTCGCGCCTCATGCCCAACCACCCGCGCTTTGGGCGCTACAACCTGAGCTTCCTCCCCGAAGATGCGCCTGCGGACGTCGACAGCGTGGTCGGCGCGTGCATGCTGCTGCGCGACCTGGCCATCGCCGACACGGGCCTGCTCGACGAGCGGTTCTGGATGTACGGCGAGGACTTGGACTGGGCGCTGCGCGTCCGCGCGGCGGGCTGGCGCGTGGTGTACCGCCCTCACGTCGTCGTCCACCACGTCAAGCGCGCGTCCAGCACGGGCAGCGCTCGCGCGCGCTACGAGTTCCAACGCGCGATGTGGCTGTTCTACCGCAAGCACTACGCCGCCACGACGCCGCGCTGGCTGGGCGGCCTCGTGGCCCTTGGCGTAGCCGTTCGGGGCGGCCCGCGGCTCGCGCGCGAGATGTGGTCCACGCGCCATGCGCCGTAGCGGCCGCACCGTGCGGCGGATGCGTGAGGCGGTCGAGCGCGGCGCGCTCGTCGCGCTCGACTGCCTTGCCGCCATCGCGGGGCTCGTCGGCGCCGTGTGGCTGTTCGAGGCCACCACGCCGCTGGCGGCACCCCCGCCGGAGCCCACCCCGCGCGAGGCCATCCTTCAGGCGGTTGTCCTCGTCACCACGTTCTTCTTCCAACAGCTCTACCACCAGCCGCGGAACGCGTCGCGCTTCGAGACGTTGGGCCGCCTGTTTCGCGCGACCACGTTTGCCGCGGTCGTAGCCTACGCCTTCCAGAGCCTGCTCTGGCCCGAACGGTCATACCCGCCGCGGCTTCTGGTCTTCAATTGGCTGGCCACGCTCGCCGCCATCGTCGTTCTGCGCTTCCTCCACCGGGCCTGGGTCGGGCTGCTGCGCAGGGCCGGCATCGGGCGCATCCGCGTGCTCATCGTCGGCGGCGGACCGGCCGGGCAGGACCTGATCTCGCGGATCCATCGCCGCGCATGGCCCGGCTACGAGATCGTCGGGCTCATCGACGACACGCCGGGTCGCACGCGCGCCCGCGGCGTGCCGGTGATCGGCACCACGGCGGAGCTCGGAGCGCTGGTCGCCGCGCTCGACGTGAGCGAGGTGCTGATCGCGCTGCCGGAAGCCAGCCGCGCGACGTTGCTCGACCTGGTCACGCGCTGCGACCGCGAGGGCACCACGGTGCGCATCCTCCCGGACGTCTTCCACATCATGGCCGGCGAGCTGCGCATCAGCGACCTGGACGGCCTCCCGCTGATCACCATGCGCGACATGGCGCTGCGCGGCTGGCGGCGGACCCTGAAGCGCGCGCTGGACATCGTCATCAGCGCCACTGCCCTCGTCGTCCTCTCGCCGCTCATGCTCCTCCTGATCGGGCTCGTCAAGCTGGAATCGCGCGGGCCGGCCTTCTTCGTCCAGCAGCGCACGGGCCTGGACATGCAGCCGTTCCCGATCCTCAAGATCCGCTCGATGCGCATCGGTGCGGAGGCGGCGTCCGGCCCGGTCTGGGCCAGGCGGGACGACCCCAGGGTGACCCGGCTCGGACGGTTCCTAAGGCGCACCAACCTGGACGAGCTGCCCCAGTTCATCAACGTGCTGCTCGGCCACATGAGCATCGTCGGCCCGCGCCCGGAGCGCCCCGAGTTCGTGGCCCAGTTCCGCCGTGAGATCCCGCGCTACGCGGAGCGCCACCGCGAGCGCGTCGGCATCACGGGCTGGGCGCAGGTCAACGGGCTGCGCGGCAACACGTCGATCGAAGAGCGGACGAAATTCGACCTGTACTACATCGAGAACTGGTCGATCCTGCTCGATCTCGAGATCATCGCGCGGACCATCCTCCGAAGCTTCCGCGATCCCAACGCGTACTGAGCTTCGCGTCCCCGGCCGGCTGCTCGCCGGCGACGCGCAGGCGCACCCTGTTGACGCGCCCCGAAGGTCCACATACCATTGCCGGCGTGGGCCACCCAACCTCGGATCCAACGTCAATCGGCGACCGGCGCGCCACCATCCTGGCCCTCGTCGTGCGCGAGCACGTCAGGAACGCGCAGCCGGTGGCGTCGTCCACGCTTGCGCAGCGCTACCGGCTGGGCTGCAGCCCGGCCACGGTGCGCGCCGAGATGGCCGCGCTCGAGGACGCCGGGCTCCTCACGCACCCGCACACGTCCGCCGGCCGCGTGCCCACCATCGCCGGCTACCGCTTCTTCGTCGAGCACCTCATGACCCACGCCGGGCTGCCCGAGAGCGCCCGGCGGACCATCCGCCGCCAGTTCCACCGCGCGGGTTGGGAGCCGGAGCGTTGGATGCGGCTCTCGGCGGCGGTGATGGCGCGCATCTCGGGCGTGGCGGGCCTCGTCGCCGCGCAACGCCCCGCCTTCCGGCCCGCGCGCCGCGTCGAGCTGATCGACCTCGGCGACGGCTTCGTCCAGCTCTTGGTCATCCTGGCCGACGGCACGGTCCGCCAGTCGCGCTGGCGACCCGCTGTGGCGCTGGACCAAGCCAACCTCGACCGCCTCGCCGCCGTGGCCACCGCCCAGCTGCTCGAGGATCTTCCCAGCACCGCGCCCGGCCTCCTCGCGCCCGAGCCCCCGACGGACCTCGCCGACGTCCACGCGGAGGTGGCCCGCCTGTCGCGCCCGGACGACGCCCAGCGCATCTACCACGCCGGCCTGACCCAGATCCTGGGCGAGCCGGAGTTTGCCGACAGCGAGCGCCTGCGGGGCGTGATCGAGATCCTGGAGCACGGGCTCGGCCTGGCGGCCATCAGCGCCAACCTGCCGCGGGAAGGCGTCCAGGTCCTGCTGGGCGGCGAGCCGCCGCTGGAGGACGTGCCGCACATCACGCTGATCCTGGCGCGCTTCGGCGATGACGCCGACCCAGGCGGCGTGCTCGGCGTCGTCGGCCCGACGCGCATGGGCTACGAGCGGGCCGTGCCGACCGTCGGGTACGTGGCCCGGCTGATGCGCGGGCTCCTGGCAGGGCAGCCGGTCTGACGAGGCGCGACCCCGGCATGCTATCATGGTGCGCCGTTATGCCCGTCGTTATGTGAATGGATTCAGCAATGGACCGCGACCTCTACGAGGTGCTCGGCGTCTCCCGGTCCGCCGACGAGGCGACCATCCGGAGTGCCTACCGGCGCCTCGCCAAAGAGCATCACCCCGACGTCCACGGCGGCTCGCCCGACGCCGAGCTGCGCTTCAAGGAGCTCCAGGCGGCGTACGAGGTGCTGCGCGACCCGCAGCGCCGCGGCGTCTACGACCGCTACGGCGCCGCCGGCCTGCGCGGCATGGCCGGCAAGAACGGTGTCGACTTCGGCGACTTCGGCGACATCGGCGAGATCTTCGAAGAGCTGTTCGGGCTCGGCGGCCGTGGCGGCCGCGGCAGGGCGCGTCGGGGCGGCGGGCCGTCGCCGGAGCGGGGTGCGGACATGCGCCTCAAGCTCAAGCTGCCGTTCGAGGACGCGGTCTTCGGGACCAAGCAGACCATCGAGGTCGTGCGGCGCGAGACGTGCGAGGCCTGCGGCGGCTCAGGGGCGGCCGCCGGGACCACCCCCATCACGTGCACCACGTGCGACGGCCTCGGCCAGGTGCGCACCGTCCAGCAGAGCGTGATCGGCTCGTTCGTCAACGTACAGACCTGCTCCACCTGCCACGGCAGCGGCCGCTTGGTGGCGCATCCGTGCACCGAGTGCCGCGGCCGCGGGCGGAGCCAACGCACGCGCTCGCTCGAGGTCGACCTGCCGGCGGGCGTGGAAAAGGGCACCCAGGTGCGGCTCTCCAACGAGGGCGAGCACGGCCTCTGGGGCGGCCCCAACGGCGACCTCTACCTGCTCCTGGACGTCGAGCCCCACCCGACCTTCCAGCGCGACGGCTACGACCTCCACCTGGAGCTGCGCGTCAACCCCGCAGATGCCGCGCTCGGTGCGGAGCTGACCGTCCCGTCGCTCGAGGGCGAGGAGTCCATCCGTCTGGCGCCCGGCACGCAGACGGGCGACAGCGTACGCGTCCCCGGCCACGGCGTGCCGCGGCTGCGCGGCAGCGGGCGCGGGGACCTGGTCATCACCGTCGTCGTCATGACGCCGGAGAAGCTCACCCACGAGCAACGCGACCTCCTCGAGCAGCTGCGCCGCACGCTGCCGCGCGCCGAGGTCGCCCGCCACGAGCGCAGCAGCTTCTGGTCGCGCGTGCGCGAACGCTTCGGATGACCGAGGCCGGCGAGGAGCAGCCGAGCGGCGCGCTGATCGAGATCAGCCTGCCCATCGCGGGCGAGCTCGTCGAGCCGGTGTGGGAGCTGTTCGAGCGCCACGGGGGCGGCGCCGTCCTGGAGACCCGCGTGCGCGGGCCGCTGGACGGTCACGCCGGCGCGCCGGAGACCTGGCTCCGCACCTACTTGCCGGTCGGCGACGCCGAGGCGCGCTTGCGCATCGAGCTTGGCCTTTGGCACCTCGGGCAGATCATGGCCCTCCCGGAAGCCACGATCCGCACGTTGGCCGAGGCCAACTGGGCCGAGGCATGGAAGGCGCACTACGTGGCGCAGCGGGTCGGGCCGTTTCTGGTCACCCCGACCTGGCTCGAACCACCGCAGGACGAAGGGCTCGTCGTGCTGCGGCTCGACCCCGGCATGGCGTTCGGGACCGGGCAGCACCCCACGACGCGCCTTTGCCTCGCGGCGCTCGAAGGCCGTGCCGGACCCGCGACGCGGGTCCTGGACGTCGGCACCGGGAGCGGCATCCTGGCCATCGGCGCCGCGCTGCTCGGGGCGCAAAGGCCCGTCGCGCTCGACATCGATCCGAGGGCGGTCGAGACGGCGCTGGCCAACGCGGCCGTCAGCGGCGTCGCGATCGACGGCCGCGCCACGACGCTGCCGGAGCTGCTGGCCGAGGGCAGCTGCGGGCCGTTCGACCTGGTGCTGGCCAACCTGCTCGCCGGCATCGTGACCGGGCTGGCCGACGACCTGGCGAACGCCACCCGTCCCGGAGGAACCCTGATCGCGTCCGGCATCCTGGACGAGCAGGCCGCGGCCGTTGCCGAGGCGCTCACGGCAGCCGGGTTCGCTCAGCCCGAGGTTCGCATCGAAGGCGACTGGGTCGCGCTCATCGCCATGCGCGCGACGGACGGCGCGTGACGCTGCCGCCGGCGGACGCTCCATCGCGCCTCCGCGCGTTCGTGCCGCGGGAGAGCATCGCGGAGCGCCGGCTCACGTTGGAGGGTGCGGATTCAAAGCGGCTGGTGGCGCGCGGCGCCCGGCCGGACGACGTCATCGAGGCGCTCGACAACACGGGTTGGACCGCGGTGGTCCGCCTTGACTCGGTCACGGCCGCGCGCTGCTCCGGCACCGTGCTCGATCGGCGTCGGGCCGGCGAGCGCCGCACAAAGGTCGGGTTGTTCCATGGCCTCTTGGCGGCGCCCGACATGCGCCGCATGGTCGCCCGGGCCACCGCCGCAGGGGTGGTCGGGTTGCACCCGGTGATTAGCGAGGGCTGCGTGCTCCCCGGCGCCGGCACAGCGCCCGAAGACGCGGCGTGGGCCGAGCTGGCGCGCGATGCGGCGGAGGCCTGCGGCCGCGGCCAGTTCCCGGCCGTCGCGCCGCCCGCGCTGCTCGATCAGGCCCTGGACCAGGCCATCCGCGGGGGCAGCCTATGCCTCATCGTGGACCGCGAGGGGGCGGAGCCGCGCGATGCCCTGGCCGATCGGCCGTTTTCGATCGCCCTCTTCTGCCCGCCGGCCGACCGGTTCACGGCCAGGGAGCGAGACCTGGCCGCAGCGCGCGGCGCCCGTGTCGTGCGCGCGACGAGCGCGCGCGGCGCCGATCCGGTCGCCACGGCCCTCGATGCGCTTCAGGCGGTCTACGGGGAGTTGGAGTCGGGCAGCTGAGGATGTCGTTCGGTTGCGCGGCTGTGCCGCCCATGTTATATTAGCGAGGTTGCCCAACCCTACCGTTCGCCGTTGCACGGCGGCGTGATCCGCCCGCCGGTCGAGGCGACGCGAGCTCCCATGTCCAACCGTATCGACAGCCCTGAATACTGGATAGAGACCTTCGAGCCGGCCCGCGACGAGCTCGACGCCCTCGCCCACGAGATACTGGACACCGCACGACCCGCCTCGCTCGAGGCGTTGGCCACGCGGCTCGTACACCTGCGCGTCGACCGGGCCACGGCCAGCCAGCGCGCCAGCCGCTCGGGCTCTGGCATCCCGTACTCGCCCGTCGACGCATACGAAAAGGGCCAGAAGCTGGTGTTCGGCGCGCTCGGTGGCGCCGTGGGCACGGTCAAGGCGGTTCGGGACGGCAACAACCCGGCCTACGGCACGTACCGCGTCATCCGCGTCGCCCTCGGCGACGACGAACGCGAGTTTGCTTCGGCCATCGGGTTCGAACACGAGCTGGCGCGCGCCGTCGTCGACGTCGATGCCGACGAGATCGCCGGGCGCTTCGCGCCCGTCATCGCGCCGACGCTGCGCGAGATCCTGGCACGGGGTCAGGATTGGGTTGGCTACGGCGACCGCTGGGTCCTGAACGCGGTGCTGCCGGACATCAACGCCGGCCACTGCAACCTGGCCGAGGCCATCATCATGCTCGCCGGGACCGCGCTGCCCGGCCGGCAGCTGCTCAAGGAGCTGGAGCTCGACGCATCGGTGCCCGAGGAGACGCGCCTGTTGGCGCTCGAGCTCGCGCTCGTCGACGACCCGCGCTTCCGCAACGTCGGGGCACTCGAGTCCCCGCTCTGGGCCTTGGCGTCTCAGACGTAGGCTTGGTCCTGGGCCGATTGGGGGGAGACCAACGATGCATGCGCTCGTCGACATCCAAACGCGATTCCACATCGACTTCGACTGGTGGGCCAGCCGTCATCGCAACCTGGGCCGCTTCCTCGCGGAGATCCTGGGCGAGGACGACGCCACGGCGGATGGTGACGCGGCCCGCGATGTGATCGACGTGCACACCGCCGAGGTGATCCAGGTCGACCCACTCTGGGCGCGCGTGATCCAGGAACGCGCCCATCGCCCCGACTACATCATGCCGTCCACGCCCATGGCCAACGCGGTGCTCCGGGCGCTGGTCGAGAACCTTAACCGGCCGATGAACGCCATCGAGCTCCAACGCCGGATCGACCGTTCGACGCCGGAGACGGTCCTCAAGGTGCTCCGCGCGGCGCGCGTCCAGTACGGCATCGTCCCGCTGACGGGAGCCGGAGCACCGGGCGCGACGCGGCCATCGGCCCCGGCCCGTGTGCCTGCGAGGACTGCATCGGCTGAGCCCGCGACGCGGTCGGCCGCGCCAACGCCCAAGGCGCCCAAGGCGGCCGCGGCGCCGCCCGCCCCCAAGGCCAAGGCCGAAGCGCCAAGCCCCGAGCCCAAGGCCAAGCCCAAGCCCAAGGCCAAGGAGACGGCAACGTCGTCCAAGCCGGGCGCCGACGCCAAGATCGACGCCAAAGCAAAGCCCAAGGCCAAGCCGTCCGCGCCAAAGCCCGATGCCAAAGCGAAGAAGGCGGGGGCATCCCAATCGGATTCCAAGGCAAAGCCCAAGGCCAAGGCGGCCGCAACACAGCCCGATGCCAAGGCTAAGGCCGAGGTTAGAGCTAAGCCCGAGGCTAAGGCCAAGCCTGAGCCCAAGGCCAAGGCGGCCAAGCCCCGCCCCGCCGCCAAGAAGAAGGCGCCGGCCAAGGCCTAGGGCGCGTGCCCGACCGCTCAGCCATCCGCCGGAGACCATCGCAAGCGGCCCGCGATGCCGCACTCCTGGGGCTCATCGCCCTTGCCGCCCGCCTCTTCCGCGCCGATGCCCAAAGCCTGTGGTACGACGAGGGCACCAGCGCGGCCCTGGCCACGCGCGGTGCCCGAGAGATCCTGGCAGCTGCCGCCGCCGACATCCATCCGCCGCTCTACTATCTCCTGCTCGCCGGCTGGTCGCGCGCGCTCGGCGACGGCGTGTGGGCGCTGCGTGGGCTCTCGGCGCTGCTCGGCGCCATCGGCGTCGTGGGCACCTACGTGCTCGTCCGCCGGCTCGCCGGCCGCCTCCCCGCGCTGACCGCCGGCTTGCTCGCCGCCTTTGCGCCGTTCCTCGTGTGGTACGGGCAGGAGGTGCGGATGTACGTCCTGGCCGCCGCCATCGCCCCGTGGCTGGCGTGGACGGCGCTGCGCGTCGCGGGCGGCGAGCAGCGCGATCGGGCGCCGGCACGGCGTGCGCTGCTGGCCGGCGGCGCGGCCGCGCTCACCACCGCCGCGCTCTACACCCACTACCTGGCCGGCGCCAGCATCGTCGTCGCCGCCAACGCCGTCGCGCTCGGCGCGCAGGGCGCCCGCTGGCGTTCGGTGCGGCGCGCGAGCCAGATGGAGCGACTGCCCGCCGACCGAGCGTCGACCGGCTACGGGTTCGACGCGCTGCCCGCGATCGCACGCGACGGCGCCGCATGGGCCGCGGCGCAGCTGGTGGCGGCGCTGCTCTTCGCGCCCTGGCTGGCGCACGTCTGGTCTGCCGTCGCGGGCTGGCCGGCCCTCGGCGGGCCCGTGTCCGCGGCCTTCGTCGCGCGCGAGAGCCTGACCACCTACGCGCTGGGCGTCCGCGCGCCGTCGTCGCTTGCGGGCTTCTGGCCGCTGGTCGCCCTCGTCGCTGCCCTGGGCGCGGCCGTCGGCCTGGCCCGCAAGCGCTGGCGAGGCGCTGCGCTCGTCGGGCTGGCCCTGGCGGTGGTGCCCCCCGCGTCGGTCTGGGCCGCCTCGCTCCGGAAGCCGGCCTGGCAGCCCAAGTTCCTCACCAGCGGCGCCGTCGGCTTCGAGCTCCTGCTGGCGCTGGGCGTGCTGGCCCCGCTCGTCGTGGCCCGCCGCTGGGGCGCGCGAGCGGGTCGTGCGGCACTCGCGCCCGACCACATAGGGAACCCGTTGTCCTCGGGTAGGGGCGCACGGCCGTGCGCCCTCTTTGCCTGCGAACCCGAAGAAGGCGCACGGCCGTGCGCCCCTACCAGCACTGTCTGTGGTCGCATACTAGCGGCCGAGGCCGACATCGATGGGTCTCGCGATGCTCGACCGCCCGCCCTGCGCGCCGCGGCCATCCTCGCGCTCCTATCGCTCGCCCTGGCCCCGCGCCTGGCCGTGCTGCGCGCCAACCTGTACGACCCGGCCCACCAGCGCGACGACTACCGCGGCATCGCCGCCGCGATCGCTGGCGCGGCCGGGCCGGACGACGCGGTCGTCCTGACCGCGCCCACCCAGGTGGAGGTCTTCGGCTACTACGACCGCGGCCGCCATGCGACGCACCCGCTGCCCGCGTCACGCCCACCCGACCGCGCCGCGACCGAGGCCCGCCTGGCGGCCATCGGCACGGCCCACCGCGACCTGTTCGGCGTCCTCTGGGCGACCGGCGAGGCCGACCCCGACGGCATCGTGGAGGGCTGGCTGAACACCAACCGCCACAAGGCCTACGACCGCTGGTTCGGCGACGTCCGCTTGGCGCTCTGGGCGGCCGAGCGCACGCCCGCGAGCCCGCTGGACGGCGTGCCGGCCCGGTTCGGCGACGACCTCGAGCTCCGGCGCCTACACCACGGCCCGCTCGAGGCGGCACCGGGCGACGTGCTGACGCTGACCGCGGCGTGGGCGCTGGTCGACGATGGCGAGGCGACAGACGCGACCCAGGCGATCGAGGCGACGGCCGGAGGCACCGCGATCGGCCACGCCACGGCAGGCGCCTCGGCGCCGGGGCGGCCGGACGTCACCGTGTTCGTCCACCTCCTGGCAGGCGACGGGTCGGTTGCCGCCCAGCGCGACATGCGGCCCGTCGGGGGATCGGCGGCGACGTCCGCGTGGCCCGCGGGCCATGCCATCGTCGATCGCATCGCGCTCGCGCTGCCGGACGATCTGGTGCCAGGCGCGTATCGGTTGGTCCTGGGGCTCTACGACCCGGCGTCGGGCGCGCGGCTGGCCATCACCGGCGGGCGGGACCTACCGGTCGAGCACGACGCCCTGGTCGTCGGGACGGTCGTGGTGCGCTAGCCAGCGTCCTGCGGCCGAGGCCTACCACGCCGCACGGCCGCGCCATGCGACGATCGCAAGGCCGATGCCGACGAGGACCGGCGGCATCATCGGGTCGATGTCGAACTCCTCTACGACCTGCAGCCAAGGCTTGGGCTGGGTCGGGCACGCCAGCGCGCCCTCCGTCGACAGCGCGGTCCAGGCGAGCACGGCAACCAGGATGCAGGTGGGGCGCGCAATGCGGCTCATGGGCTGGCACTCCGATCGTGTTCGCAGGCGCCTGGGTCGTCCGCTCAGCGGTCGGTCCAGCGCGCTTGCGGGAGGTCACGCGGCCGTAGGATAACGGTTGACGACACCTACGAGACAGCCGATTGACCGCCGATCGCCGTGCGCGCGTTCACCGGACCTGGACCGTGCCGAGCTTCAGCCGCTTCCCTACCACGTCGACGTCGTACAAGCTCCCGTCGACGCCGTAGCGCTCGCCCGTCTCGGGATCGTACATCCCGACCTCGATCGTGTAGACGCCTGGTGGCGCGTCGCTGGGGACGGTGAGAATGTGGCGATCGAAGTAGTAGTCGCTGCGGAGTTCCCAGCCTCCCACTGACGGCGGGCCATCGTCGACCGCCCACACGGTGCCGCTGCCATCGGGGCGCGGCGGACCGACGAGGTGCGCAAAGACCGTGGGATTGGGCGCGATCGGCGGGTCGATGGTAAGCGGCGCCCACACCAGGTCCAGGATAAGCGGTTGGCCGGGACGCAGGCGATCGGACGCGGCATACGCCCCCTCGAGCACGTAGCCGGCGACGACGGCATTGGCCATCCGCGAGCGCCCGCGCACGGGCGGGTACGCGTCGACGACCTGGACCGGCAGGCCGCTCGATCCGCTCCGGCCGTCCGGTCCGCGGACCGTCAGCCCGTAGTTGCCGCCCGGCGTCCGCGCGTCGACGGGCAGGGTGAAGCGGTGGCGCAGGACGGGCGCGCCGAGTGACGTCTGAGGGCCGGTCGCGCGGCGCGACGCGCCCGCTTCCTCCGCCGCTTGGCCGTCGGCTGCCGGCCGCACTTCGCCCTCTGCCCCCGCGTCGATGTAGGGAAACAGCGGCCCCGCGCGCGCCTCGATGTGCTCCCGCCTTCCAAGCCACGCATGGAGCCACGCGCGCTGAGGCCCTGGGCGCTCGTCGCCGGTCGAGAACAGGGTCAGCTCCAGGCTGTCGCCGGCAGCGGCGCGGCGCGTCGGCAACGCGCCCAGCGGCAGCCAGGTGCCGGTGGCGCCGACGCTCTCGATCATCGAGCCCAGCCACAGCGTGCCGGGCCACCGGCTGGACAGGGCGGTGACGCCGGGCGGCCGCTCCTGGCGCGCGAACAGGTGGAGCGCGTCGGGCCCGTAGCCCTCGCTCAGCACCCGGTGGAGGCGCCCGTCCAGCCAGGCCTCGACCTGGCCGCCCGGATCCTGGAGGTCGCGGCCGTAAGCCACCAGCCAGACGCGCTCGTGGCCGGCGACGAGGGCGTCCAGGTCGTCCTGCCAGCCGTCCGGCAGCGTCCCCGAGCCCCGGTCGGGGAACGGCACGACGCGCGGGCGGTCGCCAGGGTCCGGTGGGCGGTCGGCCGGGAACTCGAACCTCGGGCGACCTGCCGGCTGCACCCATTGGCGCTCGAAGTGGTACAGGAACAGCGGGTAGCGGTTGCCGCTGACCAGCAGCACCACGTCGTCGGGCTCGGCCTGGCTCCAGATGGCCAGCGCCATGGCGTCCAGCGTCGCGGTCCGGCGGCGGTCGCCGAAATGGCCGGGCAGGAAGGCCATGGCCACGACCAGGCTGCCAACGCCGGCCAGCCACGCGAGACGCGCCGCCGATGTCGCGCGGGTCGCCCTCCCCAGCCACACCCCGACCAGCGCGTACACCGGCGCCGCAAACGGCACGAAGTAGCGCGCCTCAATGCTGGGGCTGTAGAACAGCGAGCGCGGCTGGGTGGCCAGCCAGACGACCGCCGGCGGGACGATCAGGAGCGCGACCAGCAGGCCGATCGGACGCTGGTGCCGATCAGATCGTCGATAGCTCGCGCCCTGCCCATCGCTTCCGCGGCGGACGAAGTCAACCGCAGCCGCCAGCGCGGCGCATGCCCAGAACGCGCCGGTCGCCCAGCGCACGCCGGCGATGTCGGTGGACGTGCCGTGGGCCAAGAGGGCAGCCCACAGCTCGGCCGCGAACCCCGGCGCGGCGCCCTCGGCCACGGTGCGCCACGAGCTCATCCGGCCCCCGGCGTATAGCGCCCACGGCGTAAACAGCGCGCAGGCGGCCGCGTTGGCCACCAGCCAGTCCCGCACCGCCAGCACGGCGATGCGGCGCCGCGCGGCATAGACCAGCACGGCCAGGGCGAGCGCCGCCAGCCCGGCGCCGGCCAGGTACACGCTGTACAACGTCGCCGCGGCCGCCGCGGCATAGCACGTCAGGGCGCGGCGCGCTCCAGGACCGCCGGGATCGGCCGCCCAGCGGCACGCGGCGTACGCGGCCAGCGCCAGGGCCAGCGCGGCCGTGGTGTACATGCGCAGCTCCTGCGACCACCACACCAGGAACGGGGAGACGGCCGCCAGCGCCAGCGCCCACGCACCGGCACGCCGGCCGCCGACCAGCCGGCCGATGGCATACGCCACGGCCGCCAGCGCCACGCCCTGGTACGCCACCATTGCGCGCAGCGCCAGCTCGCTCTCGCCGGCCAAACGGCGCCAGGCCCAGAGCAGCCAGAAGAACAGCGGCGGGTGGACGTCCGAGGCGGTCCAGTCGGTGGCGGCCAGCAGCGGCTTGCGCACGGCCCAAACGGCCAGCGCCTCGTCCCACCACAGGTCGGCGTCCGCCAAGCGATAGAAGCGGAGCGCCGCCGCCACGATGAGCAGGGCGATGGGGATCAGGCGCGCCCGCTGCGCGCGCAAGGCGCTCATCATCGCGGTGAGCGGCCCCGGCTCACGCGCCGGATGGCGGCCCGACCGCTTCCGGCTCGGCGCCGGTAGCGGCGACGCGACGTCTTCTCCGGAGTACCACAGCGCGCAGCCCAAGGACCAGGAGGCCCAGGACGGCGGCTGCGGCGCGATACAGGGGTGCCAGCGGGTCGGGCGGATCGGGCGCGCGCACCACCACCTCGTCGAGCGCGAGCTCGCCGCCATCCACGCGCACGATGAGCGAGTGCTCGCCGGGTTCCAGGTCGTCCGCCGCCCACTCGGCGGCGCCCGGCGGCAGCACCACCGCCTGCGACGTCCCGTCCACCACGACGAACAGCGTAGTCGTAGCCGGCACGGCTGCAGCCAGCGTCCCGGTGGGCGCCGCCGTGGTCGTCCCCGTCACACCGAGCATCCCGGTGAGCGCTGAGCTCGCCGGCGCTGCGGCGGGGGCGACGGCAGGTGCTGTCGCGGCCATCTCCCCAGCGCTCAGCGTGTCGGTCGGCGCGGTCGTGGTCGTCCCTGCGCCCAGCGTCCCGGAGGGGGCGCCCGTGGAGCCTAGAGCGGGTGCGGCTGCGGCGGCCGGCGTCTCGACAAGGCGCAGGGTCACCCCCGTTCCCTCGAACCGCGCGCTGATCTCGGCGCCCTTGGATCCGATCGCGTGCCGTGCTGGCCCCTGGCCCTCCGGCGGCACCGTCCGCCAGGCGCCGTTTCGCTCCAGCGCCACGGCATCGACCTCGTGCCGGCCGCGGTCGAGCGTCGGCGGCTGGAGCGCTAGATCGCGCAGGGCGGCAAACGCCGGTGTCTCGTCCCAATCGGGCTCGACCAGCCGGAACCAGCCCTCGGGCCGGGTATGCCACTCGCGGTCGGGACGGCGGAAGTGCCACACGAACCCGACGCCCACGAACGGCCACTCGGCGGCCATCCGCTGGTAGGCCCGGACGGTGTACTCGGCGCGGATGGCCTCGGTCACCCGCCCGAACGGCGCGTCCATGTCCTCGGGCGGGCTGTCCCAGCCCATCTCGGTGATCCACATGGCCTTCTCCGCATCGCCGCTGCGCACCATGAGGTCGCGGGCGAGCAGGAGGCGGTTGAAGTTGGCGCGGTCAGGGCTGACGCGCCGGTCGGTGGGTCCGGTCCAGAGGCCAAAGCCCTGGACGGCCAGGACGTCGAAGTCCGCCTGCCAGCCGGCCTCGTAGAGGGCCGCAAGGTACGCCAGGTCGTCCATGTTGCGGCCACCGACCTCGGTGGTCTGCGCCATGGCCGCGCTGACGACGACGACATCGGGGCACGCGGCGCGGGCGGCGACGGCGGCCTGGTGGAGGAACGCCGCGTAACCGACCGGGTCGACATCGCGCTCGCCCCACTCGGGGTAGATGTTGGGCTCGTTCCACAGCTGGTAGTAGCGCACCTTGCCGCAGTAGCGCTGGACGACGGCCGCGACAAAGTTGGCATAGTCGGCGGTGTCGGTGGGCGGCCCCCGGTGGCCGCGGGGCTCGTCGGGGGCGTATGCCCAGTCGGGCGGGTCGTCCAGGCGCACCAGGAGCTGGATGCCGTACTCGCCGGCCAGCTGGACCAGGCGGTCGTACTTATCCCACGCGGAGCGGGCGGGCTCGTTGCGCCGGTCCTCGAAGTCGCCGCGGTCGTGAATCTCGATGTCCTCCCACGGGAACTGCTGGCGTGCCCAGTGGATGCCAGCATCGCGCAGCAGCGCCAGCGAGCGGCGGACGACCTGGGGGTCGGCCTCGAGCTGTAGGAAGGTGTTGATGCCGTACGGGCTGGCGCCCAGATGATCGATGGGCGCGTCGGGCTCGAGTTGGAGGCGCGGCTGGGTCATCCGCAGCGTGGCCAGGGCTCCCACGCCCTTGACGGCCTCCCACGCGCTCTCCTCGCCGGTCACCTCCCATAGCCAGCCGCGCTCCGCTGAGGCATCGGAGGCGTCGGCGAAGGGCTCCTCGCCGAACGGGGCCTCGTCGGAGGGGCGACCGCAGGCAGCGACGAGGGCGACGAAGAAGGCGAGGGCAACGACGATGGCGGGGGCTATCGCTCGGGCACGTGAGAGAGCGGGGATGGGGACGGGAGCAGGGGCAGGGGCAGGGGCGGGGGCGGGCATCTGCGCTCCGGTCGGGCGCCCGGCTAGCGCGCCGGGCCGGTGTGGTAGAAGAAGAGGAAGAGCGGCACGACCGCGGCCCCGGTGGCCAGGAGCGCGATGAGCCGGGTGTCCTGGCGCTTGGCCAAGAGGATGCCGAGGATGGTGACGGCGACGACGAGCACGGAGCCGCCCATCTTGACGGCCTGGAGCCGATCGCCGGCCCAGCCGGGCTGGTAGAGTAGCACCACCTGCGCTGCGGACGCGGCCATGCCGAGGAGGGCGAGGCGGCCGAGCCATGTGCGGGTGCCCGCGGAGAGGCCAAGGAGCAGGCAGAGGATGGCCAGGTAGATGTGCCAGCCGCAGAGCACCTGTCCGAGCATGGGTGGGACTCCGTCCTTGGCTTTGGCGGGGGCGGTGGGTGGGTGGTGGTGC
>Ga0326597_10000083_pt1 | contig 159142 bp, 139 predicted proteins | sample RVTome_12_FD_203789 | JGI IMG/M metagenome (GOLD analysis project Ga0326597, IMG submission 203789) | Soil microbial communities from uranium-contaminated site in the Upper Colorado River Basin, Wyoming, United States - RVT100D185 | ecosystem: Environmental > Terrestrial > Soil > Contaminated... | reverse complement strand
CCGTGCGGCCAGATTGCAGTGCACGCCGTTCTACTTCGATTGGGTGACGGAGACGGCGGGTGGAACCATCGCCGTGGTGGGCGCGGAGATCGCTCCCAGCTCGGAGTACAGCGTTCAGGCGTTCGGGGCCTCGTGCAAGGGCGCGGAGGGCGGCTGCATGGACGTGTCCAATGCGGTAACGATGTTCACCCGCCGTTCCGGCGACGCGGCCTCGATGTTCGCTCCGCCTGAGCCTTCGGGTCAGCCCAACTCAATTGACGTGGCGCAGTTGGTTGCCAAGTTCAAGGGGGCGACCACGGCCTCGCTGGTCAAAGCGGTCACGCAGCTTCAACCCAACCTGCCGGAGCTGAATGCGGACGTTGGCGCCTTGGACATTGTGGCCGCCGTGGATGCGGTGAAGGAGTTGGCCTATGCGATCAGCGGTCCGTGCCCCTGCCCGTCGCAGGCGACGTGCAACGCTTTGGCGTGTGCGACGCCGGGGACGTGCACCGGCTCGGCCCTTGCCGGGCTTGGGACCGGGGCCATGTGCGTGAAGACGTGCACCGGCGGCGACAATGCCGGCGAGCCGTGCATCAACGACACGCATTGCGACAGCGGAACCTGCGGCGCCGGCTTCTGCCGCGACCGTTGCGGGAGGTGCAACTGACGGAAACGCAAAAACCCGAAACCCCCGTCGCGCCGGGATCTAACGCCCGTGGCATACGGGTTATTCGTTGATTGGCGTCGCTGACAAGTGCCCATGGGTGACACCGCGCATGGCTTGGACTTCGTTGGCTAAGGCGTGGACCCGGTCAGAGGGGCCCTTCAGTGCGACGGCAAGCCCGTCACGATCCGCGTCGATCGCCGTTGTAAAAATGCCCAAGACAAGGTCACTGGCCCCTTGCAGAACGGTGCGGATTCGTTTGGCCGACTCACCCACGCGATGGTCGCACACCCCGTTGAGAAACGCGACCAGCGGCTCGCAGCCTTTCTGCAATTGCGCGGCCGCCAAAAGGTCGCGGATTAGATCACGAATGGCTTCGGATCGATTTTCGCAACCCCTGGCAGCGATGTGATGGTCGAAGGCGGCGAGTAACTCCGTATCCAACGAAACAGTGAAACGATCAACGGGGGGCATCGACTAACTCCCGGGTCGGCTCCTTAAAAAAACACGCGGCACGGATTCACAACCGTTTACCCCGTCGGTTGCAAACCCGCGCCGCGTTTTTTTAGGGACCGCTCTTTAGTATTCTTGATTCACTCGTCGCATTAGCGGCCGACGCGGAAAGAGACCCCGCCGCCGTAGTGGCTTGGACGGTTTCCGTACTGGCCGCCGTGGCCGCGGTAACCACCATGTCCGCCGTGACTATACCCGAACCCAAAACTAAAACTCGACGGAGCGTAGTACGATCGGTAGGCCGGCGCCGGAGCGTAGTACCGGGGAGCGGGATAGTACACCGGCCGTCGAGCGTAAGTGATCGGCCGGTAAGCAGCGTAGGCATATGCCGGGGCCGCATAAACAACCGGCAGCGGTGCATAGACCGGCGGATAGTACGCGGGTGCATAGCCCGGATAGCCGCCGCCGCATGATCTTGGATAATGATCGGCGTTGGCCGTCGTTGCCCCCATCGCAAGTGTCGCCGTCGTAACTGCCGCAACCAGCATCTTGGAATTCATAGTTGTCATGGGCCTTTCTCCTTTTCTTAATCACCCGCACACGGCAGGCGAACCCGAATACTTCTTACCCAGCCATAGACATGGTACCAGCAAGATCGTTAGGTCGGAGTATCAAATCCTGTTTAGTCCGATAATTTGCCAGATTTCTTGCTATCGTGCAGCCAAACGGCAATCATGTTTCGCTCATGTTGCGGTAGTTTGTCCTGAAAGCGCGGCATTCGAGCGCGTTCGCGTCCGGTAGCGCGATAACGCGATTCGTGGTCCGGTTCGGCGATCATCAACTCAATCCACTCCACGGACCCGTAACCGAGCAACTCCGGAGCGCGGGTGGTGCCGTTTCGCTTGCCCGCATAACTGTGGCACTCATTGCAGACGTTCCCAAAAACCTCCCTGCCCCGTCCGCTGAACGAGCCAAGGCCGGGAGTAAGTAGGTTTTTGACGATTGGACGTGAGGATTCCGAAGCCAAGAACTCCGCGACGAAATCGAAGTCGGCGAGCAATGATCGCCGAGCTTCTTCGCTTTCGGGCATGATCTCCCCGACAAACTTGGACATGCGGGTGTGGGCTGGTTCACCCTCCGGGGTGCGCATCCGCCCGAAGTAGCGATCGTCCATGGGGTTGGCGAGCAGGCCGCGAATCCACTCGCGAGAGGCAAATCCTGCGAGGTCGGAAGAGGTCGCGGGTTCGAGCGGGATGTCGCCCCGTCCGTTGTGGCCATCGTAGCGGTGGCAGGTCGCGCAATGAGCCGCAAAAAGTCGCGGCCCGGCCGTCAATGGATCTTGAGCGAGCAAAGCTGATGGACCCCCCGGCGGGACTCCGTCGGAGGCAGCCAATTCCATTGCCCGGTTCGCTTCCCTCGCAGCCTGATCGCGCTGGCGATTGAACTGCCGCGCCCGTAGGACGGCCTCATCAGCCTTAGTTAGCGCGGCGCCAGCTCGCTGCTTTTCGCGGACCGCGGCGACCTTCGGTTCACTGGGATCGCGATCGTCCCATTTGGCCGCAAATGTAAGGCCCAGCGCCGCAAGGATGACCGCCGCGGCAAGCCCGATCGCAAACCGATGGACGGCAAGCGGCGAAAAGATGCGCCCGGCAAAAGGAAAGAGAAAGAATGCCAAAACGATGACACTCGGTATGACGATCGCGCCGACGACCTCGAGTACCGGCCCCTCGAAGGCCTTGAGCCACTGGTATAGGAAGAGCGTATGCCATTCGGGACGGGCCGGGTAGTCGGCGGCCGTCGGATCGGCCGGCGCATCAAGAAGTTGCGAACCGAGAACGGCGCGTACATACCAAGTCGTCGTTACGACGAACAGCATCGTGACGGCGACTCCAAGGGCGCTGGGTAACGGATAAAACGCCGCCCCGTATGGGCGGCGCTGCTCCACTCCTCGACGGTCGCGGCTGGGATCGGCGTCCGCCGCGAGCGGAAGTCCTGCTTTCCGGAAGATCAACCATCCCAGGGCGAGAGGAAGTATCGCGACATGCAGGGTATAGAAACGGGTGAGTGTGAGATTGCCGAAGTCATTGCCGCCTATGAGCAGTTTTGCCATGATTTCGCCGAGCAACGGCGTGCGGGCCAGGATGTTGGTGCGGACCTTGGTGCCCCAATAGCCTTCTTGGTCCCACGGGAGCAGATGCCCGCTGAGAGCGAGCATGAGAATCAATCCCAGGGAAACGAGCGTCGTCCACCAAGTGACATGATGCGGTCTGCGATAGTGCTTCAAGACCAAAAGCCCCCCGGCGTAAAGGGCAAGCAACAGAATCATCGCGTCGGACGTAAAGTGGTGCAGTCCTCGAATAAACCAGCCGTAGGGAACTTGCGTTTGAATGTACCACACGCTGCCCCAGGCCGTCGCTGTGGAAGGGCTGTAATCGGTCATCAGGAGCAGGCCGGTAAGCGCTTGAACTGCGAAGAGACAGACTATCGCCCGGCGCAGAATCAACATCAGCGGCTACTTTACCGCGAGTACGCCGCTTTGAAATGTCTCGAGCATATGTGCAGGGCGCAAGGGCCCCATCGCCCCAAGCAGAGCTCGGAGTCCCGGCGCGACGGGGGTTTCGGGTTTTTGCGTTTCCGTCAGTTGCACCTCCCGCAACGGTCGCGGCAGAAGCCGGCGCCGCAGGTTCCGCCCGCGCAATGCGTGTCGTTGATGCACGGCTCGCCGGCATTGTCGCCGCCGGTGCACGTCTTCACGCACATGGCCCCGGTTCCAAGTCCGGCAAGGGCCGAGGCGGTGCACGTCCCCGGCGTCGCGCACGCCAAAGCGTTGCACGTCGCCTGCGACGGGCAGGGGCACGGGCCGCTGATCGCATAGGCCAACTCCTTCACCGCATCCACGGCGGCCACAATGTCCAAAGCGCCCACGTCGGCGTTCAACTCCGGCAGGTTGGGTTGAAGCTGCGTGACCGCTTTGACCAGCGAGGCCGTGGTCGCCCCCTTGAACTTGGCAACCAACTGCGCCACGTCAATTGAGTTGGGCTGACCAGAAGGCTCAGGCGGAGCGAACATCGACGCCGCGTCGCCGAAACGGCGGGTCAGCATCGTTACCGGTGTGGACACGTTGCTGCAACCTCCCTCCGCGCCCTTGCACGACGACCCAAACGCCTGAACGCTGTACTCCGAACTGGGAGCGATCTCCGCGCCCACCACGGCGATGGTTCCACCCGCGGTTTCCGTCACCCAATCGAAGTAGAACGGGGTGCACTGCAACCGCGCCGCACGGAAGGGTCCGCTCGACGGCGGGCCTTGCGCTTCCATGAACGTGCCGGGCCGACCGACCCAACGGGCGCATCCGCCTTGGAAGCCTCCCGCGGCGTCGGGCGTGGTGTCCTCACCCGCCGACCACGCAGCCGTATTTCCCGTGGCGGTACACGCGGCCAAACTGGAACACGTGCCGCCGCCCGGGCAGTCGGCGTCGCTGTCGCAGTGGTGCCCCGGAAGATCTCCGCCGGAGCACACCCCGTTCAACCTCGTGTCGAAGGTGGTGAAGTCCTTGGGCGGCTTGGTCGGCAGGTTGGCCGGAACCGGATGTTGCAGGTCGACCATGGTGACCCGAATCGCGACCTGCGGAGACGTACCCGTCGCGGTTTGTGAAGCAGGCGCCTCCAACCTGAATCGCAACGACCGAGTGGTCCGATCGGGGCTGAGGGGATCGGAGTTCCAAGCGATTTCGCCCGGCGGCGGCGGGACGATTTTGTAAACCACCCCGTCGGTTCCGTTGGGGGCCAGCGTGCCGCTGGCGCATACATAAACTTCGCCGTCCTCATCCTCACCAAAGCCTTTGAGGAACTTGCCGAAGGGATCGCCGTTGGGGGCGATGAAGAACTCCTGCCGCACGAATTCGTCGGGACCGGACAGTTCGAAGTAATAGAGGTTTCCCGTAGGGCCGAAGTCGAAGCTGAAGTCGCCGTAGACGTATATGCCTTGGAGCTGCGGGTAAGCCGCGCCGCGATAGACGTAGCCGCCGATGACCGCCGTGCCGCCCTCGGCGTGCGTGTATTCGCTGATCGGATCGATGAGAGTGCTGCAATCGATGCCGGCATCCGCCCAGAATTGCAGGCACGAAGCCGGTGGGATGCCGGGGTTGAACGGATCGAAGAAGTGCGCTCCTTCGCGCGCCGCCCACCCGTAGTTTTCGCCGAGGTCGATGATATCCACCTCCTCGTAGATGTCCTGACCGGCGTCGCCGAGGTACAGATCACCCGTCCCACGATCGAACGACCATCGGTAGGGATTGCGAAGTCCGTACGCGTAAATCTCGTCCAACCCCGGCGTCGCCCCTGCAAAGGGGTTGTCCGGGATCGCGTAAAGCGGGGTGTCTCGCTCGATTATTCCACGGACGTTTCGAATGAATTCGTTGTCGTGAAGCTGGTTCCGCCCCCAGAACCCAGGCTCACCGTGGTTTGCACCGAGTATATAGGCATGGTTTAACGAGTATGAGTTCCAATTGGCATGCAAGTTGGTGTAGCCGCATGTTTCGCCGTTTTCCCAACCCCAGCCAGAGCCCGCGTCACGATATCCGATCCAAGCGTTGTTTCCTTCGAGGGAACGCTCGGTTGCACCGGCTGCTATGGTTGCTAGCTGAGTGACCCAATCGTTCTCCTCCTGACTACAAATGGTTGTTAGGTAGCCGCCTTCTGCGATGGCCGCGGCGTTCGCCTCCGCCCAAGTGCCAAAGTCAGTCGTGAGCCGATACCAGTGCCCTGTGCCAGGGTTGTATTTCCAGCCGGCTAAATCCAGGACCGCCGTGTTTACGTCCACCCGAAGCATTTTGCCCAGCGCCGCGTTGATGTTTTGCGCATTGCCGATGGGACCGTGGGGCGGCGGACCGCCTGAGGCCACACACGTCGAACCGTCCCCACAGGTACCCTGGGCTACGGTGCACGGCCCCGAACAACTCACGCAAGGTGACAGGTCAACACAATCTTGCGCGGAAACGCTGCATGCCGCAGGCGGGCCCCCGCAGTTGCAAGTAGAGCTGTTCCCCGAGCAGTATCCGGCGTCGCAGACGCCGTCGAGGTGGAGATCATCGTTGGCCCCACCGCCGTCGCCGATCGAAAAGTACAACAGTCCGTCGGGGCCGAAGGCGACGTGGCCGCCGTCATGGTTGAACTCCGGTTTATCCACGCTGAAGAGAATTATTTCCGAATCGGGGTCCGCCACGTTGCTCGTCACGGGATCACCCATTACCTGGTACTCGGCGAGGATTTCTTTGTGACAACCGACGATGAATCCGCAGGGGGCGTTGCAGGGTTCGGTCGGGTCGCCGGCTCGCGGGGCACTGTAGCGAACAAAGAAACGACCGTTCGCCGAATAGTTGGGGTGGAACGCCAGGCCCAGCAAGCCTCGCTCATCGAAGAACGTCCCCAGCGTGGGTAGTTTGGCGGAGATGTCCAGAAAGGGGGTCGGTTCGAGGGCGCCGCCGACGATCACGCGAATCAGACCGATCTGGTCGACGACGAACAGCCGAAAGGTGCCGTCGTTCGTATGCGTGACTTGTAGCGGCGAGGATAGAGTAGGCCCGGCCGCTGTCGCCGCCGGACCGCCCGCGACTACTTCGAGCGCGATGTGCAGCGGCGTGACGAGACAGGTGTCCGACGGCTCGTCGCACGTTTGGCTGGAACTGCACGGGTTGCCGCTGGAGACGCACCCGAGGGTCGCATTGCAGGTTTCGACCCCAGTGCAGAACTGACCGTCGCTTGGGCAAAGACCGTTGTCCGGCGTGTACACGCAAGAGCCGTTCATGCAGGTATTGTTAGTGCAGGCGATGCCGTCGTTGCAGTCCCCGTTGTCGTCACACGTGCCGCAAATATCGAAGACTTCGTCGCAAAACAGGTTCGGCGGGGTGGTGCATGGGGTTCCGGTCGAGCGGCACCCGAGGGTTGCATCGCAGAACTCGGTCCCATTGCAGAACATGCTATCGTCCGGACAACTGGCGTTGTTGGGCGTGAACACGCAACAACCGCTCATACAGGCGTCGGCGGTGCAGGCGATCGAGTCATTGCAATTGCCGTCGCCCACACAGGCGTTGACGGTGAAGGCCGCGCCGGCGTTGTTCGTGAAAACCGCGTCGCCCCCGGTCACGGCGTATTGCGCGGCGTTGTTGGTGCTAGCCGCACCTGCGGTGCCCGTAAAAAGCACAGCGCGGGTGCAGTTTGTCGGCAGTGGTCCGGCGAAGGGCGGATTAAAATTGCCGTCAGCGTCGTTGTTGAACGACCCGGAGCCCGTACCCGTGTACGACGCCCCGCCCCAGCTAAGTCGCCAGATGATCCCAAAGCCGGGCGCTTCGAAGGTGAGACTCCCGGCCGCGAGGTACGAGGCCGGGATCAGGTTGGTCATGATGAAGTTCGGAACTGCGGAGGGCGTGGTATGCGCGGCGAAGTTCGGGCTGGCGAAGAGAATGCGGGCAGAGCCGTTCGGGACCGAGGAACCGGCGGTCACGAGTACGATCGGATTGAGCCCCGCCGCGTCCCACGCTCGAATCGACGAACCCTGCGTCTGGGTTTCAAAAGGGCCTCGCATCCGTAGCTGGATCGCCTGGGCGGTCTTGTCTCCGTTAACCGCGCCGATCACTTGCTCAATCTGCATCAAGTGGACGCTTCCGAAAGCCGGCACCGCTCCGACGACCGACACCACCAAACCGATCACCCCACCGGTCCTTGTGTGCTTGCTCATTTCCATTTCCTTTCAAGTAGAACGAGATTTGTCCCCACTGATGTCCCCCACGCCGCTTCGGTGCGGCCCCTATCACGGAAAGCCCGGCCCGGCCTGTCCTGTTGTGAACAGGGGATGCAAGTGTATCAACACCGCCCCCTAGATTCAAGGCCCACCCCACCGGGTCTTTGTGCGTTTGCACAACTTTTTGTCGCGACGGCGACGAGCCACGCCGGACTCGTCCTGTCGGCCGTCATGCGACATTCGACCATCCTCGTCCCTCCGTTTGGCGGCTGCCTGCCATCATTATCTCGTCGCTCGGAGGCGTGATCGGTCGCGCGGGTACATTCCACCGCGCGCCCGTCAAGTTATTGGGGTAAAGATCAAGCTGCCTGTGTAATCGCGTCGGTTGGGTCGAGGCGAGACCGATAGCGGTGCGCGGCGCAGGTGCAAATCGTGTTCCACGTGGAACATCGAATGTGCCATAGTACGGCACACGAGCGTCGCGCCCGCGGTACTGCCGGCCAATGGATAGACGGCAATTGTGACGAAAGTTCAGAAGGTGTAGTAGGCGTGGTAGTGGTCGCGGATGGCGGCGTCGACGCCGAAGACGGAGGCCATCAAAGCGGAGCGCATCCACATGCCGTTTCGGACCTGGGCCCAGTACTTGGCCTGGGGGAGGGCGTCGAGGCGTTGATCGAGTTCATTACGACGAGGCAGGGGATGCAAAATCGCCAGACCGGGCTTGAAATCCTTGGCCATCTCGTAGGTCAGACTGTAGGCGTGGTAGTCGATGGCTTTGGATTCGCCGGCGACATCATGTTCGTCTTGCAGACGTGTCATATAGATGGCATCGTACTCGCCGACCGAAGAACGAAGGTCGTCGCTGAATTCATATTCGACGCCCAGACGCGAGATGTAGTCGAGAATGTCGTCGCCGATGCGAAGTTGCGGGGGCGATACGAACACCAGGCGCACACCGGGATAACGACACAGCAAATAGGTGAGCGAACGGACGGTCCGACCGCGCTGGAGGTCGCCCACGAAGGCGATGGTCTTGCCCGCGAACAAGTTGCGCGCATAACGCGGCTCCTCGCGCGCAGCGCGGGGGTCGGCGAAGCAGCGATACAACGTATAGATGTCGAGCAGGGCCTGGGTGGGATGTTGGTCCTTGCCCGACCCGGCGTTGAACAGGGGGATCGTGCGCGGCATCTCATTGAGCATGTTGGCCACGTGTTCGGCGAACCCCTCCATCGGGTGCCGCATGATGATGAGATCGAAATACTGGCTGAATGTGCGTACGGTGTCGTCCTCCGACTCACCCTTGACCTCCGACGAGGTCGAGCGGTCGCGGACGGAGCTGTAGCGCATGCCGACGATCTGGCACGCGGCGGTGAACGAGAGGAAGGTCCGCGTGGACGGTTGGATGAAGTAGAGCATCGCCCGGCGGTGGCTTAGCAACGTCTGGAGGAACTGACTGCCCTGCCGCGAACCGCCGATGGAGCGGATCATGTCAGCGAGTTGGCAAAATTGATCGACGGTTGGTCGTTCGAACTGTTGGGCGAGAACGACATGAAACGGCTTGTCGTTTCGATTCAGGGCCGCAATACGATGGGCCGTGTCAGGCTGCGTCGGTGCGTACGGTTGAGATTCGGTCGCCTGCATATCGGCCTCCATTGGAAGAAGGAGTTGAGGGCTGCCGGTCGGGGGCCACAAAGGCCCACGGCGACGCCCGGCGATCGACCGCCCACTTCGAGAGCCAATAGACCCGATAAGGAGAAAATTGTCAAGGGCTCGGGCGGTGGTAACGCGGAGGTCACATGGGGACGATTGGGGTTTGCCGCGGCACGCGATTTGAGTTATGCTTCTATTAGCGATGGTCCGACGGCTCTTCATCACGGCTGGCGTTGTCGCCTGGCAGTTCTCGACCCTGCCCATCGGCGACTCCCCTCGAGAGAAGGCCCCAACTACATCGTCGCAGTGCCGTTGCGGCTGCGGCGCACAGTGTCGGTGCTGCTGCCAAAAGCCTTCGAGCCCGTCGCCTAGTCCTTCGGGACGACTGAGCCTGTGCCGTTGTCCGATGAAGGATGTGCCCACGGTGCAACGCACCATCATCGAGCCTCAACGAGACGTGCCAGTCGCCGTTATCGTTGAAGAGATGCATTCACCCAATGCTCCGCCGACCGAGTTGGTCCGGGCTTTCGCCCATGCCCCGCCCACTCAACTCGCGCACATCACCACGTGCGTTCTGTTGATCTGATCCAATAAACCCATACGCAATCTAACGCGCTTCCCTAGCCTGCGGATGATCGCGTGCTTGGATGCGCGAAGAATCGTTGCGCTGGAGCCTTCGTCGTCGCCCGTGACGAACGGCACTTACGCCGGTTTCTGATCGTCGTACGTCAACCGGAGGAATTCGCATGGTGGCAGAGCGATGGGTCGTGATCGGGTTGGGTTGCTCCGCGCTCGTCGGCTGCGCAACGATTCGACCTGACAATAAGATCGAAGAGGCCGCCGACCTTGTGGAGCGGCACCTCGGCGATCGACCGGCGTGGAGCGCGCCCTGGGACGAGCTTCCGCCGCCGTGGGATGGGCAGTCGGTACTCGGCATCGATGAAGCGGTGGTTCTTGCGCTACGCAACAACCGAGAGCTGCGCGCCGACCTGGAGATGATCGGACAGACCAACGCCGATCTCGTGCAAGCCGGCTTGCTCCAGAATCCGCGCTTCAACTTCATGGCCATGTTTCCCGACGGCGGCGGACGATCCATGCTTCGCAGCGCGGGCTTTCCGGTCCAGGCTCTACAGGAGCTGTGGCTCATTCCGGCGCGCAAGGAGGTTGCCACAGCCGAATTGCAACAGGCCGTGCTTCGAGTGGCGGACCGTGCCGTCGAGACGGCCGCGGAGGTCAAACGCATTTACGCTCGCGTTCAGTACACGCAGCGGGCGATCGAACTGATCCGCGCCAACATGGACATTGTCGAGCAGTCGCGGCGGTTGATCCAAACGCAGCAGGCCACGGGCAAAGCCACGCTCGTGGAGGTGAACGTGGCGTGGATCCGGTATTTGCGCCTTCAATCCGAGCAACTGGCCATGGAAGCGGAGTACCGGAGCCTGAAGCGGCAGCTTCTGATGCAGATGGGCTTCGCTACCTCTACGGACGCCTGGACGGTCACGCCGACGCACGAGCTTGAGGAGAACATTGAACCGCCGTCAACCGAGGAGGCGCTGATGGTTATGGCCGAAGAGCACCGACTCGATCTGCAAGCAGCCGAGTGGACGATGACCGCCGCGGAGCGGCAGATCGATCTGATGCGCCGGGAGGGTTGGCCGGAAGTGGCGGTGGGCCTGGGATTCGAGCGGTCGCCGGCGCCGCCGTCGCAGAACCAGACCATCGGAGGTCGGTTGGGCAACGCCGTGGCTTCGGGCCTGCAAGGCGGCCAGTCGGGGTCCGCGTCGGTCATGCCCTTCGGTCCAAAACCGCGCGAAGTGGAATGGACCGTCGGCCCGACGATTGATTTTGAGCTGCCCATCTTCGATCGGAACCAGGCCCAGATTGCCAAGGCTTTTCACCAGTACAAGCAGCGCTGGGCCGAGTACGAAGCGCGTCGCCAGTCCATTGCTTCGAAGGTCCGCGAAACGGCGGTCATGTATCAACAGGCCTACGAACAGGTCCGCTTCTTCCGTGAGGCCATACTGCCCGAAGTGGAAAGGAACCTCGAAGTCGTGCGTGAGTCCTATCGGGCGGGTCGGGAAGAGGTCACGATTTTTCTGCAGATTCAGGAAGACGTCATCATGACGCGTTTGAACGCGCTCGCTTTCCTTCGGGATTTGCACGTCAACCGCGCCGAGCTGGAGCGACAAGTGGGAGGCCGGCTCACGCCCGACGCAGAGGCGGAGTCGAATGCTCCCATTGAACCAAGCGGCGATCCTTCGCTTACATCCCAGCCGATTGAAGAGGATTAGACTATGACGACAAAGTCACCTGCTGAGCAACCCGTGCCGGATCGTTCGACGCCGGATCGTGTGTCAGCCTCGTTGCGCACGGTCATCACCACCAAGGTCATGTTCCTGTTGAAGTTCGCCGTCGCCATAGGCGTCTTGTTCGGAACGTTCTGGTTGGGAGGCCGGTTCGGCGCTCCGACGGCGAGCGTGGGGACGTCTGCGACCGAAGCCGAGGCGAATGGAGGCGAGGTCAAGTATTGGACCTGCTCGATGCATCCACAGATCCAGCAACCGAAGCCGGGGCGATGTCCGATCTGCGGCATGGAATTGGTGCCGGTCAAGGACGGCAAGCCCCCCCCCAAGGCTAAAAAAGTCAAGTATGCCTGCGCCATGATGTGCGTGCCGCCCATGGACCGACCGGGCAAGTGCCCGGTCTGTGGAATGGACATGGTCCCGGTCGAGGAACACGGCGGCGAGGATGCTTCTGAAACTCCCAGTGCCGCCAATGTCCTCAGCGAGATCTCCCTATCGCCGACAGCCCAAAAACTCGCCCGACTCCAGGTAGCACCGGTCGAGCGCCGCTTCGTCGCCGCAGAAATCAGGATGGTGGGAAAGGTGGACTACGACGAGACCCGTCAGCGTACGATCAGTTCGCGGGTGCCGGGGCGCCTCGATCGGCTCTATGTGGATTTCACCGGCGTTCCGGTCAAGAAAGGGGAGCACCTCGTCCATCTCTACAGCCCGGAATTGCTTTCAGCGCAGCAGGAGCTCATTGAATCGGCCAAGGCTTTTCAGGAGCTACAGGCGAGCGCTTCGGAGAATCTTCGACGGGTACGCGGCGAATCGGTGGAGGCCGCTCGACAGAAGTTGCTCCTCTGGGGCCTGACGAGCGAGCAAGTACAGGAGACCGAGCGGCGTGGGACGCCGTCGGACCACTTGACGATCTTTGCGCCGATCGGGGGCATCGTCACCGAGAAGCTCCTCGTGGAAGGGGCGTACGTGGAGGAAGGAACCGAGATCTACACCATCGCCGACTTGAGTCGTGTTTGGGTGAAACTTGATGCATACGAACTCGATCTGGCATGGTTGCGATACGGTCAGGAGGTCGAGTTCGCAAGCGAAGCCTACCCGGGCGACGTCTTTCGCGGGACGATCGCGTTCATCGATCCCGTGCTGAATGCTCGGACGCGGACGGTCAAAGTTCGCGTGAATGTACCCAACCCCGACGGGCGGTTGAAGCCCGAAATGTTCGTCCGCGCGGTGGTGCGATCGCAGCTCACCGCCGAGGGCAAGGTCATGAATCCGGCCCTTTTCGGCAAGTGGATCTGCCCGATGCATCCCGAGGTCGTGGCCGACGGCCCCGAATCGTGCACCGAATGCGGAATGCCGCTATTGCCGGCGGAGTCACTCGGTTATGCGTCCCCATCGCCGTCGGAGGGGCAGCCTCCACTGGTCATCCCGGCCACGGCGCCGATGATCACGGGTAAGCGCGCCGTCGTCTACGTCGCTCAGCGGGACCGCGTCGCCCGCTATGAGGGACGCGAGGTCAGCCTGGGCCCGCGGGCCGGCGATTTCTACCTCGTGCGTGAAGGATTGGCGGAAGGGGAACTCGTTGTCTCGCAGGGGAACTTGTACCTGGACAGTGCCGTACAGATTCTGGCCAAACGAAGCATGATGCAGCCGGAGCCCGGTGGAACCCCGCCCGGCCACGCGCACGGCGAGCACGCACCGGCGGGCGCCGAGGCTCCGAGGCCCACGGACCCCGACCACTCCGCCGACGCCCGCCCGCCAAGTCACGTCCAAGTCCCCGAACCAGCGCGGGAAGCATTGAACCGAGCCTACGATGCGTACTTCGCCATGCACCACGCGCTGAGCCGCGACCAACACGCCCCGACGAAAGGCCAAGCCAAGCAACTCTTGGATGCGGCGGAAGCCATTGACAAAGCAAGCCTTCCGGACGGCGCCCGGGCGGAATGGCAGTCGCTGCACGCAAGTCTTCGTACCAGCGCTGAAGGCGTGTCAGCCGCGAAGAACATGGAATCGGCGCGTGCTGCCTTCGAAGGCGTGTCGAACGCGATGATCGCCGTCGCCAAGCGATTCGGTACGGGGCGAAGAGCGGAACTGCGGGTCTACCACTGCCCGATGGCCTTCGACAACCGAGGGGCCCGTTGGATGCAGGACAAGGAAGGTCTGGAGAACCCCTATTTCGGATCGGCGATGTTCACTTGTGGAGTGTGGAAGGAGTCGATCGAGGCCGGTTCGCGCGACGGCCACGGAGCGGAAGACCATGACTAACTCCGTCACACCTGAACTCGTTCGACCCCGGGGCATCATCGATCGGGTCATCCGCTTCTGCCTGGAGAATAAGCTGGTCGTATTCCTGCTCGTCGCCTTCATCGCCGGATGGGGTTACCGGGTCATGCCCTTTAAGACCGAGGATCCGATCATACCGCGGGACCCGATTCCCGTGGATGCCATTCCGGACATCGGCGAAAACCAGCAGGTGATTTTCACCGACTGGCCTGGGCGATCGCCGCAGGACGTCGAGGATCAGATCACTTATCCGCTGACCACGACTCTTCAGGGTACGCCGGGCTTTAAGACCATCCGTAGTTTCTCGATGTTTGGTTTTTCGGTGGTGTACGTCATCTTTGACGAGCAGTTCGACTTCTATTGGTGCCGGTCGCGGCTGCTTGAAAAGCTCAACATTGCTCAACAACTCCTACCCGCGGGCATCATGCCCGGCTTGGGTCCTGATGCCACCGCTCTGGGACAGGTCTATTGGTACACCCTCGAAGCCTCCCAGGGTGGATTCGACCGAATGGAGTTGCGCAGCATCCAGGACTGGTATGTTCGCTACGCCTTGCAGGCGATCCCCGGAGTCAGCCAAGTGGCCAGTGTGGGCGGCTACGTGCGCGAGTATCAGATCGACGTCGATCCGGACGCCATGCGCGCCCACGGCGTGAAGCTGCAAGAAATCTTCATGGCCGTCGAGCGGGCCAATATCGACGTCGGCGCCGAAACGCTGGAGTGGAACGGCGTCGAGTATCTGGTGCGCGGGAAGGGCTTCATTAAGAAGGTCGAGGACGTGGAGAACATCGTCCTCCGCGTGGCGGAGAACGTTCCCATCTACATCAAGCATGTGGCTCGCGTGCACATCGGCCCCGCGCTGCGCCGGGGCATGTTGGACAAGGAGGGGGCGGAAGCGGTGGGCGGCGTCGTACTGGTGCGTTACGGAGCGAATCCCCTCGAAGTCATCGACCGCGTTAAGCAGCGCATCAAGGAAATCACCCCCGGTCTACCTCAAAAGACGTTGCCGGACGGGACTCTGTCTCAAGTTCAGATCGTGCCGTTCTATGACCGTACGATCTTGATCCGGGAAACGTTGGATACTCTGAAAGATGCCCTGATCGATGAGATTCTGATCACCATGTTCGTGGTGATCGTCTTCATCATGCATTTCCGCAGTGCGTTCCTGATCTGTCTCAACCTGCCAATCGCCATCATGCTCGCCTTTATCCTGATGAAACTCTTCGGGATTGACTCCAACCTGATGAGCCTGGGCGGTATTGCCATCGCCATCGGCACGATGGTGGACATGGGCATCATCCTTTGTGAAAACATGGTGAGGCATTTCGAGGAGGCCGACCCCGACGAGCCTACGCTGGAAACCGTGTATCGCGCCAGCAGCGAGGTCGGCAGCGCCGTCGTAACCGCCATCGCGACGACGCTGGTGTCGTTCCTGCCGATCTTCGCCATGGTCGGTCCTGAGGGAAAGCTCTTCAAACCCCTGGCGTATACAAAAACGTTCGCGCTGTTTGCGTCGGTGGCCGTGGCCCTGACGGTTCTTCCGGCGCTGGCCCACCTGATTTTTCGCCGGCACAATCCTGCGGACGTCCCGTACCGTCGGGCCGGCTGGTGGGCCTGGCGGGCCACGTTGGTCGCCGCAGGCGTTTGGGGCGGCGTGCAGGTTAGCCCCGCCTCGTGGTTGCTGGCGCTGTACGGATTCTACGCAATCGCCGAGGCGTTCCTGCCGCCGCGATGGCGTCGCTGGGGGGTGTACGCTTCCAGCTACGCGGCCGCCGCGGGAGTCCTATACGTTCTCACCCTACATTGGATGCCCCTGGGACTGGGCGCGGGGGTGTGGAAGAATCTTATCTTCGTCTTTGTCGTCAATGCGCTATGGACGGCATCGCGACTGGTTTTTATCAATTTTTATCCCTACCTGCTGCGAACCTTCATTCGGCACAAGATCGCGTTTTTGTCGGTGCCTGTGGCGATGACCGTCATGGGTGCGGTCGTCTGGCTCGGCTTCGGCCGCGTCTTCGCCTTCGTCCCCGCTTCCGCGCGGGCCGTGGGCCTGGAACCCGCTACGGTCTTTTCCAGCGCCTTCTGGGTCCGCGGGACCCACGCTTTTCCTGGCTTGGGCCGGGAGTTCATGCCACCGTTGGATGAGGGTTCATTCCTCTACATGCCCACGGTCATGCCTCACGCCGGGATCACGCCGGCCTTGGAGGTGATCGCCGCCCAAGACCGGGCGATTCGCGCCATCCCGGAAGTCGATAGCGTGGTCGGGAAGATCGGTCGCGCCGAAACCGCCATCGACCCGGCGCCCGTCTCGATGATCGAAACCGTCATCCTGTACAAGACCGAATACCAGCGCGACCCCACGTCCGGCGAACTTGTGGTGGATGAAAACGGTAACCCCATCCGTCAATGGCGGGATCACATCAAGTCCCCCCGCGATATCTGGCGCGAGATCCAGAAAGCGGCTGAGTTCCCAGGGTCAACCGGCGCGCCGTTCCTTCAGCCCATCGCCGCCCGTTTGGTCATGCTCCAGTCCGGTATGCGCGCTCCGATGGGCGTCAAGGTCTTCGGGAACAAGCTGGAGGACATCGAGAGTGTCGGCTACCAGATCGCGGAGGTCCTCAAAACGGTGCCCACCGTGGAACCCGCGGCGGTCGTCCCCGACCGCGTCGTGGGGAAGCCGTACGTGGAGATTGAGATCGACCGCGAGCGAATCGCGCGCTACGGGGTGAACATCCGCGATGTGCAGGATGTCATCGAAGTCGCCATCGGCGGCATCCGCGCCACCACCACCGTGGAGGGCCGCGAACGCTATCCCGTACGCGTCCGCTACCTCCGCGAGCTACGCGACAACATCGAGGCGTTTGATCGCGTCCTGGTACCTGGGATGAACGAGGAGCAGATTCCTTTGTCCCAGTTGACGAAGATCGAATACGTGCGCGGTCCGCAGGAGATCAAGAGCGAAGACAACTTCCTTGTTTCCTACGTCCTGTTTGACAAGCGCGAAGGTTTTGCCGAGGTGGATGTCGTGGAGGAAGCGGCCCGCACCCTGGAATACAAGCTCCAGACCGGTGAGCTGGTATTGCCCGCCGGGGTGCACTACAAGTTTGCGGGAAGTTATGAGAACCAGTTGCGGTTCCAAAAAACGCTTGCGGTCATGTTGCCGTTGTCGCTGTTCACGATCTTTTTGATCCTTTACTTTCAGTTCCGCTCGGTTCCGATTACTTTCCTGGTTTTCATCGGAATTGCCGTGGTGTGGGCGGGGGGCTTCATCGGCCTGTGGGCCACGGCCCAACCGTGGTTCCTGAACTTCGAGGTGTTCGGTCGAAACGTTCGCGAGGTATTCAACCTTCACGTGTACAATGTCAGCACGGCCGTGTGGGTGGGCTTCATCGCCCTGTTCGGCATCGCCACGGACGATGGTGTGGTCATGACGACCTACCAGAACCAGGTGTTTGCCCGCAAGCCCGTTCGGGGCATCGACGATATTCGCGCAAATGTCCTTGAAGCCGGCACGCGACGGGTTCGACCATGCCTGATGACCACGACAACAACCGTGCTCGCTCTGATGCCCATCCTCACCAGCACCGGGCGCGGGGCCGACGTGATGATCCCCATGGCCCTGCCCGGCTTCTGGGGCATGACCATCGAACTGATCACGTTGTTCACGGTTCCTGTGTCCTACTGCCTGCTGAAAGAATGGCTCTGGCGCTTAGGCATCCGTCGTGGACATTTTGTGGTTGAGGCGCCGTCGCCGCTGGATGTGGCAACGGGTTAATCATGCAAGACGTTCGAGTATCACAACCCGGCGCGTTGCCGGGCTTGTTCAGTGTTGGGAATCTACCAAAGGAGTCGAATGATGAAGGGTATTGCAATCTGTTGTGCAACGGTATGGATGTGTGCGGGCGTATCCTGCAACGCCCCGTCAAAGGTCCCTCCGTGTGGCGGAGGGGCGCACGATCACGGGCATTCCCCCGCGGCCCATGACGAGTCTCTGCCGGCGGGTCGACAATCGGAAGCCGCGAAGGAAAGTCCCCAAGCGGCCGTGGTCCCGTATCCGCTGGATTCCTGCATCGTCAGCGGCGAAAAGCTGGGCTCCATGGGTGCCCCGATCGTCAAGGTGTATGACGGGCGCGAAGTTCGCTTCTGCTGTTCCGGATGCGTCAAAAGGTTTGAGGCGGACAAGGCCGCGTACCTCGCGAAGATCGACGCGAAGACTCGTTAGGGCGACCGCCGAGCTTCTCTCCGCCCGCTCATCAAGCGCGGAGAATCCCGCGTATGGGTTCTGTGGGCGACGGGGCGTGGAAGAGACCCAGCCCACTCGGCATCTAACAATACAGCGCCACATAGGCTCACGTAATCATGCCGCGCGGGCCGATGAAGTCCAACGAATTCCCGCGTTTGGAGGACTTCCGGCATGGCCGCGATGTAGGCCTGCACGGGGGCGTCGCCATCGGCTGCAAGCGGATGTTGGGCGGCCTGTTACTTCAGTCCCAGCACTTTGCCGCTAGCGAGGAGACGAATGGCCTCCTTGAGGCGCCTGAGTTTCGTTTCCTCGCGCTTGGCGGACTCAATCCAGGCGAAATACCGCCGGCGCTCCGAGGGTGCCAGCTCTTCGAAGTGACGCAAGGCGATCGGGTGATCCCTCAGCGCTGCCTGGATGTACTCTGGAAGCTTTGATGGGATCGGAAGCCGCGATGGCCGAGGACCGTAGCCACGGTTGGTAGGGGGGCGTTCGATCCCTGGCCCTTGACACGCAGCGTCGTTCGTGCTGAATCTTGCCCACGAACATGCCCGCTTATGCGTACATCCTGCGATGCGCGGACCAGTGCTATTACTACGGCAGCACGAACGATCTGATCCGGCGTCTGGCGCTCCATCGAGCGGGGCGGGTTCGCGCCACCAAGCCGCGCCTTCCGGTGAAACTGGTTTACTTCGAAGAGTGCCAGACGCCGGATCAGGCCAGGCAAAAGGAGCGTTCGTTCAAGCATGGCCGAACGCGCCGTAAGACGATTGACCTGCTGATTCGGCGCTTCCCGCGCGAACGGCTCGCTCCTTTTGCCTGAGCCGCGAGTCAAGGGCTGGCGGTTTCAATCGCCCGCGGGCTTTGAGTTCGGCGTAGCGTTTCCGATTCACAGTCGACCATCGGCTGTCGGCTCTCCGCGGCGTGAACTTTCGAGCGAACCGCCGGCCCTTGACACGGCGGTGCGAGCGAAGCTCGCCGATTGCCTCCGCAATTGCTGCCGTGTCAACGGCAGCCGCCGTGTCAAGGGCCGGTCATCCAAGCGCTTGACGAGACTGTCCACCCAACCAAAGCACAGCGCCTCGTCGAGCGCGTCCTTGTAGTCGATGGACGCAACGCCGGTGTGTCGTTTGTGGAAGATCAGCCAGACCTCTGACTCCGATGCATGGTGCTCGATGAGCCAGTCGCGCCACGGGCCCTTGACACGCCGCGTTTCGCTTGACGACACCCGTTGCTCGGCAACGGTCGTGCGGAGCACGATGCGGCGAGTCAAGGGCTGGTCGAGTGTCCGTACAAGCAAATTCTTCATGGTTTGGGCTACAACAATGTACCAGACCTACCCCTCGCCTCACCAAGCCGCGCAATACGAAGGGCAGGCCTCAACCGGTGTGGTTTAGACCGTTCTGAAAAGCCTGTTGCCGATATTCAATTCTTCGCCGCGCTCGCGCGCCAACGAGCGCAGGTTGAGACGCGAAAGCACATCTACTGTGATCGGACGCTTTGCGTCCCAAAACGTCACTGCATTCAGGAAATCGCGCGCCTGTTCCGAATTGAGCAGTCGGCCAGCGCATCCAGCATCGGCTTCGTTATCGAATGATAGGTGGTACACCGTATCGTCAAACACGACTGGCCGATCATCATGCGGCCCAATCACCGCGAAGTCTGATCGTTTGTAAAGCCCGCAGATCGCGACTTTCCACGGCGCAAATGTGTATGGGCCAATTCCGAAAACCGCAAAGCGCGGTCGCTTGCGATAGATGGAACTGCCGCGACGATCAAGCGCGTCACCATGCGTTGTCAGGTATTCCCAGGTGCGTGGTGCGCGATAAGCAATTGCGGAAGTATCGTCGTTTGTTGACCGCTGAGGAACGATCATCCATCGTTCGCCTTCGGTGATCCGGCCACCCGCGACGTCTGAGCCCTTCATCATCGGGTAGAGATATTCGCGTTCTAGCCGGACTACTTCGCGCAAGCCGTTGGTGAAACTGTCCGGCCCCAAGCGGCGCAACTCCATGATGGCCGAGCAATCATGCTTCACGCCTGAACGCCATCGAAGGTCTGGGTCGCCTTCGTCAGAAATCAGATGTCCAATGCGGTCGTATGCATTCGCGTCAGCAATTAGCGTGTCATCGCGGTAGGCGATTGTGCTGAGACGAGTAGCGGGTTTGTCCAGGTGAAAGACATCACATTCCATCGAACCCGGAGATTCGCCAACGCTGCACAGCAACAGACATGCGCTCGCGCCGACATCAAAATGTTTCGCCGCATCTACGGTGTAAATGGTGGCGGAGGTGATGGGTATCTTTGACCGCCAGGCATGGGCAATCACCCTGCGGGCTACGCTTGTCTTGACGAGCATTGCCAATGTCGCCCGTGTACCGGCCGCGGCCTCGAGAAGTTTGATAAGCATCCACTCGGCAATGTCAAAGTTGCCCTTGCCCGTGATGGCGTCAAGACCGCGATGCCCTTGGAAGTTACTCTTTTCCGGAAAGTTTGTGCCGTTGATCGCGCCAAGACCAGAGGATGTAACCCAAGGCGGATTTCCGAGAATAAGCACAGGCTGCGGCAAACCGCGAATGACCGATGACCAGTCGAATGAGAAGAAGTCCCCTCGGCGAAGATCGAGATTCGGCCTGCGCGGTTCCTCGGACAGGCGCGCATCGGCCTTGGCGAAGTATTGGTGATTGATTTCCAAGCCAATGACTTGGCGTGCAGAATCGAAACCTCGCATGGCGGCGAGGATGAAGGCCCCTAGGCCGCAGGTTGGTTCAACCACGGATACTGGCTGAATCCCGCGATCTTTCAGCAGAGCGACAATCTGGGAAGCAAGCGCATCGGGCGTTTGGAAATCCCCAAACTCGATTTGTCGCTGATCTCTCTTTGGCATGGTCACTTCACCCGGATTACTCCAGTCACCGCGCCAGCCTGTTCAATGACGCGCGAGTATTGTAGTCGCCACTGTAGCGCATTTGAGATTGTCAAATAGCCTTGCTCTGGCTTCTTGGCCAGCACTTCTTCAGCAAGTCGGCGTAGCTCAATCTCATCAACCGGCAGGTTCTTGTCCATCATGAACGCCATTAAGTCGTCGATGTTGCCGTCGCGCTCCAAAAGCTCGCGCAATCCGCGCGTCATCTGGTAGTCGCCGGACTGCACTGCATCGACGAAGATAACGTGCTGAATGTTCAGCCGCCCGGTCTTAGCGTCGTGATCGTCCGTCTTCTCGTAGACGAACACCAGCAACGAATAGCCCAATCCGAACACCTTCTGTCGTCCTGACTTGAACGGACACGAGGACTGCGGCTGGCGGATGCTCGTGGTTTTCAAATCCACCAGTAGTTCCGGGAGATCGATTCCGCTCGCCGCGTTCCCTTCGACGAAGGTGAATCGCTCCAGCAGGTACTTGCGGAACGTCAGCTCTAGGTATGTGCCAACCGCCTTGCCATCCGTGACACCGTACAGCGTGGGTTCATCGTGCAGGGACTCGACTGCCGCGAACTCGTTCGCTGTCGCTTGCAGGTGCGGGATAGTCAGCGGTGGCTTCTTCGCCTTCTTCGCCATGCGTCATCAGAGTACCGCACAGACACCGAGCGGACAATCGACGGCGCGCTCAGGCCGATTCGCCGGCAGCTTCAGGCCGGCGCTACGGGACCCAGCGTCGCCCCGGCATCGGCAGCGCCCTAGCAGCAATTTTCGCCGGACAGCTCCGATGCCTGTCTGATCCAACTCGCCAGGAGCTCCTCGTCAACCTGGTCGCCTTCGCGGATGTCGAGGTAGCGCGTGTTCTTGTCGTTGCTGGGGCCGGGCGGGGGCGGTCAGCTCTGCCGCTTCACCATCTCTGGCACGCACACCGGCACGTACGGCGGCGTGCAGCCCTTTGACACCGGCCAATCCTTGTACAACCCGATCTTCTCGCCGATGGCGATGGCGCGCTTGCGATGCTTGGCAAAGTTGATGCCGATCGCCGCCAGCGCCGCATTCATCGTCCATTGCGTCTCCGGCGGCGCATCAGCCATCTCCGAGTCGATGCGACCCAGCAGCGCCGGCAAGTCAAGTCCTTCAACATCCTTCCCCCCCTTGTTGATCCGGCTCGCAGTCAGGTTCCACCCCGCGCGAGCCGCCCAGCCGTCGTCGTCCTTCATCCACTTGATGCGAAGCGTCTCCTTGTCGGCGGGGGGCTGTTCCTTGACGATGTACGCGTTGAGCCAGTCCGCCACCCACGCGAACTTGGCCGCGCGCACCATCTTGTCCAACTCCGCAGCCGAGAGCGACTTGGGCTTCATCAGCAGGATCGCCAGCAGTTGGGCGTCGATGTTGCCGGTCTTCCAGAGTTGCAGCGCCAGCGCGTGATCGGTCTTGATCTTTTTGGCGAGCGTGCGGAGATCGCCCATCGCGACGCCGAACTGCTTCATCTTGCCGGCGCCATTCTTGATGTTGAAGGCACGGCGTTTCTCATCGCCGAGAGATTCGAGTTTCGTGAGCGTTTCCTTGAGATTCATGGGCGCGATTGTAGCGGAGGGGCAACAGCGCCTGCAAGCGATTGGCGATCAATCGCCCCGACGATTCACCGGCTACTGGGGGGCGGCCACGGGGCAATTCATGCTTTTGCCAAACATCCCAGACCGATCGAAGCAGCAAGGGCGTCGCTTGCCTTTGGCGAGCATGTCGCAGGCGTTCGCGATCCGCCGCCCGCGAGTCTCTGCTTGCTTGGCGGAGGTGATCCAGTGAATGAAATCCCAGCGCGCGGCGGACGTGATGTCCGTCCATGCCTCCCGCGCCTTCGGGGCGGCCGCGAGGGCCTTCCGCAGATCGGCAGGCACCTTGGGCTCCGGCTCCTCTGCCACCGGCGCGATTTCCAGCGTGACGACGTCGCCCGCCTGCAAGACCCGCCCTTGACGCAGTGGTTGCCGCTTCGCGGCTCGGATCGCGCTGCGATCACCGAGCGGTGCTCGGCCCGCTGCGTCAAGGGCCGCCGCTTCGCGCATCTTCCGGTCCACTTTGAGCCAGTGGCCTCCTTGGCCGTCCGGCTCGAGCGTGGCTCGAAAGGGGAAGCCATTGAGAGTGCCTTCAACTGTCGTCTGCCCCCGCGAGGGGAGCTTCGCACTGGCTTCCTTGGGTAGGGTCAGAAAGGTCCAAGAGACGGCCTTTGCGGTCGCCGCCGGCCTGAAGAGTGTCGCACTGAAACGGATCGTAGAAGCGGTTTTGGAATCGTCAAGCTCGCGAATGCGCTGGCCCTTGACACGGCAACCCGAGCGAAGCTCGGCGGTCGCATCGCGACCGGCGCCGCAAAGCGGCACGCGGCGAGTCAAGGGCTGCTGCCGCGTCAAGGGCTGGTCAATCATCTGCGAGGCGGAGTTGGGCGTTTTGGAGCTATCTTTTTGCGGCACGGATGGTCTCCTTCGTGGGCTTGCGGACTGCTGACTTGGCGATCGCCTTGCGCGGTTTGGCCGCCATCGCGGCGGGCACGACGGAGCGGGCGGGGTGGACCTTAAAAGTTGGCATCGCTGCTCCCCCAGTACTCGATTCTCGGCCATCCCGCAATCCGCGAGCGCGCCGTTTACGGGCGCTGGAGGCCCAACGTGCACAAGGCCGCAAGGATGCCAAGAACGTGCTTCGACTTCCGCCGATCCGGCAGATCAAACAACAACTGCGGCAAATGGTCTGGAATGAAGCGGTCATCAAAGTGGCGAAACTCAGTCATGAACGTGCGGTCATCCGTCGATTGGAGAAACTTTTGGCAGTATAGAATCAGTCAGTTTGAGTAATATAGAAAGTGTAACGGCGCGGCGCGGGGGTAGCGCGAGAGCGGCATCCTCGCTGCCGGCTCTTGAAGGAAGTACACTATTCGGAGGAAAGCGATGGGAATGGGAATGATGCGTGGTTTGTTGATGGCGATGTTGGCAATGTGGATGATGTCTTTAGGGCGCTCTTAGATGTTCCCCGGTACGCTGTGACGACGCTATGGGTTCCGTGCGATAGACTTCGGTGCGGCGGTTCGCTCGGCGCGCCGACTTCGGTCATCGCACGTAGCAGGGAGTGAGTTCACACCAGGGAGGATCATGGCCCAGGGAACTACAACTCGTTTTTCGGCGGCAATCCGCGAGGTCCAGCCGGCATCGGCCAGAGCGGGTGGCGGTCTTCGCACCGTACTGTTTTCCGTCGGCGACGGCATGTTTCTCCTTACCGTCGGCGTCGCCGCCGCCGCATGTATGCGACTTGTAGATTCGCTGGGGTGGAACTCCGTACTCGCCTGGATCGTTGGAATGAGCTTGGCGATGCTGCTACAGACCCTCCTTGCGTTTGCCGCAGCGCCACTACTGGGCTCGATCGAGACGATGGTGCCCTCGATGGTCGTCGCCATGACCTGTCCGATGGTGCTCGACTTCCTCGAAATGATCGGCGTGGACCTTGGGTGGTCGTGGTCCGTTGCATTTGGCGCCGGATTCGGCTTTGCGATGTCCGTGTTCGTCGTGGGTTACGGCGTACTATGTCGAAAGTCGCTCCGACGGGTCGGTGTTCTTCGATAAGACAAGCCGTGTCAAAGATTTGGGATCTGCGCGCTCGACTCTACGACGTGTGCGAGGGGTCCGACCTCCGCCGCGGGCCGGCCAAGGCCGACCTTTTTCGGTACATGCGGGGCCGAACGCTCTTCGTGGCCGTCGGTACGGGGTTGGACATCAAACGCTTTCCACCCGGGCTGGAAATCGTCGGCATCGACATCAGTGAGGCCATGCTTCGCCGGGCCGAACCGCGAGCGCACCGGTACCCCGGACCCTTGAGGCTTTTGCAGATGGATGCGGCGCATTTGGGCTTCGCCGACGCATCGTTCGATACCGCCGTAACGTCTTGCACGATGTGTTCGGTCCCGGACCCGGTCCGTGCGCTTCAGGAACTGCACCGCGTACTACGCCCGGGCGGGTCACTGCTGATGTTTGAACATGTTCGTAGCCGCAATCCCGCATTCGGTCTGGCACTCGACTGGATGACGCTTTGGACGCGGTTGAGCGGTACAGAGATGAACCGGGACACGGTTCAGAACGCCGTCGCAGCGGGCTTTCGGATCATCAGCATCGGAAGCGCGTACTTGGACATCGTTTTGGCCATTCGCGCAGCGAAGGATGCTTCCCAGAAAAACCACGCGCGGGGTGAGGCTCAGCGGGGTCCGCGAGGTTTGACGCGCACTCTTCCCGTCCGATAGCATGATCGCCATGCGAACGACGTTGGCAATCTGCGCGAGCGCGATCTTTTCAGCAGCGTGCCTCGGCCAGCAGGACTTTTCCGGCGTGGAGATCAAGACCACGTTGGTGGCGGGGAAGGTTTATATGCTGGAAGGCCGCGGCGGAAACATAGGCGTTTCCGTCGGATCAGACGGCATCCTGATCGTCGATGACCAGTTCGCCCCGCTGGCGGATAAGATCAAGGCCGCCCTGGCCAAGCTGGGCAGCGACAAGCCCAAGTTCATTCTCAACACCCATTGGCACGGCGATCACGTGGGCGGCAATCCGCACTTCGGCCGCGACGGGACCATCATCGCTCACTCCAGCGTTCGGGGCCGCCTCTCCGTCGAGCAAGAGCTTTTCGGCAAGGTTGTCGAACCGTTGCCCAAGGAAGGTCTTCCCGTGGTGACCTTCAACGATTCGCTCACCGTGCACTTCAACGACGAAGAAATCCGAGTGTGGCATTTGCCCCATGGGCACACGGACGGCGATTGCGTGGTCCTGTTCACCAAGTCCAACGTCGTGCACATGGGCGACCACATGTTCGCGGGGATGTTCCCCTTCGTCGATCTGGATCACGGCGGCAACGTCGAGGGGATGGCGAAGAACGTCGCCAAGGTGATCGGCCAACTTCCGTCACACGTAAAAATCATCCCGGGCCACGGTCCGCTCTCGACGCTTGACGATCTCAAGACGTTTCATCGCATGTTGGTTGAAACGTCGAAGATCGTGAAGGACCGGATCGCCGCAGGCAAGACGCTCGAACAGATCAAGGCCGAGGGCCTTCCCGACCCCTGGAAGAGCTGGGGCAACGGGTTCATTAAGACCGACGCCTGGCTGGATACGATTTACAAGAGCGTGTCGAGTAGTCCATAAACACGCTACCAGTACCGGTCTAAACCGTAAGTAAGGCGCGGTCTTTCTTTGATGCGAACTTTGACTGTTGTCGGCACGATCGAGCGGCGAGCTTGGGAGCGCGCTGCGCCAGTACAGTCATGTGCTGACCTGGACTCCTGCGGCTACCGGCGATTCTTCCACAGCGCGGAGTACTTCAGCCGCGAGATAAAGCCTGTTCCTCTGCCTTCCTGTTACTTCTTCCAACATTCCGCGGGCCATGAGCTTTTCGATGTTGAGCTGTGCCGCGCGAGGCGTCACGTCGAGCAGTTCAGCGGCGTCCGAGATTGTAACGAATGGCTGACTGAATAGTCTGTCGACAAGCTTGTGAAGGAGGGCGGAGGATCGCGCGGTGTGACAATCGGTATGAAAACGGTCGCGCAGTTTCAAGAGACGACTTGACCGTAGAACGGCGTCCTCGGCTTGTTCTCTGACGCCGTTCAAGAAGAAAGCGATCCACTTGTTCCACGCTCCCGCCGTGCTCACATGAAGGAGGCGCTCATAGTAGGCATCGCGTTCCCGATCGAAGTATGCACTTAAATATAGGAGCGGGTTCGGCAGCAAACTTTCCGCACAAATCAGAAGCGAGACTAACAGCCGCCCAATTCGACCATTGCCGTCACCGAAGGGGTGTATGGATTCGAATTGGTAGTGGATCAGCGCAAGCCGAACAAGTGGAGGGAGGTCGTTCGGTTCATGTAAGAACCCTTCGAAGGTATGCAGCGCCTGCTGCATCTCAGGCGGAGGCGGTGGGACAAACCTCGCGTCACGCAGCGCGCAACCGGGAGGTCCCAGGTAGTTTTGGTGTCGTCGAAACTCACCCGGTGTTTGGTTTTTTCCTCTGACGCCGTGCATGAGCCGCCCATGGGTTTGTCGAATAAGGCGGAGGCTCATTGGGAGTTCTGTCTGTTTTAGAGCGAACTCCAAAGCGTGAACATAGTTCATCACCTCGCGAAGATCGCCCTGGGCCGTGTTGGGCTTCTGTGTCGCCTCAGACTCAAGCAGTTGCGCAAGGGTGGTTAAGGTGCCCTCGATCCTGCTGGATAATACCGCTTCACGGCGGATGAAGGGCCGGATCAGGAGGTGAGGATTCGGGATGTTATGGGCCGCCCCAGCGAGTCGTCCCAGCGCTTGGTCAGCGGCGGAGAGCACCTTCACGAGCGGTCCGTCGAAGTCGAGCGCCGGTGGAAGCGGCGCCGGAACAAAGGCCCATTGATCCTCGACGGTCTTTACCAGCCGACCGGGTGCATCTTTCGAAAAATCAGATGCTTGCAAACTGGTTTTCTCGCAATGCTAAACAACTTACCTTCGCTGAGCCAGAAAGATACTTTCGGCGTCATAAGTATCATAATCGTCTGAGAAATCAAATTATCGGTCCAGGCAAAGGATCAGACTTTCAAGAATCACTTCCGATCGACGTGTTTAGACGGGCACCAAGTTTCGGTTTTTTCGCGGTTTTGAGCGCGATTTTCTAGTAGGCCGCGGAATCCGGGCGGACGATTTGGAATTTACCAGCGACTTTTTGTTGGATTTAGGTTTGGCAGGCGCGGTCGGCTTGGGCTTCCTGCCACCCTTAGAGACCAAACGTCGAGGTTTGCTTCCGAGTGCGATGGCGGCCTGGGCGGCGGCGAGGCGGGCGATGGGCACGCGGAACGGGCTGCACGAGACGTAGTCCAGGCCGATCTTCTCACAGAAGTGGATCGACTTTGGATCACCGCCGTGCTCGCCGCAGATACCGAGTTTGAGCGTTGGCCGAGCCGACCGTCCCTTCTCCACGGCCATCTTCACGAGCATTCCCACGCCCTCGACGTCAAGTGATTGGAAAGGATCGTGGGGGAAGATTGGACCGGTCGGTGATTGTCGATTGTCGATTGTCGATTGTCGATTGGACGAATGGGGCAAGTCGCCTCCGATTGCCGCGGACGATTGCGAAAGGGCACCAGTGTCGCTGAGATAGTCTGGGAGAAACCGTCCTGCGTCGTCGCGGGAGAGGCCCATCGTGAGCTGGGTGAGGTCGTTGGTGCCGAAGCTGAAAAACTCGGCGGACTCGGCCATCGAATCCGCCAGCAGCGCCGCCCGCGGCGTCTCAATCATCGTGCCGACCAAGTAGGCCAGCTTGCTCTTGTTCTCGCCCAAGATCGAACCCGCGACCGCTCGCGTGCGCTCCACCAGGATTGACAACTCTTTCGCATCGATGCTAAGGGGGATCATGATCTCGGGAAGCACGTCGATGCCTTGCGCGCTGCAACGGACGGCGGCCTCGATGATCGCGCGGACCTGCATTTCAAGGATTTCCGGGAAGGTAATGCATAAACGGCAGCCGCGATGGCCCAGCATGGGGTTGGCCTCGTGAAGCTGATCGACACGGCGCTGGATATCATTGATCGTGACGCGTTTGCCTTCTAAAGCTTGACGGGCCTCCGAATCCCACAATGACAGCATGGATAATTCGTCGCGGATGTGGGCGTTAAGCTCGTCGGCAACGGCTTGCTGGCCGGCCCGGTTGTCGTGTTGCGGCAAAAACTCGTGCAGCGGCGGATCGAGCAGACGTACCGTGACCGGTCGGCCGGCCATCGCCTTGAAGATCCCTTCGAAGTCGTCGCGCTGGAAGGGCAAAAGTTTTTCCAGCGCCCGGCGACGAGCCACCTCGTCGTCGGCAACGATCATCTCGCGCATGGCGCGGATGCGCAACGGCTGCGACGGGTCGAAGAACATATGCTCCGTTCGGCACAGGCCGATGCCTTCGGCGCCCAGTTCGATGGCTTTTTCCGAGTCGGCGGGCGTGTCGACGTTGGCCCGAATTCCCAATCTTCGCCGCTCATCGCACCAGCACATCAGCATTTCATATTCGAGGGGCGCTTGCGGCGGGACCAAGGGTATCGCGCCCTCGAAAATTCGCCCCGTATCTCCGTCGAGGGTGATGGCGCTGCCTTCGCGGAGCGTTCGACCGTTGAGCGTCAAACGTTTGTCGGCGTAATCGACGGCAAGAGCGTCGCAGCCGACGATGCAGCACTTGCCCCAGCCGCGAGCGACCACCGCGGCGTGCGAAGTCTTTCCGCCGGTGGCGGTGAGGATGCCGGCGGCGGCATACATTCCTCCGACGTCCTCCGGCGACGTTTCCTTGCGAACCAGGATGACCGTCGCTCCCGCCTTCGCCCGGACTTCGGCCTGCTCGGCGGTAAAGGCGATTTCCCCGGATGCAGCGCCGGGCACTGCTCCGATTCCTTCGCCGAGTTGCCGGCGTCTCAATTCGTCGGATGAAAAACTCGGATCGAGGACCGGAAAGAAAAGGCGCTCTATATCCGCCGCCGTCACTCGTTGAATGGCTTCGATTCTGGTGATGATGGGCTTGGCTGCGGCGACGGCATATTTTTTCGGCAGGAGGCGTTTCTTCACCAGCCCTTTTGCGACGGAAGCGGACAGGACCGGTCTCGTCGCCTGATCGACGGCGATTTTGAAGGCCGCCTGAGGTGAACGCTTCCCCGTGCGGCATTGCAGCATGTAGAGCTTGCCTCGCTCGATGGTGAATTCGAGGTCCTGCATGTCCTTATAGTGGACTTCGAGGATCACGCGCATGGCTTCCAACTGCTCGTACACCTCGGGCATGAGCGTGTGAAGTTCCTCCAGGCGCCGCGGCGTGCGCACTCCGGCGACGACGTCCTCGCCTTGGGCGTTGATCAGAAAATCGCCGTAAAACATGCACTCGCCGGTGCTTGGATCACGGGTGAAGCACACCCCCGTGCCGCAGTCGTCGCCCATGTTTCCAAAGACCATCTGGCAAACGTTGACCGCGGTGCCCGAAAGGCCGGTGATGTTCTCCACGCGTCGATAAGTCACGGCCTTTTCCGCCATCCAACTATCGAACACCGCGTTGATCGCACCCCGTAATTGCTCAAACGAGTCCTGGGGAAACTCTTGCCCACAGTCCCGTCGGTAAACCTCCTTGAAGCCGCTGACGAGCTCTTCGAGTTCCTCGTGGTTCACGTCCGTGTCTAAGACCTTGGCGTCGGCCGGTCGATCCAGGCGGCGGCGGGTTCGGGTGTTCTTGATTTCGTCGAAAGCGGCCTCGAAGCGCTCGCGGTGAATGCCCTTGGCCGTTGAACCGTACATCATGATGAGGCGGCGATAGGCGTCTAGCGCGAAACGGCGGTTGGACGATGCCTCGGCCAGTCCCTCGACGGAGGCGTCATTAAGACCCAGGTTGAGGATGGTTTCCATCATCCCCGGCATGGACCGGGCCGCGCCGGAACGCACCGACACAAGCAGAGGATTCTTTGCCGCGCCGAATTTCTTCTTGGCGGCGCGCTCAAGCTGACGGAGGTTGTCGCGGACTTCCTTCTCCAACCCCGCCGGCCAGGTATGGCCGCGTTGGTTGTAGGCCGCGCACGCTTCGGTGGAGATGGTGAATCCGCCGGGGACCGGCAGGCCGATGCGGGTCATTTCCGCCAAGCCCGCTCCCTTGCCGCCCAGCAGCTCCTTCTGATTCCCGCGCCCGTCGGCCCGACCGTTCCCGAAGAAGTAAACCCATCGTCGTTTTGCCATAAACGTATCCTACCAAACCACGCGGTGCCGCACAGCCCGGAAAACAATCTCCATTCGCTTAATAGCGGTAGTGGTCGGGCTCCTGCGGGCCGTCAAATGGGTACGCCGATCTTATCGACCTGCTCGGAGTGGTCAGTGGGCCGGGAAAGGGCCAGTTGCGAGTTATCTGTCAGTGGGATATACTCCAACCTAAGGTATAAGATGCGCGATGCAGATTTTGCCTGGCTCACCGATCACAGCGCGGAACTCTTCCGTCGATACGCGGGGAAGTGGATTGCCGTGCGCAACGGCGAGATCATTGGCGTTGGCGATACGGCCACAGAGGCGGCCCAGCAAGCTCGACAAAGGGCCGAGGACACCGACTTCATCCTCGAAGCGCTCGACTCTGATGCGGGGCTTCTCCAGATTGCGTGAGATTCTGAGCTAGTGCCGTTTCCAAAAAGGTCGTTCGGGTTCCGCCCATGCGGCGTTACAGGAATGCAGTTTTTCCGAGCCGCGACCGTCAGGGAGCGGGCAAAGGCAAAACGGTATGACCTTTCTAGAAACGGCACTAGGTTAGCGGGCTGGCTTCTGCCCTCACCTTCTCAATGAGTTCACCTAACTGGTTGTCGGCAAAATGCTTCACCTTGCATTTTTCAAAGAGGTTCGTGATCCGCGGTCGCAGACTAGACAGCTCGGGAGTGAACCGTGATGCCACAACCAGTTCCATACCCTTCGACTCTGTGCCGCTAAACTTCGCGAAAAGGTCTTTTTCGAACGAGACTAGTTCGGCCTGCTTGAGGGCCTCCTTTTCTGAGCCAGTGAACCCGCATGTACGAATGAGGTTCCAAACACCGTTCCTGTACGCGTAGGGAATCTTCCTGATCTCCCCCAACACAGGGACCGTTACTTCCTTGTTAAACTCGATCCGACTAATCAGTTCCGGACTTGTGAAGGCGGCCTGCAACTCCGGAAAGGCGACTTTCTCACGCGGATGGAACACATGACCCCCAACCAGGTCGTCGAAGAGTGAACGCAGTTCTGCCGCCGGGTCGGCGCACTTCAGCGGGCGCAAGGGTGTAATCCTTAGCTGGTTCGCCCGCGTCGCGATGAAACGTTCCACGTCATCCATCGTTCGGAAAGCATCGCGTTCAAGCTCAAAGCGCCGACAGAAGGCCTTCTTGAAAGAGTTGAGCTGCGCGCGGTCGAAACTTCCTTTCCCGAAGAACTGGGTGACGCGTCTGGTGCTCTTTGATACTTCCGCCTTGATGAACGATTTGCCAGGGCAGTAGAGCAGTACGCCAATGTTGGCAGCTTCAAGCCTGGAGGCGTCCGGGCAGAATTGAATTAGACTGTAGTACGCACGTTCGCCGGCCATAATCGTCGCTCCCCCAATCGCAGATCAAAGCCAAAGCTGACCTGTCTCGCTCATCATTGTCTGTCCGATACTATCCTCGATCGTATCGGCTACATAACTTGCACGTCTCGACAACAGTTCTACGATCGCTCTCCTTACCTTGGTCGTCAAATTCCATTCCGTCGGAATTGTATCGACGAGCGATGCGCCAAGGTGCTGGTCGAATACGGCAAGCCGTAGAAGCCAAGGGCGAATCGAAATGCGCGTTACAAATGGCCTGAACAACGGAAAGAGACCGTAAAGTCGGTCGTCCCGGACCGTGTGAATATGGGCTAACGCCTCCGTAAGGTCTTTTCCCCATGCCAAGCACGCCGAATGATCAATGGCCTTCAAAACTGGGGGGTCGGCCGAGCCTTTCTCAACGGAAAGGAAGACATTGTCCGGGCGCGGCTTCCAGTGCGTCCCGGGCGGCGGGTACCGGTCAGGGTTCCGCAGCCACGTATCAAGTACGACAATGCCCGGGATTGTATTTTCATGGTTGCTGGTCTGCTCGAGCTGCCCCGGAACGTTGCTCCAAGTTTCGCCTTTCTCCCACCGAATTACAATGGCCGGCCCCGCTTTGGCACGGCGTCCGTGTCCGAGCGGAATCTCGTCGTCCTCAGTCACCTTCATGATCGCAATGTCATATGTCGCAAGACCGAGCCAAGCGGCGAGCTTTGTTCCGATCCATTCACATGCCAAAGCATGGGGTCCTTCCTTGTTGCCTAACGCTTTGATGAGGGCTTGCCCCGCGTCGGTAACGATGATGGCGGGGCCCGTACTCGTGGGGATCGATTCGACCCATCTCTTGAACGTGGTTGGCTGCCATGCTTCCGAACCCGCGTTGAGCACGGCTCATCTCCTCCGCGTGTCCTATGCTACGGTCCTGTTCCTAATACCGATAGTGTTCCGACTTGTACGGTCCATCCAAGGGTACGCCGATGTACTCGGCCTGGTCCGGGCGGAGCTTGGTCAGCTTCGCGCCGAGTTTGGCTAGGTGCAGTCGAGCGACCTTTTCATCGAGGTGCTTGGGCAGAATGTATACCTTCTTCTCGTAACGTGGCCCGCTCCCTCCCGGTCGCGGCTCTGATTGCGGCCCGCTCCCTGACTGTCGCTCCTCTTCGTGCCTTCGTGCCTTCGTGCCTTCGTGCCTCCGGTCTCTGGCGTTTTGCCATAGCTCCATTTGTGCGATCACTTGATTGGAAAAGCTGTTGCTCATGACGAAGCTGGGATGTCCCGTGGCGCAGCCGAGGTTCACCAACCGCCCTTCGGCGAGCACGAGAATGCAGTGCCCGTCGGGGAAAACCCATTTGTCCACCTGCGGCTTGATGTTCTCCTTGCGCACGCCGGGGAAGCGCTTCAGCCCGGCCATGTCGATTTCGTTGTCAAAGTGCCCGATGTTGCAGACGATGGCTTGATTCTTCATCTTAGCCATATGCGCCGCGAGGATGATGGCCTTGTTGCCGGTGGCGGTTACAAAGACGTCGGCGGTGGACACCACGTCCTCGAGCGGCAGAACCGCATACCCTTCCATCGCGGCTTGCAGGGCGCAGATGGGATCGATCTCGGTGACAACGACGCGACACCCTTGCCCGCGAAGGCTCTGGGAGCAGCCCTTGCCGACGTCGCCGTAGCCGCAGACGACGCCCACCTTGCCCGCGAGCATTACGTCCGTCGCCCGCATGATGCTATCGACGAGCGAATGGCGGCAGCCGTAGATGTTGTCGAACTTGGTCTTGGTGACGCTGTCGTTGACGTTGATCGCGGGGAAGAGCAGCGTGCCCGCCTCTTGCCGCTGATAAAGTCGCTTGACCCCGGCAGTGGTTTCTTCGCTGACGCCGACGATATCTTTGACCACGCGGTGCCAACGCTGCGGGTCCTTTTTCAATTCCTCACGGATCAGGGCGAGGATAATGGCCTCTTCCTCATTGTTCGCCCGGTCAGGGTCGGGCAGCTTGCCGGACTTGGCAAAGGCGTTCTCGGCCTCGTAGCCCATGTGAATCAGGAGCGTCGCGTCGCCGCCGTCGTCAACGAGAAGGTTGGGGCCGCCCTCGGGGAAAGCGAACGCTTGGTTGGTACACCACCAGTATTCCTCCAGCGTTTCGCCCTTCCAGGCGAAGACGGGCGTGCCGGCCTTGGCGATCGCGGCGGCGGCGTGGTCCTGCGTGCTGAAGATGTTGCAACTGCACCAGCGGACGTCGGCTCCAAGCTTGGCCAGGGTCTCGATGAGCACGGCCGTCTGGATGGTCATGTGCAACGAGCCGGTGACGCGGGCCCCGGTAAGGGGCTTGCTCGGGCCGTACTCCTCGCGGATGGCCATCAACCCGGGCATCTCGTGCTCGGCCAGGACGATCTCCTTGCGCCCGAAATCGGCCGAACTCAGGTCCGCTACTTTGAAATTCTCGATGGCAGTTGTCATCATGCGCTCCGGTTTGCTGAATAACTTCCCCCATTTTAGCGGCCCCAAAAAACCAATTGCCGCCAAACCGAGGGTTCCATGCTAACATTCTTGGACGCAGGAACCAACCGGGTGTACCCATACGGACATTGACCCGGATCGGATCGGGAGGGATGATGGGTGGAGCCGGGGGTTGCGGACTTCACGGCACTATCGCCCCGACCACCTTCGAAGGGAACCCAAGCGGTGCCTGAGCGTCCAAATCCAAGGAAAGGCGAGTTTTGCGGACGGTCGCCCGATTCGATATGGGTGGAGGATGCGGAATTGGTTGCCCGCGTCAAGCAAGGCCGGACCGAGGCCTATGGAGAGTTGGTTCGGAGGTACCAGGACCGCGTGTTTAACGCCTGTTGGCGGATATGCGGTCATTTGGAGGATGCCCGCGACCTGACGCAGGAAGCGTTCCTCAAGGCCTTCGAGGGGCTGAGTGCCTTCCGGCAGCAGAGCGGGTTCTATACCTGGATTTTCCGCGTCGCGGTCAACCTGTCGCTCTCCCATCGGCGAAGCGTCCATCGACGACGAACGGTGTCGCTGGATGCCGGGTCGGCGGTGACAGGGACGCAGGCCGAAGAGTTGGTCAAGCGGGTGCGGGACGAGTCCGGCAACGACCCCACCCACGGTCCGGGTGACGCCGAGTTGAACGCCGCAGTCGCGCGGGCGCTGCAAACCCTCGACGACGATCAGCGTGCGGTGATCGTGCTGCGGGACATCGAAGGGTTCGATTACCGGGAGATCGCGGCGATCTTGCGGATTCCGCCCGGAACGGTGAAATCGCGGTTGTTTCGAGCGAGGATTGCAATGCAGCAAGCAATCGACCCGGCCTTATCGCCGGAACACTCAAAGCGAATAGGTGATGGCCAGGATTGATCGAGAACAGTTGGGCGAATTGTTGTCGGGCTACATCGACGGCGAGCTTGACCCGCGCGAGCGGCAGATCATCGAGCGCGTGTTGCGCGAGGATGAGTCGGCGCGACAGTTGCTTGCGGACCTGCGACGTACCGCTCAGGCGGTATCGTCGCTGCCGCGCCATGCCGCCCCCGCGTCGATTCTGGGCGACACTCAGGCGGCCCTCGAACGATCGGCCCTACTGGACGATTTTCCGGATCCCCGCGCGCATCAGACGCGCGGCCGGTCGTCCTGGACCGCGCGATGGGCGATGGCCGCGATGCTCGGCCTGGTGCTCGTTACGGGATGGTGGTTCACAACCGAACAGTCCCGACGCAGTTCCCAAGGCAAGTCCGAGCTTGCCCAGCGAGCCCTCCCGGACGTCGGCGCCGCGAAGGACAAGGGCGAAGTCCATGCGGGCATGGAGAAAGCCACCTCCGAGCGAGCGTCCCGGGCGAAAGAGGTTTCGCCGCCCCGCGCTGTTTCCGAGCCCGATCGCACCCCTGCGTCGGCCGTTGCGACCATCGACCAGCAACTCGCCGCCGGCGTCGATCCCACCATATTCCGCGGCCAAACATTCGCCGCCGAACCCGTTCGTCTCCAAATCACCGTTCGCGACGAACCCGAGCGCGAGGCCGTCGCGACAAGAATCGCGGCCGCGCTCGCCCAACAACAACTTGCCGACCTGGCCTTGGCCCCCGCCGCGCGAGCCGACAAAACCGGTTCACTCCAACGCTTTTACTACCGTGGAAAGGCGGGCGTGAATTATGAGACCGCGGCCGAGGAGCAAATCCTGGTGCGCGCATCGCCGCAACAGATCGACCAATTGCTCACCGAGCTTTCCGGGCCGAATCGGCCCGAAGAGGCAGTTGCCTTTGTCGCCGGGCCGATCACGGTGCGCGGCGTGGAAAAGAGCCGCAGCATTGTGCAACTGCTCGGCGAGCAGCAGGGCGGAGTGTCACGAAACGAGTCGAAGAGCAACGATCCGTCGAACCTCGGCGAAAAAGTGGCGGCGGCGGACGCCGACCGGTCGCCCGCGGACAAACCGGCGGCTCCCAACGGCGGGCTGGCTGACGGACTACTGAAGATCGTAGGCATCGATTCCGAGCTGCTGACCGAAGGGCCCAAGTCTGCCGATGAGCCGGTTGATCTTTCCGAGAAGTCCACGGCCGAGGCCGGATCCAGGCGCTCACCTGACGATGCCGCGGACGAATTGGCCGATGCCGATGCCGCCAGGAGCGGGACACCACTTGAAGGAAAAGCGAAAACCGCAGCCACAACGTCGGCGGCCGCTCCCGCGTCACGCCAACCACCCTCGCCGCCGTCGCTGGTCGATCGCCGACTTCGCGCCGCCGAATCGTCCCGGGAGTCGGGAAAGGACGTCGACCGGACCCGCCGCGCCGAACCCACCTCGGCTGTGGCGGATGCCAGCGTAACGTTGATTATTCAAATCATCGAAACCACGTTGGCAAATCAACCTCCCCCACCTGCCAAGACGAAACCGGATCCGCCCCCATCGCGCAAAATCGCGGAGTGATGGCGACGATGCACGGGCGCGACTCCCGCGCCGCCTGCTCATCGAGTATTGCGAATGGGCGGCGGATGATCGAAGATGGGGCCTGCGATGGCAAGCGGCCCTACAACATCCGAAGCGATCGGTTCCGCGATCGCCGCCACCCCGTCGCCCTCTCCCGCGAGATGGTGGTGGGCGACGGCGGCGGGGACAATCGTCTCGCTTCCGCTCTCCTGGCTCCTCTCCTACGCGGCCATGTTGCCGTTTTACATCGGCCTGTTCTTTTTCATGCTTTTCGGGCTGGTGATCGGCGCCGTGACGTTCCGCGTCGCCGCCCCGGGAAGGCCCTACCGTCGCTTCGCCGTTCTTACCGGGACGACCCTGATTGTCGTCGTTTGCTGGTCGCTCTCCCTCGTGAAGGAAAGCCGCGACTTTCCCGCGGACATCGCCGACGACACCGTGCGACGCAGCCGCGACATCGGGCGGCAGTCCGCGGACGACTATCGTACGGCCGTCGCCCAGGAGGTTCGAGCTTTTCTTCGCGTGCGTCATCCGCCCGGCGGCGTCTTGGGCTATGCCCATTGGATGCTGCTCGAAGGAGAGATCAAGAAAGGCGCTATTCCCTCCTTTGACCAGACCCTTCGCCGCTCCCCGGCTCGAATCGGGTGGGCCGTTCGCGTCGTGTTGTCGATCGCCCTGCTCGCTTTCGCGCTCGGCTCTCAAACACTCCCCCTCAGCCGCCCAACCGACCCCGCCGCTGCACCTTCGGTCTCGTAGCGTCGCCCATAGTGCGTGGCGCGGCAGCGACGTGACTCTTGACCCCGAAGGGGTCCACGATCGTAGCCGGGGGTAAGCGCAGCGCCACCCCCGGAATCAAGTCCTCTAATTTTCCCCCCTCTCCCCTTGAGGGGAGAGGGTCAGGGTGAGGGCAAAGAATCCCCCTCTCCTCTCGGGAAAGGCCCGAGGTGAGGGTCGCGATCATCCCATTGCCGCCGCCCGCCCGACTTGTTGCGATGCATCTGCATACACTCTCTCTCCGATTTCTTTGACCCATTCGGAAAGGAAATTAAAATGGGCTATCTCATTTTTACACCCTGCGAGCTGTCTGTTGACTTCCTGAAGGATAAAACGGGTATCGACTCTCCAAATCTCATCGAGGTCAAGATGTAGTGGTTCAGCGTGAAATGGAGCTTGGGGTCGCTCGCACGCGCGAGTGTCCGTCGTGCTCCGATGTCTGAGTTTGGGGAGGCATGGGGGAATGCTCCGAACTGGCGAAAAGGGTTGGAGGCGGAGGGGTTGCTCCGCCGCCGCGACGTCCGCTGCGTACGCAAACGTCCGCTCACAAACCCGTTGATCGGTCAAGCTCGCAATCCCACCGCGCGCCCGTGAAGTTATTATGGTGGACTGATTGCTAATACGCTCGCTACGCGCGCGTTTCGCGCGGAGGTGCAGAGGAAAGATAAGATGCGCGAAAACGTGATTTGCCAAACAAACCCGGTAAAAAACAGGGTAAATCGCAGGTGACACGCTCTGACACTCAGGAAAATAATGTACTTGCAAAACGAACCCATTTGACAGTCCGGGTGGACAAAGTAAAGCAAGCGCGACTTTCGCTGGTCCCGTCCGCGGGCTTGCCCCACGCGGACAAGATCGCTGCGGATCGGAACTATTCCCATTCGATGGTGGCCGGGGGCTTGGAGGAGACGTCGTAGACCACGCGGTTCACGCCCTGCACCTCGTTGATGATGCGGTTGGAAATTCGGGCGAGGAGCTCATAGTCGATGTGCACCCAGTCGGCGGTCATGAAGTCGGTGGACTCGACGAAGCGGACGGCCACCACGTGCTGCCCTGCGTAGCTGCGCTCGTCGCCCATGACGCCCACGGTGCTGACGGGCAGCAAAACGCCGAAGGCCTGGGCGATCTTGTTGTACCAACCCGCGGCGCGGATTTCCTCGATGATGATCGCGTCCGCGGCGCGGAGCACACGCAGTCGCTCGCGCGTCACCGGGCCGATGACCCGAACCGCCAGACCCGGACCGGGGAACGGATGCCGCCAGACGATCTCTTCGGGCAAACCCAAGTGCTCGCCGACGCGGCGGACTTCGTCTTTGAACAAATCGCGGAGAGGCTCGACCAACTCAAATCCCAATTCCGCGGGCAATCCGCCGACATTGTGATGAATCTTGATGTTGGCCGCCTGGCCGCCGACGCTGTGCCCCGACTCGATCACGTCCGGATAGAGCGTGCCCTGGGCGAGGAAGCGGGCGTGCTTGATTTTCTTCGCTTCGCTTTGAAAAACGTCGATGAACTCGTGACCGATGATCCGCCGCTTCTCCTGCGGATCGGCGACCCCGTCCAACCGCTCAAGAAAACGATCCGCGGCGTCCACGACGCGGAGGTCGATCTTAGAATGCTGGCGGAAGGTGGACTCGACCATGTCCACTTCGCCGCTGCGCATCAAACCATTGTCCACGAAGATGCACGTCAGGCGGTCGCCGATGGCTTCGTGGATAAGGGCCGCGGCGACGCTGCTATCGACGCCTCCGGAGAGGCCGCAGATCACGCGATCGTTCGGCCCGACCTTGCGGCGAATGGCCTCGATGCCGTCCTTGACGACGTTGCCGACTTGCCAGTCGCCCGTGCATCCGCAGATGTCGTAAAGGAAATTGCGGATGATCTGACCGCCGCAGGGCGTGTGCGTGACTTCGGGGTGGAATTGGACTCCGTAGACGGGTTTGGTGCGGTGTTTCGCGGCGGCGTAAGGGCAATGCGCCGTTTTCGCCAAGGGAATAAATTCCGCGGACAGTTCCGTGACGATATCGCCGTGGCTCATCCAGACGGAGGTCTGGGCGGGCACGTGGGCGAGCAGCACATCCTGATCGACCACCTCGAGCGGGGTTCGTCCGAATTCCCTCGCTGCGCCCGGCTTCACATTGCAACCCAGCATGTCGCAGGCGAGCTGGAGCCCGTAGCAGATTCCCAGGACCGGCCGGCCGCTTTGCAGGATTTCCGGGCGGCAGCGCGGGGCGTCGGGAGCGTACACGCTCGACGGACCGCCGGAGAAAATCAGGCCGATGGCGTGATGGGCGCGTAGTTGTTCGAGCGTGACATCGGATGGCACGATGATGCTGTGCACATGGTTCTCCCGCACGCGGCGGGCGATCAGTTGGGCGTATTGGCCGCCAAAATCGAGGATGACTACGGTTGCGGGCTGCATCGACTCTCCGTCAAAAGTGCATGTTCAAGCGAACGAAAAGGAACTCGTGCAACGCATCCAAGCCCAACCACCAGGCGAGCGCTACGCCCGCGAGCACCGGCGGCGGCCCCAAGGTGCAAAACGTCATGACCCGGTTGCGCGTCCGGGCGGGAGCCGTTGCGCCAAGACGGATCAACCAGAACCACCACAGGGTGGCGGCCAAGCCTACGATGGCGCCGGCGATCAGCGAAATCCCCTGGTCCGTGGGATACCACGCCCATTTGCGCGTTTGGCCGATGAACGCCAGGGGGCGCAAAAGGCATATGGCGGTCCCGACGAGCACGGGAATCCACCAGGCTGTGCTATAGAGGAATGCCGCCGACATTCGCTGCTCGCCGCGGTACGTCCTCGAATGGGCGAAGGCGACGCCGCCGCGAATTAGGAACAGGAGGAGCCACGTCAGCGGAAGGGCGGCGAGACCCCCGATGACCGAGGCGATCAGGGTTTGCGCGGGATTCCACCATAAACCGGCGGGGATCTGCGGGGACTCGCCCGGCGGGTGCACACGGGGAGCGGCCGGCACGTGCAACCACCCGCGGCCCAGCGGTTTGGTCGGTCCACTCGGCTCCCCAACCGAGGACGCCCCGACCTCGCGCCAACCGACGCGCGTCGCCTGCAACCCGGCGATGCCTAAGGCAAGCCAGAGTACGTTGGTCCACGCGAACCGTTTGGCGGCCGCCGACGTGCGCATGAGGGCGATGTGCTTGAGGCGCTCCGAGCCGGCGGACCATACCCAGCGGCACATGGCCCACCAACCGGGATTGCCTTGGGCGTAGGACTTGGCATAGGGCGTGACATCGGCCCCGGTCACGCGGTTGTCCCCGAAGTCAAGGCCGCAAAGCGGACAGCGGGCGGCATCCGGCGGATCGACGCGCTGACCGCAGGCCGGACAACGAGAGACGGAGGTACGCGTATCTGTTTTCGCGTTCATCCTCCCGCCGAAACTGCGTCGACAGGTTCGGCGACCGCGGGCTCAATGCGGCGCTCGGCGTCGTAATCGAACCCCAATGATTGACGGCTGATACGACCGTCGCTTTCCATCACCGTCCACGGCGGGGTCGCCACGGCGCTCACCGGGAAAAACACGGTATTCACGAGAAACCGTCCGCGCCAATAGAAAAGGTGAAGATAGTCTTCGCCGGTCCAGGCGAAGCGACCATCGTCACTGCCTTTGTCCTCTGAGGAGTCTTCGAAATAGAGCGGTCCGTGCGTGATGCCTTCGTTTTCGGGTTGGAGTTCGAATGCGGCGTAGTCGCGCTGTCGAACAGTCGGTGCCGTAATCGCCGCACGAGCCCCGTCGACGGAAGCGGTGGTGATCTCCTGCCGCCCCGCCAGTTCGTCGCGGAAGGGATTGACCATCAACTGGCAACCGCTCGTGAGGATCACGGATATCCCCATGACCGCGCGGGCTAAAGCCCGCGGCTCGCGTCGGGTGACCGCGCGGGCTAAAGCCCGCGGCTCGGAAGTGATTGTTGAACGGTGATTATTCATTTCGATATTCGAAGGCATAGTTTTGAGATTCCTTTGTAATAACCACATCATGGGGATGGGACTCGACGACGCCGGCCGTGGTCACACGGTGGAAGGTCGCCTCGGACCGTAGTTCTTCGACCGTTTTCGCCCCGCAGTAACCCATTCCGGCGCGAATTCCGCCGACCATTTGATAGACAAAATCGGCCAGGGGCCCGCGGAAGGGGACCCGGCCCTCGATGCCTTCGGGAACAAGCTTTCCCCGAGAGGTAGTGGCCGACTGTCCGTAGCGCTCAGCGGAACCCTTGACCATGGCCCCGAGCGAGCCCATGCCGCGGTATTCCTTGAAGCGCCGGCCCTTCCAGGTGACGGTCTCGCCGGGGGATTCCTCCAGTCCCGCGAAGAGGGAGCCAATCATGACCGTATGGGCGCCGGCGGCGAGTGCCTTGGTGATGTCACCGGAGTGGCGGATGCCGCCGTCGGCGATGACGGGGATGCCGGCGGGTCCGGCGACGGAGGCGACGTTCACAATGGCCGTGAGTTGCGGCACGCCGACGCCGGAAACGACGCGCGTGGTGCAGATGCTCCCCGGTCCGATGCCGACTTTGAGGGCGTCCACGCCGGCGTCGATGAGGTCCTTGGCCGCCTCGGCGGTGGCAATATTTCCGGCGATGATCTGAATCTGGTACCGTCGGCGAAGCTGCTTGACGGTTTCGATGACGTTGTCGCTGTGGCCGTGGGCGGTGTCGACGACAATGACATCTACGTCGTTGGCGATGAGGCCCTCGACGCGGTCGTATTCATGGACGCCGACGGCGGCGCCGGCGCGGAGCCGACCACGGGCGTCCTTGCAGCTTCCGGGAAATTGCCGGCTGCGCTCGATGTCGCGCATGGTGATGAGGCCGGCAAGCTTATTGTTCTTGTCGACGAGCAGGAGCTTTTCGACCTTTGCCCGGTAGAGGATTTTCGCGGCGTCCTCGAGGGTGGTGTCGGGCGGACCGGTGACCAGGTCTTGTGCCGTCATGACCTCGCGGATTTTGAGGTCGTCGCGTTCCAGGAACTTCATGTCGCGGCTGGTGATGATGCCGACGAGCTTTCCATCTTCGCCGACGATGGGCACGCCGGAAATATTTTGCAACGACATGACCTCCTTGGCGCGGGCGACCGGGGCTTCCGGACCAAGGGTGACGGGGTCGAGGATGACGCCGCTTTCCGATCGCTTCACCTTGTGGACCTCGCGGCATTGGGCCTCGATGGAGAGGTTTTTGTGGATGATGCCGATCCCGCCCTCCTGAGCGATGGCAATGGCCAGGCGCGACTCGGTGACGGTGTCCATGGCCGCCGATACGAGGGGGATATTCAATCGAATGTCGCGGGTGAGCAGCGTGCCGACGTTGATCTGGTCAGGCAAAACGGTGGAGCGGCGGGGGACGATCAGGACATCATCAAACGCGAGCGCATCGGGGATAGTGAAGTTCTTCGCAGTCCGCGAAAGGGGATGTCCGGCAGCCATGAAACGGGTACCTTTCGTTCCTTGAGTACCTGGGGCTTCTCTTTATGGGGCGGGCGGGGTTTCGTCAAGGGGCGGCATGGCTTGGGCGGCCCACGGAACTACAATTAAGCATGGCGATGCATCTTCGTGCCTTTTTGCCTTGCTGTTACCCACATTTTTCTATTAGTGCTCCGCGCCTTGCCGACTGCCAACCGCTTGCTGGTTTGCCGACGATGGGCAACGTGCGTCCCGTAGGGACGCCCGGGATTAGCCCAGCGTTTCAACGCTGGGAACACGACGCGCGCTTATTCTTGAAAGTCCCGGAGGGACGATTGATCGATCAATCGTCCCTCCGGGACTTGAATCTTCCGGCGTCCTCGTACCCAGCGATAAATCGCTGGGCTAAACTCACGCCGTGCCTCCGGCACGGTCCTGCAAAGATGTACTTCACCAACGCGTATCGGGCTAAATCGTTGGTAACATCAAGATTTGTGCTCCTGGCCATCGCGCTCAGCGCCGTCGGCTGCGCCGCCGTTCCCAAGTCCCCGACTGTTCCCGCGCCTGTGCCGGCCCCGTGCGGATTCGTGAGCCTATCGACCTACTTTCCACGGGTCGAACGAGCGGAACGACGGTACGTGCGAACCAATCCGTCTCGTCGCGGCGAAGGGCCCGTGACTTACGTTCAGAGAGAAAACGAGCTCGGTCGCCTGGAGGGCTCACTGGCGGGCGAGGTAGAATGGCCTCTGTCGGCGTATCTGGATCGGCATTCGAATCGTCCGGATAGACCACGGATGAATTGGCCGAGTCCACCAAGAAAAGGGACCGAAGCGATCTTCGCGGAATTCAATCCTCCCATGGCGGAGTGGCCTGTCGAGGTGCACGCGGATGCACCGGTGGTGTGGCGGGCAAAGCTGTCCATGTATGATCGTCTCGGCGTGCCCTTCGCCCAGGGGTCGGCCGCTCGGCGGGTGTGGTGGGAGGGGAACGAGACGATTAAGGAAAACGGTGAAACTTATACGAACTGCGTTCGGCTGCGAGCGGAGACGGACTTATACTTCGGCTGGTGGGCGAGCTTTCGGCTGCGGGAGACGGTTTGGCTTGCGGAGCGCGTGGGCATCGTTCGTCGGCTCGAACGGCTGAGCGGACGGGCCCTGCTGCTTTTCCGATTTGACTCGGAGCATGAATACGATTTGCAGGCACACGAAATCGAGGAGTCCAAGACGGAGGCGACCTCCGCACCGCGTCGGTGGGCGCGATTGGCGATCCACCTCGACCGGAGCCTGCCTCGTCCTCGCGTCGGCGGATTGGCTGTAGAATGGGCTACGGAGCACGATTGATCCCCTGCCATAACCGAAGTGAGCAAGGACAATTGAGCCGATTTGGGGCCGCCCCTTTTGGATCGTGCTTTTGCGCCGGGGACAAGCCCTGACGCTGCGATGACGGAGCGGGGTTATGCGTAATTCATCATTCGGGCAACCCGGCGATCGTTGCAGCGTGGAGTGCCGCGTGCGCTATGCGGAGTGCGACCCGATGGGGTATCTGCACCACGCGAAGTACTGGGAGTATTTCGAACACGTGCGGACGGAACTGCTTCGGCAAAACGGGGTCCGCTACCGCGACTTGGAGGTGGAAGGCGTATTATTCGTCGTGTACAAGGCCGCGTGTAAATACCTGTTGCCTATCCGCTATGATGATCTCGTTACGGTGAGTGTGCAGGTCGCTCGGATCACACGGACCCGCGTGGACCACACCTACGTTGTGGAACACGAGGGGAAGCGGGCGTGCGAGGCATCGACCACTCTGGCCTGCGTGGGACCCGATGGGCGACCGCGGCTGATGCCGGAAGCCCTTTGGCGGAAGGTGTGATCGCCCCTTCGAGGCGCCGGCGTGTAGGCGTGCGGGATCAGAATCACCCAGACTACTCGATGGGAGGATAGGGCGTTTTGAATCTCGCCCGGACGTCGGCAATCTAAGTTCGCTATTCGACAATTCAAGAAACGGGCTTGTCGCTCGCGGCGTATTCGCTACAATCCGCGCCGAGCGTTTACGGAAAGCGTGGTCTTTAGCGGGGAGGTCCGGCATTGGATGAGCATCTTGTACCCAAGGAGATGTTCTTCACGAAGGGGACCGGCAAGCACCGGAACAACCTTCAATCGTTCGAAGAGGCCTTGCGCGACGCCGGCATCGCCGGTTTCAACCTGGTCCGCGTAAGCAGCATCTATCCGCCGCAATGTCGGATCGCCACCCGGGCGAAGGGGCTGGCCAAGTTGGCCGCCGGCGAGATCGTCTTCTGCGTGTTGGCGGAGTGTCGGACGAATGAGCCGAACCGGCTGGCGTGCGCGGGCATCGGCTTGGCCTTGCCGTCCAACAAGGAACAGCACGGGTACATCTCCGAGCACCACGGCTTCGGCATGACCCAAAAGGCGTGCAGCGACTACGTCGAGGACATGGCCGCCACCATGCTGGCCACGACCCAGGGCATCGAGCTTGATCCCAACACGGACTACAACGAACGAAAGAACATCTATCGGGCGCAAGGGCTGGTGGTGAAGACCAAGGCCGTCGTGCAAACGGTCGAAGGCGACAAGAACGGGCTGTGGACCACCTGCGTGGCCGCGGCGGTGCTGCTGCCGTATTGAACAGTCAGGGGAGTAAAATCAGCCAAGCGAAGACAGGAGGACGCATGCCTGTTATCTCCATGTTCTACGGCGTAATCGTTTCGCTGTATTTCATGGACAACCGGCGGCACCATCGCCCTCATATCCATGCGAAGTACCAGGACCATGAGGTTGTTATCGCCATCCCGGACGGCGAGGTGCTGGAAGGCGATCTGCCGCCGGGAAAGATGCGATTGCTCATCGCATGGGTTGAAATTCACAGGGACGAATTAATGGCCGATTGGCAGCTTGCCGTCAGCGGCCAAACCCCTTTCAAAATAGAGCCCTTGAGGTGAACCATGAATCCACGAGTGAAAACGGTTGTAGCAACGGACCGCTATCAGCTTGAAATCACGTTCACCAACGGCGAGGTCGGGGTCTACGATTGCGCGCCGTTCCTGGATTTCGGCGTTTTTCAGGAACTCCGGGACATCGCCTATTTCAAGCAAGCCCGCGTCGAGGGCGGCACGGTCGTCTGGCCGCACGAACAGGACATCTGCCCCGACACCCTTTACGAAGACTCGAAAGAATTGACCTCGAAAAGGACCAATACCCCGAATCCGTCGTAACCCATTGACATAAGGCTCTAAACGCGGGTATTTCTGGGGAGTGTTTACCTGGAAGCAAAGCAACAGAACAGCTTTTTCATGAAATCAGCGAGGCATCACCATGTCACGGACCGTTACCGACGTTGATGTTCTACAAGAGTATATCGCCGGCGTGATGGAGCGAGCTTCGCACCATGCTGGGAACATCGAGGAAATTGCTCTTGCCGTCGCTGGTGCTATTATCTGGCGCAAGAACGGTCCAATTCGTGTGGGTGAGCGAGAAGGTCACATGACCAATGTCCTCTGGGTCACGATCGGGCATCGGAAATATGCCCTCTCGTACAATCACGATAAACTGGTCATCGAAGTGCGTGGAGACAGCATACGCGGTGTGGTGCTGGCTTCCCTTTCGAACGCGACTCCCTTGTCTGACGTGAAGGAATGCTTCCAAAGCCTGTAGCTCGACATCCCAAGAGGAATCGGGGAGACACCTTTTTTGTTCCGGCTTTGCTAGTCTGAGGCTTATTGTCAAACAAAAACAGAAGTCGAGAGCAAGTTCTCGACTGCTTGGGGAAAACACATGATTGCGATGCGGTCGGCAAAAAAGAACGTCCTACCCTGCCTTACGGTCCTGGCGTTTGGTTTCGTCGGCTGCCAGACGGCGAGGTCGCCGGCTCGGCCGACCAACTCGAGAATAGAAGTGGCGTCGGATCCGGGTGTTAATAAAGCCGTCGCAGTTTCGACCATGCAATGTGGTGAGTTCATCCGTCGTGTGGCTGCTGGTGAGGATTTCTCGGGGCAAGAAATGAACATAACTGGCGTGGCGCTTAATGACACGGAGAGTGGCCTAGTCAATGTTGGAGCTCGGGACGCCTATAAGTCGAAGTTCCCCAATAACTTTATTTCGGTGTACGAAGTTCCTCGGCATGTACAAGCGGGTGCATTCGTCCGCTTCAAGGTAAGGGTCGAGACTTCCAGGGCCATTACTACCAAAGGTTTTGTATTGATCGATACCGAATATGTTGTCGAGTAAAGCTGCTTGAATAGTTACAGGCGTTTTTGCGTTTGAATTTATGCATCCTTGCCAACACGGTGAAAAAGACCGGAAGCACGTTGGTCGCGCGGCCTTGCTCGACGCTCCGGCGATCGAGCCCTTACGTCTAGGCGGAAATGAAAACGTCGCGGACCTGATCGACCATTGCTTCTCCCATAGCGGATTCAACGGTCGCAAGCTGGCCGAAGGGGCCAAGCTCTATGCGCGAATGCTCGAAGCCGATGCCACCGTCGCGCTGACCGTGGCCGGAGCGATGACGCCCATCGGGATCGGCGGGGTCATTAGTTCCTTGATCGAGCGTGGGTTCGTTGATTTTATTATCGCCACGGGGGCCAACCTCTACCACGACCTGCACCTGGCCTACGCCTTCCCCATGGTGCAGGGCAGTGCGGATGTCGATGACAACGTCCTGGCCGACGAAGGCGTCGCCCGTATTTTCGATGTTTTCATCGGCGAGGAAGACACGCTGATGGCCACGGACAACAAAGTGCTCGAACTGATCCAGGGGTTCGATCTCACCAAGCCTTTTTCGACCGCCCGGCTGCATCATCACATGGGGCGGATGTTGTGGGAGAAGTCGCCGCACCCGGAAAAATCGATGGTGGCCGCGGCGGCCAAGTTCGACGTGCCCATCTACACCTCCTCGCCAGGGGACTCGTCGATCGGCATGAACCTCATCGTGCCGCATCTTTTCGACAAGCCGGTGATGCTCAATCCGGTGCTCGACGTGATCGAGACGGCGGCCATCGTCCGCGATGCGGACATCAACGGCGTGGTCGAGATCGGCGGCGGATCGCCAAAGAACTTCTATTTGCAGACCCAACCGACGCTGCATCAGATTCTGATGGATCGCTCCAAGGGCGGGCACGACTACTTCCTGCAACTGACCACCGACGCCCCGCATTGGGGCGGATTGTCCGGGGCCACGCCGGGCGAGGCCCGAAGCTGGGGAAAGCTCAAGGACGCCTTCATCAACAACGTCGTGGTGTATTCCTGCGCCTCGATCACTTTCCCTCTGATCGCCCAATATGTGCTGGTTCGCTCCGAGCCGCGCCGCCACCGACGGTTGTTCACGCGGCTGGACGAGATGACCGAAGCCCTTCGCTCCGCGGCCACGCAATGTCGATCGGGGCAGCCCGAACGCTGACCGGGTTCCTTCGGGCTTTATCGTGACTCAGGCAGATACAAGCGCGCCGGGGTTCGCTTTGCCCTGTTGGAGAACTTCATCGACCGCACGATAATTCAATCGTGCATTCGGGCGGCTCTCTCGCGTCTGGAGGTGCTTCACGGTTTCGTCCGCGCGTTGGAGTACGCTGTTCACAAGTTGCAGCTCGACAACCTTCACGTTGTGCCGATCAACAGCCACCTCGATCGCCAGAAGCTTGCGGCTGTACTTTCCAAGCTCAAGAGACACCATCTTGTCGGCTGGTTGTAATTCACCGAGTTCTTCGTCAAGGTACTTGAACTCGATTCGAAAAACTCCCCGCTCGGAAATATAGAATCCGCGAAAGGCTTGAGGCTGATCGTAGGGCGAAATCTGAACCGCCACACTCACGCCGCGGATGTTTTCGCGCGTAGGTTGCTCGGCTTTTCCAGCGGCTCTTTCGTGGACACGGATCCATGCCCCCTGATTCATGGTTCGCTCCATGCTTGAATAATATCCCCTAACATGTCGGCTGTAAAGAGCCTTCCCTTGATTATAGTGCCAATCGTCCCGTGCGGGTCGGTGCTGTCAAGCACCAACACCCCCCATTTTCGGCCACTCGACCGCAGAACGATTGCCGCATAGCTTCGAGCTTTCCAACGGATAGTCCGAACCTGTGCGTCCGACACCCACGTCCGTCGCGCGTACTCACGGACATCGTCATCGCTTGGACTCGTGGACACGTCGGGAAGCGGAGCCTCCCCTTTTCCCGGCACTTGGATGAGCATGTTCAGGTGCCACGCAACCCCCGCAACTCCCTCGCATCGGTCAAGTACATCATTGTGAATTGTCCAAGTCGTCCTGGATCCACTCGTGGCGGACGACGATCGCGCGACAATCTCAAGTCTCGTCCCATCGGCACTTGCACGAAAAACGGTGAGCCGATGGTGGACCTCGGATTCATCGCGCAGGTGTTTCGGAAAAAACTCCGGGCGCATGCGCGCAAGCAATGCGCCAAGAAGGACGCGTAGCCGCTCAGTCCGTTCATGCTCCAGGCATGCGCTTCGGACCCGCGCGGCCCGATCGTCGAACCCCTTCTCCAGCCACTGCACGAAAACCACAACGACGGGCGGCCCAGTCAGCAGCCAAAACTGGTTGCCCGCCACCCACGGAAAAAAGTCAGCCCTGTTCGGCGGCCACCAACTCGGCACCACGGAGACCTTGGCAATCCCGGCGAAGAAGCCCGCCGAGAGAAGTAGTGCACCTTTGATCGCCCTAAGTACCGTTCGCATCGTCACCACAGCGGAGCCCATGCAGACGGACCCGCCAGCTTGGATACCCCCGCGGCGGTCGGAATTACGACGATCAAGAGGATCCAACGGATGAACGTCAGGGCACGCCTTAACCACATGTCGTATCCTTACGCCGGCATCGAGAATATGGCAAGCGTGCCCTGGCAAATGCAGTCCGGTGATAATACCCTATTCGCTCGATGATCGGGTTGGGAGGCATCGGACCCGATCCCACAAGCAAGCCCGCGTCGCGAGGTCATGCTCGTAGCGGTAAGGCGAGGGAATTCGGAACAAAGTGGCATTATTGCCCAACAACTTTCTCGGTCTTCCCGCTAAGTACAGCGACTACGTCCGCTCGCGCTTTGTAGTCCTTCCGATTCCTTACGACTCGACGACGAGCTTTCAGACCGGCACTCGCGAAGGCCCGGCGGCGATCATCCGCGCATCGCAACAGGTCGAGTTGTTCGATGAGGAATTGGAGGCGGAGTGCCACAAGGCCGGAGTGGCCACGCTCGATCCGCTAACGCCCAACATGGCCGGGCCGGAGGGGATGCACTGGGACATTTTCAAGGTGGCAAAACACGCTGTGCGTGACGGGAAGTTCTTAATCGGATTGGGCGGTGAGCACAGTATTAGCTCCGGCCTGGTTCGTGCCGTGATGACCAAGCACAAAAAGCTAACGGTCTTGCAGATCGACGCCCACCTCGACCTTCGCGACTCGTGGGAAGGGGCCAAGCACTCCCACGCCTGCGTCATGCGCCGCATCATGGACCTCGGCGCGACGATCGTTCCGGTCGGCATTCGCAACATTTCGCTCGAAGAGCATCGGTTCTTGAAATCGGGCATCCGAGCCCCGAGCGCAAGCGAGGGGCCGGGTCTGCGACTTGGAAAACGAAGTGGCCGGTCGCTTGCGCTCCCGGTTCGGAAAAAAGGCGCAGGCCGCCCTCCGATCGAAGTCATTACCGCCCGGCAGTGCCACACGGACGATGATTGGGTCGACCGGGTGCTCAACGCCCTGGGTGACACGGTCTACGTTACCATCGACATCGACGGATTCGATCCGTCGTTCGCTCCCGGCACGGGCACGCCCGAACCCGGCGGCCTCGATTGGTACCAAGTCACCGGTCTGCTGCGGCTAGTCGCCGCGGAGAAGAAGATCGTCGGCGCGGACATCACCGAAGTCATGCCCATCCCCGGCCAGGCGGTCACGGAGTTCCTGGCCGCAAGACTGGCCTACAAGTTGATTTGTTACTTGCAGACTCGCAGGTGAGTTATGCCCACGATGAATGCAACTGGCGGCGGCTTGCCCGCCAGTGTCTTCAGTGGATAACATTTACGCGCGAGGATCGTTTCGCAGGCGTCATATACGGCGCCCATAGCGGCATTTGGGGTGTTAGACGGATCATTCTAAACAATGTTAGGCATGAGCGCCACTGGGAGCACCAGTGTTTAGTCAATCAGTTGTAGAGCAGCTCGGTTACTACGTTTATTTCCTGCGCGACCCAGGAAACGCGGAGGTCTTTTACGTTGGGAAGGGCACAGGAAATCGGGTGTTCGACCACGTCGCCTGCGCGTTGGCTGGCGTGAGTGAGTCTGAGAAGCTCGACCGAATTAGAGAAATTCAGTGTTCAGGCTGCAAGGTCGAGCATTTCGTTCTCCGGCATGGGTTAACTGAAAAGGCCGCGTTCGAGGTAGAAGCGGCGATGGTTGATTTCATCGGCATGTCGAATCTTGCAAATAAACAAAGTGGGCATTACTCAGACGATTTTGGCATCAAGACTACCGACGAGATCACGGCAATGTACTCAGCGGCACCCTTCGTTGCCGATGAACCGCTGCTTCTCATCAACATCAACAAGTTGTTTGATCGAGAAATGAACGCAAGCGAAATCTATGAGGCAACTCGAAAATCGTGGGTCTTGGGACCAAGAAGAAACAAAGCCAAGTACGTTGTCGCCACTTATCGCGGACTCACTCGTGAGGTCTATAAGATCAATCGTTGGTTCCAGGTTGATAAACGCTGGGGGTTTGATGGAGAACTCGCAGACGAAACTGTCCGCAAAAAACTTTGCTATAAATCTATCGCTGCCTTGGCGAAGCGCGGTGCGGCAAACCCGATCAGATACATCAACTGCTGAACACGCATAACAGGTTCAGTACGGCGGGAGCTACGCGGTCGATTCATTGACAAACTGCGTTTCGCAGAGCGTGCGGTAGAGCCGGCAGCGGTCGAACAGTTCCTTGTGCGAGCCGGAGTCAATGATGCACCCAGGGTTCGGACCGAGGTCTGCGTTTGTCACGTTACGCCGGCGGGTTTGTCCTTGGATGAGTTGGCTTGGACCGGGGTAGATTGCTGTTCAATCCTAGGCGTGGCCGACGAGTCGAGGCGAGATTGATCTTCGATGTCGTCGCGGACGTCCTTGATGCCCCTTTTGAACTCCACGATGCTCTTGCCCATGGAGCGGGCGATGTCGGGAAGGCGGCGGCCAAAGAGGAGCAGCCCCACGATGAGAATAACGATCCACTCGGTGCCTCCGGGAAGGCTTAAAAAGGCAAGCGTTTGCAGATTCATCAGACGGCTCCTCGCACGTGTGTATCGGCTGTCTTCGCACCGTCCCTGGAGCGGCGAATACGCACCCGGAACTCAGCAGACCAAGCTACACTGGATTATACGGCGCGGTGGAACAGGAGGTCAAAACCCGCCCCTTTTTGACCTCCGGCGGTCTGCGAATACAATTCCGTTGGGCACGAAGGTTTCCTGAATGGGGGCTCCGGCAACATCATGCACGTCCAGGCCCCGACATTGACCGTAAGTTGTGTGCTGTTGGCTGTTTGGGGCGGGGCGACGCCGGGTGTGAAAGGGCAGAAAACCGTGACCAAGGAGGACGCGCCAGTGGATCACCCAAACGAACCCAAACACTCCAACCGACTGATCCACGCCACCAGCCCGTACCTGCTGCAACACGCCCACAATCCCGTCGAGTGGTATGAGTGGGGCGAGGCGGCGTTTGAGAAGGCCAAGGCCGAGGACAGGCCGATCTTCCTGAGCATCGGCTACGCGGCCTGTCACTGGTGTCACGTCATGGAGCATGAGAGCTTTGAGACGGACGAGGTCGCCGCGGCGTTGAACGCGCACTTCGTCAGCATCAAGGTAGACCGCGAAGAGCGCCCCGATATCGACGAACTCTATATGGCCTACACCCAGGCGCTCACGCGACACGGCGGTTGGCCGATGAGCGTATGGATTACCCCCGACGGAACGCCCTTCCACGCGGGCACCTATTTTCCAAGAGCGCAGTTCCTTCAATTGCTTTCCGGCATCTCCGAGAATTGGAAGAACAAGCGAGAGGAAGTGATGAAAGGCGCCTTGGGCGCTCGCGGTTTTTTTGCGGAATGGGCGACGGGTCCGGCACCGGCCGAGGGCGTGGTCACGCGAGAGACGATGGACCGCATGGCCAAGCAATTAGCCGGGTATTTCGACCGCACCCACGGCGGGATGGGCGGAGGCGGGGGCAACAAGTTTCCGCCGAGCATGGCCATGGAGCTGTTGCTCCGGGTTTACCGCCGAACGGGCAACGCCGAATTGTTCGAGGTCGTCGATATCACCCTCGACCACATGGCCCGTGGGGGCATCTACGATCACATCGGCGGAGGCATCTGCCGCTACAGCACCGACGGCGAGTGGCTCGTGCCGCACTTCGAGAAGATGCTGTACGACCAGGCATTGGTTAGTTCGATCTACCTCGATGGGTATCTGGTATCGCGAAACCCACGCTATGCCGCGGTGGCCGCCGACATCCTTGATTACGTGCTGGGCGAACTGCGCTCGCCCGAAGGCGGTTTTTACTCCAGCCGCGACGCCGACAGCGACGGACTGGAAGGTAAGTTCTACATCTGGACGGTCGGAGACGTCCTCGACGTGCTCGGCGAGGACGAGGGGCGGCTTTGCTGCAAATACTATGACGTTTCCGAGTCGGGCAACTGGTTCGAGCGTATGGGTCATGCTCCTCCCGGCCCCAAAAACATCCTGCATATCGCCAAACCGCCGGAAGCATTCGCCAAGCTGCACGGGTTGGACATGGGCGAGCTCAACGCGAAAGTGCGCTCGTGGCGCGAAAAGCTGCATGCGGCCCGAGCCAAACGCACTCCGCCGGGACTGGATGACAAAATTTTGACCGACTGGAACGGGTTGATGATCGCCAGTCTGGCCAAGGGGGCGCGAGCGTTGAACGAGCCGAGTTATGCCGAGGCGGCGGCGAAGTCGGCGGAGTTCGTGCTCCATAACCTTCGCAAGGACGGCCGGCTCCTCCGAACCTACCGCAAAGGTCAAGCCCGATTGCCGGGAAACCTCGCCGACTATGCGTTCTTCATCGAGGGGCTGCTCAACCTCTACGAGGCGACCTTTGATCAGAAGTGGTTGGAGGAAGCGGTCCGACTCGGGGATGCGTCGGTCCAATATTTCTACGACGAAGAGAGAGGCGGGTTTTTCTTCACCGCTTCGGACGCAGAGAAGTTGATTGCGCGATCGAAGCATCCCCACGATGGAGCGATTCCTTCGGCCAACTCCGTGCAGGCGATGAACCTTTTGCGGCTCGCCGTCCTGTTCGATCGCAAGGACTATCGCGCCAAGGCCGAGTCCATCTTTCGGGCGTTTGCTCCCATGGTCGCACAGTCGCCTGGGGCCTTCGAACGGCTGAATTGCGCGGTGGACTTTTATCACGACCGGGTGAAGGAAATCGCCATCATCGGCGATCCGTCCACCGTGGAAACTAAGGCTCTGATCCGCACGGTATTCGATCGGTATCTCCCGAATAAGGTTGTGGTCCACGCGGCGGACAAATTGGCCGATACAACGATTGCGCTGCTGAAAGGAAAAGGGCGGATCAACGGGCAATCGGCGGCCTATGTGTGCGAGAACTACCGTTGCCAGTTGCCTGTGACCAGTGCCGAAGAGTTGGCTAGGCAGCTTGAGGCCAAGTAGGTCTGGAACGATGACGACCATGCTCTTCGCCTTTGCGTCGTATATCGCCGTCGCGCTGGGCGCGCCTCCGGAACCCCCGGCGAACGCCCGGGAGGCCAAGAAACCCGTCGTACAACAGCCGAAGTCCACTCCGCCCGCGCAGCCGACGGCGGAAGATGTCCTTCGAGCGTTGCAACTTCGTCGACCGGTCAACGACGTCATTCCCCCCGGCTCTCGCGCCGCCCGCGACGCCGTGGCCGCTAACACAACCTCGGCGAATCGCCTGCTCTTGCCGGAGGGGTTGTCGGTCGTCGGTCGAACCGGTCGGCTTTCGTCCCAAGGACAGTGGTGGGTCTTCGCCTTCGACGACGATGCGTCACTACCGGCGATGAAGCTGCTGCCCAATACGAATTTGGAAGGCATGGTACGGACGCTGCGCGGGGCCTCGGCCCCCGTCCGGTTCACCGTTACCGGCGAGTTGACCGTGTTTGATGGGGAAAACTTCCTGTTGCCGCGAACCGCCCTGCGGACGATGGACGCCGCCGACACGCCCGCGCAAAAGAGTAGCGGAGCGCCAGAGCCGTCACGCGTGGCTCCCGATGCATCGGCCAAGGACGTGCTCGATCGGCTGCGAGCGCAACAACCGAACGAAGCGATTCTTCCGCTCGGAGACGGGGCGCCCGCGGCGAAGGAACGTGCACGCTCGGCGGGCTACACGGGATCGTTCCTGTCCGACGGGGCGCCGCTGATGAACCGGGCGGGTCGTTTGGTCCGGCAGGGATCGTGGTGGACGTTCGTTTCCGACTCGGACCACCCGGAACGGTCGGACCTGCCGCTGCGAATGCTGCCCAACCAAGGCGTCGAATTGATGGTCAAAGAATCGCAACACGGCAGCGCGGTGTTCATTGTGTCTGGCGAGGTGACCTTGTTTGAAGGCGAAAATTATTTGCTAACGCGGGTCACAACTCGCCGTGCCGATACCGGCAACCTACGGAAGTGACGCCGCCCGCCTCGATAGCAGCCGCTGGACTGGCGAGGACACCCGTTTGGAGCGATACTTTCCATCGTTGGGCGGTGACTGACCCGATATTCCCGTGCAAGGCGCGTGCGCGGCAGTGATTCGAAATTAGGGAGTTGAAAAATGCGATCGGCCTGGGCTCACACGGTATGGTTAGCGGTCTTCGTTTTTGGCGGCAACGTTTCGACCATCTTCGCCCAGGAGGTGCCCTGGGACGTCTACCTCGATCCCGAGTCGGGTTCCGCCTGTGACGTGGTCAACGCCGGAAACCTCGAAGTGGTCGTGCTCAGCGACACCGGCGAGTTGGCGGTGGTCACCGGCGAAGACTACGTGCTGGGCCTCACCATTGTCGACGAGAACGGGGTCTTCTTCTTTGACGGGTTTCCGGTGGGGCAAGTTTCTTTTGCGGTCGACGGAGACTTGTTCCGCACGCTTTGGTTGTTAGCCCCGGACGACACCGTACTGGAACTTGACCCGGCGTCCGGCGCACCGATCTTTACGGATCTGTTCGCCGACGAGTTCGTGGACGTTCCCTGCGACGCTTTTGATCTCTGGGACGACGACGATTTTGACGGAATCCTAGATGACTTCGACTTCTGCCTGGAGACGCCGCCCGGCGAGCCCGTGGATGAGGACGGCTGCGCATGCTTTGAAGTCGACTCCGACGGCGACGGGTTGGACGACTGCGACGATGAATGTCCCTTTGACTTTGGCGACTACGCCTTCGGCTGCCCTTGCGAAGTGTTCGACGAGGATGACGACGGCATCAACGACTGTTTCGACGACTGTCCCGGCACGGCATTCGGAGACGCGGTGGACGACGACGGCTGCGAGATCATCATCGTCGTCGAGCCGCCGCCTGTCGTCATCGCCTGTGGAAACTTCTCGGCGGTGAGCATGGCCTTGTCTTTAGGCGCTTTCGCGACGCTTCGACTGGCGCGGCGACGGTTTGCATGACGCGATCGTCATCTCTGTGGGGAGGAGTGGGAATGCTTAAGAAAATCATCGGTGCTGCGGTTGTGATGGTTCCGGCGATCGTGCCGGCCGCATCCGCACAGACCAAACCTTGGGAGTTGTTCCTCGATTCGGCGTCGAGTTCCGCCTGTGACGTGATCAACGCCAACAACGCTGAGCTGGTCCTGATTTCCTCCACCAACCAACTGGCGATTGTCTCGGGGACCGATGTGACCCTTGAGAACACGTTCGTGGATGACAACGGGCTTGTCTCCTTCGAGGGAAGGCCCGTCGGCACGATCGACTTCGCCACCGACGGCGACGGACTGCGTTCGATCTGGTGGATGGCCCTGACCGGCACGGTGGTCGACGTCGACGGCTTCACCGGCGAGCCGACACAGACGAACAAGTTTCCGTCGGACTTCGTTGACGTGCCCTGCGATGCGTGCGAGTTCTGGGACAACCCCGCGGCCTGCGTGGTCGAAGAACCTCAACCGCCGGTTACGGTGAACTTATGCGGAGCCAGCTTCCCGCTGCCCATCGGTCTGACGGCCGCTGGGTTGGCGATGCTTTCTTTCGTTCGACGGCGTCGGTAGGAACCCGCAGCGTCAGGTCTACTGTGCACTTTGCTTTATTTCACACAGGTACAAGTCGTTGCCGTCGGGATCGCCGAAGAAGGCCAGACGAATGCCGCCCTTGGCGTCGTCCACGATCGGCCCGCGGAACGCGACCCCGCGTGATTGGAGCGTGTTCACCACCTGGTCCAGGGGTTGGTTGATCGTAAACCCCACGCTGATGGAGCCGCTTTTTCCCGCGGGCGGGCTTTGGGGACCGCTGGGGTGCAGGCCGATCTGCAAGCCGTTCCCCGCATCCACCTGTGCCCAATGATTGCCCGCGCGGAACTTTAGCGTCAGTCCCAGCGTGTTCGTATAGAACCCGACTGCGCGGTCCATGTCCGACACGTAAATCGTCGCGTTGCCGCCTTGGATCATGATCGAATCTCCTCTCGGGATTAAACCAAACCGGCGTATCATGATCTATTGTGGGGCCGTGGCATGCAACTTTTTGACGGGCGGCGCAAGGTGGTCTAGGATACAACCTCGACGCTAACCGAATGTAGCGTCACTCTTGGCGGGTGGCGCAAACAGTTGAACCGTAAAAAAGAGGAGAACCACCGTGGCCCGCACTTGTACACTCAAAGGAAAGCCCCTGAATCTGGAAGGTCCGGAACTGAAGGTCGGTGATCACGCCCCCCAAGCCGCCCTGAAGAAAAGCCTCCTCGACACGCTCAAGCTCAGTGAGACGCAAGGCAAGACGCGAATCCTGAGCGTCGTCCCCTCGCTGGATACGCCGGTTTGCGCCTTGCAAACCAAGCGCTTCAATGAGGAAGCGACCAAACTCCTCAACGTCGCCTTCTACACCGTCAGTTGCGACCTGCCCACGTCCCAGGCCCGGTTCTGCGGGGCCGAGGGCATCGACCGTGAGCGAATCGTCGTCCTTAGCGACCACCTCGACGGCAACTTCGGGAAGGCCTACGGGACGCTCATCCGCGACCTGCGGATCGAGTGCCGCGCGGTTTTCGTGGTGGACGCGACCGGAGTGATTCGCTACGCCGAATACGTCCCCGAGGTGGCCGACCACCCCAACTACGATGCGATCCTTGCCTGCGCCAAACAATACGCCGGGTGATCTCGGCCGCGTATAAATCGAGCCATCGTCGCATTCGCGGTACGATTCTTGCCAGGTGAATAACGATGGGGCCGCCACACGCAAGGGGGAGTCCCTATGAAGAAACCGGTGGACCCGAGGGTTGAGCCATGAGCAAACGCACCGAACATCCAAGAAACAATGAATCCGGTTACCAGATTCGCAGCCGCCTGATTCACGGACGAAGCCATAGCGCACGTTGGGATTACGACCACCACGTCGTCCCGCCGATGACCGCCAGCGTCACCTTTCGCCTTGATTCCGTCCGCCGTGGGGCTCAAGGGTTCGAGGACTTTGCCCAAAGCGACGAGCAGCATGGGCACGCCCCGATTTACGTCTACGACCGCTTGGGCGAGCCCAACGGCGACATGCTGGAGGACAATCTCGCGGCGGCCGAGGGCGGCGAGATCGCCCTCTGCTTTGCCTCAGGGATGGCCGCTATCTCCGCCGCGATCTGCACCCTGGCCCGCGCCGGCGAGCACGTGATTGCCCATAAAGTGCTCTACGGCTGCACCTATTCGCTCATCAAGAACTGGATGCCTCGGTTTCGCATCGAACACACCCTGGCCGACATGACCGACCTCGACGCCGTGCGCCAGTCGGTCACCAAGCATACACGAGTTTTCTACTTCGAGACGCCCGTCAACCCGGACATGCGCTTGATCGATATCGCCGCGATCCGCGCCCTCGCCGATGAGATCAATGCCGACCGACCGGAATCGCAGCGTATCCGCATCGTCGTGGACAACACCTTCGCCACGCCCTTTTGCCAACGGCCTCTCGAACTCGGCGCCGACGTGGTATGTGAGTCGCTGACCAAGGCGATCGGCGGGTTCGGCACGGACATCGGCGGGGCGGTCATTGGGCCCAAGTCCTTGTACCACGACCTGATTCTCTTCCGCAAGGATTTCGGCGGGGCATTGTCGCCGAAAAGCGCTTGGCCGCCGCTCGTGTACGGCCTGCCCACCCTCGCCACGCGCATGATCAACTACCAAAAATCGGCCCTCCGCGTGGCTCAGTTCCTCGAACAACACGCCAAGGTGGACGCGGTAAACTACCCCGGACTCAAATCCTTCCCGCAACACGAACTCGCGCGGACGCAGATGCGCGATTACCGCGGGCATTTCGCCCCCGGTTCGATGATCTACTTCGTGGTGAGAGGCGCCGACGGCACGGGCAAGGCCGGGGAACGGCTGATCGACTGGGCGGCTCAGAACGCGTATACCTTGACGTTGGCCGTTTCGCTGGGCCAGATCAAAACATTGATCGAGGCCCCCTACTCGATGACCCACGCGGCCATGCCCGACGACGAGAAACGGGCCCGCGGATTGATCCCGGACGGTATCCGTCTCAGCATCGGGCTTGAAGATTGGCACGACATCATCGCCGACTTGAGCGCCGCACTCGAGCACGTGTGATCGCTCGATTACTTGTCACGAATAGGTAACGCTTATCCACGAATCCACATCACCGGGGCAGGGGATTGCTTGACCCGATGATCCGCGCCAAGCTAAACTTTCTTACAATCCGATGAACTTGGACAAACCCTTGCCCGAGGAGATGCGATCATGGCTGACCCGACGAAACACGGCTTTTGGCAAACCATACCTGGTATGATGACCGCGAGCGCGGGTATACTCAGCGCCGCAACCGGGATGCTCGTCGCGCTGAATCAGACCGGGTTCGTTGATCTTCGGCAGATGGCCGGCGGCAAGCCGGCGGCCCAAAGCTCCTCCTTGGGAACTCCGTCCCCCGCCCTTCGAACCGAGGACAATCCATCGAAGGCAATACCCGAAACTGAAAAGAGCACCGTTGAAGCCAAGACGCACCAGGACCAAGCGGTATCCGCTCCGCGCGTTCAAGACCTTCCCGCCCGGCCCCCGCTTGACGCCGCGGACCGCCGGGTAGAAGCGAAGCTGCCGGAATCGACGGCGCCTTCTGGGATTCATGCAGGGGGCGCTCGGATTCCAGCGCCCGAAACGGAAAGGAGGGTCGTCGTAGAATCAACGACCCTGCAAGAGCCGTCTCCCTCCGTTTGGCCCGCGCGGGAAAAACCGATGCAGCCCAAACCCATTCCTGAGCGCGTGGCCGAAGTGAAGAGACCGCAGGAATTGTCCCCCACCTCGGTTGCACGCCCGGTTGTGACGAAAGAGCCGGGGGCGGACATCGAGCGGAAAGCCGGGCCGACCATTAGTCTCGAGGAGCGAGCGCCGTCCGCCGCCAGCGCCCAACGCGACGGAACACTGCCGCGATCGGATACGCCGGCACGCATGGCGGAAGCCAGGCGAAAAGAGGAACCGCCGATGGTTAAGCAACCGTCGAATCATGACGTGAAAAAGTCGGAGGCGTTGCGACAACGCCCGGAGGAATCAAGAGTCGTGGGCAAGGCCAAAGCCCTCGCGACCGAACCATCCGAGAAAAAACATCCCGAGACCGCAAGCGAAGCGAAGAAAGACAAGCGGCAGTTCGCCCAGGCAGACATCAAGCAGCCGGGGAAGCCCCTCGGCTCGTCGACCGCGCCTTCGACGAAGGACGCGGCTCCAGCCAAGGGCACGCCCCTTAGGCTCGCGGGTCTGACCCTTACCGTTCCCGGGAGTTGGACCAAGGAGGAAGTGCCGCGCTCGCCGATGGGACCGGTCGCAGTGTTTAAGATCCCCAAGTCCGACCCCGGCGGAGAGGACGGCGCCGTCCGCATCACCCATTACCCGAACATGAAGGGCAAGGACAAAGACGAGATGAACATCGAGCGCTGGATCGGCCAGGTCGCCAAGGCCGATGGCACGCCCTCCGCGCGGTCCGATGCCAAAATCACGACGACCGAGATCGGCCCCGTACGCCTTACCGTGGTCGACCTGAGCGGTTCAGTGAAGATGACCATGCGCGACGCGGCCAAGCCCGACCAGCGGATGATCGCCGCCATCGTGGACCATCCGCAGGGTCCGCACTTCGTGGTCACCGCCGGCCCCACCGCGGCCATGGAAAAATGGGCCCCCCAGATTGACGCATTCCTCAAAAGCGCCAAAACGGATTGACCCGCGCGGCGAGCGCAAGCGATCGGATGCTGAGCCGTGCGGCGCGCGCCAACGGACAAGCCGATCCGTCCCGTCCTGCGGGGATTTCGACTTCTTGACGTTTCGACGATTCTGCGTCTCCCCTTGTTTCCGCGCCGCTGTCCGAATCCACTGGCCCATGCGCTCAGCGCCCCTCAAGTCGCGAGGCGTGTTCGCGCAGTTTCTTTAGCCCTTGGAAGATGCGCGACTTCACCACCGATTCGGGTATATCGAGCACCTCCGCGATCTCGGTTCGCGAAAGGTCCTCGACATACCGCAAACGCAACACCTCACGGTGCGACTCCTCCAGGGATTGCACCATTTCAGCGAGATGGGCGCGGGCCTCATTCCTGACCAGTTGGGTAAGCTGCCCGGTTAACGCTTCGTAAACTTGCGATACCCCGGGCAGGGCCTGCCCGTCGTCGTGCCTCGCCCGATGACGCAGCAGGTTAATACAGTGGTTGCGGGCGATTTTGTAGAGCCAGGGGCGGAAGTCGTCGGGAACATCGATTGTGCTGAGGACTTTGTAGGAGATGTCCTGGACCGCGTCCTCGGCCTCCTCCATGCGGCCCAGGTATCCCCAACAGAAACGCAGCAGGGCCTCGCGATAGAGACGCTGCAACTCCGCCCCCGCATCGGGGTCTTTCGTCCGCAGACGTGCGATCAGCGACGGCGTCGTATCTTCGTTGTGCAAGGGTGGAAGATTCTCGGCGTTACTCACAACGGGTTGCTATCCCTTGGGTCCGTTGGGGGAAGTGTCCCCACCCATCGAGCTTTCGTCCAACACTCGTAAGCCGTCCAAAACGGTTCGCAAAGTGGAAAACTATTATTAAATCCAACGGGGTACGGGCGTCGGGACGCCGGCAAGCAAAGGGGAAGTCCGGCGGTGCAAAGCGCCTTCACCGCTTTGCACTCCCTCAAGCGGCGGCGAATTCGCCAACGACGGAGAACGACAGCGCCTCTTCAGAACAAACAGCGCCGACGCAAGGAGGAATACGGTCATAGCCATAAGCCCCCATCCGGACAGCGTGGGGATCGGGGTCGAATTATACACGATCGTCAGCCCGCGGATATCAAAATTAGGGTTCTCCACGTCACTCGCGGTGACGAAGTCTTCCACGTTCGATCCGTCCAGGTTGGATCGTTGGATGACTTTTGCGGTAGGATCGGCCCAGTATACTTTCCGCGCCCGGAAGTCGACGACGACTTGCGACGGCGACCCGGCCTCCGATGGCGGAACAATTTCCTGGAAACCGGTCCCGTCAGGATTCATGCGATAGATCGCGTCAATGGTCGCCAAGTAGAGCTTGTTCTCCACAGGATCGTGGGCCAGGTCCATGGGCTCGCCGCTTTCGAAAAGGTACTGCTCGTTGGAACCGTCGGCGTCGGCCCGCCAAATCCCTTTGCCCATGCCCCCGCCGTCTCCGAAAAACAACTGATCCCCGACGGCTTCAAGGGTTAAAAGGCAACAGCTTGGGTAGCTGTGCGACTCAACCCCCGAGCCGTTTAATTCCGAACGGTTCAAAACATTTCCGGGATTAATCCAGTATAGCTTGCGCGACTCTACGTTCAGCGTAAAGATGCCCCAGCTTGGAGTGGGGATGTTCTCAGGCTCGGTGCCGTCCAGGTCGGCCCGCTGAAACAAACCCGATGTCCCAACAAGCGAGTAGTAAAGTTTCGCGTCGATCGGGTCGTAGTGAATCTGGTAAGCCGCCTGAGGTGACAAAAACTGGACGATGGTCCCAACCTCGCCGCCATTCACGTCTTTCCGCTGAATCCGCCGCGCGTCGGCATCCGTCCACACGATGGTCTGGGCGTCGGAGGTGGTGGGAAGAAGTCCCCCTAAGCACACAATCAAGCGGATCACTTTACTGACGCATGTCTGCAATCGACCGGTCATCGGCAAATCCTCCGTGCGGCCTCGCGCCTGTCACAAGACCGCGATCCCAAACTGTCCGCGCAGCGCGGCGCGAGTACGGACGGGCGTGGCTCGCAATCTGTCGTGTGAAGATAACAGCATACTCGGTGGGGCGCGGCAAGTCAACGGGCAGCGCATCGCCAGTACGCTTCTTCAGTACGAGCAGACCCGCTCCCAGGAGGAGCGCGGTCATAGCCATAAGCCCCCATCCGGACAGCGTGGGGATCGGCCTCGAAGTATACACGATCGTCAGCCCGCGGATATCAAAATTGGGGTTCTCCACGTCACTCGCGGTGACGAAGTCTTCCACGTTCGATCCGTCCAGGTTCGATCGTTGGATGACTCTGTCATCAACGTTAGTCCAGTACACCTTCCGTCCCCGGGCGTCCACCACGACTTGGTGGGGCCACGATATGAAGAAATCCATCTGCTCAAAGCCGGTCCCGTCACGATTCATCCGAACAATCCCTTGATCGAAGACCCCCCAATAGAGTTTGTTTTCCACCGGATCGTGGGCCAGATCCGTGGGCTGCCCACTGCCGTGAAGGAACTGCTCGTTGGAACCGTCGGCGTCGGCCCGCCATATCCCCTTGGCCATGACCCCGCCGGCGCCGAAGTACAGGTCATCTCCGAGAGCCTCCAACGTAAAGAGAGAACCGCTCGCGTAGGCGTGCGACTGAACCCCTGAGCCGTCCAATTCCGAGCGATTCAGAACATTTAACGGATTAATCCAGTACAGCTTGCGCGAATCTACGTTCAGCGTAAAACCAACACCCGAGCTTGGAGTGGGGATGTTCTCAGAATCGGATCCGTCCACGTTCGCCCGCTGAAAGGAGCCCGATGTTCCAAAAAGCAAGTAGTAGAGTTTCGCGGTAACCGGGTCGTAATGGATCGAGTAAGCCGCCTGAGGTGACAAAAACTGGACGATGGTCCCAACCTCGCCGCCATTCACGTCTTTCCGCTGAATCCGCCGCGCGTCGGCATCCGTCCACACGATGGTCTGGGCGTCGGAGGTGGTGGGAAGAAGTCCCCCTAAGCACACAATCAAGCGGATCACTTTACTGACGCATGTCTGCAATCGACCGGTCATCGGCAAATCCTCCGTGCGGCCTCGCGCCTGTCACAAGACCGCGATCCCAAACTGTCCGCGCAGCGCGGCGCGAGTACGGACGGGCGTGGCTCGCAATCTGTCGTGTGAAGATAACAGCATACTCGGTGGGGCGCGGCAAGTCAACGGGCAGCGCATCGCCAGTACGCTTCTTCAGTACGAGCAGACCCGCTCCCAGGAGGAGCGCGGTCATAGCCATAAGCCCCCATCCGGACAGCGTGGGGATCGGCCTCGAAGTATACACGATCGTCAGCCCGCGGATATCAAAATTGGGGTTCTCCACGTCACTCGCGGTGACGAAGTCTTCCACGTTCGATCCGTCCAGGTTGGATCGTTGGATGACTTTTGCGGTAGGATCGGCCCAGTATACTTTCCGCGCCCGGAAGTCGACGACGACTTGCTCCGGGCCAGAATTCAGTTGCTGCCATGCCGGGAGGTAAACAATCTCCTCGAAGCCGGTGCCGTCTGGATTTAACCGAACAATCGCATCAATGGTTGCCAAGTAGAGCTTGTTCTCCACCGGATCGTGGGCCAGGTCCATGGGCGCCCCGCTTTGGTGAACGTACTGCTCGTTGGAACCGTCGGCGTCGGCACGCCAGATGCCTTTGCCCATAGTCAGTCCGCCGCCGAAAAACACCTCGCCCCCGATAGCTTCGAGGGTGAAAAGGCAACAGCTTGGGTAGCTGTGCGACTCAACCCCCGCGCCGTTTAATTCCGAACGGTTGAGAGTATCTCCGGGGTTTATCCAGTATAGTTTCCGCGATTCGACATTGAGCGTGAATATTCCCAGGCTCGGAGTAGGGATGTTTTCACGATTGGATCCGTCCAAGTTGGCACGCTGGAAAGCTGTCCCGGAAAGCCGGTAATAAAGTTTGGCGGTGACCGCATCGTAGTGGATCTGGGTAGCTGCTGGTAACGACGAGAACTGGACGATGGTCCCAACTGCGCCGCCATTCACATCTTTTCGTTGAATTCGCCGCGCGCTTTGGTCGGTCCAGACGATGGTCTGCCCGACGGTCGCCGTGGGAAGGAGTCCTCCGAGAGACATGAGCACAATCGAACGGACCAACTTCATGTTGCACCTCGCAAAGAAGTGCAGCATACCAAGTTAGCTGTGAAAGTCAATGAAAATACCAGAGATGTAGCAAGGATTTCTTAAAACCTCTAATCAAACGAGCTGCGGGTTTTAGCCCGCGCGGATATCCAAGGCTTGAAAACGCTTCGATCGCCGTTTTGTTAGACGCTCTTAATAAGCTGCGGGGCTTCAATTTGCCCCACGGCGCAACGTGGGTGCTGAAGCTCGCGGCTCGCTGCAAGAATTGATGGGGGATATTCCCCGGCATTACTCACGATGCAACTCTACCCCTTGGGTCGGTTGGGCGAAGAGTTCCCCTCAAGCGAACTTTCGTCCAGCGCCCGCAGGGCCTCCTCAATCCTACTTACCGACTTGGCATCAAACCAGTGCTTCGGCGAATAGAGGGTTTGCAAAAGTTCGAGCGCCTCGCGTTGCCGATGGCGTTCAGCGGGCCCCGCCTTGCGAAAGATCTCCACGGCCTCAAGCAGGAAGTCCTCCGCTTTCTCATAGTCAGGTTCCTTGCTCTGTCCGACCTGCTCGGGGCGCATCATGAGCAATGACCCTAAACTCATCAGGCTCGGGCCGGCGTAATCTTCGCGTCGCAGGCGCAGGAAGGTCGATATCGCACTGCGGTAGGGAGGCTCGGCCTCATCATATCTCCCCTGCTGGTGGAGCGCTTCCGCGAGCCTGTTCTCGGTGAACGCCACCTTGAGATCGTTCAACGCGATCTCCCTCTCCGCCGTCGCCCGGATGTTTCCCTGCAATCGTTCAAACGTAATGGCCACGGTGACCACGGCGCCCACCAACAACACCGCGGCCGCGAAAAAAACCCGGTGTCGCACCACCAGTTTGCGAAACTGATACAATAGGCTTGCCCGCCGAGCGAGGATCGGCTGGTTGGTGAGATAACGGTCCACATCCTCCTCGAGCGCGGCGGCGCTTTGATATCGTCGCGAGGACTCTTTTTCCAGCGCCTTCAACGCGATGGTATCCAAGTCCCCCCGCAGCGAGCGGTCATGCGTGCTGGGCCGGCGGGGCAGATCGTCACAAATGATTCGAATCGCTTCGGGCAGGGCCGCACGCTTGACCGTGTAGGGAAGCTGATCGGTCATTAACTCGTAGAAGATCACGCCCAACGAGTACACGTCGCTGCGCACGTCGATTTCGTCGGGGTTGCCGCGCGCCTCTTCGGGGCTCATGTAGGGCAACGTCCCCATGATTCGACCGATATCGTGCGTCGTGGTGGTGAGCGAAACCTCCGGGTCGGTGATGCGGGCGAGTCCGAAATCGAGGATCTTCGGATGTCCCTCGGCATCCACCAGAATGTTCGTCGGCTTGAGGTCTCGGTGAATCACTCCCCGCTGGTGGGCGTAGTTGATCGCCTGGCAAATCCTGGCGAACAACTCCAACCTCTCGCGGCGCGAGGTGTGATGCTCACGGACGAATTGATTGAGCGGCACGCCGTGGACCAGCTCCATGGCGAAGTAATGCTCGCCCTCCTCGGTGCGCCCGCCGTGGTAGATCGCGGCAATGGCCGGGTGCTTGAGCCGGGCGAGCGTTTGGGCCTCACGCTCGAACAACTTGAGACGGTATTCGTCGACATGCGGGCCGCCGCGGACCACCTTGATCGCCACGAGGCGCTTGGGCGCCTGTTGCTCGGCTTCATAGACGATCCCCATCCCCCCGTCGCCCAAGCGACGGTTGACCCGGTACGACCCGATGGTCAGGGGCATGGGCGGCTGAGATGGAGAAGCGACTCCGGTGATCGCGTCGATCCCCGCCTTGAGCTCCGCCGCCCGGCTTTGGCACGTAGGACAGGTCGATAGGTGTGCGGCGATTTCAGGAGCATTGCGGTCGATACCGCTCCAAAGCTCCTCTTCGGAAAGGTTACAGCCCATCGGTCAAGGCCTCGGCTTTGTTTTTATATCCGATAATGGTCAAAAACTCCACCACGAACGGAAGTTCATCAGGGCGTCAGCGTCATCATATCGCCGAAAAACGCCCCCCAAGCAAAATTTGTGAAAAATAGCGGATTTTTCTTCCGTCGAAGGACGAGTTTTGGTGTTGTTATGGTTGACGGGCCTGCGAGTGCAGTTCCCAAGAAGCGAGTTTTGAGGTAAATGTAATGTTCGGCCAGTGCGTCTGTGCTTAGGGGAAGCACGAAACAGCGGGTTTTCGAGAGGAAAACGGTTATGAAAACGCATGATTTGAGTCGGTTCGGGCGACGATTTTCGACCCGGGGCGGATTTACGCTCATTGAGTTGTTGGTGGTGATAGCGATCATTGCATTGTTGATTGCGATCCTTTTGCCGTCCTTGGACGCGGCGCGGCGGCAGGCGAAGCAAAACACCTGCTTGTCGCGGATCAAGAACATCGGGACGAGCAGCCGGGTGTACGAGGCCGACGACCCTCAAGGCTGGGGCATCCCGGCGCACCCAGGGCAGTTCACGCAGCCCGCCAATGAGCCGACGTTTGTCGGCGCTTATGAATGGGGCGGCAAAAGCGGCATCGGTTGGGACGACTGGGCGGGGCCGAAGAACCCCTTGAACAGCAAGTACGGCACGAAGGCGGGCTTCGGTCCGGCGACGCGTCCGATGAACGACATTCTGTACAAGGGCGGGTTCAAGGACAACAACTCCCCCTACAACCGTCCCGGGGCGACGACGGACACGCAGCTCGAGCTCGATCTGTTTAGGTGTCCGGGCGACGACGGTCCGCCGCGCGCGGCGCATTGTCCGGACTGGGTGGCGAACAGCGAGCGGTCGTCGTACGACCACTTCGGCACGAGCTATGCCGCGAACGTCTACATGAACTCGACGTCCGGCGGCGGGGAGATGCGGAGCAATTCTCCGTATCTTCGGCCGATCACCCGCGTGCCGACTCCGGCTCGTACGCTGTATTACGAAGAGAATATTGGTCGCTGGGCGTGGGCGGCCAGAAACGAGCTAAAGCCAGATTGCAGCTTTATCGGGCTGGGCGTGGATCCCGGTCCGACAAAGGCGGTTCGCGGCTGGCACGGTCGGGATTGGACGTACAACCGGGCGTTTGTAGATTCTCACGCCGAGCAGCAGAAGATTTGGATCGAAGGCACTGAAGATCGCGGTGGTTACGCCAACCACTATCGCAACGAGGTGTTGGAGTCCTATCCTGACTGGCCGGGCTGCAGCGATGGCACCGGCCATGCAGGCGGGTCCGACGAGTACCGTTGCATCATTATTCGTGGGCCGGGCTGGCAGAAGGACACCATGCCCGCGGAGTTGATTTGCACCGGCTTGAACTGGAGCGGGGGCGGGCGACCGTCCTATGAAAACTGCGTGTTCCCGTCGGATGGCGAACAATAGCGAGCGCCCTCTTGGGGGCAGGCCGCTAAAGGGAACTCGAGCAAGAGAGATTTTGCAAGTCTGAAGACACCGCCGATGAGATGGTCGGCGGTGTTTTTATGCGCGGAATCGCGCGAACGGCGCATTGGGACGGTACAATCGTCCGTCGTTGTGATGCGACGATCGAGTCAGTCGGGGTGTACGCCTGCGGCGTTGAGTGCGGACCGTCTTCGGGGCCGTGGAAATCGTCTTGGCCTGCGCGTATCCCTCCTTCTCGTCACGGCGGTGACTGTCGCCGCGTTTGCGGGAAGCCTGGGTAACGACCTGGTCGGATGGGATGACCGGCAAAACTTGGTACAAAACACCGCTTACCGCGGTTTGAGTCTAAGTCATCTCGGCTGGATGTTCACGACCAGTTTCGGAGGCCATTATCAGCCGTTGACGTGGTTGTCGTTCGCGGTGGAGTATGAACTTCTCTGGGGCGTCAACCCGGCCGGATTTCACTTCACGAATCTTCTGTTCCACCTCGTCACAGCAATCGGCTTTTACTTTGTGGCGAGGAGATTGTTACGGGGAGCGCCGGCGGCGGATGCCGCCGGGGGCGTCGCGATCGGGGCGCTGACGGCGGCGCTTCTGTTCGCGGTGCACCCCCTGCGGGTGGAGTCGGTGGCATGGGCGACGGAGCGGCGGGAGGTGCTCGGCGGCGCGTGGCTCATGGCCGCGGTATTCTTTTACCTTCGCGCCGCGGATAGGGGTTGCGGAAGGCGGCGCGGAGGGGCATTGGCGTTGTCACTGCTGTGCTACGTCTTGTCACTGTTATCCAAGGCGTCGGGGATAACTCTTCCCGCGGTGCTGTTGCTGTTGGATGTGTATCCCCTGGGGCGGTTTTCCACTTCGATGGATTCTACCCTCACCCCGGCCCCCTCCCTGGAAGGGAGAGGGAGGAGGATATTCCTGGAGAAGGTGATCTTTGCGGTCCCGGCGGTCGTGATCGCGTTGCTCGCATTGTGGGCACAAAACGAGGCCGGCGCGTTACGCGGGATCGCCGATCACCCGCTAGGCCTTCGAATCGGCCAGGCGTTTTACGGCGTCGTTTTTTATCCGGTTAAGTCGCTCTGGCCGGTGGATTTGATACCGCTTTATGAGCAGCGTCCCGACGCGACGGCTTTGGAGGCGGTCAATGTCGCCAGTGCGGTTGCCGTCGTCGGGCTGACGCTGCTGCTGTGGCTGCGGCGAAAGCGTCATCGGGCGGCGATCACGGCTTGGGCGGTTTATCTCGTCCTACTATCTCCGATGTCGGGCTTGACCCAGGCCGGACAACAAGTGGTCGCGGATCGATACAGCTATCTACCCTGCATGTCCTGGGCGGTTCTGTTCGGCGGCGGCGTGGCCCAATTGTGGAATCGTACGCGCGGTTTTCAGCGGATGGCGCTTGGAACTTCGCTCGCTATGGTTGTTGGGGCCCTGGTGTACTTCAGTCGCGAGCAGACACGCATCTGGGCGGACACCCATACACTCTGGCGGACGGTCGTGGAGCGAGCGCCGGACACGCCGACGGCGCACGCCAACCTGGCCGTCGAACTCAACGCTCGGGAAGACTTTGCGGGCGCTCGTGACCATAGTCTCATCACGCTGCGTCGTCTTCCGGGGAACCGGACGGCCCACGCGGCGCTGGCGCGGGCGTCGCTGGAGCTGGGCGATCTTGAGACCGCCGAGCGGCATCACCGGATCGCCTTGGGCATCTTGGAAAAAGTGGGAAAGACCGACGCGGCCACCATGGTCGGTTTGGCGATTGTGGAGACGAGGCTGGGTCGACTCGATGAGGCCGAGCGAACGTACCGGGCGGTGATCGAGTTGGAGCCGGATGTCGCGGAGTGGCACTACGACTTCGGCGGCTTTCTGGCGAGTCGGGGCCGGTATGAAGAAGCCGCGGCGGAGTTGGCGACGGCCCTGTCGCTCGAACCCGAGCGAGCCGAAGGGTATTACCGATTGGGGATTGTGCAACTCAGTCTCGGCAGGCCGGCTGAGGCGATTCGGTCCTGGGACGAAGGACTGCGCCGTGCGCCGCGGGACGTTGTCCTGCGCGCTCAATTGGCATGGACATTGGCGACATGCACGGCTAGCGCCTTGCGAGACGGCCGACGAGCGTTGGCGCTGGCGCGGGGCGCGGTGGAGGACTCCAGCGGGAACAACGTGAAGGCGCGGGAAGCACTGGCCGCGGCGCTGGCGGAAACGGGCGCTTTCGTCGGTGCGTCGGAAGTGATCCAGGCATTGATGTCGGACCCCGCGGTGGTGGAGACGGAGGCAACGATGGAACGATGGAGGTGGCAACTCGATTGCTACCAGCGGCGCGAGCCCTTGAGAGAGTAAGAGATCCGTGGTGGCGTTGGCCAGTCGGGTTCGCATTGATTCAACTTTATCCGAGGAGAGGCGATGATCGTGGGCAGGACGCTAAGCACAATTCATCGACTCCCCCAGGTCCAAAGGACCTGGGGCACCCGTCCGGCCGAAGGGTTGCAGGTTTCAAGGGTTGAAGTGTTGGAAGGGTGTGAAGGGGGCGAGGAGGATCACAGATTTGAGATTTAAGAGGGGGATCGGGTATCAGGGACATGAAGTCCCTGGCAACGTTCGTGCCCCTTGGGGCGGAGAGAAGCCGGTCGCTCGCGCTCGCGGCTCGGATTGGCCCGTCGCTTGCGCTCTGGGTTCGGATTCTACATCATCTGGCGAGCTTGTTGGCCCGTGCTGCTAGGCGTACGATAGGATCATGCGTTCGATTGAGGCGATCGTAGTTCTTGGTTCGGGCAATTGGGGCCTGACGCTGGCGTCGCTTTTTGCGACGATCCGCCCGACGCGGGTGTGGACCATTGACGCGGCGACGGCAGCGCGTCTCAACGCCGACCGCAACGACCCTTCGCCGACGCATCCGCGGCCGATCCCGAAGGCACTCATCGTAGAGGAAAAATACGCCGTCGGCTTCGATCCCGATAAGACGCTGGTGGTTCTCGCGGTGCCTTCGGGGCAAGTTCGGGCGGCCTCGCGGGAACTGAGGCAGCACGCTGTGTCTCCGCTGATTCTCAGTGTATCGAAGGGGTTCGACGCAGAGCAGCAGCGCACGATGAGTGAGGTCATTCGAGATGAGATTCCCGGGGCCAGCGTCGTGGTGCTGACCGGCCCGACGATTGCCAACGAGGTGGCACAGGGCAAGCCGACGAAGGCGGTGCTGGCGTGCGAGAACTTGATGCACCTGGCGCTGGTCAAGAACGCGCTGCGCAACGACGTGATTTTTTTCGAGGTGAGCCGCAATCCGCAACATCACGAGATTTGTGGGGCGCTAAAGGGGATCGTCGCGATTGCGGCAGGTCTTGCCGAGGGGTTGGAGTTGGGGGCAAACGTTCAAGGCGTCTTGATGACGGAGGGATTAAAAGAGCTCGCGTTGGTGGCGGCGTTTTTCGGGATTCCGGAAAGCGTGGCCTTCGGGATTTCGGGCGCGGGCGATCTCATCACCACGTGCATCAGTCCGGACAGTCGCAATCGGCGAATGGGCGTGTTGCTGGCACGGGGGCGGACGCTGCAACAGGCGCTGGATGAAGTGCGAATGACCGTCGAAGGAGTGGCCATGTCGCAGACCATCGAGACGCTGTGGGCGTTGGATGTCTCCATCCCGCTTTTTCACATGGTGAACGCGATATTGCGCGGTGAGCGTTGCGACCCGCGGAAAGAAATCACGGACTTGATCGCGTCGATCTAAACCCGAACATGAAAGCAGTGATCCTAGCGGCGGGACAAGGTCGGCGGCTCGCACCGATGGGGTGGGACAAGCCCAAGTGCCTACTGCCATGCGGCGACCGCACACTGCTGGACCGTACCCTTCAATCCATTCTTGAACACGGTATTCATGACGTCGCCATTGTCGTGGGATATCGGGGGGAATTGGTGGAGGATGCCGCGAAGTGTCACCCGATGAACTGTGTGTTCGTTTTCAATGTAGATTACGCGACCACGAATACGATCCATTCCCTGTGGTTGGTCCGGGAGTATCTGAACGAGGATATACTCTACTTCAATGGCGATGTCTGGTTCGAATCGCCCGTGCTCTCGTTGTTGCTGCAACAGTCCGGGTCGGCGCTCGCCGTCGATGTGAAACAGTGCGGCGGGGAAGAGGTGAAGGTAATGGCCGACCCGCCGGGGCGCATTACGCGAATCGGAAAGAACCTGCCGCCGGAAGAGGCGCTCGGCGAGTTCATCGGCGTGGGCAAGTTTGAACAAGGGGCGTGCGCGTCGTTGGTCGAATCGTTGCGGCGTTATAACGAAGAGCTTGGCCGGGGGGACTGTTTCTTTGAGTCGGCGCTCGATGACATTCTGGATCAACATCCTTTCATGGCCGTCCCTCTGGGGAAGGTAAAAGCGGTGGAGATTGACACACCCCAAGACTACGCCCGGGCGAAATCGCACTGGACGAATTGACGGCGCTCAACCCGCAATGACGGACTTAAGGTGTGGGACGTCGAGTATTGCAAAGGTGGTTCGCAGAGCCGCGATGGGTTCACCGCGTTGGGCGATGTTGGTTTCGTGGAGGGGTCCCAGGCGGCCCGAAGCCAGGGCGAGGTAGGGGACGCCGTAAGGGTTCAGGCCCATGATTCGCGTGCAGGTGGCGTCGACGGCGGGCAGGTTGCGACCCATCACAATGCAGCCGACTTCCTTGGGCGTTCCCATGATCGGGCCGTCGCCTTCCATGCCGACGATGGCATCCACGATGGCCAGCGACGGTTTGACCGTGGCATTGATGTCGAGGATCGACTGCGGGATTCCGGCGTAATGCAGGACGTTCTTCGGCCAACCATAGACCACTCCGGGCATGACGCCGAAGAGGTTTTTCATGGAGCAAGTGACGCCGGCCCAATGATGGGTTTTCATTTTTGGCATGGAAATCACCCAATCCACGCCGAGTAGGGTGTTGGGCAAGTAGAGCGGTGCGAGGTCAGTCCAAGCCCCGGCATTGGGAATGGCCGCGAATTCGTCGTGATTGAGGTCCACGAAGGCGAGGCCGGCCTCTTCCAGTGCGTCGCCCATTCCGGATTCATCGAGGACGAGCTGGCTGTCTCGTTGGTGTCCCTGACCCTCGGCGACGATCACTTCGCGGGCGTCGAGTCGGCGAAGGGCTTCCGCGACGGCGAGGATGATCGCGGGGTTGGTGTTGATATGCGATTGGCCGGGTGCGGTTTCGACCAAATTGGGCTTGAGAAGAATGCGCTTTCCGCGGATGTCGCCGCGACCGATTCCCAGAGTTGATAATCCAAGTTGGACGATATTGCCGAGGTCGGCGTAATAATCGGGCGCTCTGCCGATGAAGACGTCGGCGCGGTGGCCGCGTTCGCGGCCCGACGCTATGCGAAGTCCAGCGGCGATCCCGCCGCCGAGCAGCAATGCCCCGCCGACGCCGAGCATTTCGCGCCGGGACATTTTTTTGTCCTTGCACGGAGCGTCACAACGGTGTAGGGCTTCATCCATTCGTCGTCGCGACTCCCAGTGAACGCTCGGTCATCGGACAACGTGCGGAGCGTGCGAGAAGAAGCAGTGCGTCGTTTACCGGACTGGGCCTGCCGAGTAGAGCGCGCTTCGCGCTCTTCTCCAACCACACGGATGCGTCATCGGGCCGTCGTCCCCACGCCGTCAGGCCGATCAGCCCCCAGCCCAGAGACAATGGCGACCGCACATGCAGCAGTTCGTGACCTAGGTATGCAATGCCCGCCTCGATTCGTGAATCACCCGGTTGACCGGCAAGGGCCGTCAAGGCAATGCCGGTTGGTCCCGGAAACGGACGCAGAGTGCTCTTGTATATGCGGGGATTGCCATAATTCCATCCACCTCCGGGAATGGCCCGGTCGAGTAGCAATCGGATTCCCTCGCGCACGCGCGGGTGTTCCCCATTCCCGGCCGCGCGGAGTGCAAGTATGGCATACGCGGTCGGTTCCACCCAGGCATGGGTGCTCTCGACCCAAGACCACCCGGTCAGAGTGGTATCGTGTCCGTATACTACCGGATTCGGCTCGGTGGCCTTGCCGCGGTTGCGCAATAACCATTCCACGGCTTTCTCGGTTTGGGGACGATAACGCGGGGCGCTGTTGCCCTCGGATAAGGACCAAGCCAGAACGGCAAGTCCCGTGGGCCAACAAGGAGATTCGATATTTAGCGCAACTGAGACACTTCCATCCGGACGTTGCAATCGCGCAAGAAGAGACAGTCCCCTGTGTACTACGTCCGCTTCTATCCCCCGAGGCGATAGTGCAAGGCAGGAGAGAGCCGTCGGCTCGGCGCACGGCGCAGCGCTGGGTGAATATCCCCAGCCGCCGTCCGGAATGGCCGCCGCATTGAGCCGGTCGCGTAACGAGTCTTCCCAGTCATTGAACATCGCGCACCTATCGTCCGCGCTCCAATCCCGCTTGAAGCCAACTAGAGGATACAACATGGGGCAGTGTGGAGGCGCGACTGCACGCAGCCCGGGTGGTGCTTGCGGCTCCGATAACCGTGGTGATCGCCGGTCGGGTGGTTTTTTTGAGTGCAATGGCAATTTCTGCTTGCCTGCGGAGGATTCGTATTCGACGCTGTAAGGTGGATAGGTGCGAGGCGGCGACTCGGTTCGCGCCGCCCGCCACCGTCTAAGAGAGATCGGGAGAGGAGCGCGGCGGTGAGCGTGTTGTGTCGAACCATGCGTGAGTTTTTGCGCTGTGAAAGCGGACCGACCGCTACGGAGTATGCAATACTAATTGCAGTGATCTGCGTGGCCGTCATCGGGGCGTTGAGCAGCTTCGGCGTCCACATGGACACCCTGTACACCGACCTCAGCAGCACCCTCACGGTGTTCGGATCGTAAGCGCGGAACTGCCGAGCGACCGCGGTATGTCCAAACGTGCACGAAAGTTCCGCAAGGGGTGGAGTAGGACATGGAGGTCATGATTATGGGTCTGCACGGAGAGGCGCTGAAAAATCTGCTGGAATTCGCTTGCTTTCGAGAGGTTCGCTCCCTATGTTGTATCATGGGCGACTCGGTGCCACTCGACGTCAGCGTGATCGGGTCGAAGGGGGAGGAGGGCGGATCATTTCATCCGAGCCTCTGAAGTGGAAGACCAGGTTAGGTCCATGAACTGTGAATCGGACGGAAATCTGTCGCGTTCACACGACGGCATTGCGTAAAGCTCGTGCCCTCTGGAGGTTCGAGCGGTTAAGTGGAGGGGTCAGGGCCGGTCGCGGCGCCTGAGCAACCTTCGAAATCACGTTGGGCTGCCGCGAGCAGCCCCCTATTAGAGAGGAGTCTGACGTATGAGCAATTTCCTGACCCGTGCAAAGAACTTTCTGCGCTCCGAAGATGGCCCGACGGCGACTGAGTACGCCGTCATGCTCGCCCTGATTATTATCGTCGCCCTCGGCGCGATTACAGGGTTGGGCACGACGGTGGACACCATCTTCACCAACGTGGACAACGCATTGCCGACGGGCGGCGCGTCGTAGTCCGCGGTTCGCTTTGTTGGGCGTCGATTCAAGTCGGACGCCCGCGGGTTCGAACGGTCGAGAGGGGAAACCGGTGGGCACCGCCATTCACTGCGGTGCCTGCCGGTCCTTTCATTATCGGCACGAAAAAGAACAGAGCGCAGCGCTTTCCGTGTATTGTATGCTTCAACTGGTTTCGCCGTCATTCGGTCGGCACCGTCGCCCGTGAGCGACGGGGCGAGGAGTTGGTCACGCTGGGGCTGGAGTGATTTGCTATGGATTTCGGTTTTTGGCAAACGACCTGCGCGGTCCTCATACCGGGTATTCTCCTGGCCTCGTGGATCGATTACTCGCAGCGGCGAGTGCCGAACTGGCTCAATGCCCTGCTTATGGTCATGGGATTCATCGCCCAGGCCTGCTATTTTGGAAAGGCGGGACTCAGCACCGGAATGCTGGGAATGCTGACGGGGTTTGGACTGTTGATTGTTCCTTGGTTGATGCACGGAATGGGCGCGGGGGACGTCAAGTTGATGGCCGCAATCGGCGTTTGGCTGGGGCCCCTGCTGACGGTTTACTCGTTCGCACTGGGCGCCATCCTCGGTGGAGTCACCGCCGTGATCATGATTCTGTCGACGGGTCGGCTGCGGATGGCGTGCGTCAACATAGGGGTGATCCTGGCGAAGTGCTCTTCGCCACAAGCGGTATTTAGTGAGACGGGGTCCGCGAAGAGCTTCGGCATCACGTCTCAACTGCTTCCGTACGGTGTGCCGCTTACCGGCGGAACGTTGCTCATCCTGGCGGCGAAGATGTTCGGTTGGTGGGGGTGATACCTATGAAACTGACACAAATGATTCGACAGGCCATCCGTGGTCGTCGATCGCAGCGTGTCCGCGGCGCGGCAGTCGTCGAGTTCGCAGTCGTACTTCCTCTGCTTCTAACGATCCTGTTCGGGATCATCGAGTACGGGTGGGTATTCATGGTTCGGCAGACCCTTCAGACATCGGCACGCGAGGGTTGTCGCATCGCGATCCTGCAAACGTCCGAGGAGCCGTACACGGCCGCACTGAGCCGGATCGCGGAAGTCATGCAGCCGACGGGGCTGACGACGTACTCCGTTACGATGACGCATGCGACGGCGGCCGACCCCGTGGAGACGGTCGAAGTGGCCATCCCGTACAACGACGTATCGTTAATGGGAGGGTTCTTCGGGACCCATGCGTACGACCTGGGGGGCGCGTGCAGCATGCGTAAAGAGGGGATGTAATCCTACAACGCTAGATTCGGATGGCGTGAATGGGGAGAAAGCCCGTTGAAACGGGCTGAGGGCGGAGTTTGAGGTCGTTCGCGTTACCAGCCGTGAACGGCTGGCCTGAGGCCGCCGCCTTCGGCGGCGGGAAGGCCGCTAAAGCGGCCTGGAATCGGAAGCGCCGTTTCCAACCCCTCGAGAAGAACTTAGCGTAGTGGTAGGAACCGGACCGGCCAATGGCGAGGCTTGGGCCTGCGGTATGCGACAGAGGTATGTTGTCGAGCCGCAGGATTTCGCCTGCGCGGGTGACGGCGCTATTCTTAGTACTGAAAGCCGCGGCGAGTCGCCGTACGGCGGCGGGGGGCCGCTGAAGGCCAAATTATTTTCTGAGGTTAGGTCGAACGTGGCCCGAAACCATCCGATAAACAAACGTGATTTAGAATACGGGGCGACGAGGCGGTACTCCCGAACCTGACGCCCGGAAGTGTCAGGAACCCGCTTGCCGTCGCCTACCAAGGCCTGCAACGATAGAGGACGAAACGATGAATCGAAAGGCAATCATACCCCTCGTGGTCGGTCTGGGGATCGGGCTGTTGGCGGTGAAGTTCGCCATCGACACGATCCGCAAGGCCCAAGCGTCCAACGAGTCGAGCAAGACCGTCACCGTGGTGCGGGCGAAGCTGGACATTGCGGCGTACGAGCAAATTCAGAAGGAAATGGTCGAAACGGTGGAGACGGCGGACAACATGTTCGTGCCCGCAAACGAACGGATGGGGAAGGTAGAGGCGGCGATCGGTCGGGTCACGTCGAAACCCATCCCCCGGAATACGCCGGTGCTGATGTCCATGCTGGCGCCGGAGGGGACGCGCGCCGGGATGGTGGGTCGCATTCCGCCCGGTTATCGCGCTGTGTCCGTCAAAATCGATGAAGTTTCCAGCGCCGGCTATCAGATCCAGCCGGGCGACTGGGTGGACGTGATCGTGGTCATGGACATAGACGCCGGAACGAGGGGCAACAAAAAGGAGACGATCGCCGAAGTGATCCTCCAGCACGTTCAGGTGGCGGCGATCGGGCAAGGCACGAGTTCGGATTCGGAGACCGCCGGCGCCAAGGTCAAACCCGCCAAGTCAGCTACGCTGTTGGTTCCGGAAGACGAGGCCCCCAAACTGCACCTCGCGGGCACGCGCGGGAAGCTGACGCTGGCGATGCGCGGCGAAGACGACAAGACGCAGAACACCCCGGCCGTCGCCTATGGCAGCGAGATCATGACGTCGCTGAAGACGCCGGACCCCATCCCGCAGGTGGCCGTTGCAACACCTACCAGACCGGCGGTTCGCAGGCCACAGACCGCCCCGGAACCCGAACCGCACGGCGTATTGGTATTTCACGGAACCACGACCAATCAACCGCCGAGCATCGAGAGGATCACGTTCGAGAGTGCGCAATCGTCCAAAATTGTGGCGATGGCCCAGGGCGGACCGACGCGCGCCGCGGGGATGTTCAGCGGAGCAAAGGACCGCGACCGCAGCCGTCCAACTCCGGCGAACGCTGAAGCCAAGGAAACCGCCGAGTCCGGCGAGAACGATGGATTGGAAGAGTACAAACCCGACGCGGGTGATTAGCCGGCAGCACCAACGCCCTTAAGCGTTGGGGCGAGCCATCAACACAACGAAGGAGAACGCCGCCAATGTTCATGAAAGTCACGGAAGACGGCCTGTCGATGGCCAACGCAATGAAGGTCTGGGGCCGTGGGAGTTGCAGGACGGGGACCGTATTCGCCGTGGGCGCTTTGCTCTTGGCCGGCGGCAACGCACGCGCTCAAACAAAGGACGCCGCGAAGCCGGCGTTCCGTGCGTCCATTCTGGACATGGCCGCCAGCTCGCAGCGCATCACCGTCCCGTTGCACCGCAGCGTCACCGTGGAGACGACGGTCGAGGCTCAGCGTGCCGACGTCATCGCCAAGCAGATCGCGGACGTGCAGGTGGTCAGCCCCACGCGAATGCTGATTACCGGCGAAGCGTTCGGAAGCACGACCGTCATCCTCAGCGGAACGGACGGCAAGCCCTATGCCTTTGAGGTCGACGTGGAGCTCGATCTGGAAAAGTACAACGAGGCCCTGAAGGGCATCGATCCCCAGTCCAATGCCAAGGCGACCTCGGTCATGGGCAACGTCGTGCTGGTCGGCACGGTCAGTTGTGCGGAGCGGGCCCGGCGCATCGTGGAACTGGCCGAGCTGTTCCTCCCGCCCCCCACCGAAGGGCGACCCCTGACGAAAGTCCAGAACCATCTGGAGGTCGCGGGTGAACAGCAGGTGCTCCTGAAATGCGTAGTGGCCGAGGTCAGCCGGGCGGCGTCCCGCGAATTGGGCGTCAATGGGTTCCTCGCCGGCGAGAACTTCAAAGACGGATTCCTCGTCAACCAACTCGGCGGCATTAACCCCATCGACATCGGGGCGGGCGCCGGGCTGGTGACCGAAAATCTACCTTTTTTGACGCCGGGGATACCGACGGGACAGAACTCGACGCTGTCCCTGGGCTTCCCGCGGGTGCAGATGCAGTTGTTCATCAAAGCCATGGCGGACAATGCCTTGTTGAGCGTTCTGGCGGAACCCAACCTGGTGGCCATCAGCGGGGAGACGTCCACGTTCCTGGTGGGCGGGGAGTTTCCGATTCTCGTGCCGCAGGGCGATTTCCGCGTGACCGTGGAGTTTAAGGAATTCGGCGTACTCATGAACTTTACGCCGGTGGTTCAGGGGCAACAACGCATCCGCTTGCGCGTCGCGCCGGAGGTGTCGGAATTGGACTTCACCGCGGCCGTGCAGTTTCAAGGATCGGTGGTGCCGGGTCTGAGAAAGAGAAGTACGGAGACGACGGTCGAATTGGGCAACGGGCAGACCATCGCCATCGCCGGGCTGCTCAACGACGAGGTCCGCGGGCTGGCCTCGCGGATCCCGGGGCTGGGGGATATGCCGGTGCTCGGACCGCTGTTCCGCTCCGTTAACTTCCGCCGCTCGCTGACCGAACTGGTCATCCTGGTGACGCCGGAAATCGTCGCCCCGCTGGACGCCCACCAAACCGTGAAACTGCCCCAGGACGGACGCATCGATCCGTCCGACTATGAGCTGTATGCGATGGGGTTGCTGGAAGGGAGGCAGGAGTGCGCGTGCGACGGGGTGGACTGCGATGCCAAGTGCAAGAAGCACGGACAATCCGTCATCGAGTCCGATCCGGATGAGCTTTCGGTGCATGGCCCGTGGGGGCATGTGGCGGGGAAATAAATGCCGTAGTCCCCTGGGCGGCCCCAACGCCCTGCAGCGGTGGGGCCAGGGGTTAGGATGGGAACGCGACGATCGCCCTGTTCAGGAGGCGGCCATGACGCTGTGATGATCCAAGCGGCGTGGAGACCGCGACTTCTGGGAGGGCGAAGCAAATGTCAAGTCAATCGTGGGGTCGGTCCGCGCTTCACCGCAAGCGGGCGGTGGTCGCGGTGCAAGTCGGTGTGTGTCTCGTAGTCTTATTGGGCATGGCCGCACTGACCGTCGACGTCGGCCAGCTCTACGCCGCGCGAACAGAGTTGCAACGCGCCGGGGACGCGGCCGCACTCGCCGGTGCGTCGGCCTATGCGACCGACGACATGATGCGCGTCCGCATGGGGACCGGAGGGGCCCAGGCGCTGGCTTACGTCAAAGATCTCGCCGCCCTCCGGTCGCATCAATATTCCAACCTGAATGTGACGCTCGGCTCCCCGACGCTGCTTCAGACGGATGACATCGCCACCGGCTGGATGAACCTTTACTCCGCAAGCGACGCGCTTCAGGAGGCCCCGCCGGCCAAGGATTACAACGCCGTGCGAGTGATGGTCCGAAGGGCCAAAAGCTCGGACGCCGGATCCAACGGGCCTGTGCCCCTGTTCTTTGCTCCCATCTTCGGGAAATTATTCGCGGAATCGTCGGCTTCGGCGGTGGGCGTGTTCGACGATCGTTTCAGCGGATTTCGAACCTACGTTCCGGGAGCCAATATTCTGCCGTTCACGATCCATGAAGACGCGTTCAACTCGGAGCTTGCCGACGGCGGCGATTCTTATAAGTGGAATGATCCCTCCGGTCCGGTGAGCAACGCCCCCGATGGCATCCGCGAGGTCCGACTCTACCCGTATCCGTTGTCGGGGAATGGGTATACCGAAGGCGACGGTAATTTCGGTGTGCTGAACATCGGCACGGGCAATCAGGGCATCGATGCCGAACGTGTGCAGATTGAAAACGGCGTGGCCCCGTCCGACTTCGAAATGGAAGTCGGGACCTCGGAGCTGATGTTCAAAGACGAAGACGGCGACCCCACGACCTACGACATGACCGGGAGCCCCGGCTTGGAGGCGACCCTGAAGTCGGCCATCGCCGATCAGCAGGGAGAGGTCGTCGGTTTCTTCCTGCACAACAACGTCGTCTTGTCCGGCTCCAACGCCATCTACACCATTACCGAGCTTCGCTTCGGACGGGTCATGGACATCCGTTTGACCGGACCGCCCGAGCAGAGGGGCTTTTTCATTCAGCCGGTTTCGTACGTGGGGGGTGGGGTGCGCATCGACGTGGACGCCCCGCCGTCCGGCGGATTGGTGGGACTCATCGTGCTGGCGAGATGAAGGGGGTCGGTGCTTATGGGACGGCGGAAAAGCGGTCAGCCCCAACGCCCGTAAGTGTTGGGGCGAGGAGTCATTTCTACTGGCCGCGGCCCGTTCCTCGGTGTTCCATGGGCAGGTGCGTCCGCATACACAGGTCACGGCGCCGGCCCGTGAGCGGTGAGTCGCGGGCGAGGAGGGGCGGCCCTGAGTACTCGGACGTTGCGGAGGATCTCGCAAATTCGCGCCGCCGAAAGCCGATAGACGATGGGGAAGACGGGCGGTCAAGTGTCGGCTTGCAGAGCGACGTTTGGCGTGGCGGGTTCACCGTTTTGATGCACGCGGGAAGGTTGGCTCGTGGTCTTGGGCCGGTGAAGGGTGGACGAGGCGTGCGTGGCGGGTGAACGGTTGTCGGCGCCCCTGGCGGCGGGACGGAGTCGATGCGGCGAGACCTTAAGTTCATTGTGCTGAACGACCATGAGGAGTTCGCCCTGCAACTCCGGGCCATGCTCCTGAAGTTTGAGGGGGTGAAGATCCTAGCGGAGGTCGAGGAGCCGGCGATGCTCGCCCATGCGGTGGAACAGTTCCCCGTGGACGTGCTGCTGGTGAACCTCGATCCCCACCCCGAGGCTCTCCTGCCCATCGTCGCCGACGTGGCCGCCGCCCATCCCAACCTCTCCGTGTTCGCGGCGTCGGTATCCAGCGACGGACCGCTGATCCTCAAGGTGATGCGCCTGGGGGTGAAGGAGTTCCTCTGCAAACCCATCGATGCCGCCGCCCTTGGCGAGGCCATCGAGCGCGTCGCCAGCCACCGCGTGGAGAGCGTGAAGCAGGGGCGGCTCATCACCATCCTGGGGGCGGCGGGCGGGGTGGGAGCGTCCACCCTGTCGGTCAATCTGGGAGTGGAACTCGCGGCCTTTGCGTTGGGGAACGTGACGGTCGTAGACCTGGACTATCGCTTCGGGCAAGTCGCTACCCTGCTGGATCTTGAGCCGAACTATACGCTCGCCGATCTGTGCGGAGCGCCGGACCACTTGGAGACCGCCGTCGTCACCCGGGCCCTGGCCAAACACTCCAGCGGGGTGCAGGTGCTCAGTCGTCCCACCAGTTTCAACGACGCCGACAACATCACCGCGGCGGCGTGCATGGGAATGTTCTCCACCCTGCTGAACATGAACGAGTACATCGTGGTGGACGGGCCCACGCGGTTTGATCTGGGCGCCAAAGCGGTCCTGGCCCTATCGGACGTGAGCCTGCTCGTCGTGCAATTGCTGGTGCCCTGCGTCAGAAACGCGCAACGCATCCTCGAGAACATGCGCGAGAACGGATGCAACCTGGAGCGCACCAAACTGGTGTGCAATCGCGTCGGTCGCGAAGCGGGGCACCTGTCGGTCGCCCACGTCTCGGAGACCCTGGGGCTCGAATTGTTCGCCTCCATTCCGGACGACTGGCCGGCGGTGAGCGGGGCGGTCAACCTCGGCGAGCCGCTGCTGAGCTACGGTCCGAAAACGAAGGTGCGCCTGGCGATCCAGGAAATCGCGGAGTGGCTGCATCGAGGCGATTCCCAGGCCGATGATAAGCATGCGCGGCACAAGAAAGGCTTCATCGGCCGCATCCTGGCCCAGAGCTAAAGACCCGACGGTCAACGTGCCGCCTCGGGCGTCGGCGGGGGATTCGACCTCCTCGCCCACACGGTAGAACCGGGGGAGTGTTTCAATGTTCGGACGGAAGTCAACCAGTAATCTCTCCGCGGCGCCCGCTCCGGCGACCGCGGCGCTCAAGCCGTTGATCACCCCCAAGCAACTCCCTCCCGGCGCGCCGAGCAAACCCAAAGTCTCCAAGGAGAAGGTCGAACAATTCAATTCTTTGAAGATGCGCCTGCACCGCAAGCTCATCGACCAGCTCGATCTCAGTCGCATGGTGGGGGACGACGAGACGCTCCGCACCCAGGTCAAGGAGTTGGTTTCGCAGCTCGCCGACCAGGAGAACACCCTGCTCAACTTCAATGAGCGGCAGCGGTTGATCAGCGAGGTTTTGGATGAGACCTTTGGTTTGGGGCCGTTGGAGGTGATTCTCGCCGACCAGTCGATCAGCGATATCCTGGTCAACGGGCCCAAACAGGTCTACGTCGAGCGCCGCGGCAAGCTGGAACTCACCGAGGTTGAGTTTCGCGACAACGCCCATTTGATGCACGTGATCGACAAAATTGTCAGCGCCGTGGGTCGCCGTTGCGATGAGACCTGCCCGCTGGTGGACGCGCGACTGGCCGACGGCAGCCGCGTCAACGCAGTGATTCCGCCCCTGGCCATCGACGGGGCGAGCATGTCCATCCGCCGGTTTGGCGCCGATCCGCTCACCTGGGAGGACTACATCAACTTCAAGTCGGTGACCCCGGAAATGCGCGACTTTCTCGCCGCGTGCGTCCAGTCTCACCTCAACATCATCGTGGTGGGCGGGACCGGCTCGGGCAAGACCACCCTGCTCAACAATCTCTCCGCCTTTATCCCGGATACCGACCGCATCGTCACCATCGAGGACGCCGCGGAGATTCAGTTGCGGCAACCGCACGTGGTGCGCCTGGAGACCCGCCCCGCCAACATTGAAGGGAAGGGGAGGATTTCCATCCGCGATCTTCTGATCAACGCCTTGCGCATGCGTCCCGACCGCATCGTCGTGGGGGAGTGCCGCGGACCGGAGACCCTGGACATGCTCCAGGCCATGAATACCGGACACGACGGCTCCCTCACCACCATCCACGCCAACACGGCCAGGGACGCCGTGGCGCGGGTGGAGACGATGGTGATGATGGCGGGTTTCGAATTGCCGGTGAAGGCCATTCGCCAGCAGTTCGCCTCGGCCATTCACGTGTTGATTCAGGCCCAACGCATGGCCGGTGGGGCCCGAAAGGTCATCGGCATCACCGAAGTCACGGGCATGGAAGGCGACGTGATCACCATGCAGGACATCTTCGCCTTCGAACAATTGGGAGTGACCGCCGCGGGACGGGCGCGGGGACAGTTCATCGCCACCGGGATCCGACCGTCGTTCCTGGCGCGGCTGGAAACCTCCGGGTGTGAGGTGGATCCGGCCCTGTTCCAGCGACAAGTGCTCATGACCGACGAGGGAGAGTAGGACACCGCAACGGAGAACCGAACGATGCTCGAAACGCCGGACATCCACCTGCTCGCCGCGTCCGAAATCTGGGTCTACGTGCTGCCCCTGGTCGGATCCATCCTCCTGTTCTACGGCGTCTTCCAAGCCGTCACGGAGAGCAAGACCTCGCAATCCAAGAAAATCACCGAACGGCTCCACGGCGATCGACTCAAACGCGAGCGTGTCAATTCCACCATCGTGCGACGCGGGGGGGTGGGACAGGCGGTGACGTTCGCCGACCACGTGCTGGGGAAACTGAAGTTCATGCCCAGGCTCCAGACGCTCCTCGACCAGGCGGACGTGAATTGGTCGGCGTCGCAAATGATGCTCCGACTGTGCGCCGTCGCGGTGGTCGCCGCCCTGGGACTGTTGGCCATGGAGGTCAATCCCGTCGCCGCCCTGGGATGCGCGGCGTCCGTCGTCGTGCTGCCTTTGGTGTGGCTCAGCTTTCGGCGGAAGCGGCGGATGACCAAACTCAACGCCCAGTTGCCCGACGTCTTCGAGATGATGGGACAAGCCCTACGCGCCGGGCATTCACTCGCCGGGGCCATCCAACTGGTCTACGAACAGATGCCCGCGCCCATCGCCACGGAATTCGCTCAGGTCTATCACGAGCAAAACCTGGGCGTGAAGGTCGAAGAGGCCTTGCATTCCATGGCCGACCGCGTCGACTCCCTCGACGTACGGTTCTTCGTCACCGCGGTCATGATCCAGAGACAAACGGGCGGCGATCTCGCGGAAGTCTTGGACAACATCAGCGGAGTCATCCGCGAGCGCATCGAGCTGGCGGGACTGGTACGCGGGTTGACCGCGGAAGGACGCCTGTCGGGGTGGGTCCTGTTCGCTCTCCCCGGGATTGTGTTCCTCGGCTCAATGTATTTGAACCCCAACTACGCGAATGTGCTGATGGAAGACCCTCGCGGGCAGATCATGCTGATGATCGCCGCGGGGATGCAGCTCATGGGAATCGCCATGATTCGTTGGATTGTCAACATCAAAGTGTGAGGACCGTCGGCCTCCAAAGGCGATCCTCGGAGCCAAGACCATGAACTTGTACATCTACGCCTTGGGTGGTATGGCGGTGGTCAGCATCATGCTGATCATCTACGCCTTCTGGCCCAAGCCCACCCAGGACGACGACGCCATCAAGCGGCGCATGGTCGGGCGCCGCGGCCAGAACGCGATGCAGGAATTGCGCCGCCAGGCCAAAGAGTCGGTCGCCAAGAGGGTGATCGACACCGTGGCCCCCATCGCCATCCGCTCGTCGATGAAAAACGACGTGGCCCAAATGTCCAAGCTGCGCATGAAGCTGGCCACGGCCGGTCTACGTACGGAAAGCGCCCCCACCACCTTTCTGGCCAGCAAAACGGTGATGGCCGTGCTCCTCGGCGTGGTGGCGGCGACCTATGTGTGGGCCAAAGGAACCTCCCTGGAGAACGCCGTCGGCATCACCATGATCGGTGCGGGGATGGGGTTCTTGACTCCCAACCTTTGGCTGAGCTCCGCCGTTTCCAAGCGACAGGAGAAAATCCGCAACGGGCTGCCCGACACGCTCGACATGATGGTGATCTCCGTGGAATCGGGTCTGGGTCTGGACGCCGCCTTCCAACGCGTCGGCGACGAAATGAAAAAGGTCCACCCTACGCTTTCCGAAGAGTTGCAGCTGGTCACCCTGGAAAGCCAAATGGGCATTCCGCGCTCGGAAGCGTTAGCCAACATGAGTTCCAGGACCGGCCTCGATGAGGTGCGCTCGCTGGTGGCCATCATCAACCAAGCCGAAAGATTCGGCACCAGCATTGCCAAAGCATTACGAAATCAATCAGACGCCCTGCGGGTCAAACGTCGCCAAGCCGCCGAGGAGCGCGCCCAGAAGACGACAGTCAAGCTGATGGCCCCCCTGATTCTATTCATTTTCCCAGCGATTCTCGTGGTGTTGGCGGGTCCGGCAGCCTTGAAGATGATCGAAGCCCTCGGCAATACTCCCGGTTTACTGTAGTGACCTCCAATTAAGCCCGGAGGTGAATGTCGTTCCATGCCTTGCGCGCATGGCAATTATTTCTCCACTGATATTGTTATTATCGGACCTCCAATCCTCACTGAGAACAGTTTGAAGGTTTCAAAAGACCCCAAAGACCCTTCCTGACTGTGCCGATAACTCATTCGGCGCGCTTTTGCGCTGGCTGGAAAACTAACGGACTGTCGTTTTAAGGGAATCGCTCATGAAGGTTCGATTGCGTACGACCACCGGGATATTCGGCGTGGTTTCAATTGTGGCCTTGGCTACGGCGGGGTTGTTCGTTGGATGTAGCGGCCAGGGGGGTTCCTCCGGAGGCACGGCGACAGGCGACGACTTTTTGGGCACGGGGCAAACCTTAAGTCATTTCCGTGCGCTCCAAATTGATCCGCCCAATGAGGACTCGGCCGGTCCGCAATTCGTGGTCACGGAGGACTTGGACCGCGATGGCCTGCTTGACGTTGTGTCGGCATGGAATCAATCACAGCCCGTGCAGATTCACTTTCAGCGGCGGAGCGTTACCGGCGTGGTCAGCTTCGAGACGGTTACATTGGCGGGGAATATCCCGGTCGTTCGCGTTGCCGGATTAGGGGTGGCGGATTTTGACGAGGATGGGGCATCCGACATCGCCGTGCTGGTTAAGCAATCCGGCCTGGAGGGCGCGGGGTGTCTGGCCGCTGAAAACGCCGACGGAGCCGGGTACGCCGGGGTCGTGCTCGTGTACCTTGCCCCGGTGGACGCGGGTCAGGCGGATCAGGCGCTCGCTTGGCGTGAGACGCCGATCGGTGCGTCGTTGCTGGCCGGGCTGACCAAAGCGGATCCCGGTCCGCCGGAGGAGGAAGGTTACACCAGCATGGTCCTGGGCGACTTGGACCTGGACGGCGACGTGGACGTTGTCGCGGCGTGGATCGGGGCCTGCGGCGGTGTCCCGGAAGTGTTGACGTTTACCAACGGCGGAGCGGGGGCGGTTCGCGACGGCACTTGGTCGGTGGCGGCGATCCCCGATCCGTTTCCCAAGGGGCCCCTGTTGCAGGATGAAGACGGGATCGACCCGATTCGTGTCAAAGACGTGGCACTTGGCGACGTGGACAACGACGGCGATCCGGATGTGATCGCCACTTTTCCGGACGCGGGGAGCCTGAACATCCGCTGGTATCGGAATCCCGTGGTGGACATTCTGGATGATTATCACATTTCGACCAGCGAGTGGCAGACGGGCGTCGTCGGTCAGGTCTCCCCCAAGGCGGGTTTCCAAGACTTGGGCGGCGCGGACATCATTCGCGTGGGCGACGTGGATCGGGATGGATTGCTCGACGTGGTCGTGCGCTCTTCGGGCGGTCGACTGATTCAGTGGCTCAGGGGGCCAGGTGTCCAGGCCACGACCGCGCCACTGCCTAATATTCCGTGGCGGGTCTATACGCTGGCCGAGTTCACGGAGCGCACGCCCGAAGGAATGGCCCTGGGCGACTTGAACTTCGACGGCCGGACCGAAGTGGTGGTCGCCGCGTCTGGCGGACTGCTCTTCCTCGATTCCCAGTCGGCGTCGAGCGTTTTTGACCAGTGGCATGGGCAGTTGATTGTCGATGATGTCCAGCCGGACCAACTGACCGTCACTCCCGAAACTACGGATCCCGAAGCCGAACCCGAGGAAACCGCGGGTACGACGTTCATCAATTCCATCTTGGTGGTCGATCTCGACGACGACGGGGCCAATGACATTCTCGCCACCTTTGATCGCACGGGCTTGAGCGGGCTGAGCAACGACGCGCTGGTGTGGTTCCGCAATACGCGCTGAATGGATGATCGACGCGCACCGCGCCTAATTGCCGCCGCCGCCGGGCGGAATGTCTTGAAAGAACTCGTAGGCCCCCATGTCCACAGCCGTGTAACGGACGCGAAGCTAGAGGTCCGGGTCCTTGGGGATCGGCTCGACGGTGTTCGCGTCCCGATCGAGATCACCCACATCCGCCGGCAGGGCGGCGTTCTCGCCCACATCCTTGCATGCTGGAAAAGGGGACATTCTACTTTTTTGTCCGAGGGGAAAAGGGGACATTCTACTTTTTTGTCCGCGATTGATAACGTGATAACATACGTCCGTCGCCGACCGACACTCGCGCTGTACGAGGCATAAGACAATACTCCCTTACCAACTAGCGGGCGTCAAAAAGCAGAATGTCCCCTTTTTCTCCGTATTTTTATTTAACTTACTTCTAGCTGGACCCGAAATAGTCGGCTATAATCGACGGTCAGGGGAGGGCTTCATGAGTCGACGACCGCTCCACAAACATTTGTCTGGTCGATACTTGCGGACCCGCGCGCTTGCTGTCGTGGCGCTTGGGCATTGCGCCCTTCCATCCATCGCGGTCGGCGAGGGCGTGATCTATGTCAATCAGGCTGCAAGCGGCAAGAACAACGGCAGCGGTTGGGCTGATGCGTTCATCGACTTGCAAGACGCGCTGGCGTCAGCCCAGGCGAGCGATGAAATCTGGGTAGCCGCGGGGACCTACAAGCCGGACCGAGGCACCGGTGATCGGAGCGCGACGTTTTCGCTGGGCAACGGCGTTGAAGTCTACGGCGGGTTTGCCGGATGGGAGCAGTGCCGCGAGGAGCGGGATTGGGTAGTTAACGAAACGATTCTGAACGGCGACCTCAACGGCGACGACGGACCGCGCGACTGCGCCGAAGTGAGCGACTGTTGTCGCGAGCACGCGGGGGTGGGTTGCGATGATGCCCTTTGTGAAGCACTCACTTGCAACGCGGAACTTAATTGTTGCGACCCGGTTTTTCCCGAGGGGTGGGATTACCGGTGTGTGCGCTTTGCCGAACAAGCTTGCTGCCACCTGGGTAATTGGCGAACCTGTGAGAACAGCTTCCATGTGCTTACCGCCTTCGGGCCCATTTCATCGACCGTTCTGGATGGGTTCACCGTCGTCGGTGCGTACACACACCACGCCCCAGATGGCGGCAATCCCCACGGTGCGGGCGTCTTCTGCGACGGGTCGTCGTTGACCGTGGCAAACTGCACTTTCCGCGGTAACTTCGGTTCGGGGGTCTATGCCTATGGGAGCAACGTAACGCTGCTCAACTGCTGGTTCGATCATCACTTCGCCTTCAGCGTTGAAGCGGAGGGATCGGACGCGACCGTGACCGGTTGCACGTTTACGGACAACGCGTCTGTGCTCTTCTTTTGGGGCAACCTTACCTTACGCAACTCTATCTTCACTCGGGATGCCGGCGCCGTAGTCAATGGGAACGCCATAGTCGACTCCTGCATCTTCCAGGACGGCGTTGGACTGCGCCTGCGCTCCGGGCTGTTCAGCTCGGGACGGTCGTCGGTGACCAACTGCCGCTTCCTGGGAAACCGATTTCACCTGACGATCAGCGGCTCAACCGCGGTCGTGGACAATTCACTGTTTATGGACAGCACCGAGGGAACCGTCGGAGGAGGATTCGGCAGCGGGCTGTTTCGCAACTGCGCGTTCATCAACAACACCCCGCGCACCTCGGCGTTCAATTGGAGTTTTGGGAATCTGTACTTAAGGAACTGCACGATTGTCGGGAACGGGGGAAATATGATCCAGGGAGGCGGAGGGATCGAACTCGATGAGGCCTCGGCCCAGGTGCTCAACTCCATCATCTGGGGCAACGGGGGCGGTCTCTTCCAGACGCGTGAGGAAGATCAGATCGGCGTGGATTCGGACTCCACCCTGGACATCGATTATAGCATCGTCGAAGGTTGGTCGGGAACATTCGGCGGAGTCGGTAACTCCGGCGCCGATCCGATCTTTGTGGACGCGGACGGTGCGGATGATATTGCGGGGACCGAGGATGATGACCTACGCCTCATGCCCGGCTCACCGGCGATCAACGCGGGAGATCCGATTGCGACTGGGCTTCCGACGACCGACCTTGACGGCCACGCCCGGGTGCTTTGCGACCTGGTGGACATCGGGGCCTACGAATTCGGCATCGGCGACATTAACTGCGATCAATCCGTGGACCTTTTCGACTTCGCTTCTTGGTCCTTTTGCATGACCGGCCCAAGCACTGCTGAGACAGCAGTGCCACAGGGCTGTGAACCCTTCGACTTCAACGCCGACTCCGCCATCGACCTGCTCGACTTCGCCGAGTTCCAAAACGCCTTCGGCAGCGCGCCGTAATTGCTGTCGTGCAGACTGCTCCGGCGTACGACCCGCAGACCGGTTTGCAAGCAAATTATTTCTTCACAGACCCGTCAGAAAAGGTCAGAAAAGGGGACATTCTACTTTTCTGTCCGCGATTGATAACGTGATAACATACGTCGCCGACCGACGCTCGCGCTGTACGAGGCATAAGACAATAGTCCCTCACCAACTAGCCGGTGTCAAAAAGCAGAATGTCCCCTTTTTTCCCTTTTTTCCGCGCTGTACGAGGCATAAGACAATACTCCCTCACCAACTAGCCGGTGTCAAAAAGCAGAATGTCCCCTTTTTTCCTCTGCACGGATCGTTTGTAGTTGGATCCAGGCATGAAGCATAGTTGGTCGGAGTAGGAGGGGTATCGGAGGCAAAGTCGCCCGTGGTGTCCCCGTTAACCCCATCGGCGCGCTCCCAGCAGGCGGAGCACTGGTCGACCTCGGATACGCCGTGGTGGGTGTGCCACAACCCCAGGTTGTGGCCCACTTCGTGCGTGAGGGTCTTTTGCCCTGCTCCGAATACGCCCTGGTGCATGACGATGCCGCCCAGGTTTCCCAGGGCATTGGGGTCCCAGGGGAAGGTCCCCAAGCCCAGGAACCCGACGAGGACATTCACGACATACACGTTGATCTGATGAGCCGGATCGTCCGCGTACGTGGTCTTCATCCCGAAATGGGTTGTATATAAGAAGTTGCGGTAAGCGCTCGCGTTGATGTATTCGCTCTGCCCCGTGAACTGAATGCGATACGGGGCGTAGTCGGAGTTCAACTGAGTCATCTGCGCGGCTACTTCCGATGGCGACGAGGCGCAGTTGGTGCCGTCGTCGTTGCAGAAGATGTGCAACCTAAGGCGGATGTGCACGATGGGCGTAGAGGGGCCCGGGATCCACGAGTCGCGCACGGACCGGATATCGCAGGTGCCTTCTGTTGGGCATTCTCCCTGGGCGGTTGCCCGCTGGTTGCCGGTGTTGGCCGCCCAATTCACGTATGTCTGACACCATTCGACAGGTTCGTCGGCTCTGGTCTGCGGACCCATTGCGATGACCACGATTCCCAGCAAATAGCGGTGTTTCCGGTCTCTTTTCATGACTTCGCTCCTTCCAGGAAGGGAAAAGTTGGTCTTGCGTGGTATAATCTCCTGGGGTGGCAGGAACAACCTGAAGCGCCATGGACACGCGAATGAGAGGGGATCGGATACATCTTGCGGCAACCTGGTTGCTGTTGGGCACGGGAGCGGTACCGGTAATCGCTGGGGTCTTCTCGTCCGAGTTCTTCTCCGATCCCGTTTCCGAGGGGTGGGGCTTGCTCGTTTACTACTGCGACCCGGAGACTTGGAACGACCAAGGGTGGTACCACCAAGAGCTTGACTTGGAGGCCTGCCCACCAGGTCCCGGGGGAGGGCGCGACGTGTACCGCCGCTTGCTCGAGCCTCTCAACGGAGTAGCGACGTTCTTCGCGGAGTTTCGCCTCCAGACGGACGGGCAGAGATCGGAGATTCCCGGTGGGGGGCCCACCGTAGTCGCCTTGGGAAACTCCTTCGGCGTCATCTATCATGTTACGGTCGCGCGGGATCTGGTCAAGTTCGCTCGCGACGTGGACCTTACGATCTGGTTTATCGAGATCGACCCGGGCGTCCCCCACACCTACCGGATCGAGCTGAATTCTGACCGGTACGCATTCTACATCGACGCCTACCTGATCGACGAAGGCGTCCCCGAGGGACCGTTTCCGGCTCACGACTCCCGGATTACATGGCAGGGCAGATCGTGGTACCTGCCGTGCGAGAACGCCTGGGACTACATCCGCTACGGCGTCATCCCGCAGGATGGGAGTGGAGACTCCGACAGCGACGGCGCGGTCACGCGAGATGACTTCTACTTCTTCCATGAATGCCTCACCAACGATCGCCCCGGCATCAACGGCGGCCCGGGCAACGACTCCGGCCCCGGCTGCCGCTTCGCCGACTTCGATTCCGACGGCGACACCGATCTCCGCGACTTCGCCGAGTTCCAGAACGCCTTCGGCAGCGCGCCGTAATTGCTGTCGTGCAGACTGCTCCAGCGTACGAGCCGCCGACCGGTTTGCAAGCACTTTTTTTCTTCACAGGCCCGCCTCGTGGCACAAGCTCAGAAGCCAACTGTCGTTGCGCGCCGATTATTTTTTTGCAGATAAAAGGTGTCAGGATGAATTTTATTGGCAGATAAAAGGTGTCAGGATGAATTTTATTGACAGGGGACGTGTCGGCGGTAGCCTGCCGACATGGGACGGCCTGCACGGATCACCGAGCCGGGGATTGCGTATCACTTGCTCAATCGGCGGGTGATGCGGCTGCCAATTTTCGGGAAGGACGCAGACTACCGGGCATTCGAGCAGGTCCTGGGCGAATCGGCCGCCCGGCCGGACGCTCCGGCGCTGCTCGCCTACAGCCTGATGCCTAATCACTGGCACCTGGTCGTGCAGGCGACCGAGCGGTCGGACCTGTCCACCTGGATGCAGTGGATGACGGTAACGCATACGCACCGCTGGCACGCGCACTACCACACGACCGGCGAAGGGCCGCTCTACCAGGGCCGATTCAAGAGCTTCCCCGTCCAGGATGACGCCCATTTTCTGACCCTGTGCCGTTATGTGGAAGCCAACGCCTTGCGGGCCGCACTGGTGAGGCGGGCCGAGGATTGGCGGTGGAGCAGCCTTTGGTCACGGCGAAACGGTAATGGGGCCGCGAAATGGTGGCTGAGTTCGTGGCCGGTGGAGCCGCCTCGGGACTGGGTGGCCTGTGTCAATCGACCGATGGCGGCCGAGTATACGAAAGCGGTCCGGCAATCCGTCGTTCGGGGTACGCCCCTCGGGACCGACCGCTGGAAGTCGCGCATCGCCACGCGCCTAGGGCTGGACGTGACCCTGCGACCCAGGGGCCGACCCAAAAAGGTGTCAGGATGATTTTTCGACGCAGGCCTCGAAATCAGAATTTTATCCACAACGCCTCCTGGGGACCGAAAAATCATCCTGACACCTTTTATTCCCCGAAAAATCATCCTGACACCTTTTATTCCCAGCAAAGCACCAGCCGGCTCACGGCCGGTTTCAAGCAGTAGGCGCAGCTCCCGCTCGGCCGCGTGGTCCGCGACCTCCCTCACTCGGTCGAGCAGCTTCCTATAAGCGAGTGAATTCACTTCGGATGGCACGGTCCCCGCATGAACGGATAGCGATTGAACTTTCATCGCAGCAGCAACGTCTATGACCGCCCGAATAATCGCCAACCGCGGGGCGTACGTGTCGTCGGGCATGAAACCGCCTGTTTCGGCGATGCGGGCGATGGAGGCATAGTCCTCGCTCTCGAAGGCAACGAACGCGCCGACGAGGGTCACGCCAGCCGATCGCGCCGCTTCGACGATTGAGGCGGCGTCGGCGCTCCGCACGGCGCGCTCGCTGAAAAACCCGACCTGGGCACAGCGCAATCCCAATTCGCGCCCGGCGACTTCGATGCCTCGTAGCGGATTCCGGCGGTCGATGCACCACGTACAGACGCCGATGGGAAGTTCGGTGCTCACGATTGATTTACAGAAAGGGACGTGGTTTCGCGGCGGCGCAGTTGTCCGCACGCGCCGTCGATGTCCAGCCCGCGGCTCGTGCGGACATGGGCGTTGACCCCGCGGGAGCGAAGCGTTTCCAAGAAACGAACGACCGTGTCGTCTTTGGGTCGCGCGTAGGGCAATCCCGCGACGGGGTTATAGGCGATGAGGTTCACGTTGCTGCGCATTCGTTTGGCCGTGGCGGCGAGGGCGAGGGCGTGCTCCCGCGAGTCGTTGACATCGGCCAACAAGATATATTCGAGCGTGATCTCGCGTCCGGTTTTCTCGAAATAATAGTTGGCGGCCTCGACGAGCGAGTCGATGGTAACGCGCTCGGCCCAGGGGATTAGTTGCTTGCGAAGTTCGTCCGTCGGGGCGTGCAGCGATAGGGCGAGGGTGATTTGCATCTTCTCATCGGCCAGTCGCCGCATTTGCGTGGGCAGTCCGACGGTGCTTACGGTAATCTTTCGAGCGCCGATGCCCATCCCCCATTCGGCGTTGATGGTCCGCAAGGCGTGGAGGGTCGCGGCGTAGTTGGCCAGCGGCTCGCCCAGACCCATGAAGACGACGTTGGAGAGTCGCGCCGCCGGCTCGCACAACTCCCGGACGCGCATGGCTTGCTCGACGATTTGCCCGCCAGTGAGCTGCCGCTCAAGTCCATTCAGGCCGCTGGCGCAGAAAACGCAGCCGGCCGGACAGCCCACTTGCGTGGAGATGCACGCAGTGCGGCGGTCGTCGTCGGGGATTAACACGCACTCTGTCGTCGTCCCGTCGGGCCACCGCAGCAGCCGCTTGATCGTGCCGTCGCGGGATTCCTGCTGGGCGGCGACCGTGGATTGATAGTGCGGCAGCTCGGACTCAAGTCGCCCGCGCAGCGGCCTGGGGAGATTGGACATTTGCTCGTAGGCGGAAGCGGCGCGCTGGAAGGCCCACTCTAGGATTTGCGACGACCGATACGCGGGCTCACTCCAAGAAGAGAGCAACTCGCGCAGCGAGTCGGGAGTCAAGTCGAAAAGACTTTGGCCCGGCGGCGTGGCCACGGAACCTCTCGGATGGACTGGAACGTCCTCTGTCCCTGCTTCGGTCACTCCTGGGGCACGGTCACGTTCGTGGCCGAAATGAACAGGTTCTCGCCAAGCACTTCGATCTGGCAGATCGTCGCCGGCCCGGTTTCGGTAAAGTAGGCGCGGCGCTCGCCGCCCTCGGTGCCGAAGCGAACCTGGAATTGGCCGTCGGCCAAGAAGACGCCATCGACATCCCACAAGCCCTCCTGGTACGCCGTGCCGTCCGCGGCCCAGAGGATTGATTTTGCGGACGTGTCGAACTGCACGATCTCTCCGTCCACGTCGCGCACGGCACTCGTGCAAAACGTTGCGTCATCGGGATCGGCAAAAACCGCGGGGTTCGCCGTCGGATCGGCGCATTCTTGGGGACCGTCTTGCAGCAGGTTACATGCGAGAAACGGCGTCACCGCGACCACGAGAACGAGCACTTCGAGCGTCCGAGCGATGTTTTTTACCATATCATTCTCTCTTGGACCCTAGGTCCAAACACGCACGATGAAGCATCATGCTTTGTTTCAGCGTCCAAACTGTGGGCAGACTAGCCGAGACGGATCGATACCGCAAGGGTTGACGCCGGGCCGAGTTCGGGGCGGGTGGCGTGTTAAGGCAGAGCGAAGATTTCGTGAAATCTCCGCGTTTCCCATGAGTTCGGTGGCTGTGTCGCTTTGGTGATGTTAGGCTTTGCCGTCGAAGGGATCTGGTCAGCACCATCCTCCGTGAAGGATGGTGCGAGGGTCAGCCGATTATGGCCACGGGCAAATCCATTCTGATCGTCGAGGACGAAACAGACCTCGCGGACTTGTTGCGTTTCAACCTTACCAAGGAAGGCTATCTTTGCCGCTGCGCGTCGGACGGCAATGCGGCGCTGTCCGAAGTCCGCCGCGAACCACCGGACCTGATGATTCTCGATCGGATGCTGCCCGGCATGTCGGGCGAGCAAGTGATGGAACAGGTCCGAAGAAATCCGCAGACGGCGGGCATCCCGATTCTGTTGCTGACCGCCAAGGCCGAGGAGTCCGACCAGCTCGTCGGGTTCGCTCTGGGCGCCAGCGACTACGTCACCAAACCTTTTTCGATGAAAGTTCTGCTTGCCCGCGTTGCAGCCGCTCTCCGCGGCGGGGGGTCACCCGCGGCGGGCTTCCAAGTATTGACCGCGGGACCCGTAGCGCTGGATTCGGAGCGGTATCAGGTATCCGTCGGCGGGGCCGCTGTGACCCTGACGATGACCGAATTTCGGATCCTTAAGGCCCTGATGACGGCCGGCGGACGGGTGCTGGATCGTTCGCGTCTGATCGACATCGTCCTCGGACCGATGGTGGCCGTCACCGACCGAACCATCGACGTGCACATTGCAGCCTTAAGGAAAAAACTCGGCACTGCTGCGGCCTGGGTTCAGACCGTTCGAGGCGTCGGCTATACGTTCCGCGAACCCGAACCCGGGGTCAGCACCAACGCCCTTGCGTAAGATCCAAGGCCCTTGAGCCTTGGATCGAGGTTGACAGTGCGTACAGCGGCGAGGGTAAAACCGAGCGTGGCGATCATTAGACCAGCGACGGCAGCGCCAACACCCTTGCTTCAGCTCAAAGGCCTTTGAGCCTTAGGAGCGAGATGGTTGGTGCGTGCAGCCGCGAGGGGGGCGGTTGAGAGCGGGTCGGATCTTCTGGAAGCTGTTCATCGGCCATGCCGCCTTGGTGTCGTTGGTGCTTGGGGCGTGCCTTTGGCTGGTCGTCGCCCGTTTTGATCGGATTCACGACCAAGAGCATACCGCCGAACTCCGGCGCTGGGTTTGGACGATCGGGTTCATTGCACTGGTCGGTGCATTCGCTCTCGCCTTTGGGCTGGCGGTTCTTTGGAGCGGGCGCATTTTTCGGCTGACGGCTACGGCGCATCGCTTGGCGCGGGGCGATTTGTCGGCGCCGATCGACGCCGTTGGAAACGACGAAGTATCGCTGCTCGCCCGCTCGTTGGAGCGCATGCGTGACCGGCTCCGGCGGCAGCTTGTCGCCATGGAGCATCAGAGCCGGTCGTTGGAATCCCTTTTGGCGCAGCTTCATGAAGGCGTCGTGGTGTCCGACCCGAACGGGCGGATCGTGCTGCTGAACCCGGCGGCCTCCCGCTTTCTCGGCGTGTCTTGGCACGGCGACTTGGACCGCGCCGCGACGGCCGGCGGGCGCGTGGAGGATCACGTCCGAAATCCCGACTTGCGGGCGATGTTGCTACCGGAGGCCACGCCCGCGGGAGGCGACGATGAGAAACGATTGGAAATCCACGGCGATCATGGCGTCCTGTCTATTCTCGCCCGGGCCTCGGAAATCGCCCTTCCGCCGCCCGGCGCTGAGGCCTCGATGGGCGAGCCGTCGGGTCAGTCGGTCACCGGTCGCCTGCTGGTCCTGACCGATATTACGGAGCTGTCGCGAGCCATGCAGGTGCGGAGCGAATTCGTCGCCAATGCCTCGCACGAGTTGCGAACCCCCATCTCCGCCATTCGCGCCGCGGTGGACACCGTTCTCAAAATCGACGTTGCCCGGGAGGCGGAGCACGCAACGCGCTTCTTGGGTGTCATCACTCGGCACACCTCGCGACTGGAGGCCCTGGTCGGCGATTTGCTCGATTTATCGCGTTTGGAGAACCCCACTGCGACGTTCCAGCCCGAAGTTCTGCGTCTGCAACGCTTGTGTGACGACCTTCACGACCGCTGGCTCAGCGACATTGACGCAAAAAAGCTCCGCTGGCGATGCGACATCACGGATGATTGTCCCAACGTCTTCGCCAACCCCTATTTGTTGAACCTTGTTCTGGATAACCTGGTGGACAACGCCATTAAGTTTACGGACCCCTGCGGAAACGTCGGCGTTGGTTGCCGCTGCGGCGAGGCGGCCATCGAAATAGAGGTCTTCGATACCGGCTGCGGAATCGCTGCTCACGAACACCAGCGCGTATTCGAGCGATTCTACCAAGTTGAGTCGCCAGGCTCTCCCGTCCGACCACGCGGCACCGGACTGGGGTTATCCATCGTCAGGCACGCAATCGCGGCCATGGGCGGGTCGGTCCTCCTGGACAGCGCCCCGGGCCGTGGGACGCGCGTGACCGTTCGTATCCCCAATCAACAACCCGCCGTAACCCAGCCTTAGCCGCGATTTAGCGCAAAACTCACGTCGCTCCCAAACCAGCCTAACGGTTGGAGGCGATCCTGTGCGCGTGTTGAAGGGCGGCCGTCGCGTGAACCGTGTTTGGTGAGATGGCGACGAACTTTGAGGTTCTTGCGGAGTAAACGGTATGAATGATCGGAATCGTAGGAATGCCTTTACGTTGATTGAGTTGATGGTCGTGATCGCGATCATCGCCCTGTTGATCGCGATTCTACTCCCCAGCCTGCAAGCCGCGCGGCGGCACGCAAAAGCCGTGGCCTGCTCGTCGAACCTGCATCATGTCTCCCTGGCCATGGCCAATTACCTCTATGGGTCCAAGGGAACCTACCCCGTCTCTTATGCGTATCCGGACAACGCCGACGGACAATGGTCCGCGAAAGACCAGAACGAAGGTAAGCCGTTCGGTTATCTGCACTGGTCCAATTTTCTATACGACAGCGGTGAGGTCAACGACAAGGCCTTCGAATGCCCGCTTTACGAACACGGCGGCGCGCCGCGCACCAACCCCGGTCGCAACCCCAACGACTGGGAAGCCGGTCAGGCCGACCAAAACGGCGACCCAACCGCCACTGATTTGACCGACAAGCAATCGCCCAGAATGTCCTACGTGGCGAACGCGGCAATCATCCCGCGAAACAAGTTCACGTCCACGCTTTCCGGTGGACCACGGGTCAACGTGTTCGTCAGAGAGTCGAGCATCAAGTACTCCGGCTCCACCATTTTGATGACCGAATTCTTGAACAATTGGAAGGCGCTGGGTGTTCAGCGTGGTGGATATGTTGAAAGCAAGTCCCACCGGCCCGTCAATCCATTCTTCCACATTGGATCGGGCTTTGATGAGTATAAGGCCGCTCCGACGGCTCCGGGCTTCATCTACGGCACGGCTAGCAACCAAGATACCTACGGTCTTCTTCCGCTCGCCGACGTACGCGACAAGACCAACATCCTCGACCACACCTCAGGCGTCTCGCAGATCAACGCGGTCGGGCGAAGCCATCCGACGCCCGACGCGGTCTACGCCAAGAAGTACGGCGGCTCGGCCAACTTCCTTTATTGCGACGGACATGCCGAGCCTATGACGGCGCTGCGTTCGGTGGCGCAACGGCAGTGGGGAGACCGCTATTACTCCATCACCGGGGAGAACCAAGTGATGAACATGAGCAAGGTCGTCAGCGGCAACTAAGTAGAGACGCAGTAATGTAATCGTTTCATGAAATGTAATTTGGGTAACTCAACGGACACGCCGTCATGAGGTAAGGAGGAGTGAGGACGATGACGAGAGTAAAAGTGAATGGATGTCGGTCGGTCGCCACGATGCTGGCGGTAGCGCTCAGCGCGGTCGGAGCACGACAGGTCTGTGCGCAGACCGCGGGCGTCAATGATGATTGCACAAATAACGGCGCGGGCGTCTTCCCCAACCCGGACAATGTGCACAATTTCACGGTGACGGGGGGACAGGTGAGCGGAGCGGGAGCGACCTTGTTCATTAACTTTTTCCTTGCCCCGGCGTCCACCAATGACTGGATCGACGTGGACAACGACGGCAAGGCAGGCTTCTTCCCCACCTTCCCGTTCGTGGACCAGCTCGCGACGCAATTCACTCCCTCACAGAACCTGAGTGCGCACTGGCTCTTCCAATATCGCAGCGTCGGGTCGGTCAACGGCTTTAACGAGTTCGTCGAGAACCAGACCTGCCATGCGAAGCGGACGTCCATCCCCAGCGAGGCCGGACAGTTCAACGGGTTCACCTACGCAAAGAACGGGGTGAGGCAATGGGCCGGACCCTTCGACAATCCCAGCGGCACGCCGCTGGAGCCATGCGAGATTGAATTTGCCTTTCTGGATGTGCCCTCGGTGTGGGCCGCTCAGGTTCCCGGTACGCCGGAATGGTCGCGTAAGCCCACAGGGGCGGGATACGGACTCAATCCTATTCTGTCTTCGACCGAATACCTCAGCAACCTCCTTACCCTGAGCCGCGATTGCGGGACGTGCAGCGGCGACGGGCGACCTTGCACGGGCGACCGGAATTGCAACGGAACCTGCAATGGGAACGGGATCGACTACTGCCTGACGGCGACCGACTGCGCCGGAGGAGCGCCGTGCGTGGGCGCTTCAACGTGCGCCCCGACCTCGATCTCGTCGCTCAATCAAAACTTCGCCACCCCCGATGCGGACACGGTCTACGACCTGTTCGCGGCCTGGGTGCCGGTGGTCTACGTCGCCAATCGCGGAACGGGACTGCAGAGCATCAAGTACACCGACGCTCAATACATGATGGTTACGGGACGGATGCCCAACGGAGAGAACCTGGTCGGCGCGACCCGCGCCGTCGGTTCCGGGACGCGCAACGCGATCATGAACTCGAGCGGTATCGATACCAGTTGGGGCCGCGGGGACAACGTGGGCAACGAAGTCGCCGTCACGACCCAATTCAACCTGGGTCCGGGGACCCAGGCGACCAACGCCGAAGGGTCCAGCGGGGTCGAACAGTCCGTCGAGATGAGACGGCTCGCTTTCGGATACACCGGACTAGGCGGCTCCAGCCGCGCGGTGGGCGATGCGACCGCCGGTAAATTCGAGATCCTCAACATCTGCAAGGACGCCGACGGTTCCGATGGCGACACCCTGCCGGACTGCGATTGCGACAGCCCACCCACCAACTATGTGCGTCCCTCGATCGGCAGCGTGCTTGACAACTGCGATTCATGCACGGGGTACACGATCGGGGGGCAAGGCTCCTTCGTCGTTCGCGGCGATCCCAATGCCAATCGCGACCCGATGGACCCCAACTTTGACCCCACCACACCCCTCCTGGATAACCAAGAGGTGGCCAACTACATCAACAACATTTTCGATAGCATCGTCTCCTTCACCGGCAGTACTTTCGCCGGCGAATGTTTCGCGAGTGAGACATGCTCCGTCAAGCAGTGCAGCGGCGCCCCGGCCAATACCGCCTGCACCGGTACCAGTCAGGGTACGTGCCCGGCCGGTCAAACCTGCAATTTCATCAACTGCGTAACCGATGCGGATTGTTCGGCCATTTCCGCGGGAACCTGCGACGTGCCGAGGCTTTGCAACAATGACACGCCCTGCACCACGAAGACGTGCAGTGAGACCGGCCTGGTCTGCTCGACGGACCCTGATTGTCCCAATGTATCGCAGACGTGTGCGTCCGGTCTGTGCAACATTGACGGACAGACTTGCATCGACGATCTGGATTGCGCGGCCATCGTCCAAACGTGCCGTAACGATTTCTGCAAGTCCAAGCTAAACATGCCCGGCCAGTTCCTAGCGACCACGTTCTTCCTGCCCAATGGGATCGACTGCACGCAGCGTCTCGACGACGGTGTGGCCTTCGATCCCAATTCCGGCCTCAACCAGACGCTGCAAGACTTCATCCGCGCCAACAACGGCCTGGGCATCGGCGCTGATACTCCCGCCTTCGGCTCAGTCAATATCGCCGGGCGCGTTCCGAAGCGGAACGGTCTGACCGGCGGGGCCAAATACTCCGATGGGTCTACCAGCGGAAGTTACACCTACTGGGATGGGACAAACTTCATTACAAACTTCGCCGCGGGTCAGAAGCTCTCCAAGCGAAATCAGGTGACGGGCGACTTCAACGAAGACTTCCTCCGCGACGTCAATGACGCAGCGGAGTTGGTTAAGGCGTGCTATGGCCCACGTGCTTGGCAGCAGACGGCCCGAGGCATCGGCAACGGAACGACCGCCTTCGACAAGGGAAACCAGACCCTCGACAACGGAATCCCCGAAGTCATGGGCGACTTCGACGGCGATGGGAATTTCAATAAGGAAGATCTACGTTATTTTGCCGACGGTCTGGCCATCACCGGCGGACAGCTCGATCGAAAGTCGGGTGCCGTCGCCATCGACACCGCAATCGCAAACCTGGGTCAGCCGATCCCCTGGGCCGATCCGCTGCAGACCCTGCACCTGCCTCCGGCCGGCCAGCCCAACGAGCCGACGCAGTTGACACCAAAAGACGTCAATGACGGCGTCGCTCCCTTCCTCAAGACGGGCAAGACCTACCAACTCGGTGACTTCCGCGGAGACGTCGCGGGCGGCGGTCCGCAAACTTGCATCAGCGGTCGTTGCAGTGTGACCTACGACTTGTGCACCGTCGACGCCGATTGCCCGCGCACGCCTCCCACCGCCGGCGCTCAGCCCATGGGCTGGGATGGGTTTGTGGACGATCGGGACATTGACTACTGCTGCCGCATGGCACAGTTCGGCGATTGGGCCAACCTTGATGACGCCGTCTTCACGGATCTGAGCTGCGACATGGATGGTGACCGCGACATCGATGCCGACGACACCACTGAGCTTGTCGAAGTGATCCTCGAAACGACAGTGGGCGACGTGGACCTGGATGGACACGTGGACGGCGACGACCGCGCCATCGCCGAGGCGACGATAGCGGCCGGGGCGGGCGGGTGCAAGGGCGACGCTTCCTGCGGCTGGGCTGACGGGGATATGAACTGCGACGGCATCGTAAACGATGCGGACCTCGCTTTCATTCACGTCGAGCCTGACCTCGACGGAGACGGTGATGTGGATCTCATAGATTTCGCGGCTTGCCTGGAGTGTCTGCACGGCCCGGGGCAGCCGGTGGAGCCGCGATGCATACCGATGGATTTCGATCATGACGGTGACGTCGACATGGCGGATTTTGTGGTGATGCAGAATCTGTTCACGGCGCAATAACAATTGGCGTTCAGTCGAAAGCGAGTGTTGCTTGTCGGTGCGACAGCGCCGAATGGATTGGAGGAAAACCTGATGATGACTCGGGATGTTTCGTTGGACAGGGGGCATTGCCGACGCTGCGGCGTTCCGTTTTCGGAACCGGGTTCTTCGGTCCCTGTCCGAGACGATCTTTGCACGCGCTGCCGCAGTCGCATCGAGACACATGCGGCTCGAGCAACGGCGGAGGTGGATCACGCCGTGGTCGATGGCTTTCGCACGTACCAAGAGGATTTCAATGATTGATGGCCCGCGGAATCGCCATCGTGCATTCCGCGGGACAAAGGATGCTCTGCATGGCCTCCTGAACGCAAGTTCAGAGCAGGCGTAATCTCCAGCGGCCCGGGCCAGTCTAGGAGGGGATGGTCCGGGCCGTGCCGTGCGCCGAAGCTTCTTCCGGGCCTCAGTGGCGCCAGTCTTGCGATGGTCAACGGTGCACCTTACGATTGGCGGCATCGGGGTTGCCTATGGCTGGATTGCTCGACGGAAAACGATCGTTGGTGTGCGGTGGCTCGCAGGGGATCGGGCGGGCCTGCGCGGTTGAGTTGGCGCGGCTCGGGTCGGCCGTGACCGTTGTCGCACGCGACGAAAAGGCTTTGCGAAACGTCGTCACCGAGTTGGCGACCGTCGGCGGGCGCGACCACCAATCCATCGCGGTCGACTTCACCGATCCTTCCGCCCTCCAAGCCAAAGTCGCTGCCCACCTCAAAGAAGTCCGGGCCATTCATATTCTGGTCAACAACACCGGCGGGCCGCCGCACGGGGCGCTCATGGAAGCCAAGCCCGAACAGTTTTTGCAGGCGATTTCCAATCATATCGTCTGTAGTCAACTATTGGTGCAGACCCTACTTTCGGGAATGAAATCCAGCGGGTACGGGAGGATCGTGAACATCATCTCCACCTCGGTGGTCGCGCCGATCAAGGGACTGGGGGTGTCCAACACGACCCGCGGGGCAGTCGCCAATTGGGGACGGACCCTGGCCGGCGAACTGGCCCCCTTCGGCATTACCGTGAACAATATCCTCCCCGGATATACCGCGACTGCTCGTTTGCAGTCGCTATTTCAGGCGAAAGCCGAGAAGGCCGGCACTTCTACCAAGGAAATCGAGCGTCAAACCATCGAGCGGATTCCTATGGGGCGACTGGCCGCGCCGGAGGAGATTGCGGCCGCTGTGGGGTTCCTGGCGTCGCCCGGTGCGTCGTATTTGACGGGAGTGAATCTGCCCGTGGACGGCGGTCGGACGGCAATACAATGAGAATGCGGAATGGCGAATGCTGAACAGTGTGTCACCCTGAGCACAGCGAAGGGTCTCGTCGCCAAAAGGAGATGCTTCGCTGCGCTCAGCATGACACGCCGAACTTCCGTTGATCATTCGCTCTTCGCCATTCGACCTTGAGTTAGCAATCATGGGCGAAGGCAAGCTCAAAAACTACGTCGCTGGTCGGCTGGTCGAACCGGTTGGAGGACAATACCTCGACGACATCGACCCCGCGACGGGTGAGGTCTATTGCCACGTCCCCGACAGTGACGAGCGCGATGTCGAGCAGGCCGTTGAAGCGGCGGAGGCGGCTTTTCCAATCTGGTCGCACACGCCGACGGCGACGCGCTCGCAAATCCTATTGAAGATCGCCGATTTGATCGACGCGAATGCCGATCGCCTGGCACGAGCGGAGAGCATTGACACCGGCAAACCGCTCAGCGTCGCCCGCGCGTCGGACATTCCGCGAGCGGCGGCGAACATTCGATTCTTCGCCACCGCCATTATCCATTTCCATTCCCAATCGCACATGATGGATGATCTGGCCGTTAATTACACCTTGCGACAGCCGCGCGGCGTCTGCGGGTTGATTACCCCCTGGAACTTTCCATTGCACTTGTTGACCTGGAAGACCGCCCCGGCGCTGGCCTGCGGCAACACCGTCGTCGCCAAACCGTCCGAGATCACGCCCATGACGGCCTATCTGCTTGCTACACTGTGCCAGGAGGCGGCACTTCCCGCGGGCGTGCTCAACATCGTCCACGGACGCGGGCCCAAGGCCGGAGAGGCCATTGTGCGCCATCCCAAGATTACCACCATCTCCTTTACAGGGGGCACGGTCACCGGAGCGGCCATCGCCAAAATCGCTTCGCCGATGCTCAAGAAACATTCTCTGGAACTCGGCGGCAAGAACCCCAACATCATCTTCGCCGACGCCGACATGGACGAAGTTGTCCGCGAAAGCCTCCGCTCGTCTTTTGCCAACCAGGGGCAGGTGTGTCTCGCCGGTTCGCGGGTGTTTGTGGAGAAGTCGGCGTACTCGGCGTTCGTCGAGCGCTTCGTGTCCGCCGCCAAGAAGCTCGCCGTCGGCGATCCGCTGGAGCCGGGCACCGATCAAGGGGCATTGGTGTCCAAGGCCCAGCTCGACAAAGTGCTTTTTTACATTAAGCTCGCCCGTGACGAGGGCGGGCACATCCGCTGCGGCGGCGGACCGCCGGCTTCGCTTCCCCCGCGTTGCAAAAACGGTTATTTCGTCGAGCCGACGGTGATCACCGACTTGACCGTGGACTGTCGGGTGAACCGGGAGGAGATCTTCGGTCCCGTGGTCACCATCACGCCTTTTGATACAGAGGAGGAAGTGATCGGCCACGCCAACGCCACGGAATACGGTTTGTCGGCCTCCGTCTGGACGAAAGACGTCGGTCGAGCACTTCGTCTCGCGGAGCGGATCAATTCCGGAACGGTGTGGGTGAACTGCTGGCTCGTTCGTGACCTGCGCGTGCCTTTCGGCGGGATGAAAAGGAGCGGAGTCGGCCGCGAGGGCGGCGAGGAGGCCCTGCACTTCTTCACCGAGCCGAAAAACGTCTGCATCAAGGTATCCCCCGCGAATCCGCCCCATGACCCTCGACCGGATGGCAAGAAGTGAGCGAAAGCGTCATCAGCCATCGCGCTCCGGAACCGGTGGGCGCCTATCCACACGCCAAGCGGGTCGGGAATCTCCTCTTTCTTTCCGGCATCGGCCCGCGCAAGCGCGGCACGAAAGTCATTCCCGGCGTGACGCAAAACGACAATGGAATCGTCGTTTCTTACGACTTCGCCGAGCAGTGCCATTCTGTTTTCGACAATGTGCGGACCGTACTGGAGGATGCCGGCGCCCGATGGGAGGACATTGTCGATGTCACCGTGTTCTTGACGAACATCAAAGCCGACTTCCCGGTCTTCAACAGACTGTATGCCGAGTACTTCACCTCAAATCAGCCCACGCGCACCACGGTCGGGGTCACCGCCCTGCCCACTCCCATCGCCATCGAATTGAAAGTAATCGCCGCAAGCGAGCCGCGGGCTTCAGCCCGCGCGGACGTCCGCGCAGTCTAAACCCGGCAGCTTTCCACCTCGTTTCGGTCCTATACCGTTGCGGCATTTGTCCCGTGGAGGTTTCGTGCCGATAATCAGGAGGGTATTTCTCAACGGCTACGCAAGGCGCATATACGATGAAGCAAGCGACAATGGGTATTCTGGTGGGCGGCGGACCGGCCCCGGGGATCAACGGGGTCATCGGGGCCGCCGCCATCGAGGCGATCAACAACGGTCTGAAGGTGCTCGGGATCTACGACGGCTTCAGCCATCTGGCCGGCGATTTCGACCCCGCCCTGCACACCAAGGAATTGCAGATCAAGGACATGAGCCGCATCCATTTTGACGGCGGATCCATCCTCCGCACTTCCCGAACGAATCTGCTCAACCAGGCCAAGCTCAAAACCTCCACCGTCGTCGAACCCGACGTAGAGAAGACGACCCGGGTTTGCGAGCGGTTGCGTTCCCTGGGCGTGTCCCATCTACTGACCATCGGCGGAGACGACACGGCCCTCAGCGCCCGTTTCGTGGCCGAGCAATCCAGGGGGCGGATTCGTGTCGTCCACGTTCCCAAGACGATCGACAACGACCTGCCGCTTCCGGGCGATATCCCCACCTTCGGCTTCAGCACCGCCCGGCACGTCGGCGCGACGATCATTGCGAACTTGATGGAGGACTCGCGCACCACGCAGCGCTGGTACGTCGTGGTCACCATGGGCCGCAATGCCGGCTTCCTGGCACTCGGCATCGGCAAGGCCGCCGGTGCAACCCTCACTCTCATTCCCGAAGAATTCCCCGAATCGACCACCATCCGCGACATTGCCGATATCATCGAAGGCTCGATGCTCAAGCGGCGGACAACGGGTCGCCCGGACGGAGTCGCCGTGCTCGCCGAAGGGTTGGCCTACAAGCTGGGCGATCGAGAGGAGCTTTCGCGTCTGCTGGGCAGGGAAGTGCCCATGGACGCCGCCGGCCACATGCGCCTTTCGGAAGTGCCTCTCGCTCAGATTCTCAAGGACGAGTTGCAGCAGCGCTTCGCCGCACGAGGCGATTCCGTGACCGTCGTCGGGCACGTGTTGGGGTACGAGTTGCGTTGTGCCCATCCCAAAACCTCCGACCTCGGCTACACCCGCGACCTAGGCCACGGCGGCGTGCGCTTGCTGCTCGATACTACCATGAACCTTCCGCCGGGCGTGATGGTAACCATGCAGAATGGCAATCTTGTCCCCGTTCCCTTCGAAAACATGATCGATCCCGAAACCAACCGCACACGCATCCGCACCGTGGACCTCGGCAGCTATTCCTACAGCGTGGCCCGGGCCTACATGATCCGCCTGGAAAAAACCGACTTCGAATCTCCCGCCACCCTCGCCGCTTTGGCCACCCAAGCGAAGATGACCCCCGGCAAGTTCCGCGAGCGCTACGAGCACGTGGTCACCGACTCTCGCCGCGAGCTTCCCGAACGCCGCATGTGCCCCGTCGTCATGACAACGTAGGTGTGGAAACTGTGCCACTGCTCTGTGAGCAGTGCGTTGCTGAGCCGCGCCCGTCAGGAAGCGGCCCGTCTGTCCGAACCCCAAGCGCGAGCGCGGGGTCTGATCCGAGCCGCGAGCGCAAGCGAGCGGATGCTGTAAAGTCGCCCTTCATCAGCAGCGCAGCCCCGCCCTCTTTATTTCGACTTTTCTGCGTTTCTGCGTTTCCCCTTGCCCCTCTATTTTCTCAGTTTTGGGAAACGCGATTTTCCGCGTTTTTTTTCAAGAATTCGTTTGACACATGAAAGGGGAGAGGGGTAATCTGTGCATTCACACTGATGGAGATTCCGAGCCGGGAGCGCCAGCGACCGGTCCTCGTATTGACCCCGCGCTGGCGCTCGGGGCTCGGATTGGGGCGCGCGACATGAATGTCGCGGCAAGGGTGACATCGTATGGCACTTGTGTATGAGCGTGAGAGACAAGTTACCAGGTACCAATTACAAGTGACGAATGCCGGCCTCACCGGTCGGCGGAAAGGAAGGAAGTCATGTTGGATACCAGAGCCTCCGCGAAGCTGGTTGTTTTCATCTGTCTCGCGCTGACGACAGCTATACGACCCTCCGCGCGTGCACAGGTTTCGCTGGTGGACTACTGCGGCTCTGAGTGGAGGTACAAAGAGGTTGCACACGGCGCGGGCGACGGATTCCAATCTGGGTCTGAGCCCGCAGGCTTTACAACTGGAACTGCCCCGTTTGGAAACGACGACTGTGACGAAGGGGGCGGATACCCCGGCGTTCCCTGTCCCCACGTCACATTCTGGTCAACGAACACCGACCTACTTCTCCGCAAGACGGTCAGCCTTGGCAACAGCGCTGTCAGCCTCGAAGTTGGAATCGCCATTGATAATAACGTGCAGGTTTGGTTCAACGGTGTGGATTTCTCAAGCGGAATGCGAACCAGCGCGGGGTGTGCCACCCCGGATCGGTGGGTCTTTGACGTGCCCGCCCAGCTTCTCCAGGTCGGTGAGAATCTTCTTGCAATCCGCGCAGACGATCGAGGGCTTCATTCGTACCTCGATGCACGGGTGAGCCGGTCAATCCCGGAGACTGTTGTAGTCGGCAACCCGGGCAACGCCGGAGAGCTTTCCGGTGGAGGGGCGGGCGGTTACGGCCCGGACCGCATATGCGGGGCCGTCGACTATGTCTACCACATCGGCAAGTTCGAGGTGACTGCCAAGCAGTACACGGAGTTCCTCAACTCCGTGGGCGAGACGGACACCTACACTCTGTACAACGAGTACATGGACACCGATCTTTACCCCGCGAAGAACGGGTGCAACATTAAACGCAGCGGCTCGTCCGGCAGCTACGCGTACAGCGTGGCGCCGAACTGGGGCAACCGCCCGGTCAACTATGTATCTTGGGGAAACGCGGCACGGTTCTGCAACTGGTTGCACAACGGGCAGCCAAGTGGGGCACAGGACCTGACGACGACCGAGGACGGATCTTACTACTTGAACGGGGCCATTTATGGTTACGAGCTCATTGCGGTTGTGCGCAAAGCAGGCGCGACCTGGGTAATTCCATCTGAGGACGAGTGGTACAAAGCGGCGTACCACAAGAACGACGGAGTGACAGGCAACTACTACGACTACCCCGCGTGTAACGACACCGTGCCGAACAATGATCTGATCGATCCCGATCCCGGGAATAACGCGAACTTCTACATCGACACGGGCGATTATGCCATTGGCAGCCCGTACTGGCGGACTCCGGTTGGAGAGTTCGAGAACTCGCAAAGTTGCTACGGCACGTTCGACCAAGGCGGAAACGTGTGGGAACACAATGAAGGCGTGTTTTTTAGCTTGTATTTTGGCATACGTGCGGGGGGGTTCGTTGGCTGGGGTCAGCCCACGGCGACTGCGCTACGTGCGGCGTACCGCGCCTTCTACTCCGACAGTCCCGATTCCGAAGGGCACGACATTGGCTTTCGCGTCGCCCTGATTGGCGACGCGGATTCGGATAGTGTTCAGGACCACTTCGACAACTGCCCGAATACTGCTAATGCCAACCAAGGGAATCTCGACGGCGATGCGTTCGGCGACGTGTGCGATCCATGTCCGTTTGATCCGACCAACACCCAGGTCGAAGGGCAGTGCATTCCGACGTTGTCGGAATGGGGCATGATGGCGATGGCGGGGTTGATGCTGCTGGCCGGTGGGATGGTGATTAAACGGCGGAGGGGCGGGACCGTTCGTTGATTCGCGTGCGGCCCGGAACGGGCCACGGAGGGTAGCCGCGGGTGACGCGCAGCGGCACCCGTGGATTGGGACGTTGTTTGGAATCCCCGCCGCGAACGCGGAGATGTTGATTCTGAGGTCGGGGTGCGGGTTCCGATCAGACGCGCGGGTTCGTTATGGCCGCGACGCGGCCACGGAGGGTAGCCACGGGTGACGCGCAGCGGCACCCGTGGATTCGGACGTTGTTTGGAACCCCCGCCGCGCACGCGGCGGAGGAATCCGCGGGCGTCCGCAATCGACAATCAACGGGGGCGGACCTTGGCGCGGCTCGGATCAACCCGCCGATCGCGCCTCGAATTGCTGCGCACGCTGCCCGAGGTCCAAAAACAGCTCGACTTCCTCATCCGTCAGGTCGATGTTTCGCCGCCGCATCACGGCGCTGGCTACATCGAGCGCTCGAAGCGGATCGCCGGGTGACACGCCCTTGTCAGTCACCCATGAAAACGATGAGACAAACTTGGGCAGCATCCTCGTGGCGGCGATGCTCGCTCCCATGCCGATTACCGCGCCTGTGGGGATGCTCGCGTTGATCCCAACTTTGGCGTGGTCCCCGATGATCGCACCAAAGAACGCCATTTCGGAATCCACCTCCACGCCGTTAATCGGCACGCGGATGGAGCCATAGGTGTTCTTGAGGTCGGAGTTGTTGGAGCCGGCCCCAAGGTTGACCCAGCTTCCGACATACGCGTGGCCCAAGAAGCCGTTGTGTTGCTTGTTGGTATACCCATGTAATACGCAACCGTGCATCTCACCGCCCACCTTACAAACCGGACCGATCGCGTTGCCGCCGTGCAACCAAGATTGAGGCCGGACGATCGATCCGGGTCCGACGTAAAGCGGCCCCTCCAGGATGCTGTACGGGCCGATCACCACATCGTCCCCGATAAAGATCGGGCCTTCCGCCCCGTCGATGATCGCCGTCGCGTGGACCCGCGAACGTTGCCCGATGTGGATAAGGTCCGAAGGCCCCATGCCCGTGTGTTTGTCGATCTTGGATTCGACGCCGGCATCGCTCGGCTCCCAATCGCCGCGTAGCAGTTCGGACAGATCGCGAATCACCTCCCACGGGTGACGGAGCAGTCGCCCGGGCGCCGCCTCCCGCCGTACGCCGTGAATCGACAACTCACGATGCGACGGATGAAGAAGATCGCGCGGCGTGAGGTTGGCCGCCAGCGCCTCGTCGCACGCGATGTAAGCGATTCCGCCGCCTTCCACGACGCCCACGCACGGCGGTTTCGGAAACTTCACCGTACCGTCGAACAGCCATCGCCCGTTCACCAGAACCGCCGGTGCGCTCAGGGGGTAATTCGCCGGCGTCCCGCAGCGCTGCGCGGCCACGTTGGCGATCCAGTCCCGTGTCCAGACCCCGGCGACGGACATGCCCAGGCGTTGCGCGATGCGCTCCAGGATCACCTTGCGGCCCACTTGAAGCTCAAACAGTGAGCGCCAAAACAACAGCGGCAGGAGATCAACGAACTCCTCGTCTTCGAACAGCACCACCGACTTCATGGCCGCGAAGTATACCTTATACCAGTTCCCGTTTGAACTCGCCGATTCCGCGAGTCGCGGGCTTCAGCCCGCGCGCTCCTACCTTGGCGAAAAACGCGCTTTCTCCGAACGTCCAAGCGCACATCGAGTCTGGTATTGGTTTGAAAACAAGAAGGGCCCGCGTACGGAACGCAGGCCCAGTTACGTCCGTTGGGCGCAACCGCCGCAATGCCGTTGGGAGCAAATCGACGGAACCCTCTGAACAAAGTGGGTGACGGGTCGGCGCCCGGACCGCCGACCTCCATTGGGGCCGGTACGTCGTTTAGCGCCTTTTCCCCGTCTCCGCAGGGTCCTGTATCGGTCCAGCCAATCAACACTCCCCGTCGAGCATGGCAGTCGCACCGAGCAGACGACTACATTATATCACCAAAGCTCCTACAAGCAAAGGACGGGCGCCGCGGAAAATGATGGGCTGCGGGCGGCTCCCTCTCTACCCCCGCCTGTTCGATCGTAACCATCGTAGATTGATTGGTAGGCCAAGATAAACTCGAAAAAAGGGCGGAAAAAGCTTGCACCCGATGCCTCGCTTCACTACGATGCTTGATTGGGCCGTGAACGGCGTTTACTCAAGCGCCAAATGTGAAATCTCAGTTTGGCGGCTTTTCCTTAGCAGGCCCTGTCTGCGGCCGGTCGGTGCCGCGCGGTGAAAACGAACCCGCGGAGCGCAAAGAGATCACGAGGGCAGTTCGCGCTCCCTCGCGCAAGTAAGGAACAAGATAATGAAGAGCATACACACGCTGGTATTGGTGGTCGTGCTGCCGCTCGGTGTTTCTCTGGGCATCTACGCCCGGGGAGGTGCCGGTATCGTCACTCAGGCTACCTCGATCGCTCGCGCCGGTGGTTTGAATACTACCACTCCGCTTGCGCCCGCAGGACCGATCCGGGCGGTATCAACCGGGCAAGGGACCAAGGAGTCGGCGGGAGAACGGCACGTTCTCATCGAACTGGGACCCGAGCCTGCTATTACTTTTAATACACTGGGCATCTTCGTCTGCCCGGAGTCAGGGGAATGTAGACCCGACACCGAGCCTGTTGGCCAGCCGTTTACCGTGCAGGCTGTGCGCTACCATCAGGTGGCACAGGCGGATCCCATTGATCCAACACGCTTCAACGTCGTTTGCGTCGATCATGATCCTAATGGCGACGACATACCCACCTGCTCACCGTTGGAGCGCGAACCGTTAGGGCTGACTTTCCCCAACCTGGCATTCGGCGGTCTCATCGGGATGCGAGCAGGCGTTTCGGCGGTCGTCGATGTGGACCTGGCGGCCAAGCTTCCCGTCAATATATCAACATCACTGGCATGGGACGTCCACAGACGACTTCGCTATCCCTTTTTTCCGCAGCCCACCACGGATTCCGAGAAGTTTGGCGGAAACGTACTCATCGACAGCGGCGTCGGACCCATCCTTGCGCACACCAGCGTCGTCATCAGCCATGAAAACTTCAGGGGAGCATTGCAGATACTGGCCACCAAGCAGGTTGGGACAAGACTCGTCGTTGCGTTGCTTGGCAGTGCTCACGCTTGGTGCGTTAATGACGACGTCGCCTACGACCCGGTGCCCTGCACGAACGATTCTCCGGACTGCGATGCCTACGGCGGCGTCTGCGAATTTCCAGGCACCCGCTACTGCGCGGGGACCGACCCCCCGGTACCGTGCGAGAACGACTCGCCGGATTGCGATGAATACGGCGGCGTATGCAATGTGCCGGCCCAGACCGGCGGTGCCTACTGCGAGGGGAGGAGCCCCTTGGACTTCTTTGAGACTTGTCCGGATGAACTAGCCAAGTGGCTAGAGACTGCGTGTGAAATCGGCAACCCTAACTCCGATTGCAATTCCTCCCCGACAGGCGCCGCATCCGCGGGGCAAGTCGCCGCCGACGAACCCGAGGCCTTTGACATCCAAGAATTCATTGACTTCCTGAATGCCAACGATCAATCCATTAGAGATGTGTCCAGCGAGATCAAGGCCCGCCTCAAGGAGAAGATCCTGGACGTGTTCGACCTCATGCGTGAGTTCCTGGATACGAAAGGCAACGCCGCCGGGGAGCAGGAAAGCGTGATCCTGCACGAGCTGAAGAGCTTGCTCCGCGAGAGAATACCGGAGGACCTGGAGAAAGTCAAGGACATCGTCAGGGAAACGATATCGTGCAATCCGTAATCTTGGTTGCCTCCGGACGGCGCGGTCTGCCGCGCCGTCAGCGGGTGGCCGGGTGTGGTCGACCGAGGCGGCTAAATTCGCGCGTCGGCGGTCAAGGGAGAAAAGAATGAAACACAAATTTAGATTGACTATCTTTGCGGTGCTGCTGGTCGGATTCGGGATCGGGTTTCTCCCCTCCGCACGCGTGGATGTCAGCCCTCTGTCCGCCGCGCCCGCGGGCCAACGCACGGGGACGGGCGACGGGCAGGAATTGGCGAGGAATTTCGGCGGCAACGTCGCAGCGTCGCAGGACGCGGCAGAGGACCGCCTGGTTCATTTCAGCATACTGGTGAAGAACGCCTACGCCGTCGGGTTACAGGTCATTCCTGAAAACAGTCGCTTTGCCGTCGAACGCGTGCAGTACATTCACAAGAAGCCGCATCTTGACCTTACGAAGTTCAATGTCGTCTGTATCGATCATGACTCGTCCGGCGTCCTCTGGCCTACGTGTTCCCCCCTGGAGCGGGCGCCGATTTCGGTTTCGGCCGGCCTGGATTTCGGCTACGGGCTGGGATGGTCGGGTGGCGCCCAAATCGTAGCGGAGGGGGAAATCAAAATGGGGGCTAACCTGGGAATTGGATCCTCGGTCGCGCTCCCCATGCACCGGCGACTTCGCTATCCCCTGGTTCCCCGACCCACCACGGATTTCAAGAGAATCGGCGGAAACCTCCTCGCCGACAGTGGTGTTGGGGCGATCGTGGCCGGCAAAAGCGTCGTTTTCAGCCACCAGTCGTTCGACGGGCGCATCGATTTTTTTGTCACCAGGCAGGAAGGGGCGCGCCTGGCTATCGGAGTGATTGGCGAACTCGGCTTCCCAGATGGGACCGATGATGACTCCGAACCCGATTACCTTGCGGACTACTGCCGATACGACGACGACGACACTACGGCGCAGATTTGCCCGGCAGGGTTGGACGAGAGGTTGTCTACCGCTTGCAACATTGGAAATTCGAACAACCAGTGTGGTATCGCCGCAGATGCCGGCGTAACCGATAGGCTAGTTGCCGGCGGCCTCGGGGAGACGTTTGATATCCAGGAGCTTCGTGATGCTTGGGAGGCCAATACCGATGCCTTCTCGGATGTAAGGAACGAGCTCAAGGAACGACTCAAGTCAAAGATTTCGGAGACCTTCGCAACGCTAAGGGAGTTCGTGGATGTGAGAACAAACAGCACCTCGGGCGAAGGTGAAAGTACCGTGATCGACAAATTGATCAGCGAACTTCGTAAGTCCCTCGAAGAGCTTTTTCAGGAACTGCGCGACTTGGTCAAAGAACTGGTAGCTTGCGAGTGATCCCTGCGGCCCCTCCAGTAGGGTGGCGACGTTGAATCGGCAAGAGGATCGGGAATAGAGAGACACACGGCCGGGCTGTCGCTCGGATTGAGATCAAGGTCTTTGAAATACAGGTGAGAGACATGAAACGCTTTTATTCGTTTGCAATTGCCGTTGTTTTGATTTTGGAAGCCTCCTCCGCCGTCTTCGGCCAGCGGGATGCCATTGCGCAGCCCTGGCAACAGGTCAACCTCGTCCGGTTGCATTCGCGGGTGGCCGGCGCTCGCGCCGTCGGGGTCTTCGCCGCATGTGACAAGCACCTTGCTCCCGAAGAGTGCGCCTTTACCGTGGAGAGCGTGCGGTATACCGTTTCCGGCCCCGCCGCGGCGCCGACCAAGTTCGACGCCCTCTGCGTCGACATCGGCTTCCCCGACGCCGGCGCTAACGACGCCTGGAACTGTTCGCCCGTGACCCGCGAAGGGCTCGCGGTTTTTGTGGACGCCGGCGCCGGCGGATCCCTTTCCGCCAGCGGCGGTCTTGGCACGGGCGTTGCATCAGGCGTGGGCAGCATCGGCGAAGTCAGTCTGGGCCTGGGAGTCGCCTTACCCATCAGCGCTCGCCTTCAAGTCCCCATGGCCCGGCACGTTTCCAACGGCGGCACTATTCGGCTGGGCGGCAACATCCTCATCGAAGCGGGCTTGAACTCCGTCGCCGCGGGGCAGACGGTCGTGTTCGGACACACTTCGTTTGATGGGGGCGTGACGTTCATGGTCAACCGGCCGGCGGCGATGAGCCTTTCCATCGGGTACGTAGGCGGCGACGGGCAGACCAGGTGCGAATCTTCGCGCGGAGTTGCGGAATCCTGTCCCACCGGGCTGGATCGCGCCCTTCGGTCGGCTTGCGAAGTAAGCGCCGGCGGAGCCTGCTCCTCCGCGCCGGATGCTCCCCTGGCCCCAACGACCGCATTCGGTCCCGAAATCGATTTCGACGAACTCAAGGCCGCCATGCAAGAGCATCAGGAGCTCATGGGAAAAGTGAACAGCCACCTCCAGGAAAGTCTGCCCGACAAGGCGACTGAAGTCTTCGCCCTGCTGGATGCGGATGACGACGACGATCCCGAAAACCCGACCGCGGCACTGCCCCGGCTCAGGATTTTCGCAAAGGTCAAAGCGGGGTTTCAGAAGATCTTGGCGAAAGTGGATGAAATAAAAGAAACTGTACAGGAACACGTGCCCTGTCCATTCTGATCCACGGCAGGGGCGCAAGGCGGGTGGCCCACCTCCTTGGAGGCGGGGGAGGCGATGATCGTGGGCTGCGCGTGGCATGGTCCACGCGCGCGTGGCCATGCTTAGGCGCGTACGCCCGGTCTTCGAGCCGATATCCGCTGATCGGTACCACACCCTTCCCCGACCGAGCGCCCGTCACGTTATTAGGGTGGACTCGTGTCCGCGCCCCCTCCGCGCAATGTGGCAGGGCGGAAGTTGGAACCGTGCGAAAAAGCGTGAAAAAGCGCTAATACCAAACGAAGCCAATCGAAAATGGCGTAGCTGATTGCCCCATAAGGACTTACGAAAAAATGCCTCCGGAAAAACGAAGCCAAACGAACCCAGTCCAAAGCCAATGGTTCCCCCTCGCACTTCCGTGCCTTGTGCCTATTGCCTCAGTGCCTCAATGCCATTGTGCCTCAATGCCTCAATGCCTCAATGCCTCAATGCCTCAATGCCTAAGTGCCTCAATGCCTAAATCCCATTGCGCCTTCGTGCCTGTTCCTTCCCCCATTTCGGCATTTCGGTGTTTCTGTTTTTTGCGTTTCTGCTTTCTGCGTTTCGGCGTTTTCCAAGGTGCCACAGCTTGACACATCGGAAAAAAATGTACTTGCAAAACGAACCCATTTGACGTTCCCGCTTTACAGACTCAAGTGCTACCGCTACGGGGGGGGTTGTAGAGCTAAAGCCGCAACCTATAATGATCCCCGCTGCCCGTTGGAGCACCGGCGCGGTCGTCCGATCCCAGGTTCGTGGATCGAGCGGACAGCCAAGGAGTACGAAACCATGAAGGACTCGCAACTCACGGGACGCGCTGACGGCTGGCTGGAGGCCAGTGGATTGCTGCACATTTTCCGCACGCTGGGATTGGCCGTCCACCCCGCCAAGCTCGGGCTCGCTCTAGCCGCCATCTTCCTCACCTTCGTACTCGGCGGCATCTTGGATTGGATTTGGTCCAGAGGCGGCGGCGTCGACGAGACCGCCGTCTACACCTTTATCACCGCCTGCGAGCGCGGTGAGCCCTATGTCGAACCCCAGGGATCGCTGGGTTTGTTTCGAGTGTTTCGGGAGCACGGGCAGCGCCACCTCCTCGGATTTCTGGGCTCCTCGATTCCGGGGTCGTGGGTGGCCGCGGGAACTCCCGTCGGTTCGTACGTCGAAGCCCATTCCAACGCTGCGCCGCTAAGCAATCTGGTCGGAATGGGTTACTGCGTGTGGTGGCTGCTGCGCTGTCATCCACTTTATTTTCTCCTTTTCGTGGGCGGCACGCTGGTCATTTGGGGGCTGGCCGGCGGTGCGATCTGCCGGACCGCGGCCGTGCAGTACGCCCGCGACGAAAAGCTCACCATCAAGCAATCGCTCGCCTTCGCCAAGGGGAAATTGTTCGGCGGCTTCGTCCTCGCACCGTGCATCCCCGTTGCGTTTATCCTTATCGCGGCCGCTCTACTCGGTTTGGGCGGTATGCTGCTCCGGGTTCCGATCTTGGGAGACTTGATCGCGGGACCGGCGTTTGTCCTGGCGATCGTGGGCGGTTTTGTAATCGCCGTACTGTTGCTGGGGTTGATCGTCGGGGGAAGCCTGTTCTGGCCGGCCGTCGCGGTGGAGGGATCGGATGCGTTCGACTCCTTCTCCAGGAGCCTTTCCTATCCGCTCTCCAAGCCGTGGAAGGCCGTGTTGTACGCCGTCATTGCCACCGTGTTCGCCGGTCTTTGCTGGGTCTTCGTGAACCTGTTCACGTTCTTCACCTTGATCGTCACTCGCGGGATCGTCGGCTTCGGCACGTCGCCGTTCGGTTGGTGGAGTCGAGGGGAAGGCGGAGCGGCGGTTCGCAAGCTGGATTTGCTTTGGCCTCTCGCGGGTCCCAACGCTCTTTACTCCTGGCCCGATTGGAGCCAGCTTACCTGGTACGAGCATTTTTCCGCCTTCTTTGTGGGTGTGTATGTACTGATCGTGATTGGGCTGATGTGGGCGTTCCTCGCGTCCTTCTACTTTTCCGCGAGTACGATCATCTACTTCCTGCTTCGACGCGATGTGGACGGCACCGACCTTGATGAAGTGCACACCGATGACGAGCCATCCGGCGGACTCGGGAGCGCGTCTGCGCCGCCGGCCGAGCCCGCTCCACGGGCGAGCACCGACGTGCCGCTTCCCGTGTCGAACGCGCCGTAGCTCATCATTCACGGGCAGTGTCACCCTTCGTGGGCGAGGTGATTCTGTCATTGCGCCGCCTTCTACCGGCGGCCTTGCTGATGACACAGCCTATTGATCGAAAGTTGACGCCGTACGCGTCGAAAACGGTTTCGGCCAACAACGAGCGTCGGGTTTAAGGGGCCTGGGGCTTGGAGTCGGATTGCATGATTGAGCTGCTCACCATCGACAACGCGATCGCTTTAGCCACGCTGACCGCCCTGGAGATTGTTTTGGGGATCGACAACATCGTGCTCCTGGCGATCCTGTCGGGCAAACTCCCGCCGGCGGACCAGGCCAGGGCGCGGGGCATAGGCCTTTCCCTGGCGATGATCATGCGCATCGGCATGTTGGTCGGCTTGGGATGGATCATGGGCCTGACCCGCCCGATGTTTTCGCTCTTAGGGCACGGCTTTTCCGGGCGAGATCTCATTTTGCTACTGGGCGGATTGTTTCTGATCGCCAAGGCCACCTACGAGATTCACCATCGGCTCGAAGATCCCGATCCACTCAAGCAAGCCGCGGGGCGTGCCCGGTCGCTCCGTGTTGTCGTGGTTCAAATCATCGCCCTGGACCTGGTTTTTTCGCTCGACTCGGTCATCACCGCGATCGGCATGGCGCGGCATGTGGCCGTCATGATCGCCGCGGTGATCATCGCCGTGGCCACGATGATGGTGTTCGCGGGCAAAGTCAGCGGGTTTATCGAGAATCATCCAACGCTCAAGATGCTGGCGCTCTCGTTCATGCTGCTCATCGGCGTGGTGCTGGTGGCCGACGGGCTTGGTCAACACATCCAGAAAGGGTACATCTACTTTGCCATGGCATTCTCCCTGCTCGTCGAAATCCTCAACATCCGCGCCCGTGGCGTCGCGGCGCGGGCTTCATAGCGGGGCGAGCGGGTTGGTGCGGCGGCGATTCGAAGGAGAGTAGGCAACCGAATTGTCGGGTCAATGACCTGGAGCTTAGCAAGGGGGAGACAAAGGAGAGTCGCGTCGGCGGCGCCGCACACGATCGCGACCCGAGAGCCGGGCTCTTGGTTGGACAAACCTCTGAATACTCGATAACAAACTCATTATGTGTTCCACCGCGTACGCGAGCTGCTTTCGGTTCGCTCGCGGGCGTTTGATCCGTGGAGAGAATTTCGCTTGCCCGGTCCCAAACAACATCTTCGCCCGGAGATTCGCCGACGCTACGCGCAATGCCCCATCGACTGCCGTGTGTACCAAGACTCCGTAATTCGCACGCTCGGCGAGTACTTCGCAGTCTTTCATTCGCTAATCGGCCCAAGTGCCGACAAAGTCTTCTGGTTCCGCGGTCATGACAGCGTGGAGTTTCGGCTCGCGCCTTCGGCGCTCCGCTACAAAAGACTGAAGGAGCGGAATCTCGCGCTGGACCTCGTAGATGAAGTAAAGCGATTCCTCGAAATGAAGCTGCCCAAGCCTCCCGCGCGCGAGAACGACTTGGAATGGATGCAGGTCGCCCAACACTTCGGACTCCCGACCCGACTTCTCGATTGGACGCAAAACGCCGCTGTCGCGCTGTTCTTCGCTTGCTGCAAGGACCTGGACAAGGACGGTCTCGTAGTCATCCTAAACCCGATCGAGCTAAACCAGATTGTCGATCCGCGGACGCCCCGCATCTTCAACCCGCAGAGGGATGCGAAACTCATTTCCCCGTACCTCAAGTTGGATGGCCGTATCAGAGCCAACGGGAAGCGGACAATCGCGATCAACCCAACGTGGAACACCGAGCGCATCGCCATGCAGCATGGTGCGTTCACCCTGCACGGCTCCCGTATGTTCGAGCTGGACCGGGATCAGGCCAGTTCCCTGCTGTACGTTCCGATCCTTCGAGAGTACAAGAAGCCTCTCCTCAACGAGTTGGAGCGCGTCGGCATCGGCGAGATGTTTATTTTTCCCGAACCCGAGCACGTTTGCACCCATCTACGGCGGAACGCAGGACTTTGAGGTGATACATGGCGGACCATATTCCATTCATCACGTCGGACGAAGGACTTAAGCTCGCTCGGAAGCATTTCGGCGACTCGCAGATCGTCCGAGTGCCATTGGACCGCGCGATGAAGCTCAGCATCAAGGACCCGTTAAAGATGTGGCTCGACCCGTGCGTCGACGGATTGGACAACCTAGAGAAACGACGTGCGAAGCCCGGCAAAAAGAACCCCTGGTTTGAATTCATGAAGGATGTGCCGCACTTCGAGGAGATCGGTACGCCAAGCTACCAGGCGAACCCGGTCGACAAAGAGGTCGACACCTTTGTGAGGGCCGTCCTAGACCGGTGCGCCGCCTATAATCCGGCATGGATAACGGTGCCGCAATTGCCAGTGGTCGACGGTTCCGACCGGAATAACATAAACCGTGAAATGGCAGCCACTGCGGGCGAATGGAGGCGCACCCACGGTTTCTCGGGGCGTTTCATCCTCCCCCTTGTGTTCACAAATCAGAGGCAGATTAACCTGAAGACGGCGCGAAATCCGAAGGTGCAGCAAGCCGAAAGGTGCTACGAAAAGGCTCGAGCGGACGGTTTCTGGGTAGTGGACAAAACCCTACCGGACGACAATGGCTCGCCCACTCTTGGTCAAAGGCGGTTCCCTGGCCTCATTGCTCTTCACAAAGAACTGAACGAGCGAATCTCAGCGAAGATCAGGATCGCCGGACCATACTGGGCCCTAAACGTAGTGCTCTGGGCGAGGGGTTTGGTGGACTTCCCGGCGATCGGAGTCGGATCGGGTTACCAATACTTCTTGGCTGGCAGCATGGCGCAGAAAGCGAAGGCGACGTTGATGCTCAAATCGCTCCGGCGACGCGTCGATGTTGGGCCAGAACTCGGGACATGGCTCGATACAACGACCGCAAAACTCGCGCCGACACACCCGGCGTACGCCGAATTCAGCGACATCAAGAAGCGATACACGCTGTTGCGCGCGGAGGATGTGGCAAAAGAGCAGGTGGCCAGATCGTACAAACAGTGGTTTGACCTCATCGCTGCCGTCCCCAAAGCGGGGCGCTCGATGGCGTTGTACCAAGACCTCTCGTCGGCCTATGCTCTGGGCAAGTCCCTGTCGGATTTCGAGATCGAAGGGACGGCCCGTAGACCCGAGGCCGTGGCCGAGTCGCTCATGCTCAGTTGCCTTTGACGCGGGTGCGCCAGAACTTCTCGACGCAATGGAACTGGACTACCGAATCCGTCCATTCCTTGTTCGTGCGGCTCTTAACCAAAACCTCACAACTTCCCCGCGCCACGCTTAGCAGCCCTACACCCGAGGCGAAGAAGCGTGACCATCGCGAGGGCTTTAACGCGACTCGGCGCGCTACGTCGGAGGGCAGCCCAACATACGACTCGCTCGCAAACCCCATGTTGTTCAATGCTTGCCGCATCACTTCTTCGATACGAGCCAGTTTCAACTCCACGGCGACAAGGCGTTTCTGCAAAGGAATCCACCCATTGACCTTCTGCAGTCGTCCTCGTGGGGCGGGCTTCACGAAGCGACCGGCAATCAGTCGTTCGGTCTCATCAGAGACCACCTCCGCCGGAATCGACGCCGCATACCGGCGAACCAGCTTGTCTAGCGTGGTCGACTTTCCAGTCTTGACATCAGGGATTTCTCGCAGCAGCAACGCCCGTGTGATCGAGCAGATTGCAGCCGTCTGTTGCAACTTGAGTCGGTTGGCGACCTTTCTTTGGACAAAACTCACCCCAACGAGATCGCAGATTCCCCACGGCGTGACGAACTCTTCCCTAACGTCCAACCCGCCGACCTCCATCCAGCGTGCGACAGACTTCGTCATCTCAGATTCTATTGCGAACATCGTACCCGCCTTGGCCATTTCGAAGCAGGGACGCCTCGTCCTCCCTAATCATCGGATTTTAGGCGAACGACCAATGAACCTCTACCCCTATAAAGTTAGTTAGTAGGCCGAGTGGCCCACCTCTTTTGGGAATCCTACCAATCGATCGGCGTCCCCAGGTCCAAAGAACCTGGACCACCCGACGTGTCCGCAGGCTCGCGCCCCGCGGCTCTGAATCAATGTCCTTTACCGACTCCTTCGCGTTGAAGGCAGGCGGCGAACTCTTCGCGTTGTTTGAGCAACTCCGGGGGGAGGGTCTTGTACATGTAGTCGAAGCAATCGAGGGGGCTTACGTCGCGCATGGCCTCGTAGCGTTCGACGGCGGCGGCGACTTCCTTCTGCACGTCGGCCTCGATCTCGTCGATGAGCTTTTTGCTCAAAACCTTGCGGTCCACCAGGTATTTTTGATAACGGGGGATGGGGTCGAGCTTCTCCCATTTTTTCACTTCATCATCCGAGCGATACTTGGTGGGGTCGTCGGCGGTGGTGTGGACGCTGAGTCGATAGGTGACGGCCTCGATGAGCGTTGGGCCGCCGCCTTTCTTGGCCTTGTCCACCGCTTCCTTGGTGCCGACGTAGACGGCGAGCGGGTCGTTCCCGTCAAGTTGCAATCCGTCAAATCCGTAGGCGAGCGCCTTTTGGGCGACGGTCTCGGACGCGGTTTGCATGTCCCGCGGGACGGAGATGGCCCATTGGTTATTCTGGACCAGGAATATGACGGGCAGATTGTAAACACCGGCAAAGTTCATGGACTCGTGAAAGTCGCCTTCGCTGGTGCCGCCCTCGCCACAGTAACACAGAACAGCGTGGTTGTCGCCGCGGAGTTTCATGGCCCAGGCGATGCCCATGGCATGAGGACATTGGGTGGCGATGGGCACGGCGATGGGGAGGTCGTGCGCGCCATCGGGCGGGCAGCAGCCCTCTTCGTAGCCGCCCCAAAACTGCATGATGCGTTCGAGCGGCCAGCCGCGATGGTAGAAGGAACCCGGCTCACGGAAGGCGTGGGCGACCCAGTCGTCCTTGTCCATAACGATCGTAGACGCACAGTGGGCGGCCTCCTGACCTCGACATGGGCCGTAGGTGCCGATCCGGCCCTGACGTTGCAGATTTATGCAACGTTCGTCGAGGCGTCGGGCCACGAGCATTAAACGGTAAAGGTAGATCGAGCGGTCGGAATCGAGCTTGGGGTCCAGCTTCTCGTCGACCCTTCCGGAACCGTCCAGAATGGAAAGATACTCGACTTTGGATTTAATCTTTATCGACGTTCGTGGCACTTTAGGTCCTTTCTTTCCATTATTTCCACCGGGCGCGCAAGCGATTCTGGCAGCGGCGGCGGCATTGTAGCGGATGACCAGGGTTTGTGTACCCGACCGGAAGTACGATGAAATGACAAAGTGGGTAGCCCTGTCCGGGTGCACCTAGCGTAGTTATTCATAAACGACGTACTTTTTTTTTGCGAAACGAATCCGCGCCCGTCAGAAAGCGGTTTGGTAGCCTAAACTCCGTTCGCTCCTTGACGGTCGTTGTTCGCGCTAGATGCGTCCAGCCCGATTCATTACCGGAACAGTTTGGAAATAGATTTGCTTTTTGGGCCTATAACGTGTAAGCTCCTATAATAGAGGGCCTTCTAGTGGACGGCGAATGAGCGTTGCGGCTGTACACTAGGGGGAATTCCCGTGGAGTGTGGGCGGTGAGTCGCATTTACTCTCCGATCGGTGCGCTGGGCTTGATTTTGTGTTTGCCGCTGGCGACATGTGATCAGGGGGGAAGCGCGCCGTTCAACGATCTATTTTCGGGAACAGCCAACGACGATTCCGCGGGTGGCGCAACTGGGAGCAGTGACGAACTCGTCGCGCCTGAGTCTGTGTTTGGGCTCATCGACCCGGTTCGAGCGCGAGTCCGCAACGAGAGTTCGGCGCGTGCGGATGTGACGATGCGCTTCATCCGCGATGAGGAGGTCGTGCACTTGGCGTTTGTGCGCGTGCTGCCGGATACGATCACGACGGTCGCCAGTCCGGAGTCGGCGGAGGTTGTCGAGCTATCCGGGCTTGATGATCGCGGGCGAGCGTTAAGTCTGGCGACGTACGTGTTCGGGGTCGATTTCGATGCGACGTCGCCCGCGGAATATAGGGTGGTGGATGACGACGTGATCGAGCCGGCGCCTGAACCGCCGGTGGAACCGCCGTCTGATCGGCCTGTATTGCCGCGTTTGACCATGGTGGAACCGGCGGACGAACTGACCGTGACCTTGGGATCGACCTTCACGGCGCGCTGGGAAGATTCGGCGGGTTCTGCGGGCGTGGTGGTAACTATTTTTTTGCAGCCTGTTTCGGCCGGCGGAACGCGCGGATTGATCGCAATGGGGCCGGGCGTCGGGGCGGCTTTGGATGGAATCAACGATGCACTTGAGGTCGTCGTACAGGATCTCGAACCCGGCGCCTATCGGGTTGTGGGGCAGGTTCGGCTTCCCGTCGAGGGCGGCGCACTGACCGCGACGGCGACCGCCCCCGGGGTAGTGCGGGTGGTACATGATCCGGGGAATGCGGCCCCGGGTTTGGAAATCCGTTCGCCCGAGGCGACGATCGATCTGCGGAGCGGCGATTCCCTGTTGGTGGCCTGGGACGACTCCGACCCGGACGATAACGCCACGATCGGTTTTGCGCTGGTTTCAACCGGCCGCGCTGACGTCACGGCGGAGAGTTTTGCAATCGGACCGCCCATTGCGGAAGACCCCGATGGGGCGCGGGGTGACGCGGGGATGTTTGTCGTGCGTGACGTACTACCCGGACTCTATGATCTTCTGGGGACAATCGACGACGGCGAGCTGGTGGGTACAGACCGTGTGGAGCGCGCGGTTCGTGTGCTTCCTAACGTCGATAACGATCCTCCGCAACTCATGCTTAAGGAACCGGCGCACGACGTAATCGTGGAGATCGGACGTTCGTTGTTTGTACGCTGGGTGGATTCAGATTCCAACGATGACGCCCGGATTTCTCTTTTACTCGATCCGGATTTGGGGAATCTTCCTCTGGACGGGGACGAAGTTTTACTGGTCGCTTCGCTGGGCGAGAACGAGGATGGCGAGGGGGATCAGATTACGTTGGGGATACCACCCGGGGTTGCCAACGGCGAGTACGGCCTGGTCGGGGCGATTACAGACGGGTCGACGCAAACGCTGTCGCGGGCGCCGGGCTTGGTGCGTGTTGGGCGGGCTGCTCCGGAGTCGGACGGCGGGGATGACGCCGCCGACGATGACAGCGGGGGCGACGACGTCGGGATCATCATCGATGTCATCCCCCCTCCATTGCCTTCGCCGTGGACCGTGACGCCGCTGGGTCCGACTGGGGCGGTGGTGGTACAATCGGGTGAAGTCGTTACCGTCTTGTTTGAGCGTGCACTCGACCCTTCGCAAAACCTGGGGCGGGTGTACCTGAACAATAAGCGGTACGGGGGTTCATTGCGGACGATCGTGGAACATGCCGAGTTAGGACTGACAGACCCCAAGAGCCTATTGGTACCGATTCCGGGGGAGGGCATTCCCAACGATGCTTGGCCGCGGAGCTTCGACATTGAAGTTGAGTCGGTCGTCGAGGGCGTCGTACAGATCATTGTGGGGCCCAGGCCGATCTGGGTTCTTCAGGACGTCACCATCCTCAGCGTCGAATTGATCGGTAATTCCTGTATTCCGATCGGCGCCTCGGACTCGGAGTTGCCCGATGTTTTGATAGAAGTCTCCTGGTACGGGGGCGGGTTGGAGGAAGTTGAGTCCAACGCCGTAGTCCAGTTCTGGCTTGCCAAGGACGGAGTCGTTCCGGAAGGCGGCGAGGGGGATTTTACGCATCGATTGATCGGACAAGCGCCGGGAAGTCCCAATGTCGTGCGGACCGAACGCTTTGACACGGACTCCCTGATTCCGTTGGCGGCGACCGACGACATTGTCGCGACGGCCCAACCATCCGGATCCTTCGCGGACGTTTCGCTGGAGGCGGGCGAATATCGTCTCGTAGCGGTCTTTGATCCGCTAGGCGTCACGGGCGCGATTTCGGACCCATCCGGGGATCTGGTCGCGGTGTGCGATCCGCTTCGCACGTCGGACACTGACGAGCAGCCCTAACGATCAGCTTGCGAAGCGACGCGGCGACGTTGCGGTCGGCGCGAGACTTGGCCAAGCATACAATGTCCAGTCCGGCCGGCAGTTCTGCCTTGCCCGTCCGAAACGCTTCGCGAATTCTCCTTTTAACATCGTGACGACGCACGGCGTTGCCGATGCGTTTGCTCACACTGATGCCGATCCGAGAAAAAGCCAGGTCGTTTCGCGCCACGTAAACCACGAAAAGCGCGTCGGCGGCTTTGCATTTGGCGTCCAGCACGCGGGCGAAATCTCGGCGTAAGCGGAGATGTTCCCGTTTCAAGAATCGCGTGCCGAGAGGCATAAGTTCTCTTCCATCGTAAGGGGCGCAGCATAAGAGGGAATCGAGGCGGGGTCAAAGTTCAACGAAGTTCAACCCGCGGGTCCTCGCTCTCGGGCGACGAGCTTGTCAGCCAGTCGAGTGGGTTCAGGGAGGCGGTAAGCAGTACAACAGCCAAGGGTGATCTTCACGGCGGCGTGGAGGGAGAGGCGGTGGCCGACGCTGACGTAGACGGGTTTCACACCGTCGCGGGTGCGGACGGCGAGGCCCACGCATTCGCCGTTGTGAATCAGCGATGACGTGGATGCTTTCGATCGTTGAGGCGGTTCACAGGTTCCAACCAGGATTGACTTCGCGCAACCGAGGCTTGGTCGATTGAGCAAGACGCCCATGTGACAGGCCAGGCCGAAACGACGCGGGTGGGCATACCCCTGGCCATCGAACATGAACACGTCGGGTTCGCATTGCAGTTGCTTAAGGGCCGCAAGCAGGGCCGGCCCTTCGCGAAACGTCAGCAGTCCGGGGACGTATGGGAACTGAACGGGCCGGCGGGCGACACATTGCTCGACGACGGCCCGGCGATTTACGTCCCAGACCACGACGCCGGCAATGCAGTCGGCGCCATCGGGCGAGAAGGCAAGGTCCGCGCCGGCAACGAGTCGGATGGGCGTCATTGGCCCACGGGAAACGACCCGCGCGGCAAGCATGCGCTGGATGGCGACGGCCCGGACGGGTGTGACGGACCATCGGTGGGGAAGTCGAGGAATCTCCATGTTCTGGCACCGGCCGCAATGTTAGACGAACATCCCCGGCGTTGTCCGCGCGGGCGGGCATTGCCGATGCGTCGGCAGGTCCTGCGCAAAAGGGAATCATCGTGGGTTGCGATTCGTCGTGCCCGCCGCCGGTTTGGCCAATTCATAATCTATTGTCACATAAAGAGTAATGGCCGCCAAAGGGGGAAGGCCCGACCCTCCATCCTGCCGTTCGCGTGGCTTTGGCACGCGAGTTGATGAGTTGACGCTTGCGCGACGCACCGATTCCCGGCGCGGCGAGTTGAAGGACAGGGCCATGGCGATCTCAACGAAGTGGGTGATTCCGACAAAAGGTGCCGATGGCGTGGCACTCGATTGGGAGTCGCTGGGTCAACTGGTGCGGCGCTGCACGCTGGATGCGGCGGCGATGCACTTTGCCGATGTAGGATTGCGAGGGTCTTGTGCCGCGGGAAGGTTGCGGGGGATGAATCCCGCGGCTCAGGAGCGAGTGGACGTGATCCATGAGTAGTTACGGTCTGTGGCTATCGGCGGCGGGGATGAAGGTGAATGAGCACCGCCAGGCGCTGCTGGCCAACAACATGGCCAACGCCCAGACGACGGGATTCAAACATGATTTGGCGGTGGTGATGGAACGTCGCGTGGAGAGCAAGGAAAACGCGGGCGGACTGCCCTTCGCGCATCCGGTGTTGGATGGGCTACCGGGCGGTGTGAACGTGCGGCCCGCCTATCACAGTGAGGAGCAGGGCCCGATCGAGTGGACCGGTAAACCTCTGGATGTGGCAATCCAGGGGGAGGGGTTTTTCGCGGTCAGTGACGGCGAGGCGACGCGGTACACGCGGAACGGGGAGTTCGCGGCCAATGCCCAAGGCGAGCTGGTGATGGTCAATGAGGCCGGTCGGTGGCGGGTGCTGGACGAGGGCGGCGTCCCGATCCAACTGGACGAGGGCGGCGGCGAAGTGTCGGTGTCGGACGGTGGCACGATCCGGCAAGGTGATACGGTCGTGGGCAATATCGGATTGGTAGCGAGCGAAGACCGGCGAGCGCTGCGCAAGGTCGGGGAGAACCTTTTCGAGGCGACCACCGAGGAAATGGGACCGGCGAGCGGACGAATGATCGGGGGTTCCCGGGAGGGTTCGACGTTTGAGGTGATGCAGGGTTTGGCGACGATGATCGAGGCGTCGCGGGCGTATCAGATGAACGCGACACTCCTTCAGCTTCAAGATCAGTTGACGCAACAGGCGGTCATGACGCTGGGACGAGTGGCGTAGAAGTGGTGGAGTAGATGGCGATCACGGCATTGCATGCAGCCGCTTCGGGGATGCGGGCACTCGACGAGAAGCTGAACGTCGTGGCCAACAACCTTGCGAACATCAACACGCAAGGCTTTAAGCGATCCCGGGTCAACTTCGAAGACCTTCTGTATCAGGTGAAACGCGAGCCGGGCGTTCCCAATGCGAACGACGAACCGATTCCGCTCGGCGTTTTAATCGGCACCGGCGTAAAGGTGTCGAGCACGCAACTGAATTTCGAGGAAGGCTCCGTGGACCCCACGGGACGACCTCTGGATTGGCAAATTGAAGGCGATGGCTTCTTCCAGGTGACCACGATCCAGGACGGATCCGAAGTGATTGCGTACACCCGAGCTGGGAACTTCACTCAGAACGCGGTGGGCAACATCGTCCTGGGCAACAGTGACGGATCGGTGCTCGAGCCGCCCATCAGCATCCCGGAAGATGCAATCGAGATCACGGTCGGCCGAAACGGTCAAGTGAGCGTACGGCAAGAAGGGTCCAACACGCTGAACACCGTGGGTCAGATTGAACTCGCCCGTTTCGTGAACCAGGAAGGGCTAAAGCAGATCGGCCGCAATCTGTATCTCGAAACCGACGCCTCGGGAGCGCCGGTCACGGGGAACCCGCAGAGCGACGGGTTGGGGGCCATCGCCCAAGGAAATCTGGAGCTCAGCAACGTCGATCCGGTGCGCGAATTGATCGACCTTATCACGACGCAGCGGGCCTTTGAATTGAACAGTCAGTCGATCCAAAGCGCCGATGAGTCGCTGCAGATCGTGTCGAATTTGAGAAGGTTCTAGTTTGATGAGAACGGAGACATGCTGAGTTCAGCCGCGGTATGAGGTCGCGCGGGATCAAGCCCGCGGCTCAGAAAAGCACCGGATCGTCGCAGGATGCAATGATGAAACGCAAGGATTGCGAAAACGCAGGATGCATGAGCGCACCGCCGGGTGGAACCGGGTCGGTGCGACGGCTGCTTCGTCGGGAGGGGGTTCTGACGACGGTGTGCGGGTTGGTTTTTCTCTGCGCGCTGTCCGCGGATGCCCGGGGACAATCGGTCCGGTTATGGCCTTCGGCCGTGGTGGTCGGCGATTCGGTCCAAATGGAGGACGTGTGCGAACTCCGCGACTTGGATCCTGAAACCGAACGGAGGCTCGCCCCATTGGTCGTCGGTGAAGCGCCGGCCGCGGGCGGCTCGCGGTACATCCACCTCGAATTGATTCGATCAGTCCTGGCGGCGAACGGAGCAAACTTGGCAAGAATGACGCTGGGAGGAGCTACGAGCTGCGCCGTTTCGCGACCCTCGCGACCGGCCCAGTCGCCGACACCGGCAACGATCCGGGCGGCGGCCTCATCCCCGGGCGGCAGTCGGCTGGAAGGCGGCGATCAAGCTACTTCCAACGCACCTCAGGACACGGATTCAAAGACCTTGCGGCAGGCCGTCAGCGAGCACTTCAAGACGGAGCTTGCGCGTTACGGCGGGACGGCGGAAATCGTCTTCGATCGCACCTCGGAGCAGGTGCTGGACCTTTCGGAGCCGGAGTTTGAGTTCAAGGTTCGGCGGCGGGGAAGTTCGCTGCTGGGGTTGTGTCCGTTGGAAATCGAGGTGATGTCTCAAGGTCGGTTGGTGCAGACGGTTCCCCTGGTCGCGCAGGTGACGTTGACCCGTCGCGTGGTCGTTGCCCGGCACACCATCAACCAGGGCGCCGCCATCGCGGCGGCGGACGTGGAATTGACGACGTTGTCCTTCACGCGTGTCGACGAACTAGGGCTCGACGACCCGGCCCAGGCCATCGGGCAACGAGCCAGAAGGGTCATCGTGGCTGGAATGCCGGTCGAGGGGGACATGCTGGAGTCCGTGCCGTTGGTTCTGCGCGGGCAGCTTGTGACGCTTACCTCACTGGCCGGTGCTGTTCGCGTGGTCACCACGGCCAAGGCCGCGGAGGACGGTCGACGTGGCGAGGTGATCAAGGTGCGCTCCGTGGATGACAGGAAAGTTGAGTTTGATGCGATCGTCGTCGGGCCGGGCGAGGTACAGCTCGGGGACAGGGAGGCCGCGCGGGGCGAACCGCGACTGGCTTCGGGAGGTCACCCTTGAGACCGAGTCATCTCCTATGCGGATGGATGCTCGCGTGGTGCATCTCCGTAGTCCCCGCGACGGCACAGACGTCGTCGCTGGGCGCTCAAAAGCGTGCGCTGGACGTGGGAAATCCGGTCGAGAAGGTTGCGCGGGAGGCGCCGCCGCGGCCGCGAAATTACGTGTATGAGCGGTTCGGCTGGACGGCCTCGGCCCCGTTGCCGCCCAAGACGTTCAGGCCGGGCGATCTACTCACCATCATCGTCCGTGAGCAGAGGAAGTGGGAGGCTGACGCCGACCTGGAAACGAAGAAGAAATACGACGTGAAGAGCGAGCTGGACGAGTTTATCAAGCTGACCCAGGGCGGGATCGGGGCGGCGGATTTTCGGCGAGGAAAGCCGGACATTGATTACGGCTTCAATCAGAAGCTCAAGAACGAGGGCGATTCTTCACGTGAGGACAAGCTCACCACGCGGCTGACGTCGACGATCATTGACGTAAAGCCCAACGGTCTTCTGGTCCTCGAGGGTCGCGCCAAGATGACCCATGACGAGGAGATCAGCGAAATCACCTTCACGGGAACATGCCGCAAGGAGGATGTGACGGCCGACAACACCGTGCTCAGCACGCAGGTTGCGGACAAAGAGGTGGTGGTAAGCAACGCCGGAGCGCTCCGCGCGGCGTCGAGCCGCGGTTGGATTCCCAAGCTCTTGGATTGGTTGAAGCCGATCTAAAACGATGAAGATGCAGGGAACATTTTTGGGCGTGGTGATGTTGCTGGGCGGTGCGGTCGGCGGCGCGTGGGGGCAGATTCCCACGGCAAGGGTGGGCGACGTGACGCACCTGCAAGGTCAAGGGCACAACGTGCTCGTGGGGTACGGATTGGTGACGGGGTTGGACAAGACCGGGGACGACGGCAAGTTTCTTCCGACGATGCGGGCCGTCGCGGAGATGATGCGGCGTTTCGGCGCGGACATCGAGTCCATTGGGGACGTGCAGTCAAGCAAGAACACGGCGGTGGTGATGCTCGAGGCGACCATTCCCGGCCACGGCGGGCGGGAAGGAGAACTCCTCGACGTCGCGGTCACGGCCGTCGCCGCAAAGAGCCTGGCGGGCGGCCGGCTCCTGCCTACGCCTTTGGTATATCACGACCGTAATGTCGAGGGGCTTTTCGGATTCGCATCGGGGCGGATCGTCATCGACCCGGTGCTGCCTACCACGGGAACCATTCGCGACGGGGCAAGATTGGAAAAGGACGTATTCACCAACGTTGTTGTGATGGGGAGCGAGCTCAAGGCGAACGGCATTGCCAGTCCCTGGATTCGGGCGGATCAGACGTACATCACGCTGGTCCTCGACGAAGCGCATGCGGGATGGTCGATGGCGTCCTCGATCGCGCAGGCGGTGGACAAAGAGTTGGGTTTATCGGCCGACCTGGAAAGAGTCGCCTTGGCCATCGACGGCAAGAACGTGATCGTGGTCTTGCCGACCCATCAACGCGGCGATCCCGCCTCTTGGATCCGCGACGTGGAGCGCACGCCGATCCTCATGGAATCGGGGGAGGCGCGGGTCTCGATCAACCGTCGCGCGGGCACGATCGTGGTGACGGGGGACACGCGGATGTCACCGGTGATCGTTTCGCAGTTGGGCCTGACGGTGACGGTGGCAAACCCGTCGGCGGAGGGGGCCGCCCCGAAGCCGGCCACGCTGCTTCAGGATTTCGTGGCCCTGGACAACGAACAGGTACGGCAGCCCAACGTGCGCGACCTGCTTGAAGCGCTCAACCGCCTGAAGGTCCCGTTCAAGGATCGGGTGTCGATTCTGGAAGAGATACACCGGGCCGGGAAGCTGCATGCCCGAATGATGTACGAAGGATAGGGATGATTTCGAACGCCGTCAGCCAGGCCGCAGGACCGGAACCCGTTGCGCAAGGCGACTTGCGGCGGTTGAAGGAGGCGACGGGACAGGTCGTGGGTTCGGTGTTTTACGGAACGTTGTTGAAATCCATGCGCGAAAGCGAACTCAAGGGAGCGTACGGACACGGCGGACGAGGCGAGGAAGTTTTCGCGGCGCAATTGCACGGGATATGGGCGGAGCGTTTGGGCGAGGCGACCCAAGGAGGATTGACCAATGTTCTCTATCGCCGCCTGGAACATCAGCAACGGCTCATGAGCCAAGGCCGTGGGCATGCGACGGGAGGGCTAAGGGCATGAACAGGACGATGGGCGGCAATCGACTTCGAGACCTGCTCCGACTGCTCGACGCCCTTGCGACGATGAACGAGCAATTGTACACGCTCATCGGAACCAAAATCGACGCGATGAAGCGGGCCGATCTCCATGCGATGCGCGAATGCGGTGCACGGGAGCGCGACATGGTGCGGAACATGCACGAGCGAGAGGGCTTTCGCCGCCAACTCATGGACGCGATCGGAGAAGATTGGGGTCTTTCGCCGCGATCTGCGCGCGAGCTGTCCGTCACCCAGCTCGCTTCGCGGCTGGCCGGGTCGCAGGGAACGGCGCTTAGCGAGGCGGCGGGCCGGGTGCGCAAGGCGGTTTTCAAGGTTACGCAAGCGAATCGCGTCGCCGGCGTCGTGTGCCGAGAGATTCTGCATCATTTGAAATGGATTTTCGCGTCGGTTCGGCCCGGCGATGAAAAACCCGCGGAATACGCGGGCGACGGTGTCATGGTTCCGAGCCGCAACACGCCGATGTTCGAGACGGTGGGATAGGCTGCGATGGGGCTGTTGAATTCGGCATTGCAGATCGGACGAAGCGCTCTGTTGAGCTATCAGGGGGCGTTGCAGACCGTGGGCAGCAACATCAGCAGCGCGGGAAGCCCGGACTACACGCGGCTGGCGCCGCACCTCGACCCGATTCAAGGCAGCTTAGTGGCCAACGAATTCCAGCCGGGGGCGGGCGTGGCTTTGACTCACATTCAGCGCTACCTCGACGAAGCCCTGGAGGGCCGACTGCGATTGGCGATCGGGGGGCAGGAGTCGGCCGGCGCCCGGCAGACCACTCTCGCGCAGGTTGAGTCCTTTTTCGACGACTTTAGCGGCGCCGGCGTGGCGTCGCGTCTGACGGATTTCTTTCGCCGCTTCGACGATCTGCAAAACACCCCTGAGGACATGGCCATTCGGGAGTTGGTCATTTCCGGCGGCGCGGGTCTGGCCGGGGCGTTGCACGGGTTGCGCGGTCAACTCGGGGAGTTGGGCGAGGACATTGACGGCCAAATCGCCGAACTTGTCGCTCAAGCAGACGATATCGCCACGGGAATCGCCCGCCTCAATTCAGAGATTACGACCAGCGAGGCCGGTCGTCGTGGGCACGCGACGGCGCTTCGGGACCAACGCGACGCGTTGCTCCGCGATCTCAGCGAAATCTTCGACGTAACCGTCCGCGAGGAGCCGGATGGTTCCATCAACGTGTACGTGGGCAGCGAGGCTTTGATTCAGGGGGGCGGCTCGCGCGGCCTGCTGGCGGTGACGGAAAGCGACGGAGATTTTCAGCGCACGTCGGTCCGCTTCACGGACACGAACCAGCAGATCGAAGTCCGCGGCGGGCGGCTGGAGGGATTGATCGCGGCGCGGGATCACGATGCTTACGGGCGGATCGCCGTACTCGATGAGCTTGCGACGGCGCTGATCGGCGACGTGAACCGCATCCACGCCGACGGGCAGGGGCTGGCCGGTTTCCGGGAACTGGTGGGCAGCTTCGATGTGCTCGCCACGGATGCGGCCCTGGACAGCGGCGCGGCCGGCTTGGGCTATCCTCCGCAGAGCGGCAGCTTTTACATCACCGTTTCCGACGACGCCACGCACACGCCGGTCGCGTACCGAATCGACATTGCGATGGACGGTCAAGGCGGGGGAACGACGCTCGATTCCCTCATTGCGGACCTTAACGCCCAGGTCAGCGGGTTGACGGCGTCGGCCACAAGTGACAAGCGCTTGTCATTGAGCGCCGCGGACGGTTTTTCCTTTACGTTCGGGTACGACGGCCAGCAGGGCCGGGCGGACACGTCGCATGTGCTGGCCGCGTTGGGGATGAATACTTTTTTTACGGGGAGTGATGCGCGGAACATCGCGGTCAATGAGACGATCCAAAACGATCCGTCGTTGCTGGCGGCGGCCACGGTGTTTTTGCCGGGAGACGGGGCCAACGCGGGCAGGATTGCGGCGTTGGATGTGGCCGGGAGCGGGACGCTCGGCGGCGTATCGATTCTCGAGTTTCATAATTCAATGGCCAACTCCGTTGCGGCGGCCGCCGCGGCCGCGAACGGCGATCTGGAGGCCAGCGCGGCCGTTTTTTCGTCTCTCCAATCGCAGAAGGAGGCCATCAGCGGAGTTAACCTCGATGAAGAAGCCATCGCACTGTTGAAATATGAAAGGGCATTCCAGGGCGCGACACGGTTCGTTCGGGTGGTGGACGATTTATTGGCGGAACTCGTCGCATTGGTTCGGTAGAGAATCAGGATCGGTTGAAATGTCCGTGAGTCCGGTCAACGTAACACGAATCAGCAACAATCTGCGGAGCACGATGTTCCTGGATTCGTTGCGCCGCAACCAGGTCGATTTGTTCATGTCGCAGTCGCGGCTGGCGACCGGTCGCAGCTTTGTGACGCCCAGTGAAGATCCGGTGTCGGCGGCGAGGGCGCTGGACTTAACCCAAGCGCTCTCGCGTCAAGAGCAGTTCCAGACGAACGTGCAATACGGTGACACCTTCCTGACCGCGGCGGACAGTGCACTTTCGGACATCAACGCGCAGCTCATCCACGCGTCGACGATCGCCAGCCAGACGGTCAGCAACCTGACCACGGAGGCCGAGCGCGAGGCCGTGGCCGAGGTCGTCGCCGGAATCCGCCATCAGTTGCTTCAATCCGTCGCCAATCGGCAATTCGACGGTCGTTACATATTCGGCGGTCGCTACACGCTTGATCGCCCGTTTGTCGATGCCCTCGGAGCGATCGCTTATGTCGGCGACACGGGCGAACTGGTCGTTCGTCCCGACGACGGACTGACCGCCCCCATCAGCATGCCCGGAAGTCTTCTCTTTGGCGCGCTCTCGGCGCCCATAACCAGCGACCGTGATCTCACGCCGTCCCTCTCCGGCGACATTCGACTAGAGGATATCACCGGGGCCGACGGACAAGCGATCCGCACGGGCACATTGGTATTCAACGAAATCGGCGGAGCGGGGGTGTTCAGCGTCGATATGAGCACGGCGGACACGATCGGCGACGTCGTGGATTCGATCAACGCGGCCGCGGCGGCTGCCGGGGCGGGCGTTTCGGCTACTTTGTCCGACACCGGAATAGTCATTACGCCGAGCGGAGGGGACTTGTCGATTACCGATTCGGGCACGGGCGCGACCGCTTCTGACCTAGGGCTTTTGGTTGCCACGCCCACCGACACCGTCATCAACGGGCAGACGCTCGTTCCGCGGGTCACACGGCTGACGCCGGTGACCGCGCTCGCCCAGGGAACGGGAATCGATCTCGACAGCGGATTGCTCATCACCAACGGGATGAACACCGCGCCCGTGGACTTTAGCGCCGCAGAAACGGTCCAGGACGTCATCAATGCCTTGAACAACGCGGGCGTCTTTGTTTTCGCGCGAATTAACGAGGCCGGGACGGGCATCGAGGTGTTCAATCAAGTGTCCGGCACATCGCTAAGCATCGGCGAAAACGGAGGTACCACCGCGACCGATTTGGGAATTCGCACATTGGACATGGCGACACCGCTGTCGCAGTTGAACTTCGGCGACGGCGTGACGACCGCCACGGGCGCCGGCGTGACCGACCTGCGGATTGTGGCCAAGAACGCCGAGACCCTGGACGTCGACATTGACGGCGCGGCAACCGTCGGCGAGGTGATCGACCGGATCAACGCCGCCGCCGTCGCCGCGGGGGTCGCGATACAAGCCTCGTTGGCGACGACCGGCAATGGCATCCGCGTCGCGGACGGCACGGGCGGGACGGGCGATCTCGCGGTGTCGATCGTGAACCAATCCGAGGCGTCGATCGATCTGGGGCTCAAGAAATCCACGACCGGAACGGTTACGGAGTTGATCGGCGACGACGTCAACCTCAGGCGTACGGAGGGCATACTCGGGGCGTTGTATGACTTGGAAACGGCCCTGCGTGGCGACGACACCCAAGGCATTTCCGCGGCGGCCGGACGGCTCGACGTCCTCCGCGGCGAGGTAACCCGGATGCATGGAATCATCGGCGCCCGGTCGCAGACGATGGCCACCAAACGCGCCCAGATTGAGGACGCCACGACGGCGACGCGGGTCTTCTTGTCCGATGTCCAAGACCTTGATTACGCCGAAGCGGCCACGCGACTGCAAACGGCGATGACGCAATTGCAGGCGAATTTGCAGGCGGGTTCCTCGGTCTTGAATTTGTCTTTATTGGATTTTCTCCGTTAGGGAAGGAGCGGGTCCGGGTGCGCGACCTTCACAAGTCGCACCGATGCGGGACTCGTGCGGCGTCCATGTGACCCGGGCGCCGAGAACACGAGCGGCTGCTCGGAGTTGGAACTCCGAGGCGCGACGCTCGACGCGACCGAGTAGGAAGCGGCGAGGGCCTCGCGTGCCACGGCGCGTTGCAAGATGACGACCCGGTGGTGGTTGCGCCGTCGAGCAGGTCGAATGAGGATCGGTCACGGGAGGTCCGCGATGCTGCTGATTGACACGTCGCGTTTTGGGCAACTGGAAGTGAACCCGGATCGCCTCATTGTGTTTGAGGAGGGCATCCTTGGGTTTCCATTGCAACACGACTATGCATTGATCCAGACGGGCGAAGGGAGCGGCTTCTACTGGTTGCAGTCGGTGGACACGCGCGACCTGGCGTTTGTGGTGTGTGACCCGCGCTTGTTTGTGGCGGACTATCAGGTCCCGGTGAAGGTCGAAGACCTGGAATGTATCGGTATGAGTGATCCGCAGAACGGGCAGGTGTTCGTGATCGTGAACAAGGTCGGCGACGTACTTACCGGCAACTTCCAGGGACCTTTGGTGGTCAACGTCGCGACGCGCAAGGCGCGGCAGTTGGTGCTCAGTGATAAGAGATACGCCACCAGACAGCCGCTCATGCGGATACCCGTACGGCAGGTTATGGGAAAAACCGCATAACGTCGCAATTGCCTCGGCGAACTGTGAGAGTACAATGGAGTGACAAATCTCAAGTCAGCTGCCCGGCCGGAGCGGCGTTTTCATCGCCATCCAGGTCGATCGGCGGAAGCGCCATGCCGGCGTCCGCCGCCTTCGGGGAGTTGCAGAGAAGGGTCGCGAACCGGGGCCGTGCGCGGAGATGGAATATGACGCATCGGCATGGCAAGGAAGGAGCCGAGTATGTTGGTGCTATCCAGACAACGCGATGAGACGATCATGATCGGCGACGACGTGGAAATCACGATCGTCGACATCCGGGGCGACAAAGTGCGGCTCGGCATCAACGCCCCCCGCCATATTCAGGTCCATCGCAAGGAAGTGTATGAGGCCATCAAACGGGAGAATCAACAGGCCGCCAACCTTACGCCCCGCGACGTCTCCGAGATCATCGAGACGGACATGGGTTCGGGCGCGGTGCCGACCCCCTAGCGTGGGCGGATGAATGAAAATGCAGCAGACCGTCGGTCCGAGCAGATGGGCCGGTCGCACGGATGAAGGTGGACCGCCAAGACAAATCCCGGCGTTACGGAAATCGCCGGGAGAGATCAGGGAGGATTTCTTATGTCACGGATCAATAGCAACGTCTCGTCGCTGGTCGCCCAGCGTCACTTGGGCTTGTCGCAGCAATCGCTGACCAAATCACTGGAACGATTGTCCAGCGGTTTGAAGATCAACCGCGGTGCGGACGATCCCGCCGGCTTGATCGTGTCGGAACGACTGCGCTCGGAAATTTCCGTCGTAGAACAGGCGATCGATAACTCCGCGCGGGCGATCAATGTCATCGCGACGACGGAAGGGGCGCTGGATGAGGTGCAGGCGCTGCTGACCGACATTCAAGCGTTGCTGGTCGAAGCGGCCAACAGCGGCGCCTTTTCCGATGACGAGATCGCGGCGAACCAGTTGCAGATCGACAACGCCATCGATTCCATCACCCGCATCGCCAACACCACGACCTTCGCCGGAAGAAAACTCATCAACGGCGAGCTGGACTACGTCACCAGCGGCATCACCTCGGCGAAACTGGCGGACGTCAACGTCCAGGCGGCCAAGTTCGGCACGAAGACCTTCGTGGGCGTGGACATCAGCGTCTCGCAGTCCGCGCAGCAGGCCCAATTGAGCTACGCCGCGGCCCAGCTCACCGGGAGCGGCGCGACCCTGGAAATCCGCGGTCCGGAGGGCGTGATCACGTTGAGCTTCCCGGCCAGCGCCACGACCGTGCAAATGGCCGCCTCCATCAACGCCGAGACCGATTCCACGGGCATCAAGGCCGTCACCAGCGGGGTCGGCGGAGTCGACGGCATCAGGTTTGTGAGCGCCGAATACGGCAGCGATGCTTTCGTAAGCGTCACCAAGTTCCCGCCGACCTCCACTTCGACATTTACGGTGAAGGACCGTACGGGCGCTACGGTGACACGAACCCAAGGACGGGACGCACTGGCCACGGTAAACGGCATCGCGGCGAGCGCGGACGGCCTCGAACTGTCTTTCAGTTCTTCGCTGCTCAAACTGGAGGTGATTCTTTCCGAAGCGTTCGGAAGCGGATCGTTAGGTTTACAGAACGCGCTCGGTACGTCGAGCTTCGCCATCACCCAAGGCGGCGCCTTGTTCCAGCTCGGACCGCAGGTCAACACGAACCAACAGGAGAACATCGGGGTCAAGAGCATGCAGGCCAACAAGCTCGGCAATGCGATCGTCGGCTACCTGTCCGACCTGAAAACCGGGCAGTCGCGGTCCCTGAGCACCGGCAAGTTCCCCGAGGCTTCGAAAATCGTCGAGGAAACCATCACCCAGGTCGCCGTACTTCGCGGTCGATTGGGGGCCTTTGAACGCAACACGCTCCAACCCAACATCACCCAGTTGCAGATCACCACGGAAAACCTGACTTCGTCCGAATCCGTGATCCGCGACACCGACTTCGCCACGGAGACTTCAGAGCTTACGCGTTCCCAGATCCTGGTGCAGGCCGGGAATAGTATATTGGCGATCGCCAACGCCCAGTCGCAAAACGTCCTGACGCTGCTCGGCGGATAGTCGGACGACGCGACGAGAGAGTCTTTACGCACCGATCCCTCTACCTATTCCCGGGGATAGGGAACGCGTGAAGGTTGCACGCATATATTTACTGTCTCGCTCGACCGGGTATGATTGTTGCGTGCCTTGCGCAGGACGGTCGAGTATGCAGCTACGTTTTCCAGACGAGATCGCCGTCTCACTCTCAGAGACGACCAACGCCCTGATTCAGGACGTAGAAGAAACTGCGCGCCGCGTTGACGAACATCGACCCCTTCCACCGGCCGTCGTCTCTCGGATTGACGACGAACTTCTGGGTGATCGCGTCTACAACAGCAACGCGATCGAAGGGAGTACTCTTGATTTGCGCGAAACGATTTTGGTGCTAAAGCATGGCGCCTCCGGCGCGCAGAAAAAGCGCGAGGCCATGGAGGCGCAAAACCTTGGAGAAGCCGTCAAACTCATCGCTCGGTATCAGGATGAGGGACAAAAAGTGCATGAGACCGATCAGCTTTTGCGTGTCCATGGACTTATTCTGCGCGGGATCGACGACGAATGGGCGGGAAGATTTCGTCAACATTCCGTGATGATCCGCGGAGCAAGTAGACAGCCGCCGGATCACTCATACGTGCCGAATCTTGTGGAGGATGTTCTTGCGTATCTACGCGAACCTCGCGATTCGAATACTGTACTTCGCGGCGCATGGGCGCACTGGTCCCTTGCAAGCATCCATCCGTTCCATGACGGTAACGGTCGACTTGCCCGGTTGTGGCAGGACCTTGTCCTCTTCGATGGTAACCTAACCTGCGCCATTATTCGTCCCGAGGATCGGCGAAACTACCTTGAGGCGCTCACCCATGCCGACGACGGCGACTTTAACCCACTGGTCCAACTCGTAGCGCAGCGGGTCTCCGCTACCTTCGACAGGTACCTGATACACCTAGGTACCGATACGGAGTTCAAGGACTGGGTGGTTGATGTCGCCGGCGAGATGGATGCGCGGTCGGCAGAACGGTCGCGACTTACCTATCAGCGATGGTCGCGGAAGATGGAGCAACTTCGGCGCGAATTTGAGTTATGCGCAGCCAAAGTGAGCGAAACGTCGCAGACTGTGCGCATTCAGGTCCGCCCGTATCCGCTCATTGAGCAGACGAAGTGGGAGAATATTCGTAGTGGCATCGGGGCGCCACGGACGTGGTACTTTGCCCTCGAATTCTCGAGTCAAGGACGGCGACGCCGATACTTCTTCTTTTTCGGCAAACATTTCTGGTCGGACCTCGACAACGAGCGGGAACGGTCGGAGCAACGAGTCAGCTTATTGATCGGGGAAGACGACGGAAGTGGTAAGAACAGTGTACTACTCGACGAGCTTGGCGGCTGTCCGTTGACGTTCCGTGAGGCATTCGTTGTGGACAACCAGCTTGTCGTTCGTTGTATGAATCCGGACGCCCAACGCGCGGAATATCGCCGGGATGTTTCGGCCCTGCGAATCGCCCAGGACTTCATCCGTGAAGTCTTGTATCATCGGCTTGTCTGACGAACGCCCTCTGAGGCATCTGGGTGAGAATCCGTGTCTGCCAATCGCAATCTACTGGTGTCTCGCCGCGGCCCGCTGACGTAGCATGGCGTCGATGAATGCCTGAATATCGCCGTCGAGGACGCCCTGCGTGTCCGACGTGAGAAAGCCGGTGCGGGCGTCTTTGACCCGCTGTTCGGGGTAGAGGAAGTAACTGCGGATGGCGTTGCCCCATCCGATTTGGCCTTTTTCGCTGTACACTTTGGCAAGTTCCGTGTCGCGCTTGGCCTGTTCCATCTGGTAGAGCCGCGCCCCGAGCATCTTTCGCGCCGTCGCACGGTTCTTGTGCTGCGAGCGCTCACTCTGACACTGGGCGACGAGCCCGGTCGCCAGGTGCGTGAGGCGTACGGCCGATGATGTTTTGTTGACGTGCTGGCCGCCTTTGCCGCCCGCGCGGTAGGTGTCCTCCCGGATGTCCTTGTCCCAATCGACCTCGATTTCGATGTCGTCGATCTCCGGCTGTACGTCGACGGAAGCAAAGCTCGTCTCCCGCTTCCCCTGGGCGCTGAACGGCGAAATGCGCACCAGCCGATGCACGCCGAGCTCGCAGGAGAGATACCCGAAGGCATACGGACCCTTCACCAGCAAGCTGCATGATTGGATGCCCGCCTCCTCGCCGTCGCGCATGGACAGCTCCTCGACCTCAAACTCACGTCGCTCGAAATACCGCAAGTACAGTCGCAGAAGCATCTGCGCCCAGTCGCAGGCGTCGGCCCCGCCCGTGCCGGCCTGGATGTTGAAGTAGCAATTGCGCAGATCGTTGGGGCCGGAAAGCAGCGTCAACAGCTCTACGCGAGCGACCTCCTTGGCCAGCGTCACCAAGCCCTCATCGAGTTCCTCGCGGACATGGGCATCTTCCGCTTCGGCAAGGAGCTGGGTCATGGCTTCCAAATCGCCCGATTGGGCGATGATCTTGCGCATCGGCTCGACGATCGCCCGGATGGACTTGAGCTTGCCGACGGTCTGCCGGGCGGCCTCGGGGTTGTCCCAGAAATTAGGCGAGGCCATCTGACCTTCGACGGCGGCCAACGCTTCGAGCTTGTTGGGGAAGTCAAAGAGAGTCCCGGATCGCAACGATCCGGGCCGAAAGGTCCTGCAACGATTCAGCGGATTCTTCAACGGGCATTAGGCGTTCGCGCTACCTTTCATTCGTCTTTCGGCACTCTCGCAACCTGCTCCATGATAACATCCTCCGCCGGCAATGATACCTCTCCGGGAATGATCGGGCTGGCGACGGTCTCCATCCCCGCGATGGCGTCAACCACACCGGTTCCATCGACCACCTGCCCGAAGACCGTGAACCCCTGGTCGTCGAGGAACGAATTATTCTCGCTCAGGTTGACGAAAAACTGGGTCGTTCCAGAATCCCGATCGCCACTGCTCAGGGCCAGCCCTACGGAATACACAACGCCGTTGCTCAAACCGTTGTCCGCTTCCGATGGCACGGGATCGCGCGTAACGGCGACCGCCTCCAGCTCGCCGTTCACCCGTTCATAGCCGCCGCCTTGCAGCACGAACGGTTCGCATTCGCCGCTTTCCGCGTCGAGTGAACAGGCGTTGCGATGGAAATGCACGCCTGCGTAGAAACCCTCGTCCACGTAGAGTAGGAAGTTGGCCATATGCAGCGGAGCGGCCTCGCCGTCCAATGCGACGATGAAGTCCCCGAAATTCGTTTCGATCAATACCTGGGGTGTCAAATCGACCACCGACGCAATCTCAAAGTCGCGCTCTGAGGCTGTGGGAGCGCCGCCGCTCAATGCGATCGTCGTCGTAAGCCTCACCCTGACCGTACCCGCCGCGGCCGTCGTCAAGGTGGGGTTGGCAGACGCCGAATCGCTAAGCGAAGCCTCGCCGAAGGTCACTTCCCATTGGAGAGTCGAGTCATCCGATTGCGCGGCCAGGGTCGCCGACAGCACGACGGGTTCGCCGACGACGGCAAATTTAGGTACGGCGATCGTCACGATCGGCAGAACCTCGACGCTCACGAAGTCGGTCGTGTGAGCCCCTTCACTGTCCGAGGCCACGACCCGGAAAGTGTACAGTCCGGTGACTGATAACGTACCGGTGGACAGTGTTGAATGGGTTACCTCCGCGAGCGCCAATTCCGCGGGTCCGCCGTTTTGGTCCCATCGAAACAAGTATGGCGGAGTTCCACCACTGGCGACCGCCTCGAGCGTTAGGGTCGTGCCCTCGAAGACCTCCGCGGTTTGAGTCGAGGCAATGGCGCTCAGGTCGGACTCGATGTCGGGACTCTCCACACCGGCGTCGCGCAGCGGCACGCACGAGGCCATCGTCAACGCTGCCACCACGACAACTCGAAAAAATCGCATACTGCGGCACATCATGTCCAAATCCGTCGTCCGACTCCGGACCGTCATCATCGGACCGCCCAAGGCTCCCACTAGCCGAAATCAGTGCCTTTGATAGAATACCATCACTGGGGTTCGCGGTCAGCCCTGGTGTTCTCCTATTTGTTGGACGTACGGAATGCCCAACTACGACGTGTACGAGTCACCGCTCGTGTCGCGATATGCTTCGCCCGAGATGAGCGAGTTATTCGGCGAGCGGATGCGCATTCGCACCTGGCGGCGGCTGTGGTTGGCGCTCGCCAAGGCCGAGCACCGCGCCGGGATCCGCGTCACCGTCCGCCAAATAAAACAGCTCGAACGAACCATCGACCGGATCGACTTCCGGGCCGCTGCCCGATATGAGAAACGACTCCGCCACGACGTGATGGCCCACCTTCACGCCTGGGGCGATCTCGCTCCCGACGCAAGGGGCATCCTCCACTTGGGCGCAACCAGCGCCTATATCGTCGACAACGCCGATTTGATCCTGATGCGCGACGCCATGCGTTCTGTTGCCGCGTGGCTTGCCAACGTTATCGACGCTTTGGGCCGATTCGCGAAAGAATACCGCACCATGCCCACGCTGGGCCTGACGCACTTCCAGCCCGCCCAAGTGACTACCGTCGGCAAGCGTGCCGCCCTTTGGTGCCACGATTTCGTCCGCGACCTGGACGAGGTGGAGCATCGCCTGCACGAACTTCGCTTCCGCGGCGTCAAAGGCACGACCGGTACCCAAGCGAGCTTTCTCGCACTTTGCGGCAACAATCATCGGAAAGTGCTTCGCCTGGAAGAGGATGTTGCACGGCAGATGGGGTTTGAGGAGGTCGAACCGATCACCGGGCAGACCTATTCGCGAAAGGTCGATGCCCAGGTCGTGTGCACGATGGGCGGGATTGCGGCCAGCGTACACAAACTCGCCAACGACGTTCGGTTGCTCGCCAATCTCAAGGAGATGGAAGAGCCGTTCGAGAAGGACCAAGTCGGGTCCAGCGCGATGGCCTACAAGCGCAATCCCATGCTTTGCGAACGGGCGACCGGTTTGGCGAGGCTGGTGATCTCCCTGGTGCAATCGCCTTTGCAGACCGCGGCGGAGCAGTGGTTCGAGCGAACCCTCGACGACTCCTCGAACAAACGCGTCGTAGTACCGGAGGCATTTCTAGCCACCGACGGGATGCTCCGCGTCGTTGCCCATGTTGCCCGCGGACTGGTCGTTTACCCCAAGGTGATCGAAGCTCGATTGCGGGCGGAGCTGCCGTTCATGGCCACCGAGGACATTCTGATGGCCGGCGTCGCCGCAGGTGGCGATCGGCAAGACTTGCACGAGCGCATCCGCCGCCACTCTCACGCCGCGGCCCGACGGGTTAAGCTTGAAGGGGCGGAGAACGACTTATTGAAACGGATTGCCGCTGACCCGGCCTTTGCGAAGGTCAAGTTACGGACGGTTACAAATCCCAAGCAGTTTGTCGGCCGCGCGCCGCAACAGGTAGACGAATTCATCGCGACGTACGTGTCCCCGGTGCGGCGCAGATATCGTACCGCCCTTGACCAGCCCTGCGATCTTCAAGTTTAATGTGGTGGATTGATCCTCCATGCGGGGCGCGGTAGGATTGGTGCAATGGATCGGGTTGATTTTCAAGAGGTTTTCCGGGAACGGCCCTTCGCGCCGATCGAAGTCGGCTTGACGGACGGACGCTCGATCCTCGTGCGTCACCCGGATCAGGTGATGATAACCCGCAGAAAAGCCATATTCGGACTGACACACGTGAAGAACGGCCGCAAACATCTTCGCACCCCGGACAATGGTGACCGCCTGGTCAAGGACTGGCTGATGATCGACCTCCTTCATGTGGTCAGCGCCGAGCCGGTAGCCGGTCGCCGAGTAAACCGACGCGGACGCCCTCGCCCGAAGAAAAGACCATGAATCGAACCGAGCTCGCCCGGCGCATCCGAGAGGCCGCTTACCTTGAAGGCGATTTCACGCTGCGCTCGGGACGCAAGAGCAAGTATTACCTCGACAAATACCTTTTCGAGACCCAACCGGATATTCTCAAAGCGCTTGGCGAAATGTTCGCGACGTATGTCAAACCGACGACCACCCTGATCGCCGGGGCGGAGCTAGGCGGTGTTGCTCTCGCCGCGGCGGCGTCTATAGAGACCGGCAAACCCTTCGTCATCATCCGCAATGCGAAAAAGGACTACGGAACTTCCAAACCGTACGAAGGCAAGCTGACCGACGGCGACTCCGTGTTGCTAGTGGAGGATATTGCCACGACCGGCGGTCAAGTGCTCGAAGCGGCCCGATTTATTACATCCGTCGGTGCCAAAGTCGAACGAATTGTCGCGGTCATCGACCGACAAGAGGGTGCACGCGAGAGTATCCGAAGTGCCGGCTTTACATTTGAAGCGCTGTTCACCAAATCCGATCTGGGAATCCCCGGCTAATGGTACATCCTCCAACGACTTTGCGACGCGTGAGCGCCATAGAGAAAAACGTGCTCGCTTTTCCTGGCCCCGGCGTGCCCAGCGAGCGCGGATGGGCTCTTTTTACCCCTATCACATGACGGGCGATCGGCGCGGATCGCGTGATCGCGTGGACCCCGCGACGATGGCGAGCCACGCATCCTCCGCGATGTCGCGCGCGGATTTGCTTGCGTGCGGCGGATGGGCGATGCGCGGCGACGGGGATTGAACCACCCTAAAAGACGGAGCAAAGGCGAAGGGGCGGCACGCGCAAGATTGAAGTGTGTTCTCGACGTGCCGGAGCTTACCCACGGCCGTTGTCGTTCAGTCCTTCGGGCCCAATCGGCGAAACCCGTCGTCTTGCGGAATGGCCGGAGTAGCGCTAAAGTTGTGGCTTTTGATCCGTAACCGAAGGAAGGGTGACCATCCCAATGACTGATCGAACGCTGGATATCGTTTTCACGGCCCCGCATCCCGACGACATCGAGATCGGTTCGGGCGGAACGGTGGCCAAGCTTGTCAAGCTCGGCTACCGCGTGGGAATGGTGCACATGACCAACGGAGAGCCGACCCCACGCGGCACGCCGGAAATCCGGGCTGCGGAGATGCGGGCGGCCGCCGACATTCTGGGCGTGAAAGTGTTGGAGGTCTTGGGGTTGCCCAACCGCGTGTTGATGGACGGGCCCGAGGCTCGATACGCTCTGGCGACGGTCCTGCGTCGGTACCGCCCTCCGATTCTAGTGGGCATGGCCGGGAGAACTCCATCGGCCTCCCCCGACCATTACCAGGCCCAGCTTATCACCGAAGCGTCTCGTTTCTATGCGCAGCTTACCAAATGGGATGACCGTTTTGGAGATTCGGAGCCGTACCGAGTGGACCACCTGATTTACCGCCCTATCCGAATCGCGGCCGAAATCACCCATTGGCATTGCCAGTTCGTGGTCGATATCAGCGATACCATCGAGCAGAAGATCGACGCCGTTCGCTGCTATCGGTCGCAGTTCGATGAGGAGCGGTTCGCCTATTTGGAGCACTACATGCGCTGCGGAGCGGGAGTTGAGGGGAGCGCGATTGGGGTTCGTCACGGCGAATTGTTCGCTTTGCCGCGCCCGCTGGGGGTGAACGATATGGTCTCCTTGTTCGGCGCGTGGCAGGTTCCGCCGCCGTTTAGTCAACCGCCTCGCTAAGCGCAAAGCCGTTAGGGGTGAACCCCATTGGACTTGTTCGTTGATGACAAAAAGGTCGACGCCGAATGCGTTGGTGACGGCACGCTCGCGGAGCTGCTTCGCGACGTTTGGGCGACGCGCTGTCCGCCCCCGCGGATCCTGGTCGGGTTCCGCTGCGATGGAGTGGAAGTCGCCGGAGCGGCAATGGCGACAACGTTGACCAGGCCCGCCGGCTCGTTTGAATTGTTGGAAGTGTTCACCAGCACCCGCGAGGACTTGGTCGCCGACGCTATGGCCCAAGCGTCGGCATCGTTGGAGGAAACCGAAGGCGTCACGCAAGACGTCGCGGAGTTGTTGATGGAGGGCAAGGCCGTCGAGGGGATCGAGCGGCTCGGCCAGTGTCTGCGTATCTGGCAACAGATTCACGACGCCGTCGTGAAATCATTGGAGTTGCTGCGTCTGAACCCTGCACGAGTGATGGTACGCGATGAACTCTTGGCCACGGCGATGGACAAACCGAAAGACGTTTTGCTTCAGATCAAAGGCGCCTTGCAGGCCCAGGACCACGTGCTGCTCGCGGACATCCTGCAATTCGAGTTCGCCGAAGTGACGGATATGTGGCACACCATGATCGCACGACTTCGGCAGGAAGCCGACGACCTTCGCTCCGCCCCCGGAGGGGCTAATTGAACCGCCCGTGGAAGCGGTCCGCCGGGTATTTCGCCGCGTTCTTTCGCATTTTTTCCTCCAATGCCGCCGACACGTCGATCCCCATTCTGCTTGCAAAAGACAGGACGTAAGCCGCGATATCCGCAAGCTCCTCGCGGACCTCCGCCATGGTTTCGGCGTCGTCAAGCGCCGAATCGAGTTCGTCGCTCCGCAGCCATTGAAAGTGTTCCATGAGCTCCGCGGCTTCGATGGCGATCGACGCGGATAGGTTTTTCGCGTCGTGGAAAGGCTCCCAAGCTCGCTCGGCTACGAAGTCGTTGACGAGTTTGATCAACTCGGCCACGGTCGTTGTCGAATCGTGCACGGAGTATTGAAAACCCGGACTAAAGAAACAACGGCTGATCGAACCGCAATCCCGCGCCGACGAGCGGCGTTGGGCCCTTGGAGATCGGCTCGGTTCGGACGACGGTCGCAAAGTGACCTTCGCGAGCGTCATCCGTCAAGACGACCTCACAGCGCTGTCCGACGCGAAGTCCGGTCGAAAGCGGTAGCTGGACATAGAGTCCGTTCTCGCTGATGTCGTCAGTCGAGCAGCGGAAGGCTCCCGCCGCGCCCACGCCGATGACCTGCGCGGTTACGCGCTTGCGGACACGTGGGGCCGCGCGGCGCTCGTCCATGCCAGGCGGCTGACACACCGTACCATGTGTGGAGGATTCGACGTCGAGCAATGCGTCAATGTAGCGGGATTGCGTGGTGGTTGGCATGTTTGCTCCTCACGACAACTACGCCCTGCCGGCGTTTGAGGTGCAAGCGGAGCGTCGTCGTCTTTGCGCCGTGTCGTGTATCCCCGGCGTGCGCGCCGCGGACTCACGAACTAAGACCGCAGTATATCGTCCGGTAATGATTGGTCAACTAGCCGTCGGTCAAGAATTGTAGGTTTTTGGTCCAATGATCCGGATGGCAGGGACGCAGCGGGGAATCATAATATCCGTTAGGTGTTTATTTTATCCATATACGGTTCAGGCCACGGCCGATAGAATGATCGCCGGGCCGATCATAGCGAAGTTCGTTACCGACGAAGGCGTAAGTGTAAGGCCCGATGAAAGGGACGCAGGTCGGGGGAGAGGATACAGCCGAGCAACCGGTGATCGCCGCGAAGGCGCCAAGATTCTCGGCTCAGGGCTCACGCGTCCATCCGATGAAAATTCGGCGTCGCCCGGCGCCCGACGGCCGAGACGGTCAAGGCGATGACCACGATTCCGGCGGCGATGGCGTAATACCACGGTAGGCCGTACACGTTGCACATCACGTTGCCCGCGGCCATCGACACCAGGGCGGTGACAATCGCGTATGGCATTTGCGTCCAAACGTGCTCGACGTGTGGGCAATCTGCTCCGATGGATGAGAGCACCGTGGTGTCGCTGATCGGCGAGCAATGATCGCCAAAGACCGAACCGGCCAGCACGCTCCCCACGGAAGCGTAAAACAGTGTGAGCGCATCGGTCGGGGGCAGCGATTCCGCCAAACCCGCCGCCATGGGGACGGTGATGGGACAGACGATTCCCATGGTCCCCCACGATGTTCCCGTAGCGAAGGCGATGATTGACGACACTACGAAAATCGCAAGCGGTAACCAGAGCGGCGGAAATTTGACGGCCCGCAACTGGTCCGTAAGTACCTGACCGAGCATGAGGTCTTGTTCCACCTGCGAGAGTGCCCAGGCGAGAACGAGGATTACCAGAGCGGGGAACGTGCGGGACATCGAATCCAGCCCGGCGTCCATGGCGTGGCGTAGCTTGCATGTTCGAGCGAACAGCGTGAGGAACACAGCGCTCAAAGACGCCAGCAACGCCCCGTATAGGATCGAAATATAGGAGTCGGCGCTACCCACGATCTTGGCGCCCTTTTCCCACCATAGGAGTTTGGCGTCTCGCAGGGCCTGTTGGGAGTCCGTAGCGGCGAGTCCCGTCACGGCCAGCACCACGAGCGTGACGACCACCAAAACCGCGACGGGGACGAAGCCAAGCCACCATGTCGGAGGAGCTTCGCTGGTTGTGGTCCCGGACATGGTTGGCGCCGGTCGGTCGGGATCACCCCGACTCAACGCCCGGCTCTGCGAGGTTCGCATGGGGCCGAAATCGCGGCCGAGCAAACACACGAAGAAGACGAACGCCAGGGCGAGGATGGGATAAAACCTGTAGGGGAGGCTGTTCATGAAGGCCGCCATGCCGGTCATGGCTTTGCCGTCGGCGCTGATCAGAAAGGCGGGCATTCCGCTGTCGGCTACCAGCTTCAGTCCGTCGCTGATGTAGCTGATTTCGGCGCCAATCCACGTACCGATGATGGCCAACGAAGCGACGGGAGCGGCCGTCGAGTCGATGATGTAAGCGAGCAGTGCCCGAGATAACTTGAGGCGGTCGAAAATGGGACGCATCGTCGGACCGATGATCATGCAATTGGCATAGTCGTCGAAAAACACGACCAGCCCCGCGAACCATGCGGTAAGCGATCCACGGCGACGGGAGCTTGATTCACCGGCGACGACTCGGACCATTCCAGCCGTCCCTCCGTTGCGACCGATCACCCCCACCATGAAGGCCACCAGCAAGGTGAACACGAGGATTTTGATCCGTTCGAACTTTTCGCTGGGAAACTGATGAATGCCGCCGATGATGTACCGTTCCATGGCCAGTCGTGTACCGGCGATCAATCCATGAGCATTCTTGAACGGGGCGTCGGGACCGAGGCAGGGGACGTACATAAAAGCTCCGACGAGCACACCGATGAAGAGGGCGGCCAAAACTTGGCGGGTGAGGATGGTTATCAGGATCGCTGCGATTGCCGGGGTGAGCACCCAAAGCCCGTACGTCTGAGGGTCCTTCGCCGCGGAGGTCACATTCGGAGCCGCTGGGTCGGACGGATGCGCCGTCGCATGGACATCGCCCGTCTGCAACAGGGCATGAGCGGGGATCGGTCGCTGCGCCCACCACGCCAGGAGGAGGACTGCGACGATGCCTATGCACGTCGAACTTCGAGGCGAGCGGACGCCCCGATGATGCGACAATACGCAGGTCACGCCCGATGCTGTATTCATGGTTCGAGTCTACTCCGCTACCTGCCCAGGCCATTCCCGTTTCCAAGTCGTTGTGAAAGCGTAAACCGCGGCCGGGCATCTTCCAAGGGCCGGTCCATTTGCACGGTCGGCGCCCGTTTGCCGGGGGTCTATTCGGAAAAGGCGCCGGGTTTAGGAACTGTGGTGCAGTTCGAATCAGCCGGAAGATATGTCATATGTCATTTCTTGTCGTCATCGGCACAAAATGCTCACCCAGACATGAATATACGGTCTTTACAGACGAATGAGATTACAATGGCGTTGAGCGTCGCGCTACGGGTTCGAACCTGCGCGGCGTTGGGGCGGAGGAGAACGTCGTGACCAGCATGGCATCAGTACCAACTGCTGTGGAACACGACCGCGAGCGCGGGCCGCTGGCGGTTCGTCACGCCCTGCTTGTTTTCACCGCCCCGCGTTCCCTGTTCGATCGCGTGGAGGACACGGGGGCGTACGGATGGGCCTTGGTGACGCTGCTGGGATTGGTGATGTTGTTGGGCTATGCGGAGATTCAGACCGGGCTGGTCGATCGTGTGGTGGATGAGAAGACCGAGAAAAAACTTGCCCAGCTCGAAGAAGAGCGATTGAATCTGGTCGATCGGATCGAACTGAAGGAGCGCATGGAATCGATCCGCAAAACGGCGGTGTTTGAGAAGACCATGACGCGGATCGGGGTTGTGGCCCTCAAGCCCATGTACCTGCTGGCGTCCTTTATGCTGATCGCATCAGTGCTTTATGCGATGGCGGCCCTGACCGGTCGCAAGCCGGAATATCACACGTTGATGTCGATCTGTGTATATGCGGGTTTCATTGAGTTGGCGGCGTTCGTGCTGCAACTGGGGATGATGCTGTATTTCAAGACAACGGATGTCGACACCTCGCTTAGAGCGCTGGGCCCGATGGGTAAACCCACGGTGCTGGCGGGGATCGATCCGTTTCGGATTTGGTTTTGGGTTTTGGTGGGAATGGGCCTGACGGTCACGCAGCAGCTTAGCCGTCGGATGGCGATTGCGAGTTGCTTGGTCCTTTGCGTGCTGGCGATGGGCGGACGGGTTGCACTTGAGTTCGCATAAAACTGGTTCGGCCCCGATGACTAGAATCGAGCGGCCATAATGTCCGGGAGAACATCGATGATAAAAGGGTTTTTGACGCTGCTGGTGCTCGCGGCGATCAGCGCGGGCGTCTTTGCCTTGGGCAGTCTTCGCGGAAAATCGGACGATAAGTCCATCCTACACGTGGCGGAAGAGGTGGCCTTGACGGTCAGTGTGGCCAAGCCCGCGAAAGAAGAAATCATCCGTCTTGTTCAGGCGCCCGGCGACGTGGAGGCGGTTTTGGAGGTGGAGATCAGTTCGGAAATCGTCGCCAAAATCGAGGAGATGCCCGTCGAAGAGGGCGACTTGGTGAAAAAAGGCGACCTGCTGTGCCGGTTGGATGACAACAACCTGCTGGCCGAGGTGGAGTCGGGACAGGCGCGCATCGCCCAGCTCCGTGCGGCGATCATGCAGGCCGACGCGGATATGGAGAAGGCGGAGCGCGATCTCGCCCGGCAAGTGACGCTTTCCGAAACGGAGTCCACGTCGGACCTCGAACTTCGTGACTACAAGACTCTCCGCGACAAGATGAAAGCGGTCCGGGAAATGCGCCAACAGGAGCTTGTTCAGGCGGAGGCGGGTCTCAAGCGAATCCAAGAGGACCTTCAACGAACGGTCATCCGCTCGCCCATCGATGGGGTCATCTCCAGACTCGTCGCCGAGCTGGGCGAGGTGGTCATCACCGGAACGATGAACAACCCCGGCACGGTCATCATGACCATCAGCGACCTATCCAAGATGCAGGTGCGGGCGCGGGTGGACGAAGTGGACATTCCCCTGGTGCAACCGGGTCAGAAGGCCCGCGTGTATTTGCAGTCCGACCAGGACAAACCCGTGCCCGCGAAGATCATTCGCGTAGCCTCGAAGGGTATCAAGCCTGCGGGGCGCGACGTGGTCACGTTCGAGGCCATCATGGAAGTCCTCTCCAATGAGGCACGAATCAAGCCGGGAATGACGGCCAACGTCGAAATCGAGGTAGATAAGCGCGACGACGCGATCACCATCCCCGTTGAATCAATCGTAAATCGCATGAGGAAAGACCTGCCGGAATCCGCCGTCGCGGAGTTCGACCGAATGCAGGCCGGGGTTGATCTGTCGGACCGCGTGCGTCAGGCCCAGTGGATCAAGGTCGTTTTTGTGATGGAGGGCGACGTCGCCAAAGTTCGGGTCATCGATCCCGGCATCGCGGATGCGCGGCGGGTTGAGTTGCGCAACGGCGTGGGGATGGGGGACACGGTCATCACCGGACCGTACCGCAGTCTCGATCAACTCAAGGACGGTAAGAAAGTCGCCCTCGCGGAGAAGGACAAGAAGAAGCCGGAAGACGCAGCGAAGACAGAAGACGAGTCCAAAACGGCAACCAAGGACAAGAAGGAAGACGAGGAAAAGAAGGATCCCCAAAACGAGCCGCAGACCGCCAGCGTGAGTGCCAAACCGTGAGCAACAACGGCCGGCCCCTCATTGAACTGAGCGACATCGAGAAAATCTATCGCGTGGGCACGGAACTGGTCCGCGCCCTTCGCGGCGTAAGCCTGGACATCGCGGAGAACGAGTACGTCGCCATCATGGGCCCCAGCGGCTCGGGCAAGAGCACGCTGATGAACATCGTGGGCTGCTTGGATATCCCGACGAGTGGAACTTATTCTTTGCGAGGACAGGACGTGTCGCGGCTTTCCCAGTCGCGACTGGCGAGAATCCGCGGCCGGCAGATCGGGTTTGTTTTCCAGACGTTCGAGTTGTTGCCGCGAACCACGGCCTTGAAAAACGTGCAATTGCCGCTGATGTACACGCAGGTGCCGCACAAAAAGCAACGGGCGATCGCGGCACTCACCCGCGTCGGTTTGCTGGATCGGGCGGCGCACCGACCGAATCAGCTTTCCGGCGGGCAAAAGCAGCGCGTCGCCATCGCCCGAGCGCTGGCCCAGGAACCGGACATCATTCTCGCCGACGAGCCGACCGGCAACCTCGACAGCCAAACGGGCGAGGAAATCATGAGTATCTTCGATTCGCTCCACGCCGACGGGCAGACGATCATCGTCGTCACCCACGAGGAGGACATCGCCGCACGCTGCGGACGGGTGATCCGCCTAAAAGACGGATTGATCTCTTCGGACGTGGGAACAGAGAAGGCTGCGGCGTCGCGGGCCTCGTTCGCGGCCGCAAGCCCGGTTCTGGTATGATCCGACGGGTACTTGGCATTCCGAAACGGCTCTGGACCGGCATGATCGGCGGGATTGCCCGAAGTTGGCAAAATGTCTCCACGGCCCTCGTCCAAATCTGGGCCAACAAAGGACGCTCCATCCTCACAACGTTGGGCATCATTATCGCGGTCACGTCCACGATCACGGTGGTCGCATTCGTCAAGGGTTTCGGAGATTCGATGACCAAGATGGTCCGCGGGTACGGGACCAAGTTCATGGTCGTCCGTCCCTATTGGCCCGGAGACGGCCGGCGACTCGGCATGGGGACCGTCGTCTTGGACCTCGCCGACATCGAGGCCGTGCGGACGGAATGCCCGCACCTTCAACGCATCTCACCCTTTGTTTATACACAACAAAGTGAAATCACCTACGGACTGGAAAAGGCGACGGATGTTCCCACCCGCGGCGTAACGGAAGTCTATCAGGTCATTCGCAACTACTACGTCGACGCCGGTCGATTCTTCGGGCCGATGGAAGTGCAGACTGCGGCCCCCGTGATCGTATTGGGACGATCGGTGTTGAAGCAATTGGGGTGCGACGAGTCCATCGTTGGACAATTCGTGCACGTCAATGGCCACCGCTTTCAAGCGGTCGGAGTGCTGGAAGCCAAGGGCAGCATGTTCGGGGAAGACCAGGATAAGACCGTGATGATCCCGTACACCACGGCGCTCAACCTGTATCCGGAACGGCGACGGGTGATGCCTTTCCTGACGGAAGCGACGAGTGAAGAGGACCTCGATCAAGCGCAAGGAGAAATCACCCGCGTATTGCGCCGCAGACATGGGCTTCAACCGGGACAACCGAATGATTTCGAGATCGATCGTCAGGATCAAAACGTTCGTGAGTTCGAGAAGATACGGAATATCGCTTCGGCGTCGTTAGCGGGGATCGTGAGCATTTCGCTGCTCGTCGGCGGAATTGGGATTATGAATGTCATGCTCGTGTCGGTCACTGAACGCACACGGGAAATCGGTTTGCGGAAGAGCATCGGGGGCCGGCGGCGGGACATCCTGCTCCAATTCCTTACGGAGGCCGTCGTACTGTGCACCATCGGCGGATTGGTCGGCGTCGTTCTCGGATACATACTCTCGTTCCTTGCCTCGCTGCATCCGCAAATGGTCGCGGTCGATGTTCCCCTTTGGTCGGTGGCCCTGGCCCTGGGGTTTTCCGCCGGAGCGGGAGTGGTGTTTGGGATCATACCGGCGTGTAAAGCGGCGATATTGCACCCCATTGAAGCATTGCGACACGAATAGAGGAAACGTCAAAACGTCAAAACGCCAAAAAGTCAAAAAGCAACATGAGTAGCCCAGGCACAATCGCAGTCCTCGCCTCACCGCGACAACCTCTAGTGCGTGGAGCATGGGCCTTCATTGTCTACATCCTGGTCGCTCCGCTGCGGGTCGGGTCTTGGATCAGCGGGCGGATGGGGCGGCAGTGGCAAAACATCCTCACGGCGTTCATCCAGATTTGGACGAACAAGGCCAGATCCGTACTGACCACCCTGGGCATCATTATCGCCGTAACTTCCACAATCACGGTCGTGTCCCTCGTCCAGGGTTTCGGGGACTACATGACCAACATGCTCCGCGGGTTCGGGACCAATATCATGTTCGTCGTCCCGTGGGTGCCGTCGGGAATGCAGGGGCGAATGTTGGGGCGAGTGCTGATGGACGTGGACGACGTCCGGGCCGTTGGGGCGGAATGCGACAAAGTGCGGCGTATTTCGCCCATGACTTTCTTGAACATGACGGTAGAGTATGGTCGAAATAAGGCTGAAGATATTGAATTGCAGGGCGTCACGGAGCAGTTTCAGACCATCCGCAATTTTTTTGTGGATAAGGGCCGCTTCTTCGGCCCCTTGGACGTGGACGAAGGAGCGTATGTCTGTGTGCTGGGGCGCGAAGTGCTGAAGCTCCTAGAGGCCGATGAAAGCATTGTCGGTGACTACGTCTATATCAATAAACTCCGCTTCCGCGTCCTGGGAATCCTGGAAGCCAAAGGCAACTTCATGGACGAGAACCAGGACAAAACCGTTCTCATGCCCTTCACCGCGGTCCTTAAGATGTACCCTTTCGTGGCCCGATTCCTGCCTTTCATTGTCGAAGCCACGCGGGAAGAGGACACCGAAGAGGCCTCACTGCAGATCAGCCGTGTGTTACGGACACGGCATAACCTCCAGCCGGGAGAGCCCAATGACTTTCGCGTTTTTCGACAAGACGAAATGCTCCGCGATTTCGAGCGCGTCAAAATGGTCGCCACCAGCATTTTGGCCGGCATTGTGGGGATTTCCCTGATCGTCGGCGGCATCGGCATCATGAACGTCATGCTCGTGTCCGTCACCGAGCGGACCCGCGAGATCGGACTACGAAAGAGCGTCGGGGGCCGACGGCGGGATATCCTCTTTCAGTTCCTGACCGAGGCCATGGTCCTGGCGACGGCGGGCGGAGCGATCGGCATTGCCCTAGGCTACGGCCTATGCTATGTCGCCTCCTTGCATCCTTCGATGGTCAAGGTGGCCGTGCCGGTTTGGGTGGTGATGCTGGCCCTGGGATTCTCCGCAGGCGTGGGCATCCTGTTCGGGATCATCCCGGCCTTCAAAGCCGCCATCCTGCATCCCATTGATGCACTGCGGCATGAATAGGCTGTAGACCGTAGGCTGTAGGCTATAGGCTGTGGGCTATAGGCTGTAGGCTGTAGGAGGGCGTTCATGCGCGATCACACGAAGCTGCGTGCATTCGAACTCGCGGACGAGTTGGCACTCGCCGTGTACAATGCGACTTGCACTGTAGTGCCTCAGTCGGAAATGGAGTTTTCCGCCGTGCTGGGTAGTGTAGACCGCGACGGAGGAAAACGACATGAGCGGCACGAAGCAGCGGCGACATTTCACAGGCCAGGAGAAGGTGGCGATT